>Ga0315279_10000124_pt1 | contig 164502 bp, 178 predicted proteins | sample YL17G06_20_MG_FD_203694 | JGI IMG/M metagenome (GOLD analysis project Ga0315279, IMG submission 203694) | Sediment microbial communities from Yellowstone Lake, YNP, Wyoming, USA - YL17G06_20 | ecosystem: Environmental > Aquatic > Freshwater > Lake > Sediment | place: USA: Wyoming | collected... | reverse complement strand
GCTTTTGAAAAGCACCAAGAAAAAGTAATACAGGAAATGCATGAGAGGTTTCTTATTTATAAAATGAAAAAGAAAAAAAAGGTTATAAAATTGTAGTTAGGTACAGAAGATAAATGGGCAGGGTTGGAACAAAATATAAAGAATCAATCGAGTTATTTGATAAAAAAACAGGGGATGTAGTAAGAGTAATCCGTTTCCGTAACTCAATAGCATTTGATAAATTTTTAAAAGATTACAAAGAAATGAGATACCCAGGTTATAGTTGGCGATATGGTGGTAAAGGGAGAAAAAGAAGGAAGAATGAAACACCAATCCAATAGAGGGAGATACTGTAGCGCATCTGGGTGTAACAATAAAGCCAGAGTGAAAGGATTGTGTAAGGAGTGTTATTATCTGAAGAAAAAAAAGGAGAAGAAAGGTGAATAACCATATCTTGATAGTTTGAGGAAGGAAAAAATATGCCTAAGTGTAGATATTGTAAAAAAAATTTTAAAACTAACGAATCCCTAAAAATGCATATATTCCAAGTCCATGAAAGAAGAGGGACAAGAGTAGATAAAATTAAATTTGATTGAAGAAAAAACCATGACATAATGATCTATGCACTAAATTTTATAAGCAGATGGTTGTTTTTAAATTGCAGTTGAGGGCAAATACGAATTTTTATAAGCCAATGGCTGTTTTTGGTTAAAAAAGTTGAGAAGTACCATGACACAAAAACTCAAGCTAGATTTGTATACTAGAATCGAAAAATCGTCAAAAACCAGTATTTAATATGCTGTCGACATGTACAAAATAAGTATTTAGTGTTCTTGGGGATACTTTCCAACAAACATATTAGTTGCTCCCGTAGTGTAGCGGCCAATCATTCCAGCCCTTCGAGCTGGGGACACGGGTTCGAATCCCGTCGGGAGCATAATTCTACTTTTTCTCCTGTTAAAAACTGACTAACATGAAATTTTGGACTCTTATATTACTTAATTAACGATCAGTTAATATAAAAGATTGATGGAAAAACTTTTACAATAAATCAGTATACACACACGACATCGAATTAAAAAAACGGGGACATAACCTATGCAGAAATATGGATTATATGTCGATGGTAAGTGGGTAAAATCTGTAAACGATAAAACTTTCGAGACTACAAATCCTGCAACAGGTGAAGTCCTTGCTTCGTTTCCACTGGGGACAAAAGATGATGTTCTAAAGGCTATAACTGCCGCTGAAAAAGCATTCCCTGGATGGAAAAAATATCCTGCCCCGAAACGAGGAGAAATCATTCTTAACGCTGCAGCCATTATGCGAAAAAAGAAAGACGAACTTGGGGAAACTGTTACAAAAGAAATGGGGAAAATCATCTCTGAAGGAAAAGGCGATGTTCAGGAATCTATTGATTTTCTTGAATACATTGCAGGAGAAGGAAGACGACTATCGGGTGAGACAACACCCTCTGAATTGACAAATAAATTTTGTATGACTGTTCGGCAACCCATCGGTATTGTCGGTTGTATCACACCTTGGAATTTTCCTACTGCGATACCATGCTGGAAGCTTGGTGCTGCACTGATTTCAGGAAATACCGTACTTTTTAAACCAGCATCATTGACGCCATTGTGCGGAGCAAAACTCGTGGAGATATTTCACGAAGCAGGTCTCCCTGCGGGTGTCCTGAACTTTATCACAGGTCCAGCAAATACTGTTGGTTACGAGATTGTAGAAAACCCGAAAGTAAAAGCAATTTCGTTTACAGGTGGTGTTTCTGCCGGACGTGATGTGTATACAAAAGCAGCGAAATTGTTGAAATCTGTTGAAGTGGAATTGGGTGGAAAGAATCCTCAAATCATTATGGATGATGCAAATATCGATTTAGCGATCGAAGGTGTTCTTTTTGGCGCGTTTGGTAGTCAAGGGCAACGTTGCACTGCAACGAGTCGGCTCATTGTTCATGAAAAAGTGTATTCTGAAGTAATGGATAGATTGGTTTCAAGAACAAAGGCTCTGAAAATAGGTGATCCTTTAGATGCTACGATGAATATGGGTCCGGTGGCTAGTGAAGACCAGTTGAAAACAGTATTGAAGTATGTTGATATTGGGGTGAAAGAAGGAGCAAAGTTACTGTTTGGTGGTAAAAGACTTACGGGTGGAATCTATGAGAATGGATTTTTTGTTCAACCAGCGATTTTTGAAGCAAAACATGGCATGAGGATAACCAAAGAAGAAATCTTTGGTCCCGTCCTTAGTGTCATGAAAATAAAAAACTATGAGGAAGCAATACAAATCGCTAACGATGTTGAATTTGGTCTTTCCTCATCAATTTATACCAAAGATGTCAATCTTGCCTTTAGAGCCATTGAAGATTTTGAAACAGGTATCACTTACATTAATGCTCCAACAATTGGTGCCGAGGTTCATCTTCCCTTTGGTGGTATTAAAAACACAGGGAATGGTGGAAGAGAAGCAGGGACAACAGCAATCGATGAGTTCACCGAGATCAAAACGGTATTTATTGATTATAGCAACAAACTACAAAAGGCTCAAATTGAAGAGACGAGCAGAAATATGTAATAAGGAACATTTTACTGGTAAATTCGTGTTCCCTTACCGACGGGAGCACTATATTTATTAGCATAGCTTGTGAACAGAAAAGAAAACATAAATCTATAACGGTAAAATGAAAATACTGCCCGAACGCTACATATCATCAAACCAGACTTACTTTACCCTGCCTTCAGAGATCTAAAATAATTTGCTTTAACTTTTTCTTTGTGTTATAATCGCACACCGTTTTCACTTTTTCCATAGTACAAGGATTTATTCCCGTCCAATACATACAAGTTGAAGCAGTCATCGGTGTTGGCGTAAAGAGTTGAAACTTTTCTATATTTTTGAGCTGACTTTTTTTAATTTTCTCTTTTAATAATAGAACCTCATTGACATCATCACCAGGATGACCTATCATAAAATAGTATGTCAAATACTGTTTTTTCTCTACATTAAGTGCATTGAATAACGACAAAAATTCATCAAATCGTGAATTATCTTTGTTCATAAGTTTCAAAACATGATCAGAAAAATGCTCTGGAGCAATTTTCAAGCATCCAGAGATGTGATGATCTGAAAGTTCCTTTATGTATTCTGTACTGTTCAACGCCAAGTCGTACCGGATGCCACTACGTATGAAAACTTTTTTCACTCCTCTGATGCTCCTTGCTTTTCTCAGCAATGTTATTAGCCGCCTGTGGCTCTTGTCTGACCGAGTGCACTGCAGACAATAGTTGTCGCATTGTTTATTTTCAAAAGATTGTTTTACGGGACAATCCATGCCGTACATATTTGCTGAAGGTCCACCCAAATCATCGATATAACCTTTGAATTCAGGATGTTTTGTTAGATTATGTATCTCTTTTAGGATACTATCCTCGGGTCTGGAAATTATCCGCGATCCTTGATGTAAAGATAAAGAACAAAAATTGCATTGCCCGATACATCCTCGATGGGTTACAACAGAAAATTTTGCCATATTTAGCAATGAGCGAGGATGTAATTTTCTAGAATAGGATAATGAATAGATCCAATCCAGATCTTTTGGCGTGTATCGTGGATATTTATATTGTAAGACGTAGTTGTTTGTGTACTCTTGTGCGAGATTCTTATCATTGGAAAAACCCCTTTGCATGAGACAGAATTTAGTAGTATCTTCTTTCACTTCTTGAAAAGAAGGAAGCAGCTCAAACGAACCATCTAAATCTTTACTGATAACACACGTTCCTTCAATTCCTTTTAAATCTTTTCCGTTTTTTAATCGTTCGGCAATTTCAATGCTCTGTTTTTCGCCATTTCCATAAACAAGTATGTTTGCTCGCGAATCAAACAATATGCTTCTTCGTATATCATTGTCCCAGTAATCATAATGTGCAAACCTCCGCAGAGATGCTTCGATTCCACCGATGACGATTGGAGTTCCTGACTTGAAATATTCTTTAATCTTGTTGCAATACACAATAACTGCCCTATCGGGCATTTTTGTGACAGAACTGTGTTTATCTTCGTCTCTTTTCCTTTTCAAAGGCGTATAGTTATTGAGCATGCTATCCAAAGAGCCCGAGGTTACACAAAAGCACAACTTAGGTACACCCAGTCGCGTGTAATGCTCTTTTGTTTGAGGTTTTTCAATAATTCCAACTGAAAAACCTTTTGCATCAAGAACTCTTGCAATTATTCCTGCAGGAGACAGCGGATGATCATCATAATATTCCCCTGTAATGAGGATGATGTCGAAGTCTTTTCCAGTCTTTGAAATCATGTGTACTCATCTTATGGAATCCGGCTATATAAACATTATAAGTCGGACTGCTTGAGAAAGATTCATTAACTAATTTAATTTCCGATTACCGATGACAGATATACTACTCACCAATGATGACGGGTACAAGTCAGCAGGTTTTTTACCTTTGCTAAAAGAATTATCAAAAGAATTTTCAGTAGTTGTCGTTGCTCCCACTAAAGAAAAAAGTTGGATCGGAAAGGCAATTACGACAAAAGAAAGATTAAGATTAAAAAAAGTAAAACTAGATGGTTTTGATATTTTTACAATCAATGGAACGCCAGCTGATTGCGTTCAGATTGGATTATATAATGTGTTAGATTCGTTTCCAAAAATGGTCGTCTCAGGAGTAAATCAAGGAGCGAATGTTGGACATGCGCGGATTCTTAGTTCGGGAACAATTGGTGCAGCAATGGAGGCATCAATAGAAGGAGTGATGGCACTGGCTTCTTCATTAAGAATACCACGCGAGATAAAGAAAACTCTGAATCTCTTCGATAAAAAGAACTACGTAGTGTTTGAAAATCCGGCAAATATAACAGTAAAATTAGTCAAAATACTAATAGATAAAAAATTCGATGATGATGTCGATCTATTTTCTGTAAATATGCCATATGATGTTTCATCTGATGCAGGAATAGAAATAACCAAACCATTCAAAGAGCCCTATGGAAAATTGTTTTATGAAAAAGAAGATGGATTTTTGCTTAGAACTCCTAGCCTAGATTTTAGAAATTTGAAGGATGGCACTGATTTAAAGGCAATATATGAGGGGAAAATATCTGTTACGCCGATAAGTTTAGCATTATTTTATGATTATTCTATTAAAAAATTAGAACAGATAACAAAAAAAGAATGGCACTAAATAGCAATTTTAAGCCTCAAGAAATGAAGAAGAACGCTATTGCTATAATTAGATAAACACTAATTAACTGCGCTCCTTCAAGCCAGTTGCATCTTCCATCGGCAGAGAGATAGTTTATAATCATGACTGCTAGCACTACTGAAAGTATTTCAAAGGGTGTAAATACAAGTGAAAAACCGAAGTTAAAAGCTTGACTTATGAGCATAAGAATTGGAACGACGAACAGTGCTATTTGTATCGCACTGCTTAAACCAATCTCAATCGAAACGTCGAGTTTGTTTTCCAACGCAAAATGTACTGCAGTTGATTTCTCTGCAATATTTGTGATGATTGCGATTACAACCACTCCAATGAAAATCAGTGAAATGTGCATTGTTGATGCAGCCCCTTCTATTCCTCTGACAAGGAACTCAGATTCTACTGCAACCACAATCATTGTAAGTAATAAAGTCAATGCGGCAAGTCGTCGACTCATCGTAGGTTTTTCGTGCGTTGCTTTCATTTCGTCGCTTGCATCAAAAAGATCTTTGTGGGTCAATAGAGAAAATACCAATCCTGCAACATAGATTAATGCCATTACAATTGCAACAGCGATGCTTAAGTTCTGATTATTTAAATCGTGAGGTTTAAGAAATGCATAGGCACTTGGAATTGATAAACCTGCAACAACTATAATAAGCATGGTGGATGAAACCGCAATTGTCTCATTATTGAATCTCTGATGTTTATAGCGTAAGCCTCCAAACAACACACTTAAACCAACCAATAGTAAGATATTTCCTACGATACTTCCAATAAGAGACGCTTTTACAACATCTATCAAACCATTTTTTAGAGCAATGACTGCAATGATCAACTCAATGGCATTTCCGAATGTGGCTGAAACAAGACCACTTACGGTTGGATTCGTCTGAAGTGATATCTCTTTTGTCGCATATCCTAAGATTCGTGCAAGAGGAATGATAGATAAAATAGCAGTAATAAAAGTTAAAGTCTTATTTTCCGTAAACAAAGCAAAAAAGATGCTTATAGGTATAAAAATAAGCAATAAATAGAAAACTTTACCTATTCTCAGTTTCGTGGCAATTGTACGGGCAAGAGGTGGAGCATAGGCATTTTTTACAACTATTCCACGTTTGACAACAAAGGGAGTCATGCGAAATAGATTGAGAGAGTTTCGATAAATAAATGTTTCGAAATTGTATAAAATAAAACTAAATGATGATTTGCCTTAGTGTTTAAGTTTCATAATGGCTTCAGCAATATCCCCTTTTGTTTCTTCAAGAGCTTTTTTTGCTTCTTTTTCTGATTTACCTGTTTGTTCCATTACTAGTTTCACGTCATCCTGCGACATCTCTTCCTTTCGTTCTACGATACGTGGTTTACCTGTAACTTGATATGTAGTCTGCCCCTGTGCATCCATCATTGTCACCTTGGCTTCTTCAAAAACATACTCTTTTGTATCGGTTTGAATTATCACTTTTTCCACGTTTTCGATTTCTTTAACGTTAATACCAAATCTTTTCATCATCTGGCTCATTTGTCTAGGATTCATACGTCCGGGCATCATATGTAATATTCCTCCAAACTACGCGTTATTGCGAAGCATATATAGGGCAATTATTGTTTAACACTTTTGGTATGATTACTGGAAAAGAAATCAAAGTATTGGATAAAAACTCAGAGTACCGTGGAATACCTACTTCAACTTTGATGGAAAACGCTGGTAAAGGCGTTGCAGATTTTATAACAAAGCGGTTGCATCCAAAAGATATCATTGCTTTTTGTGGGACCGGTAACAACGGCGGGGATGGTTTTGTTGCAGCCAGGTATTTAGCAAAAAATTACAATTTAACTGTTTTTTTAACTGGTAAAGAAGATGAGATTAGGTCAGATATATCAAAAAATAATTTCAAGAAGTTGAAAAAATCAAACGTCAAAATTTATGATATTGGTTCACTAAAATTGGTTGATAAAATTCTACTTAAAAACAACATTGTTATTGATTCGATGCTTGGGATAGGGTTGGCAGGAAGCTTGAGAGAGCCGTATTTAACTTTAGTTAAAAAAATCAACAATGCTAAAAAAACGATTGTTTCGGTGGACGTTCCAACTGGGCTGGGATGTAGCGTCGCAGTAAAACCCAGTTATACGATTACTTTTCATGACATAAAAGAAGGTATGAATGAAAAAAACAGCGGCAAAATCAAGATCTTTGACATTGGTATACCAAAAAAGGCTGCCGAGTATGTTGGTCCTGGAGAATTGGTAACCTACTATCCGATACCAAAAGAAGATTCGCACAAAGGAGACAACGGTAGGGTTTTGGTTGTCGGTGGCGGTCCATACATTGGTGCTCCCGCACTTTCCGGATTGGCGGCGTTGCGCACTGGTTCTGATTTGGTTTTTATTGTTACTCCGAAAAAAGCGGCCAAGTCTATAACGTCATTTTCTCCCCTTTGGATAACGCCTGAGAGGCTTGCAAAAGAAACCGCCAGACTTTCGCCAAACCTGATTGTTAGGGAGCTAACTAATGAAGAAATGCTTGTTTTAGATGATATTGAGATTATTGAGGACTACATTCCAAAGATTGATGCGGCTATAATAGGTCCTGGGCTGGGATCTGATAAAAAAACAAAAGATGCCATTGAAAAAGTTATCATAAAATGTGAAAAGAATAACAAAAAGATGGTAATTGATGCTGATGCGATACAGGTTGTCGGGAAAAAACCAGGGATTGTAAAATACTCTCAAACTGTTATAACGCCTCACGCAGGGGAGTTCAAGGAACTTACGAATGTAAAATTAGACAATAATCTAGAACACAGGAAGAAAAAGGTTGAGGAATGGGCTAAAAAACTAGGAGTAACAATACTGCTAAAAGGCCCGACAGACGTAATTAGCGATGGAATAGAAACTAAGCTGAACGACGTACATAACCAAGCAATGACTGTGGGTGGAACAGGTGATGTGCTGGCTGGTATCGTTGGTGCTTTGTTGTCGAAAGGCGTCAAGCCTTTTGATGCTGCAAGGATTGGTGCGTTTCTGAATGGTGCTGCTGGTAATATTGCTTTTGAAAAGAAATCGTACGGCTTGATTGCTACTGATATAATTGAGGAGATACCTCGCGTTTTGAAAAAGTATTTGTAGATTTGTTTTACGAATTAATGTTTGTCATATAGTAACAAAGCTATGGGGTTTCTCCTATTGGCAGATATATAAAAATAGGCTTTGCACACAAACTAAGGGGTTTATGTGCAGAATCTAATTTTGCACATAAAATACCAAAATAAGTGATTTTTATCAAATTGAAGGAAAAACTATTTTTACTACTTTAATCATTTATTCTTACGTGTTAATATTTAGCAATACATATTGTGAAGGAAAGAAATATGAAAAATAAAATTTTTGTAAAAGGATTGGTTTTAGTCATAGTTGTTTTGTTTGTTGGTACAGGTATTGTATCAGCTTTCAATGCTAGTCTCGCTGATGAATCCAATACGACAATAACAACTAATAAACTGGCGACAATAGATAATCATCCGCCGACTGTGCCGAGGATAACAGGTCCGACTATTGTAACCCCGGGGATGCATTATTGGAATTTCAACGCAGCCGACCCGGATGGTGATAATGTATCTTATGAGGTTGAATGGGGTGATGGTTGGTATGGGGACATCTGGTACGGCTGGTATGCCTCAGATGAAGAAATATCAATAGGTCATGATTATCAAGGATATGGAAAAGTTTCATTGATGGCGAGAGCCAAAGACATACATAATGCAACTGGTGACTGGGGAATTATAAATATCGTGCTTCCGAAAAACACACAGATTATCAATCTACCATTTACTCAATTCTTTGAACGATTTCAAAATACATTTTCGATACTACGACATTTACTAAAACTTTAGAAAATCTAACCCGATCTCCTCTTTTTTTTCTCATGTTGCAACAGGAGTAGTTTCAATGACTCCACCCCAGGGTATATAAGGAGGGACACCCCTTATGGTCTCGGAGAGTTTCTCCTGTAGAAAATACGATTTAAAATGGTTAAATTAAGTGACCACCAGAGTGCTGCTAACACCCTGATGGTCTGGAGCCATGATAAAATGAGTATCACAGCCCCGAAAGAAGCAATAAATGAAGATAGTAATAAGACTTATCCACAAGATTGGATCGCCTATAATCAAGCCCAGACACAAGAAAAAATCCTGTTTTTAGAATTACTTCATGAGTTGACTTCTCAGATACCTCAACCAAAAAGAGAAGGTGCTGGAAGACCATCAGCGGATCTCGGTGAAATGATTTTTTCATGCTGTTTGAAGCAGTACCTAGATTTTAGCAGCCGCAGAAGCGAATCAGACATACAACTAGCACTTCAACTTGAATACATCCATAAAGCACCCCATTTCAATACTGTTCTAAAGTATCTTAACGAACCATTGGTGAAAAAGATTCTTATGAGATTAATTGAGATCTCCTCAATTCCTTTGAAAGAGATTGAGACTGATTTTGCTATGGATACTTCTGGATTCTCATCAGTCATGTATGGCCACTGGCTTACCAAACGACATGTTTTCAATGAGTTCAAATCTTTCAAGAAAGCCCATGTAATGTGCGGAGTAAAAACAAACATCATAACCCATATCGAAGTCACTGATGGCTATACTAGTGACTATACTCAATTGGAGAATCTTGTAAAAAATACTTCAAAGAACTTTAGGATGAGAGAGGTAAGTGCGGATAAGGGATATTTATCTGAGAGAAATCTCGGCATTATCTTTGCCCACGGAGCAATCCCATTTATTCCATTCAAACGCAATACAAAAGAAACATCAGAAAACAGACTCCCAATCTGGAACATCATGTACAGATTATTCAAAGAAAATAAAGAGGAATTTGATCGACATTACCATAAGCGATCTAATGTAGAGTCAGTCTTTTCTATGATGAAACGGAAGTTTGGCCCACATATCAGAGGGAAATCCTCACTTTCACAAGAGAACGAGGTTCTATGTAAGGCTCTTTGTCACAACATTTGTGTCCTTATTCAAGAGATGTTCGAGCTAGGAATAAAGGTAGATTTCTCCGAGATACCTGCCCAGGAATTTATGTGCAAAATAGAACTGTAGCGAATATATGTGCAAAGCTATAAAAATATATATTTTTTGTTTAATGTGTAGAATTTAATTCATCCAGCTAGAAGATTCAAACCGCCATTCAACAACATCATTGTCATTGAGAAAATAATTGCTACAGCCAACATCTGCAAATTGATCATTGACATAATACTGCCAGTAGCTATCGTTTTCTCCGTTTTTTATATCATGTATTGCTTCGATGAAAAATGATTTATATCCTTGCCAATATTTTTTCTGTACAGAAAAGTTGTAGTGGTTAGCACATTCGAAGAGGAAATCCGCAACGGTAACGTTTTTTGTGTTTACATTCATGTATTCTACATTCCACTCTGGTGATATTATTTTTAGACTTACGTTTTCCACGGATCCTTCAGTGTTTTTCTTTCCTACGGAAATTGAAAACATTGTTGTCTTCGAGAGAATGAAAACAAGGGAAATAAGGGCTATGATAATTATAAGATATACAATAATTTCGATAATTCGTTTATGATCTTTTTTCATTCAAACCACTTTTTAGAGGATATGAACGCGTGGAAAAAGGTCGAAAACAAAAACCTCTTTTTCATCGATGTCAATTTGTCCTAACAAGGAGAGTTCATTGTGTTTAAGATGGGATTTTATGAGGTTATGCGCGGTTTTACTTAGATGATTTTCTGGTAATGAGCCAATGTAGCGGATGAGGTTTTGAATTTTGAAAATGGCATCATTGTCGTTGGCGTATGCTTTTACTTTTATCGTCTCCTTTTTGAAGAAGGTTTGTTCATTCAATCTCCATGTGAATGGCCGCTCGGTATCAACATACTTCAGCGTATCGTCAACATAAAACTCTACTTTTTCTACATCATCCGTCGTACTAACTTGGATATCGATAGGTCCGATTATCATGATTTTCTGAATGCGCATCCCGGTTTTTCTATTCCATAAATAGAGTGCATTATCCGCTGGCTTCACGATCTCTACTATCTTCTTAGCTGTGACATGGACTGACGCTTTTTCAGATCGCACATATCCTTCTTTCTCAGCATAGATTTTATACTCTCCTGCCGTATCAATATGGATAATTGCATTTCCATTTGTATCTGTCTTATTATAAACCAATGAATCAACAAAGACGAATGCATCTCTGACAGGATACATTGTTTCATTGTATACACTCACTGTAAAAATTTCAGATTCATTGACGGTATGCTTATCCAATGTTGTTCTCAGAGCACGTGCAGTCCAGTTTTCCAAATACCCAAAGAGAACCTCTTTATCATTTTCTGTCAATTTGTATGACCCTGCATCAACCATTGGCAGGTTGTAATCTACCCAATAATGCCACCAATCCGAACCATCTGCTATGGTCTTGACATAAAAAGCATTCCAACTTGGATAGTAGATGGCAACGTAGGAAAATCCTCCTTTTTGTGCTGCTTCATCAAGCGCTCCTAACACACTTGGATATGGAATACAATATTCTTCCATTTCACCAGAACTATAATTGAGTGCAGTAATTGTTGAATTACTAACTGTTACTTCGCCATTCCATATTGTCTCGTTTTCTCCTTCTATCCTAATAGTTCCTGTCCATTCATCATCAGATGTGTATATCTTTACAGGATACGGCTTTCCAAGTAACGCTGGAATCACATAAGATGTCATCCATTCAGGGCTCATAGTTTGATCCACAGCCCAATTAAAATACCCGTTCTCCTGTTGCAAACTCAAAAGGAAATCGATGGGGGAGTTTCCACTGTTTTTCCATTCGCTACTTGTAGGATCTTTACCTGCAGTCACAATTGCCATTACTGCCCATGCATTCGATGCCGCATTGGTTGTACCCCATGATTGAAATCCGCCACTCCCTGTCTGTGTTGTTTTCATAAAAGACAAGGCATCTGTTACGCAACCTGAATTAGGGTCTTCTCCTGCTACAATCAAAGCCATAATCGCCGCTGCTGTTGAATCAACATCACCCCAACCACCATTTTCATTTTGTTTCTCTTTGATATATGAGCGAACGGTTTGAACAATCAATGAATCCTTATCAACGCCACCAGAAATGAGTGCTAAAATCCCGAAAAAATCATCATATAAATTGGCGTAACTACCGATTTGGATACCATCATAAAAACTCTCCACTTTTGCCACATAGTCTATGTCACCGAAATTTCTTGGATTCTCATTGCAGGCTACAATAGCAAGGGTCTGCCGTTCCCAGTCCGTAGCCACAGTGTCATCAAGACGATCAGCGTTTTCTCGTAAATATCCTACCAAATCGCCCCAAGCATGAGGGTCTTCTCCAGCAGATGAAATCGCCATAGCTGCCCACGCTGAAACAGAAAAACCACCGATGCTTCCATCCCCAGCTTGTCGATTTCGTAAATACTCTAAAGCTTTCATAATGACATCGTCAGTTGGTTGGTACGGATAATTTTCACCAGGATCTGCGGAGACTGGAATTAACACATTTGCTTGAATGTTCATCAGCATGAAACCCATAAGTACAACCATTGCGGTTATCAATGCCTTTCTCATTTTGCCAACACCTTGAAGGATTGCATCGAATAGAAAGATTTAAAGTTAACAAATTTGATAACGATTGTTATCAAAATGAGCAACAGCCAATTGTTTAAGGCGTTGAGCAGCCAAACACGAATGCAGATAATGAGGATACTCATCAACAGAGAGATACATTTGTCGGGGTTGGCAAAGGAATTAGGCGTTTCTGTTCCTGTTGTATCCAGGCATGTCAAACTTCTTGAGGCGGCAGGGTTGGTAAAGAAACGAATCGTGGGTAATGTCCATTTATTATCTGTAAATGTTGGAAGTTTGGAAGAAGTGTTAGAGCCATTTATTGAAGAATCAGTTGTTGAAATTCACAAACATGGCAGTCTTTTCGATGCTTTGAAACAGCTTCCTGGTGTAGAGGTTCAACAAGTTGGTGATAATCAATATATCACTTCCATCAATGGAGAAAAAGGGTATTATATCTATGAAGTAGACGGTAAACCACCGGATATACCAATAAATAAATATAAGCCAAAAAAGAACATCACTCTCCAAGTTAAAAAAATTGTGCCAGTAAATAAGAAAAAAATCGAGGTACGAATTCAACAAGGAACGAAAGGATAGAAGATTGATGTAGCTATTGAGCTATGAGAGTTTTCTCTTGTTGGAAAAATTTCTGATTAGAGACTAATCTTATTCTAATCATGATTCTTATATAGGATAGTCAATAACGGGAAATAAATGAAAAAGTTTAGTAAATTTTTACAGTATCTTTATGCTCTAACTAGTGTTGGTTGATATTCTTTGATTGCTGATTGTGATTCTAGTTCTGCGATTTGTTTAGAGATTTCAAAGTCAAATTTCAACATTTTTCTAACTAGTTTATTCTCTGTGTTTAATTTATACAATGGTGCATTTCCTACAGTTCTTGACTTAGAAATCAGTTTTATTTTAATTAAGTTCTCTATAATTTTATAAACTGTTGGTCTGCTTATCTCTGATTTTTCTACTATTTCTGTTATAGAATATTCTGATTCTGGATGGTCTGCTAAAAAGTCCAATATTCTAGTCCCCGGGTTATCTCCAAATATATCTTTGAACATTCGCTTCACTTCACCTATATTTTGAGTAATATTACTATTACTACTATTAGTAATACCATTTCAAGTATATAAACTTTTTTTATTTTGGTGTTATTAAATGTTAATTAAACCTATAAATATTTTTTATCGAAACTATTAAATACCGTTTAGTATATAAGGATTACTGCGCATGGAATATCATGCGCCACCATAAAGGGTGAGGCAGATGAAAACAATAGAAGAATACGAACAAAAAGTACTTTATAAACTATGGCGAAACAAATGTTTCGGAAGAGGACACATGCTCATTGACAATCTGGTAAAAGGTTTTTCCAACAGCGAAGTCGGCTACGTGCATAACGCACTAGATCAACTGCTTCAGAGAAATTGGGTTGTTAAAAAACCTACAAAACACGGAACGACAGTATACATAAACTTGAACTACAGACATGACATTGAACAAGGATTGAGACGTCGATACTCATACCTATAAGGTAAAGGTTATTGAGTGATGAGTAATGATATCTGTCCATAAAAGAGTAATGGTGTGTCCTCTTCAACAATAAATATGGGCAGATATCATCTAATCATAAGTTTTGATGGCAGAAAAAACCTCTAATCATAAACTGAGTCCAACAGGAGAAACCTATCATGATTCTTTGATTATTGGTTATATAATTCTCTTGAATTCAAATTAATCCCTATAAATCTTATCGTGGTGATCATAATCTTCAATGATTACTGTTTTCGATGTTTCATCCACTGAAAATAACATGACAAAATTGCTATCAACATGGACTCGTTTTAAATGCTGTAGAGGTTTTTTGAGATTCTTATAATGTTGTGGATTTTCACGTATTTCATTGATCTTCTTATGAATAATTTCTACTTGTTTGGGATTTTTCTTTGCGAGTTTGAAGAAAATGGTTTCCACGGACTTTCTTACGAGTAACTTATACATTCTTGTCCAATCCGAAATGTTTCCTAAAATCTTTTATCTCAATAGTTTTTTCTTTCTGGCGCTTCTTCATTTTTTTAATATATTCGGGTCGGAGTTCGGGCTCGAGAAGTTCTTTTTCATACTGCTGTGCCATTATATCGATTGCTTGGCTCTTATCTTTAAGACCATATTTTGCTTTAAGGATATTTAAAATTCTATTTGTATTTTCATCGATATTTATAATCGCCTGAACCATTAATTTCACCTTAATATAGTATTAATACGGCATGAATATAAATATTTTTCTATTATACGATAAAAAGGCAGTTCTAATCAAGATTCTTGACTATTCAATTCTATATCTAATCACAAACTCAGTCCAACAGGAGAAACCTATCATGATTACCTGATGCAAGTTTCAATATCAAATAAATAGCCAGATAACAAAAACTACTAAGCATTCATCCAACAGGAGTAATTTCACATATTGCTACGGATATCTGATTTTTCTCTCGTCGAAAAACTAGACAATTGATACAGATACCAACACAGGACTATAAATCTAGAAAAAATTTATTATTTCTTCCCCTATTGAGACTAAATAACAATGCAACCAGAACTAAAACCAATTTCAAATGAGCCAGCTCTTTTCATAAATAAAAAAATACTCGTAGTAGCAGACCTACACATAGGTATAGAAAGTCAACTAAGAGAACAAGGAATAAACACCGCCTCTCAAACACAAACTATGACAAACCGTTTAATCACTTTATGTGAAAAATACAAACCAAAAGAAATCATACTGCTAGGCGACATAAAACACAACATACCCTCATCAACAATACAAGAAAGAAAAGATGTGAAAAACTTCCTCGAAACAATACAAACATATGGAATTATACATATCATACCTGGTAACCACGATGGTAACATACAAAAAATATCACCACTAGACATAATCATTCATCCCTCAGATGGATTTGTCTTAGAAAACCTAGGTTTCGTACACGGACATCGATGGCCTAGTGAAGAAATCATGCGGTGTAAGCAGTTAATAATCGGTCATACACATCCCACTGTAATGTTTACCGATAGACTTGGATACAAAGCATTTGAGCCCTGTTGGGTTAAAGGTAAATTCATTGAAGATAAACTTAAAGAAAAATACCCCGATTCTACTGATTCTGAAATACTGGTAATGCCTGCTTTCAACCCGTTGTGCGGAGGCATCGCGGCTAACCAAGAAGGAATCACAGGGCCAATCGGAAAAATAATGGATGTTGAAAACGCAGAAGTCTACCTGTTGGATGGATCGGCTCTCGGAAAAGTAAAAGACATCAAATGAAAAATCAAGCAATCAAATACCCCGTACTACAAGAGTATAGTTGCTAAGGTAATGCAGTATCACCGCATAAGTATTAAAAACCTAGGGAGATACAACATTGATCAATTGGATTCGAATAATTGATGAGGAAAGGGGGAAGTATGATGAATAATGTGAAAGGAAATATATTGTTAGTTGCACCTTTGATGCTTAGTTTTGGAGGCCCCTTGTTGTTGACGGCGGTTGATGTTATCGAATATATTGGTTTATTTGCCTTGGCCTCGTTATCGTACGCTTGTTTTTTTTACTGGTTTGCCTCTAGTAATAAAAAAATCGACATTTATGTTCAACCTAAGATATTTAATTGGAAAATCAAAACGGCATTGCTCCTTTTAGGAACCATCATTATCCTCATACCGGTAATTTCTTTGGGAATTATTGGCGGTGGCGTTCTAATACCCACCATGCTGGTATTTTACTTAATTTTTCTTATAGGTCTTGTAGTGTGCCCTGTCATCCTTCTACTTATCTTCTTGGCGACTGGTGGATTGTTGGCAATGAATCTAGGCGGGCTACTCGGACTATTCTATTGGGGTTATGCTGTTGCTATAATAATGATATTTCTGTCTTTGTTTGTTACCGCTAGGCAAGCTGTCGATACATTAATCCTAAGAATCAAAGAAGTTGGTAATTTTGATACAGCGAATCACATGGAAAACTACAGCAGGATAGGAATAGGTAGTTTTCTCATATTTTTAGTATTACCAGCAGCCTTATTCACGCGATGTATTCGAAGGGCGACAAAAAAGACAGGATTAGTAAAGATTACTCTCTCGTTAACGCCATCAGGTGTGACGCCATCCGGTAATGAAAGGTGGATTCAGAGGTGGACTACAGTAAATTTGGAGAGAATGTCGGAAAGCCATCAAGAAGTGATGACTCGAATAGACAGTATGAATAATCGCTTCACAAAAACATAGAAGATGAGTTCAGTACTAATACTATCCAATTTTTCTACAATGTCCTTTCCTCAATGTCTTACTCAAGTGTGTAGGTAAATATTTTACCGTTATATAGACCAACAGCTATTGCATCTTTTCCCTTGATTTTACCATATGCCACATTGGTTACGTTGCTTGGGTATCTCCATGTATCAAGCAATTGCCCATCACTCGTGATGAGATGAACGCAATGGTCAAACGTACCAATTATCACCACAGATTTGCCATTGATCGAGCCTATGGCTATATCGTTAATTCCAGCATTTAAATCTCCTCTTGGAGATATCTTGTATTTCCAGAGTTTTTCCCCATCAAGAGAAGTTGCTGATACAGACCTAGTGTTAGGATTGCCAAGAACTATCGAGTCGATGCCGTTCAATTTTCCGGCCACCAGTTTTCCTCGGTATTTGTCTTGAAACCCGCCTTCTGAATATCGGTCTCTAGGAGCTGAGTCAACATCAACCTTAAGATTTTCCTTTATCTGTCCATCTTTAGAAATCACGCTGACTTCCTTCATATGTACGGAGGACAGAACTGCTAGTATAGAGTCTCCGCGAGGAGAAAGATCAAGCAAACATCCGATGACTTGAAAAGGGCCGATGACGCCCAACACTTTTCTTTTTAGGGTGCATACGTGTTTTCCATGTGCCGAGATTACTTGGGGACCTTCGTAATAATATTCCCAACCTCCGATGGCGACCACAACATCTTCTCCATCGAGCCTACCAGTTGCTAAATGGTACACATCGTTGTACCCGTATATTTTCGCGATCTCCGCGGTAAATTTGCCGATGTTGAGTAGACTCTTTTTCCATCCCGATTGCATCGATTGCATTTGATACTGCCAAAGTTCTTTCCCAGCATCAGATATAGCAAAAACTTTTCCTCCTGACCCTGCGATGATGACTTGTTCGTTTCGAAAATTGGCAACAGCAAGACTGTAAACAGTTGCCCCTGTGTCAAATGACCAGAGCTTTTCTCCGTCAACACTCAATGCAACAAGACCACGCGTCTTTAGTGCGCTTGCAACAATAGCTTCTTTGCCTTGGATGGTACCGAATGCCAGACAGCTTGTCGGCCCAGGTACAGAATACTCTTTGTACTGCGAGATTTTTGGTCTATTAAGGACTTCGGCTTCTTTCTTTTTACCAAAGATAGACATTAATTTTCCTCCTGTTTTGGTGGCTTACTAAATCCGCCATCGTCTTCGTTTGGAGTCGCACCTATCAAAGGTTTTTCATGCTCTTCTGTAACGTATTCTCTGTTCCTCAACGCAAGTCCTAAATATATTAGGCCAGCAAAGATGAGCAATAAACCAATGAACCAGACGTAAGCAAACATAATCAACATTGCCAATCCTGCAATTAGACCTACTATTCCAGAAACTAAGTGCCCTATACCACGCGCAGTATATTTCCTTTTCATCTTTTATGCCTCCTCTTATTTTATTCCCCAAATACCGGATGATTATATTTAGAACCTCTTTATAAGTATTAGCCCAACACGAAATAAAGACAAAGTTAAGCTTAAATAATGCATATTTTATAATGGAGACAAACCTTAGATGTAAAATGCGTTGGTGACCCATGGAATTAAATCTTACAGAAACAACGAGACAAATAATTTCTGCATTCTTACTAATCATTCTGCCGTTGGTTGTCATCGGGTTAGGTATTGTCTTTGGCATTGATTATCTGTGGTACTATCTGTTAGCAATACTATGGTTTGGAATGGGATTTATCTTTTTTGGTGCAATAGAGCAGAGCTAGAAAATAATAAATATTAAACTGCATTGCATTTGTAGAATGACAACAGTTTTTTCCGTATTAAATCCAAAAATACAAAAACTACTTACTTACAAAAATATAGAAAAACCTACTGAGCCACAGATTAAGGCAATTCCAACAATACTCAAAGGTAAAAACGTTCTATTAATAGCACCAACAGGACTTGGAAAAACAGAAGCGGCTCTTTTACCGATTTTTCATAATTTTTTAAAAGAAAGAGAATCTAGCTCTGAGCAAGATAAAAAACACAAAGGCATATCAATTCTCTATGTTACCCCTCTTAGAGCATTGAATAGAGATATGCTTAGAAGAACTCTTGAATGGGGGAAAGAACTGGGCATTGAAATAGCGGTACGTCATGGAGATACACCGCAAAATGAGAGAGCTAGACAGTCGAAAAATCCACCAGATATGCTTATTACGACACCTGAAACTTTACAAATCCTTTTCATAGGGAAACGACTGAGAAAGCATCTGGAAACTATCAGATGGGTTGTAGTTGACGAGATACACGAACTTGCCGGTGATGAAAGGGGTACGCAGCTAGCAGTTGCTTTAGAAAGATTATATGAATTGACTAAAGAAAAGAACCATGATTTTCAAAGGATAGGCTTGTCTGCTACCGTTGGTTCACCAGATGAGGTGGCTCGCTATCTTGGTGGTCTAGATAAAGGAAAATTCCGCGATGTTGCAATATTGGAAGTTGACGTCACCAAACATATCGACATAAACGTAGAGATACCGTCTATCAAAAAAACCGATTACGTCGGCGCAGGATCTCTATCCATCGAACCTATCTCTTTTGCCTCGCTCAGAAGATGCAAAGAGCTCATAGATGATCATGTTTCAACTCTTCTTTTTATAAACACTCGCGATGGCGCAGAAATTCTTGCCTCTCGTTTTAACATATGGCAAAAAGATATGCCGATTGGCGTTCATCATGGTTCTCTATCTAAAAACGCCCGAATTGAAGCAGAAGACGAATTTAAAAGTGGCAAACTAAAATCGTTGATATGTACCTCGTCATTGGAACTGGGTATAGATGTTGGTGATACTGATTTTGTTATACAGTACAATTCTCCACGAGAGGTTACAAGAATTGTACAGAGAATAGGCAGATCCGGCCATAGTATAGGCAGAACTTCGAAAGGAGTAATCCTATCAACTAACCCTGAGGATTTGGCCGAAAGTTTGGTGATTGCCAGAAGAACTCTAAAAGGCGAACTTGAAGAATTAAGCGTGAGGCAAAATCCTTTGTCTGTACTTACCAATCAGATTACTGCCATAGCTTTGGAATATGGCAGAATAAAAGCAGACAAAATGTATGAGATAGTCAAAAGATCTTATCCTTTCCACACGCTAAGACAAGAAACATTTAACATGACAATACAACAACTGAAAAATCAGCGCACAATTTGGTTAGAAGAGAATTTTGTTGTTAAAAGGACGAATTCAAGAAATTATTTTCTTGACAACATATCAATGATTCCTGATGAAAAAACATACACTGTGGTAGATATAAGCACGAGAAACAAAATAGGAATTTTAGATGAAAGTTTCATTTTGAGTTATGGTTTTGAAGGGGCGAAATTTATACTGCGCGGAAGACCTTGGGTGATTGTAAAAAGGGATGAAAAGGGAATATTGGTTTCTCAGTCAAAAGAGATAGGAACGATACCTTCCTGGACTGGAGAGGATATTCCTGTACCATTCGAAGTAGCCAGAGAAGTAGGAAAATTAAGAAGGCTTGCTTCCCAAGGGGCTAAAATAGAAGATTATCCGTGCAACAGTGAAACCCTGGATAAGTTTTTACAGCAGATATATAACCAGAAAGCACAGAGATTCATCGTTCCAGATGACAATACGATAACTATCGAGATCGAAGACAAAACCGTAGTGATAAATGCATGTTTTGGAACAAAAGTGAATGAAACTCTAGGACGTTTAATCTCTGCTTTATTAGTACAGTCTTTGGGTGAAAGCGTTGGAATAAACAGCGATGCCTATAGAATCAATCTCGAACTTCCTGGAAGAATCCCAGTTGATAGAATCAAAGATATACTTTTGAAAACAAAACCCGAAACGCTAGAATATTTACTACAAACTATTCTGAGAAACTCCACATACGTAAGATGGCAACTGGTGCATGTGGCAAGAAAATTTGGTGCCATTAGCAAGGATTTTGATTACAAAAATATTGGAGTTAAAAAACTACTTACACTTTTTGAAAATAGTCTTATATTTGAGGAGGCTCTTGATAAACTTGTATGGGAAAGGATGGATATTGAAAACACCAAACAGGTTTTAAAAGAGATACAAAGTGGCAAGATAGATATCCATGTGCAGAGACTCTCACCCATTGCCATCGCAGGATTTGAAACGATTCGTGGACTCATGGTTCCACAGAGAGCAGATAGATCCATTCTCATGGCTTTGAAAAACCGGTTGGAAAATACCGATATAACACTTGTATGTACCAACTGCAATCATACATGGAATACAACGGTACATAGAGCCGATATGAAACCCAAGTGTCCGCAATGTGGCGCGATAAAAATCGCTGTTTTATACAGATACAATAGAAATTTGGCAAAACTTCTCACTAAAAAAGGACGAACAAAAGAGGAAGAAAAAGAACTTAAAAGACTTCATAAAAATGCAAGTCTTGTTCTTAGCCATGGAAAATTTGCTTTGCTGGCATTGATGGGCAGAGGCATTGGCCCAGATGCTGCTACTAGAATACTGGGGAAATACAATAAAACTCAACTTGAAAAATCAGAAGAGTTGCAGATCAAATTCTTAAGAGATGTTCTAAAAGCAGAGTTGACCTATGCGCGAACTAGGGGATTCTGGGATAATAACTAATTTCTTAGGGGGATTATTAAAAGCGATATTATATAACTTAGAATGAGGAAATGGGTGTTAATCTTCATATGATACAACTAAAGTAGAATCTGCTTTGGTAACACCTTATTTCTACTATTATCATGTCTTTTAAATAATATACTGGATAAATTTAAATATAAAATACATTGTATTTATTAATAGGATGAAACTTTTAACAAAAATAGGGGCAGTATTATTGGTATCGATCTTGCTGATATCTTCTATTTACATAGTGTCATTCATGGAATCTGAAGAATCAGACAATGGTGGCAATAACGGCGGAACTAACGATAACAACGGAAATAATAGTAATAATAATAGTAACAATCCTAACGACAATAATAACAATAACAACCAGAATTTTACACACATAGTCTTTGTAGAAGAAGATACGGCCACCTGGTGCTCCAACTGTCCTATAATTGCAGATGTTTTGCACAAAAAATTTAACAGCTCAGGCAAACCTGATTTCTACTACATTAGCATGGTGGAAGACAAAAACACAAAGGCACACAACCACATGTACAACGACTACAACATAAGAGGTTACCCAACAGTTTTTATAGACGGCGGATACAGAACAATAATGGGAACAAGCGACTTCGAAAAAAACTTCAACGAAAAACTAACAGAGGCGAAAAACAGGCAAACACCAAAACTAATCCTAAACCTAAAAGCCAAATGGAACGAAAGCAGAAAAGAACTCACAGCAACAGCAACGATAGAAAACAAAGAAACCACAACATACAAAGGAAACCTAAAAGTCTATATAACAGAGATAAAAAGTCAGTGGTCAAACTGGAACGGCGATCCATACCATTTCGCATTTCTAGACTACGCAATAGACGAAAACATAGAAATACAGAGTAATAAAAATCAAACAATAACCAAAACATGGAATCCGAAAAATGCAGGATACCCAGATACCTACAAGGAAAATCTATGGGTTGTAGCAACAGTTTTCAACCAAAAATCAACAAAAGAATACTCTGATCCACCAGAAAATAAATATCAATTTAACGCTTACTACGCAGATGCCACAACAGCCGTGAGAGTATCAGAAGGATCGCTACCACCAACCATAGGAATCAGTTTTCCAAGGTGCGGAATGAGATACATTTTTGAAAAAGAGAACGGGATGATATTTGATGGAAAAATACTTTTAACAAAAGAAAAAATTAAATTTTTAAAAGCATCTATCCAGAGTCTTTTTTGGAAAAATTATGGCCCCCTACTTGAGTTATATGAAAAAGGCTATGTATCTGTTTCTTGTGCCAATATATTTGGAAAAATTACAATTAAAACTAATGTACAGGCTGACGCAGGTATAGAAAAAGTTGAATTCATTATCAAAGGAAGATTAGGACAAGTAAAAGAGACAGTCTATAAAGAACCTTACGAATGGACTTGGGATACATTTGCATTTGGCAGATATACTATAACAGTTAACGCATATGATAAAACAGGAAAAACAGCAACAGATAGTATAGATGTTATAGCGTTTATTAATTTGATAGGATTACTCCCCTCTTAACGATATGATAGTTTTTCCCAATATTTTTTGTGAAATAGGAACAAAGCCCTATTTCACTTATTCACACTAGCCATAATGCTTCCTAGATTACTAGCAAAAGTAGCCAAACATGGATAAACACCCAATCTTAAACTTCTAATTACCCTAAATGCAATAAATGGGGGTGAATTGAACTGTTTTGTAATCCATCTGTAGCCCTCTTCAAGCTCCTTTTTTGTCATATTTTTTGGTTCAAAAACAACGTTTTTCCTATTGTATTTTGACCAATCATGAGTTAAAATACGATCCTCGTCCTCAAGTTTCCTAAACAAAGGAGTACCAGGATACGGAGTCAGCACTGCAAAAATGGCTGCATCAAGCCCCAACTCATCAATATTAGCCAGCGTAGATTCAAAAACATCAACCGTATCCTCATCAAAACCAAAAACAAAAGTCCCATCAATCGTCATATTATACTTATGCATTGTTTTAACAACGCGAGGATAATCCTCAACCTTATTACCTTTTTTATGGACATTATCCAATACCCGCTGAGAAAAAGACTCGAAACCAGCAATCCACTCTATACAACCAGCGCCTTGAGACAATCTGATTAGCTCCTCATCGTGAGCAAGAACATCGATATTACCATGGCAAATGAATTTCTTCTCCAAACCTTTCATATTTCTAAAAATCTCTTTTGTGTAAGCAGGTTTTATTGTCATAGAAAGATCTTTAAAATAGAGAATTTTTTGCGGGATTGACTTAATTTCATTAATTACATCCTCTATAGGCCTTGCACAAAACTTTGAGCCACCTGGTGTATTTGAAAACTGGCAAAAATCACATCTATTCGGGCAACCGCGTGTTGCTTCAATTGGACTCACCAATTTAAAACCCGAAGACACAAAATCAGCAGTTGAAGGAAGTATGGGATAATCGCTGTAATCTTTAGATTCATAAAATGGCTGCAGCTTACCTTTCTCAAGATCTTCCACCACCATTGGCCAAAGTTTTTCAGCAACACCAATCAACACAGCATCTGCATGTTGTTTTGCTTCTTCTGGAAGAGCAGATGGATGGATTCCCCCTAAAATGACAATTTTCCCTCGTTTTCTAAATTTATCTGATACCTCATATGCTATCCCGGCAGCTCCTGTTTTAAAATTTATTAGTACTGCAGTAAAGTCTGCATCAAAGTCAATATTTTCATTTACTTTCAAAATCTTAACAATATGTTTTTTTGGTGTAATTGCTGCTAGTTGAGATTCGAAAATTGCTGACCTGTAGGAGAAAACTGATGTAAAAGATTTTAAAGAAGATTTAAACACTGTATCTAAATTAGTTTCCCCCAAGATCAAGAGTTTCATTTATACTGCCGCGTAATACAAGAAGCATTAAAAAGTTTGTCAAGATGTTGAGAAATATAAATATCAGGAATAAAGAGGAAAACGATAGCATGAAGTATTTTTTAAATCCTATTTTTATTGGCAAAATTTTGAAAAGCTATCTTTTTGATATAAATAGAATATGGGAGATGGATCCGGAAACATTGCATAAATTTCAAGAAAAAAAGATCCATGAAATTGTAAATTATGCATATTATAATGTTCCATTTTATAGAAAAAAATATCAGGAAGCAAATATTAATCCTAAAGATATCAAAACTATCGATGACTTTAAGAAGATACCCTTTGTCGCTAAGGAGGATTTGCAAAACACATCTTTAGAAGATCTATGTCCATCAGCGATAAAAAAGGAAGCCATGGTAACGACTACCTCTGGAACAATAGGTAAACCTCTTTCAATATACATAACCCTATTTGATGTAGTACAAGGGTTATTTGGCTACTTGAGGCCCTTTAAAGAATACGGCATCAGTTGGAGAAAAGACAGGATAGCGTTAATTGTTGATCTCCGGACGGATAGTGTAGAGAGGAAGTATCTCAATGAGGGCGTATTTCCAAGTTTTAAGCCACTTATATCTTTTGATAATATACGTGTTTTTAGTTTAAAAGATGAAGCCGAAAAATTGATAAACGAACTAGATGAATTTCAACCTGATTTTGTCGGTGGTTACCCTGGAAAACTTACCCATTTGGCTTTGTTAAAGGAGAAAGGTTTTGGTGAAAATATTAATCCAAAGGCAATGGGAACGACCGGTGAACTCTTCGATAAACATTTAAGAGCACTTGTTGAAGAAGTATTTGATACGAATGTATATGATACTTATGGTGCGACTGAGTCAGGTCCTATAGCTTTTGAGTGCCGCAAGAAAAAGATGCATATTGATGTTGATCTTATCTACGCTGAGTTTTTGAAAAATGGAAAACCCAATATTGAAGAGGAACCTGGCAATATTTTCATAACTAAGTTGTTTGGTAAAGGAACTCCGATAATTCGGTATTCTGGTATCAATGACATAGTGGTTCCTTCAAATGAGACTTGTGAATGCGGATTGAGGCATAGTTTAATTAAAAAGATTTATGGCAGAGATAACTTGTATTTGATTTTCCCAGGTGGAAAAATTATGTTACAATCAGCAATATCGGAGATTTTTGGCAAAGTGGTATACGAATATAGAACAAGGATGTTCAAAAACATTCAAATTGTTCAACATGGATTAAACCAAATAGAAGTTAAAGTTGTTATTAATCATAATCTTAAGGAGACTGCCTCAGTCAGAGATATTTTTTCGATGATCAAGACGGGGTTCTATGAAAAGATCGGTTCAGATGCCGATGTAGATGTCGCTGTGAATGAAGTTAAGAAAATTGATCAAGGTGAATACATTGTTTCAAAGATAGACAAAGATAAATTCGATAAAAGGATTTATCTTTAAGTTTTAAATCTTAAGAGATAGCACAGTTTATTACGAGAATTTCTATTGATGGGATTAAGATAAATAATAAAGTATTTAAAGGAAAAATTGTTAATTATATTAACAAATGTTAATAGGAGGTAAAAAATGAAAGTTGTTCTATGTAGTGGCGATGTATGTGAAACAGTGAAATGCCCCGCCGTAGAAATAAAAAAGGATTGTGTGGTTATTGGTGAATATGATAACATCTGCACCTTAACACACAAGCAGTTTGACATTCTCAAGGAAAAAATACTGAGAAACGAAATCTAAGGATTTTTTCCTTCTTTATTTTTTTAATTCTTCTTAGTGTATGTGATATCCTTCTTTGTTTTGTTTATACATTTCTATACTTTCTTGCAGGATCTCTGTAAGGTATGTTGCTCTCTTTTCATTTGTATCACAACCATACACACTTAGCGTACCATATACTGTCACATAATAAGGTCTAATAATTCCATTGTCGTATCCCAATGTAACAACCGAAAACATGGGTATTCCTGCCCCGCCGTCCTTTTCATAGACCTGCTTAGAATTCCTCAAATTATCAGTTGTATGATGAATATTTACATAGATAAAAGTGACATTGTAGTTTTCAAATGTGATTGTCTTATAAAACATCTCTTTTTTTCCAAATTCAACATGAAGCAGCTGCGTTATCACAGGATACATTATATCGCATCCTTCACAAGAATCTCCACTATATTCTAAAAACACTGGACCTTCACCTTTAGTCAAATTTTCTAATACAAAATCAGGATGAGGTGCATTTTTGGCAGTGACAAAAGTAAATTCTTTTATTGTATAGAATTCAAGTTTAAGACAACTTAGACAAGGAATCAAAACAATGCCAGATCTCACATCATCGTAAACATTGGTACAGACAAACATTCCTCCTAATGCTCCAGAGATGAGCAGCAAGGTAGTTACCTGAAGGACCAGCATCTTTTTCATTTCATATCCTCTCAAATTTTATCCTCTTCTGAGGACATGCAGTTACACATTTTCCACAGAGAATACATTCTGGATCCCGATGCATGTTCGGAACATCAATTCCCATAGGACACTCATAAGAACATACGTTACACTGAGTACACTCCTTTTTATTCACAGAAATGTGAAGAAAACTAACCTTGTTGAATGGACCTAACAGAGCGCCGACCGGGCAAAAATAACGGCACCATCCGCGTTCAATAAGGAAGATCAGTACAAGAAACAGAATGAAAATTACTAGTGCAACTGGAAAGAAATAATTTGGTACATATTTTCCAGGATTGAGTATCAAAATAGGAATTGTTCCTGTCAGAAAACCAACGGGACATATATCGGTAAAGATAAACCCTATTATATAAGAGGTTACAAAAACTAGTCCGATGAGAAGGCCATACTTTGTATATCGCAAATATCGTTCAATTTTATGTTGGCTTAATTTTTTTGCTATCGAATATTTTTTGAATTTTCTAGCAATTCGTCCAGTTCCTCTCTGAATGAAACCGATTGGACATGCCCATCCACAAACTGCTCTTCCGGTTGTAACACCAAAGAATCCTAGAATAAGAAGGGGATAAATAAACAATTTCCAAGTGAAACCACCCCTATCTACGCTTTGTTCAAGGGATCTTAATGGGCATCCAGAGGTTGCAGCAGGACAGGCATTGCAGTAAAGAAAAGGGTAACAAAATCCGGTTTTTAGCCCGAGTGCCCCAAGATTAGCAGAAAAAAAGGATAAAATTTGGACATATAATCTTTTTATCTGAAATTTCATCGTAATCTCTTTCTTTTAAATAATAACATTCCAAGCACAACAGCTAGCAAGAAGGGCACTAACTCAAATCCTGGTGTCTTCTTGTCTGTATCTCCATTGCCATTTTGATTTCCATCTGGAACCTCTGAACTAAGTATGGTTTTTTTTGAAGAGTTAAACCAGTTACTACTGCTTTCAACCAATACTTTGGAAGTGATATAGGTTGCATCTTCATGCATAAGAGTGACATTTTTTTGGTAACGACCTGCACTAACTTCATCCATGGAAACATTTACATACGGATAACAAACGCCGGTGTTGCCATTACATTCCTCTACGACCAACCAGACTCCAGATGGAGAATCGCCACTAATATTAACTGAAAACGTGACCGTTGATTGCGGGGTTGGCTTTGGTGGAGATAACGTTATTTCTCCAATCGTTGGCTCAGCTCCAACTCCAATACTTGTTCCTAAAAAACCCATCACTATCAATGCAGTAAGTACAATAATCTTTCTTTCATTCTTCATGTCTTTGTATCTCCCCTTCATTCTTTCTTTAGCAACTCATCAAGTTTTGAAGCGAGTGTTGCGTAGTTTTCGTAACCATAGTGTGAATAATAAATATTTCCCTTTTGATCAAAGATATATAGTGTAGGAACACCGTCTGGAGCGTATTTATTCATGATGGTTCCTTGACGGTCATCAACACCAAATGTCCAATTTAGTTCAATATCTAATTGTTGATTAAACGCATAGATTAAGTCACGTACAAGCTCAGGTGTTTCTCCTAATGAAATCCAAACGTCTATTGAGATTATTGCTACTTTATCGCTTGAATAATTTTCTGATATATTTTTTAGTGAAATCATCTCGTATATGCACGGCTGACAATTAACTGCCATAAGGTCAAGAACAACTATTTTTCCACGATAATTCTCCAAATGTTTTGTAGTGCCATCAAGCATAGTAAATGTAAAATCTTCCCCACCATCATTGTCGTTTTTTGGTGATTGAAGACAACCGGACAATGCGGACAATAAAAAGATAAACACAACAATTAATGATAGCTTCTTTACTGATCTAATGCTACTCACCCTTTAGATTATAAGCAATGTAATAAATAGAGCTACAGATAACCATTAATTTTCTGTTTCAATATATCTTTAGGCATTGCACCTACGAATCTATCCACAAGATTTCCTTTTTTAAACACAAGCATGGTAGGTATGCTCATTATCTTATATTTCATCGATGTGCGTTGATTTTCGTCGACATTTAGCTTTGCAAAGACAATTTTTCCTTGCATTTCTTTTGCTAGTTCATCGATAACGGGACCAACCATTCTACAGGGACCGCACCATGGCGCCCAACAATCTACAATTAAAGTCTCATATTTTTTAACAATTTTATCCATATCTCCATCTGTTATATGAATCGGGGCATTTGGCCAATTATTTTCTTTCATATTTGTTCCGCTCTTTACATATATTTTTGAGTATTCTTCTAGTTTTTTTCTTTTTATCTCTTCGATTTCATTTGTTTTGTTCATCCTGCAACCATTTTCTTATCCTTAAATAACCTATTCTTTTTTCTCCATCCAGCCATAAAACAGGAGCAGTTTTTTGTAAATCTTCAAATACATCATGGGATTTTGCTAGTTGAAAATCTTCATCGCTCCATTTGCTAATATCATGTGGGAATGTTACTATTTTTATATCATTTCTACCTTCTAAAATCTCTTTCGTCTGCATACATTTTGTACAGTTTTCCAACGAGAACAATATTTTTTCACTCATTGCTAATTCCCCACATTTTTGTTTTTATAATTTAATTTTAATGGGCCAGGCCGGAATTGAACAGGCGATCTCCGCGTTGTAAGCGCGACGTCATAGCCACTAGACCACTGGCCCATAAATAGGAAAGAAATATGCTTTTCATTTTAGTAGTTTGCTGTTGATTTAAAAGAAGAATATTATCATGGATTTTTATTCCAAGACTGTGCCTGCTTATCCATTTGTTCTTTTAACGAAGAATTTACAGCGGTCTTTTCATCATCTTCATTTTTATCTTCTGACGCTGGTTCTTCTCCCTTCATAATTTTACTTGTAGCCTTCTCTAACTCCATAGATTCCTGTTTTACAATATCAAGAATGCCCATTATAGATACGATACCAAGTTCATTTATATATTTACGACAGACCTTCATCAGATCTCTATGTAATTCAACTTCCAGGGATCTATACTCCTCTAGCGTCATACCTTCAAATCCAATTGGACACATATATTTTCCTTCAAACTCTATAACGTTATACTATTTAAAATACTATTTCACAATAATAGAAAGGAAGATTCCTTAGTTTATAACAAATCTATCAGGAAAGAATGGAATGAAACTAACTCCGCACATATTATACAAAATACTTTTGGAAGAATTTGGCCAGCAAAACTGGTGGCCCATGGATAAAGACCATCATAAAAAACATGGGAGCGACCCAAGATTTGAAATTATTGTTGGAGCCATATTGACCCAAAACACTGCATGGTCAAACGTGGAAAAAGCACTAGTAAACCTCAAATCAAAAAATATGTTAGAAATAAAAAAGATTTCAGATATTGAAATAGTAACTTTACAAAACCTGATAAAACCATCTGGATTCTTCAATCAAAAAGCACGACGACTAAAAAACTTGGCATCTTATCTGCATGATAAATATCAAGATGATTTAGATATTTTTTTTGATAGATACTTGCAGGATATAAGAGAAGAACTACTTTCGTTAAATGGCATAGGACCGGAAACCGCAGATTCCATACTATTATATGCAGGGAATCTGCCGATATTTGTCGTCGACGCATATACAAAACGCATCTGTAAACGATTGCCCCTTAAAACAGAAATATCATATGATGAAATCCAGCATTATTTTGAAGAAGAACTCAATAAAAAATATTCAAAAGATGAGATAACGCAGATTTACAACGAGTTGCATGCATTAATAGTCGTATTTGCAAAAAATTACTGCAAAAAGAAACCCACATGCGATAAATGTCCACTTAAAAAATATTGCAAATTTAAAAAAAATTTATTGCAATAGTTCTTCTAACTTATTACCTACAATCTCAGCAGGGATATCTGGCAATGAAATCAATTGTGTTGTACCGATTTGTCCCTTTCCAGAAAGCTTGATATTTATAAATCCTGCACTTTCTATATCTTTTAGATAATTCCAAAACATTGTATGAGTTCTTGGTTTTTCACCATATTCTTCACAGGTTACAGCATAGGTTTTCTCAGCTTCACCGGTGTTCACGTAGGCAGTACCATCTTTCTTTAGACGTTTAGCAATGGCATACAAAGCCAATAGCTGATGTTTCTCCAGATTTCTAAGTTTTGATTCGGTGACAACTGAATAGGTTTCAGCTTTAGCAGCACGAACATGCTCGGGCGTAACCATTTGAACATGCTGATGATCTGCAGCAATACCTGCTTTCCACAGAAGCTCTATTGCAAAACGCGCGTCACCCCATTCGGATGAAATATCAGCCATAAGCTCCACACAGTCTTCCTGAACCGTGTTACTGTGAAACGCTAAATTCACACGCTGTTTGATAATGTCGTGTAATTCATCGCGAGTATACTTGTTCAAAGATAGTACATTGCTTCGTTTAAAAGTACTAAGAGCAGAAGTATCTAACATCGACATAACATCTTTTTGGGATATCAAAATGAGCGAAATAGGATTCTTTTCTTTAGACGACTCATCCGAAAAACGCGTAAGGTCATAAACAAGGTTGGAACCGCTTTTTTTAAGAAGTGCATCAGCTTCATCCAGCACAAGCAACAATTGTGCATCTCTCTTCTGCAACTGTTTATGAAGAACCTGTAACATTTCTTGAACTGAAAAACCACGGTCTGGAAAACGTGGGTCAAAATGATTTAAAATACCAAGTAGAACCATTGCATCGGAAGATCGTTTTCTACAATTGATATGGACGTATTCTATAATTTTTCCTTGGCCTCTAGCTATACTTACAATTGAGTTGCAAAATTTCTTTGCAATAACTGTCTTTCCAGTACCAACAGGTCCTTTGATGACAACATTTTGAGCAGTGCAAGAAAGCAATGGTTTAAACATTTGAGAGAGAAAACGGATTTGTTCATCTCTATGCAGAATCTCTTCAGGAACGTAATCAAAATCAAGCACGTTTAGATTTTTTATAACAGACGATGAGAACATCTCGTCTTCTACAATATCCCTCATTGTTACCAGTAATACCAATCCGTCATAAAACTTTATCTCAAAATAGGTATAATAAATATTATAGACTAAAAAACCATTAGTTCTAGACAATGGCCGATCCAAATATAACAAAAGAGTCCACGGAATTCGTAAAAAATAGATTCAGAGAATACTATGAAACAGATGATATCGAATTACCAGATCGATTCGGAAGAAGAGAGTTTGCATTTGTACTTTTTGACAGCAAGGGCATGTTTAGACATATTTCTTTTGATAAAAAAATGAACCTTACAAATTTTTTAAAAGAAAAAAGCCCAGCCCATGTGTACTACTCCTCAGCATATTATAAAAAACCAGATGCACAGACGATGCAGGAAAAAGACTGGATGGGTGCAGAACTAATCTTTGATCTAGATTCAGACCATCTAGTTGGCGCAGAAAAAATGAGTTATGTTGAATCTTTACAACTAGTAAAAAAGGAATTTTACAAACTAGTGGACGATTTCTTACTGAATGACTTTGGCTTTGATGAAAAATATATAGACCTATATTTCAGTGGAGGCAGAGGGTATCATTGTCATGTCAGAGATCCAAAAATTCTTGGTTTAGACAGCAATGAAAGAAGAGAAATAGTGGATTACATTACAGGAAGAGATCTAAAAGACTCTTTGATTTTTCATGAACAACCTACTGGAATAAAAAGTTACGGTGGGCAAAGTTTTCCAAGTGGAAAAACCTTGAAAATGCCAACACCCGATGAACCAGGTTGGAGAGGCAGAATAAGTAGAGGCATAATAGAGATTGTAAGCGAGATAAGAAAAAGTGAGAACCCCATAGAAAAACTTCAGGAATACGGAGTAAAAAAACCCGATGCTGAAAAACTTCTCAATGATCTTTCTGACGATAGAGTAAAACGAATAAAAGATGGTTTGTTGGATCAATCAAAAATGATAAGAAAGTTTTTCCTCAATAGTGCTTTGAGAAAAACGGCTGTTTCTATGAGTGCAGGAGAAACAGATGAACCCGTCACTTGTGATGTTAAACGTTTGATTAGGCTGCCGTCGTCATTGCATGGTAAAACAGGATTTAAGGTCACAAGAATAACCTTGAATGCTCTAAACGATTTTGAACCGCTGAGAGACGCCGTTATTTTACCTGACGAATCGGTTAAAATCGAGTTGAATAAACCCATAAGTATCAAAATGAAAGAAGATTTTAATCTTGGAGAAGGAGCGCAAGAAGTACCAAGTTATTTGGCTGTTTTTTTAATTGGAAATAAAATGGCAAATATTATTTAAAATAAGTATAGATGTGATACGTGAAAAAGAAATGAATGAAAACGAGATTAATTATAAAAATCTTAGAAAAATCCAACAAATAGAGAAAGAATCTCCTACGTTGACAAGAATAGAATCTAGTTTTTACACTGCCTTATCAGATTATTTAAAATATTTGGACAGTAGACTTGAAAAAGAATCGTCCACCCAAAAACAGATGCTTCTAAAAGAAGAGGTGCAGAATACTAGAAAAATAGCAACAAATATCTACGAGCAACGTGAGAAAAAGATTATACTTGCGGCAATTTCAAAGACCCGTGGGGGAGAGCCGGACCTTAAAAATCTTGTAGGTGTAGAAAGAAACCTATTTGATTCAATTCTACAGATGATGGTACAAACTCGTGAAGAGCTTTTGAATAAAAAAACAAGAGAGAAAGAAGAGGAAAAAACTGTAGAATCTAGTGTTGAACCTAAAGCCGAAAACAAAAAACAGGAAATTATTACACCAAAACAGCAAAACACCAATCCAATTGTTATGGTTGCCAGAGACATACCTGAATTCATAGGGACGGACACAAAGAAGTATAATCTTAGAAAAGGCGACGTCTTGTCTTTACCCAAGGATATGAGCGATACCCTATCAAAAAGAGATGCAGTAAAAGAGATAGGAAAGTAGCGATTCTGTGTAATATGGCGTTGGGAAATCGGGGTTGGCAAACAGTTTTAAAAGCATACTCGGAGGAAGCAGGGATAACCATTGAAGGCGATAACAAGTGGCTTACACTTATGAAAAAATCAATCCAGTATCAAAAAACAAAATCAGAGAACTAAAGGAAATGGATACATTACCATTTCTACTAAACATTTAAAATAACTAAACAATTATAAAGTAACCAATGTCTCAAACAAAAGAACTGATAAATGCAAGGAAGAAAGCAAATTTCTATAGGAATCTAATCATCATTTTAACACTAATATTTTTAGGAATTGGATTTCTTTCTTTACAAATACTACCTGCTATAATTGGGCTTATCGTAATTGTTATTTGGCTATTCTACCCACACTATACTACGTGGAACAGAGGTGCTACTGGTGAAGAATCAATCTCAGAAGTTTTAGACAATTTGAAGAATGATTATCTAGTGATAAGTGATGTTTTATTACCTGGAAATAAAGGAAATATTGACCATATTATTATTGGGAAAAATGGTATCTTTGTAATTGAAACAAAAAGTCACAAGGGGCATATTATTTGCGAAGGCGACCATTGGATACAGCAAAAAATCGGTCGCAGAGGAACACTGTATGAACCATATATCGGAAGCCCGAGCAAACAAATTAAAAGAAATGCAATTGCTTTAAGGGACTTCTTTAAAGAAAATTTCCCCAAGTTATCTCATATCTGGATTGATTGTATAGTTGTATTTACTAATGAAACTACAACAATAGAACTAAGGAATCCAACTGTTACAGTCTTAGAAACTTGGAAACTTGTTAACCATATTAAAAACAACAAATCAGAAATCGCCATTTCGCAAGATGATTTTTCTAAGCTTGTAACTATATTTCAAGATATAAAGCAAAATCAAATTAAACAAAACTAATTTTCCACTACCCCCTCACAGTATCGAAGAAAGTAAGTAATAATTTAAGTATCAACTCTAATTTCCCAACGCTAAATTCCCAACTCTCTTTTATACAGAACCAAAGTAGCGGTTCTGTGTAATAGTGCTGTGGGAAATAGTCTGTGGGCAATTTACTGTGGTCATTAACAAGTCTCCTTAGCCTTCTTACATTGAATTGCCTTATGCATCAATGTGAGCCACTTGTTATTGCCCTCTATTGTTATACCCGCTTCCTCGCTTGGAGTTTTACCTTCAAGTGCCTCATGAGGTCGAATAAAGTTATAATACAAACGATGACCTTCAACGATGGGAGTTTCATCTACCTTAAGACCACGCATCGTTTTTTCTCGTTCTCTTATACTTCCATGCAATCGTTCTATGTGATTGTTGTTTGGGTGGTGCTTTAATCCTACATTCCAAAGATGCTCGGTTTCGAGAGTTTTAGTATTAAATTCTTTATTCATGGCAAGCTTGTAAGAGCCTAATCCATCTGTAACCATAAACTTAGGTTTGCGTCCACCACAATTATTTTTAGCACGTTGGAAAACCATACGAGCATCTCTTACTTTTCTATCAGTAGAGACTACACTGGCTAATTGGAAACGTGTCCTTTCATCCATGATGTTCCATAGGTATTCCCAATTGCCCCCTATGTTTACCATCATTTCATCCGTGTGCCAAACATCGCCTATTTCTGGTTTTATTTCGTTAACGTATTCGTTCATAATTCCAACGTATTTTTCAATCCAATTATATACTGATTTGTAAGATATATTAAGTTCGTAAAACTCTTTGAGATGATGTGATATTTTCCGAAGTGAAACACCTTTGAAGTATAAATCAAGTGTCAAAGCAATTATCTTTGGATTGTATTTCATGTTCTCAAAATCAATGTTGTTAACAAATCTTCTATTACAATCTTTACATTGATAGTATTGCTTACCGTTTTGTTTCCCATATTTTATTATATTTTTTGAATGACAAAACTTACATTCGGAAACGCCAATGTCTTTGATACTGATTCTCTGCTTTACTTTTAGATGTATTTGCTCGAATTTATCTTTAAGATTTTTCCAGATTTTAACCGCATTAATATGTTTACATGGGATACCACGAAGCTCAAAATCCTTGCATGTGCATGACCAACAAGCATGTGAATGATGTAAAAAATGAACGGTATAAGTTCCATTTCCTGTTTGACTTGGTACAAGCCATGTGCTTTGGTTTATTTCTTTTGGTTGAAAACCGCTTTCTAGATATAACATGCCTCTTGCCCTTCTGGCATTTACCATTTCTTTAATATCTATTTTTTCGCTCATATGTTTCGCCAATTAAACAATATGCAACAGGAGTATTTAAGCATTATCAGATACCTTTAAATACTTAAAAATACTTTATTGAAATTTAGATATGTTTTTAAGGGGGAAAAAGATTTTAATGTTAGAAGGGTGGTGAGAGATAAGTAGCAAAAAAGGTTTTTTTTATGTAAATAATCATTATGTAAGAGATAGTATAAATATATGAAAAAGAATATTAATAATGTTATATTATGTATATGGTGCTAAAATGGTTGCTGTGCTCAAAGGTTTCAATATTGTAATTTTTGCAAAAAATCATAATCCAACAATTGTATCTAAAGATTGGTTAACCGAAAAAGGAATGTTAAAAGAAAAAGTAAATAATTTTGCTCAAACTCCTGTTTTTTCAGTAATTGAAACAGATAATTATGATTTACTAGTAGACCCTGAAAGATTAATGCTTACAAGTAAAGATTCTAGTGATGAAAAGATTAAACGAATATTAGACATATCGAAAGATTATTCTGAAAGATTAACTGAGATACCATATAAAAATCTTGAAATGAGATATATATTTGAAATTGATTCAGATGAAAATCATTTGAAAGAATTATTTTCTAAAAACGATAAGTTATTCAAGTCAATTTTTGGAGAAAAATATGAAATTTCAGGTATAATACAATCAGAATTGGATAGATTTACATATAATGTTAGATTTTTAAAATTTAAAGAAAAAGTCATAGGAGATTTTTGCTACAATTTTAAAATTGAGAATTATAAAGATATAAATGCTGGTTTAATTCAATATCCTAAATTGATAAAAAAATCTCAAGAAATAATTAAGGTGATGTTTTAATGGAATTGGATTATCGCTCTGATCTTCAGACGGAAATATGTTTTAATCCTTTTTATAGAACAAAAAGAGATAAAGATTTAGATAATATAATAGAAGGAACGAGACAGGCCTTTCTAAATATAGATAGAAAAGATTTTAACTTTGATTTAAAAGAAGCTCAAGAGCGATTAAAAAATATTTCTTCGGACACAATATGGAAAATCGTTGAAAAAATGTTGTCAAATGAATTTTTTATGTCAAATATACTCTTGTTATCTATCGAAATCCAAAGTAAAACCAATATTACTAAAGAAGCAAAAAATGTTTTGATTAATAATAGGGAATTAATTTTTCCGTTGATCAATATTGTAGGTAATATTTTAGGAATAACAGATTTTAATTTTATTATTAGAAATATTGATGTAGGTGGCGATCCCGAAATTCCAGAATGGAAACCTATTATTATAAATCTTGAAATCAAATCAGATAATTTTGATGAAAGATTGAAAATTAAACATGAAATAATTAAAAAAGCATATAATGGATTGAATGCTGAATCGAGGAAAAATTTCTATATTATTGGTGCTATATAGAAGTGGGGAAAATGTTTTATCCAAAAGATTTTCTATCTTTTGCAAAGGAAATATTAAATTGTAAACATTTAACTAAAAACGAAGCATTATTCAGAAGTATAATAAGTCGGGTGTATTATTCAGCATTTTTATCTGCACGGGAAAAAATAGACGAAGTAAACCCTAATATTTTAGACCATTCCAAACATGATATGCATACACAAGTCGCAAATGTTCTTTTAAATAATTCACATTTTTTTATTCAAGACCCCTCACTATCATCAGATTTGGTTGAATTACATACATATAGAGTAGACGCTGATTATCATTTTCAAAAAGCATTAAATGTCAGATATGAACAAAGAATTGAAGGTAGAAAATCTCCAGATTTACTAATAACTGCCGAAGATTGTTGGAAATTATCAAATAATATAATTGGTAGAGTTGGTTTTTTAAAATAATTTTAACAACACATCATGTTTTATTTTTCTTTATCTTAGTTAGCAATTCAAGACAAGCATTATCAATAAAACCTTTGAGATTCTGATACTTAGCCCTATATTGAGTATTTTTCAATAATTCATCTATCTCTTTCTTCAACTCCTCATCTATATTTGCGTTACCCATTGAGATCTAATAATACTTAACATGGTTATAAACCTAAAGGTAAAAATCAGAATATCAATCTTCAAACCATTCAGTTTTTTTCCTTTGCAATTCTTCCCGCAAAGGTATCCCAAACTCAATAATAAGAACAATTAACGTTGGGATAATAACAGCTACATAATTATCAGAACTAAGGTAACCAAAATAACACGCACCTGTTAATATAGTAAATGCGCCTATTGTGGCAATTATTGCTCTACGGAAAAATCGTGAAATACTTCTGAAAAATCCACGTATAATATAAATTTTTGAACATGTTGCAGAATCTACAAAACTAAACGCCATTACAGAAACAATATCATCTATTTTTTTAAGAGGTATTATTGTAATTTTGTTGTTAGTTTTTTTAAGTCTTATGTTTATATCATTCACAATAGATTCACATATTGCTGAAGCTTTATCTGATTTTGCCACCCATGACATACCCATATGAAAAGCAACTGTTGCTAATATGCATTTATTTTCATCATCTTTTTGTGAACCGAAAGCAATAATTGCATAATTATTTAAATTGTCTCTATGTCGTAATATCCAAATCGGTTTATCAGTAGTTTGGCATTCTTTTTGTTTTATAAAAGGTCTTGAAAAAAGAAACTCATTACCAAGTATCTTAATAATATCTTTAGAAGGTGCATTTATTAAAAATGATTTTCTATCAGTTTCATCAAGATTCAATCCAATCACCCATCGAACAAAAAAGAATTGGATAAAAGCAATCGACATAATGAAAATGAATATTATGAACAAAGAAAAAAATACTCCTTCGAACTCTAGTTCCGTCATAGAATGTTCTAAATAACTGTAGATAAAGATTATTGAAAATAATACATATGTTCCTATTTGAATATTCATTGGTGAAACTATTCGTTTCGGTTTGAATAAAAGAGAAATCGTAATACAATAAATTATAGGCAATAAAATATAACCAATCAAAATTATTAAACTGTTTTGAAATAATATTAACGGTTCGTCTCTCAATGCTGATAATGCTTGTACGGAAAATGGAATAAGAAGAGCAGTTTGAATAGGAATTATTATGATTGTAGCAAAAAATAGTGTCAAAGTTATGTAACTTTTTTCTATTGTTTCTTTGAAAGACATGATTATGAATTAATCGCCCGATATATCTATATTTTGTAAAAACCTTTTTTTGTTTGACAGGAGTGGTCAATTAAAACCACCCCCATCAAAAAACTCACATATTTTGGCGAAACATATGAGTCTAAAGTAGGGGTGGCAATCCATTATCAAATTATGGTGTCTTAATAGTTTGCCAACGAAAAATTCACTATTTGAAAAATAAAGGTAAGGGGCATCCTTATCTGGTGTATTGAAAACAAAAATATGTTTTGAAGATAAGGATACCCATAAGTATTTAAAATCCTGATTAGTTAATTCACATTGGTGTATTGAATATGGATAATACAGAGAAGCAGGCGGTAATTTCCATAATTGGCATAATAGCAACAATTGTGATCGGAATTGTCGCTGGTTTATCTTATGGTATTGGGGCAGGTGCATTATCAGCAGGAATAGTTCTTGTAGTTTGGATGATTCTAGAAGTGGGTCTTTTCCGAAAAGACCAGGAACCAATCGTTCATTTGATTTTTGGAATTGCTTCATTAATAGCAACTGGATACGGTGTATATCTATTGGCAGATGATTCAAGTTATAAAAGTTATAAGGGTATTTTTTCAATTGTCTCAATCCTTGTGATTCTTATAATTGTGGTTTGGATTTACCTCTATCTTACAAAAGAACAAACTTCCGATGGGAAATAATAGAGACACTGGAAAAACTATTAACACTGGTACAATAAATTCTAATTGGCTAAGGTATGCCAGAAATAATGATATTTCCCCAATTAGGATTAAAACAATACTTATCAAGTTCCATATTTTAATTTTATTCAACTATTCCCACCCCCGTAAAATTCCCACAGTATTGTTCCCACAGTGGTTTTGCACAGAACCAAAGTAGCTTACATTTTTATATTACCTCCTTATTACCCTCCAATCTAGAACTATTTAAAGGCGTTACATATGAAAAAACCAAGGAAAGTCAAAAGATATTGTCCTCACTGTAAAAAACATACTGTACACGATGTAGACAAAATGAAAAAGAAAAAAGCCAGTGAATTGAAAAGGGGTCAGAGACGATTCCGGCGTGCAACAGCAGGTTATGGCGGATTTCCAAGACCAAAACCTGAAGGGCGGGAAAAAACAAGCAGACGCATAGCGTTGAGATATAAATGTACAATATGTCATAAAATTCATCAACCTGCTAATCTTAGAACGAAAAAATTGGACATAGGTGAATAAGTTATGAGAAAAACAAAAAAGACTGAGAGCAAATTTATTAAGGTAAGATGCAAAGATTGCGAAAATGAACAAGTTTTATTTGATAAAGCTAGCACCGTAGTATCCTGCCACATATGTGGTAGTAAACTAGCCATTCCCGATGGCGGAAAGGCAAAGATAAAAGGTGAAGTTCTAGAGGTTATTGAGTAAAATAAGGTCCAATTGTTATGACAAAAAAGGATTATCCTGATGAAGGAGAACTTGTTGTAGGAACTGTTGTAAAAGTTCAGAATTTTGGGGCATTTGTATCTCTTGATGAATATCCTGATAGGGAGGGTTTTATCCACATAGCCGAGGTTGCTACTGGGTGGGTTAAACGCATTCGTAACCACATAAAAGAAAAACAAAAAGTCGTCTGCAAAGTAATGAATGTAGATAAATCAAAAGGTCACGTTGATCTCTCATTAAAAAGGGTTAACGAGCATCAAAAACGTGAGAAAATTCAGGCATGGAAGAATGCCCAGAAATCAGAAAAACTAATGGAGATGCTTTCTAAAAAGTTAGGAAAAACAGTTGAACAATGTTATAAAGAATTTGGCAACGAGTTAATAAAAAAATATGATTCTTTGTATGCGGCTTTTGAAGAATGCTCCTATGATTTAGAAACTTTGAAAAATGACGGATTTAAAGGAGATTGGCTAAAAGAGTTTGATACGATAGCCAAAGATAACATATCTGTTCCATTTGTAGAGATAAAAGGCCACATCATTATCGATTCTTGGCTCCCAAATGGTGCAGAGCACATTCGCACCGCACTTTCAAATGCTGAAAAAGGTCAATTCGAAGATGTTGAAATAAAAATAAAATACATCGCGGCACCTCAATATATGATCACCGTTAAAGCACCGGATTATAAAATAGCCGAAGACGAAATGAAAAAAGCCGTGGAAAGAGCAAAAGAATGCATAAAAAAACATAATGGCGACTGCGAGTTTCGTAGAAAAACAGAGGAATAAATGTCCGATCTGCGCTATTGCAAAAAATGTAAAGAGTATACATTGGACGATGTTTGCATTAAATGCAAGGAAAAAACCATATCTAAAAATCCCCCAAGATTTTCACCTCAAGACCATTATGGGAGCTATAGAAGAAAATTAAAGAAACTAGATAAAGGTGTATAAAATGGATTGCGTCACTGTAAAATATATTGCAAAAAAACCTAAACTCAAAAATCCACTATTTATAGAAGGACTTCCTGGCATCGGGAACGTAGGTAAGTTGGCGGTAGAGCATTTAATAGAAAACATAAAAGCGATTAAATTCGCAGAACTATACAGCAAGGACTTTCCACCGCAGGTTTTTATAAACACCGATGGAACGATTAAACTTGTCAACAACGAGTTTTACTATTGGAAGGCAAAGAAAAAGAACCAGAGAGATCTCATCCTATTAACCGGAGATTATCAAGGTCTTTCATCAAATGGTCAGTACGAACTTGTGGAAGCAATACTAGACATAATAGAAGATCTTGGAGTAAAAGAGATGTTTACGCTTGGTGGATATGGCCTAGGGCATGAGATCAAGGAACCCAAAGTGTTATGCGCAACTACCGATACGCGCCTTGTAAAAACAATGAAAAAATATGGCGCCATTTTCAAGAAAAATGAACCTGGCGGCGGGATAGTTGGAGCTAGTGGGTTATTACTTGGACTTGGTAAACTAAGAGGACTAGAAGGAACCTGCTTCATGGGAGAAACGCCAGGCTATCTTGTAGATCCGAAAAGTGCAAAGGCAATTCTGAAGATTTTGATGAAGATAACAAACGTCGATTTGAACCTCTCGGAATTGGAAAAAAAGGCCAAGGAAATAGAATACATAGCACATCAACTTAGAGAGATGGAAAGTCTTTCCAAGGAAAAATCATCAGAAGATTTGGGATATTTCGGTTAAAGATAGTTGATATTCTTTGTAAGTTGTATTATCCTTGGTTTTCGTACCAATCAAGTATTGCTTTGAAATCTAGAGCGTTTCCTGTTGTATATAGAACTTCGGTCTTGTATCCAATTTCTTCAATTCCATCAGATGTTGCAATAATTACAACGGCAGTAATCCCTTTCAAAAAACCGTAATATTGAAAAGATTTGCCATTAAAATTCTATCCTTCCAAACTTAGACCGTATGTTTTTTTAGGATTCTCAACATGTACCTCAGAGGCTTGTTTTTCTGTCAATATCCCCTTATTTATCAATTCCAATGTTCTTTTAGGAACAGTTTTTGGGCTCAAAACTGCGCCAGGCCGATTTAGATCATCGATATAATCCGTTTCCATCATAAAACGAGTGCCTTTTTCCAAAGCAACAATGACATTCTTTTCACTTGCCAAAACGGAAGGCATAAGGCCGTAGTTCTCACTGATTTTTATTAAGGGTGGAGAGTAATGTTTAACGATTTTGTTTGCAGGCAGACCCGCTTTTTTCCCCATTTCAACCAATTCTTTACACTGTTCAGGCGTGGTACTTTCGGTATGCAACACCACGGGAACGTCAACATCTCTGGCTTTTTCCATTCCATAAACAAGAATGTCATTTGAATCGTTCAAAGTCTGCTCATCAATTGGAAAATGAGGCCTACCAATCTCACCAATAGCTATGCACTGTTTCTCATCACAAAGATCAGCTGCGAGATCCATTCCCCCCTTCATTATCTGAATTGCCTGTTCTCTTCCAAACTTCTCTCTTAATTTTAGATAATCAACTGGGTACGGGCCAACGGTTACAAAAACACCAATGTCAATGCTGGAACGAATTATTTTTGCCAACTCAAGAGTTTCTTGGTAACAAGAATTATAACTTTTTTTTTCAATAACTGAATCAACCATGGGCAACTGACATAATACAAAATGTGTGCCGCCTGCCTTTTTGAAATCTCTTACAGCATCTAAAAACCGACCGTCCCTACGCAAATGAAGATGGTTATCAAATATTAACATCAAAGTCTCAATCCTCAAAGATCTAATTCTTGCAATTCAACGATACTGGAATTGCGAGCTGAGATTAAAAATCATCCTTTGGTTTCTTACTAATAATTGCTTCTCTTAGTATTTGGGCAACACGCCATCCAAAATAGCCCATGAAAAAAGTAACAAATCCCATGATACTGTATACAACAATGTCTCTTATCGATTCACTTCCTTGCTGTAATAACAAAAAGACAATTATGCCAACTGTAAGATAAACAAAAACAAGTACAAACATCCATCTCAAAGTATTCATAGTGACTCTTAGTCTGGCAAATGGATTTTTTAGGATCGGTAATTTTTTCCGCCTAGGAGTTTTCTGATGTTTTTTAATATTATTAAGATTTTCTGAGAGTCTCATTTTACTAATTTTTAATACATGCATTGTAGATGGAACAGCAACAAATGGAAAATTTCTGTTTGATTTTTTCCCCCTAATATTCTTCGATAGCTTCTTCTCACCAGATGTTTTTCTCAGCATGTTTCTCCTCCTATATGAACATATTTCGGAGTGATCCCAAAAAAGTAACTTGACTTGAATATAAAAAGCTAATTCGCAGATAAATACGCAGATGACTTGCAGATGCTTATGCACATCGCACATCATAAAAATTTACAATATGTTTTTCACATACTATGATTAAGTTCACCTCAAAAGATTTAATAAGCAAATATCAGTTTAATGGCACGAAGGTGCAGTGTGAAGGAGAGGTTATGATGGAAGAACCCGCGCCGATCGCGGAGAGAAAAGAGAAAATAAAAGAAAGAATTTTGGACGAAACTTTTAAAAAAGCCGAGGTTTCACATGGGCTTAGATTTTCAGATAGCGGTACGCATAAAAAAAGGTCATACGAAAAAACTTTTCCAAAAGTAGGTTTATTAATAATCGCCCTTGCAATCGTTGGTTTGTTGTTTATCAACAATGTACCTTGGGTCTACATTAGATACGATGTAGGAAAAGAAGCGGCGTTTGATAGTAGCTTTGAGAATGTTGGAAACCAAACCCTTCTCAATATTTTTAAATCGCCGTATCATCTTGGGTTATCAACGGATGATATTACATATGCATATTCAATGATATTTATTGGATTTATATCTTTAATTATATTAGGTATAGTTATCACCATATTTGGGATATTGGACAAATTTCGTGATTTTTCTATAGAAACATTCATCATAATCCATTTTATATTTACTACAGCAATTATTGCTCCTAGCACATTCATAGCTTTATCGGGTATGAAGATTTTAGGCGCACATTTTCTGTTCTATCATAATTCCAATTTGATTCTTGACCCAGAACTCACATTCTTATTTTTTCCCGCAGTAGTTACAGCAGTTGTTCTTGGTCTCATTATTATAAAACTTATGTTTACAGTAATTCGCATGGACTTCAGTGCATTACAGAAGATAAAAGACGTCGAGACTTCTGAACCATCATTTCCCCATTACGTCCTTGGAGGCAAAGTACAATGATTCTAGCAAAAAGAGTTAAAAAAATAATCAGTTTGATCATAGTTGTAGGTATAGTTGGCCTAACTCTCATTTCGCTTCTGCCTTGGATTTCAGTGACTAGAACTATATCTCAAAATATAACAGAAACTACATATCATAATATTGCATCGATGGAAAATAGCGATGATGGGCAAATAAACAGTTTAGCAGGGGACGCACAACTGCTCAGCATATGTTTTTGGATGCTGATAATATTTGGGTTGTTGTCGTTTGTTGGAATGATACTGCGAGCATCTGGAAAATATTTTAAGATGGCACAAATAATCATGTTTATAGGATGCACAAATGTAATATTCAGCATTTTAGTTGTTCTCTTAAATTTTAGACTCATACAAAATATTGAAAGTACGGCAAACGTATCTTTAGCCCCCCTGCTTGGATTTAGTTTTACATCCATTAAATATGTACATCTAGTTCTAATAACTGGAATTATTGCCTTAATAGGATCTGTTTCATACACAGGAATCATCATATTTTTTTCAATAAAAAGTTATATCGGCCAGAAAAAGCAACAATATGATAAAAAAACGATACCAAAACAATTCTCCCAAAAAATGGAACAAAAGCCCATAGCAAAAAAATCAAATCTAGAAAAAAAGAAAGAGATAGCCAGACGCATACAACCTATAGAAAAACGATTTGAATCAGAAAATAAGACTTCGTTAAAAACAAACATTAGACAAGAATATTATGCAGAACGAGACGAAACACTTGAACCAAAAGAAACAACAATGCAACAACCCGATGTTCCTTTAATTTCAAAAAAATCTCCCGAAGAATCTTCTGATACCAAAAAAGAGAGTTATGGAAAACCTTTTGCAGACGATCGAATCACGAAACCTGAAATTACTTCTGAAACAGTACAAGAAAAATATTCTGAACCGGACAAACTTCCCACATCGTCTTTATTTGAAAAAGCGCTATCCTCTGCACTTGAAAAAATACAGCCAGAACTAAAAAAAGAAAAGATTGAGCAAAGACAATCTCAAGAGCAACAACCTGTAAAGAAAAAAATAAGTGTTCGTTGTTCAGAATGTAAAAACGTTTTCACTGTCGAAAAAGGAGAATTCGAAACAAAAATCGAGTGCCCGCATTGCGGTAGAAAGGGAGTAATAAAACAATAAAAAGATTTAGGCGTCTGTTACTATTCTTATTACATCCCCGTCTTTTAGTTGATGCTCTGCACCGACAACACGATGCGTTCTTGCATCTATTGCTCTAATGAAATGATCTCCAAGATCAGTATGAACCCTATATGCCAAATCTTTGGCAGTACTTCCCAATGGAATCAAGTGTGCATCTGGTAAAATCCTACCTTCTTTATCAGAGAGGTGTGTTTCATCTTCCACGGGATATGTAACTATTAAATTCAGCATCTTAACTGCTTCTTCTATACATTTTTGAATGCCTGTTGATCCGAACTTTTGCAAAACATGGGTTTTGATGTAACCAAGAGCCTTAAGCTGTTTATCAGTAAGCTCTGACTCTTTTATTATTTTAAAATCGTTATTACCTGGATAATAATCAATTAAACCTTTCTTAGAAGCATTAGTTAATGCAAGCTCCGCCTCTGCACTTGCGGGAACAACGATGTATCCTTTTTTCCTTATTTCATCTGCCTTTGCAATCAAGTTTTCTGGAGCAATATCACATTTATTAAAAGCTATCAACATGGGTTTACTAGTTTTTCTGATATAGTCGGAAAGTTTCAGGAGTTCTTCATCGGCCCAATGAGATGGTTTAATCGGATCGAGATTTAATTTTCTAATGGCGTTGTGTATATGCTCTTCTTTAATTCCCAAACCAGTGAGTTTCTCTGCAAGCATTTTCTCTATCTTTTTTTCTTCCAGTTCGCATCGCCTTGCAATAATTTCCCAGCTTTTTTTGATAATATCATTAAGCCAGTATGTTATTTCTTTCTCCAAAAACTCTACATCTTTAATTGGATCACAGCTACCTATGCCTACGGGTTTACCTTCTTCATCTGTACTGCCGGATGCATCTACAATATGGATGAACGCATGGGCCTGTCTTAGATCATCAAGAAATTTATTTCCTAGCCCTCGCCCCTTGTGCGCATCTGGAACTAGCCCTGCAACATCTATAGCTTCAATTGGCACAAACCGTGTTCCATCTATACACTTGGAGTTGCGCGGTGTACATTTAACCTTGAAATCTTTACACGGACATGGTCTACGAACATACATCACTCCACGATTTGCATCAATTGTAGTAAAAGGATAATTTGCTACCTCTGCATGGGCGTCAGTAGCAGCATTAAAAAACGTGGATTTTCCCACATTGGGTTTTCCGACTATGCCTATTTGCATGCCCATATTTTTTGCCTATTTTAGTATTCTATCAAATGATTATTAAAATTATTCTGTTAACCAGTCTTCATCAATTCGTTTGTAATCTGCTATTTCCTTTGGTTTAAACCAGAGATTTATTTCAAACTCTGCAGTCTCTTTACTATCTGAGCCATGAACAATATTTCTTCCAATGAATTGCCCATAATCGCCACGGATAGTACCCATTGCTGCTTGTTGAGGATCGGTCTTGCCCATCATACTTCTAACCATTTCTATGGCATTATTTCCTTCTAATACCATGGCAACTACAGGGGAAGAAGTAATGTATTTGACTGTTGGCTCAAAAAACGGTTTGCCCCTGTGAACTCCATAGTGTTTCTCAGCAAGTTCTCTACTCACAGATACGAGTTTCATAGCTACAAGTTTAATTCCTTTTCTTTCAAGGCGAGAAATGATTTCACCAACGAACCCTCGTTGAACTGCATCGGGTTTAATAATGACAAATGTTCTTTCTTTTACCATAACGTCACCCTATAACTCCCATAGGTTGATAGGCATCCACTTTATAGAATTAACGCTCTATGTAAGTGAAGTACTAAAGATAGCTAGCATAAAAACTGTGAAATTGAATAAAATATGAGCAATTATGGAAGAATAAAGATTTTTTGTCTTTACAACAACAGCACCAAGAATAAGCCCCAGCAACATTGGAAAAACCACGGGATAGTAGCCACCGTAACCCATGTGTGCTAAACCGAACAATATTGCCGTGGCAAAAATAGCTATTATTTCTCCGAAAAACGAACCAATTTTTTCCAACAAGAATCCTCTAAAGAATATCTCTTCGCTTATTGGTTGTATCGTTACAAGAATAAATGCCGAAGGGATGGAAAAATACTCAAGTATTTGTTGAACATTTCCTTCGGGGTTTTGTTTTGCCATTACAAGAATATAGGAAATCGCGATACCTATTACAAGCATAACTATTCCCGATATTATGCCCCACAGGAACGCAGCATCTATGCCCTCAAGCTTTAATTTTAGATGGGAAATTCCTTCCTTTATAGTGAGTTTGTTAACTAATGAATACCATAAAAGAACAGCCATTATAGGTATTACCATAAGAAGAGCTATTTGAATGAGGAAAGCAATTATTTCTATCGTTTGTCGGACAGATTCTGGAATTTGATCCATCTGCACAGTCTCATTAGAAGATATGATGTTAAAATAAGAAAGCATAGGCAATCCAAACATCAAAAAGAAAACAAGTATCATCATAATAAGAGCGAAAATGTTTGAAGGTTTCTTAATATTAAAATCCATGAAATTGTGAAACAGATAGAGACTACATAAAAGTTTTTAAATATCTGTTTGTGTTACTCAGCAGACGTCTGGGCCTGTGGGGTAGCTTGGTCGATCCTTTTAGCTTTGGGAGCTAGAGACCCCGATTCAAATTCGGGCAGGCCCACTAATCTTCTTATCTTTTCTTGTAAAAGTCGAAGTTAACAGGATTGTTGAATCATAGGAATGTTTTTAATGTAAAAGATGACGACAGATTTATCTCATTTAACGATATTATTTAGATTATGAAGATTCATTGCATTTATGGCCGCAATTTTGATTCAAATATTTATGTAATTCTTGGAGAAAAAACAACTATTGTTGATACTGGCACAGGATTACATAGCAAAGAAGTCGTTGGAGATATTAAGAAACTTGTTGATCCAGCAACGATAAATCAGATAATTATCACTCATGAACATTTTGACCATTGTGGAGGAGTTAAAAAAACTTTTGAAATAACAGACGGCAAAGCCAAAATTATGGCTCATAGAGATGCATCAGAAAAAATAGAAAGAGGGGAAAGTGAATTTGCAAAAATGCTTGGAGGCGTAATGCCTAAGATGTCGGTAGATGTCAAGTTAAAAGATGGCGATACAATAATAGTTGGAGATGAGACTTTTGATGTATTGCATACTCCGGGGCATACGCCTGGATGCATATGTTTATACAGCAAAACCAGTAAGTCGTTGATTTCAGGTGATACAGTTTTTTCGCACGGTTCGTTTGGCAGATATGATTTTCCTGGTGGAGATGCAAATCTTTTAAGACAATCCATTGAACGATTGGCAAAGCTTGATATAATTAATCTTTATCCGGGGCATGAATCAATTGTTGAGGGCGATGGTAAAAAACATATGAATATGGTATTGAGAAATATTAGATCGATTATGTAGATATGCCAAACCCCAGAGATATTTTAAACGAATTGAAATGGAAACAAGGTTTCGATTTAGGCAAAGCGGAGATATGGTACATTCATAGAGGGGCACCGAATGATACCAAAATCATGTCAGGAAAAGATATCGTAAACCTCGGAAAAACATTTATGGAGACGACTGAAGCTATGATTCCATATCATAGGGTTTTCAAGATAGTTTATGATCGAAAGGTCATTTTTGAGCGAATAACCCATAAATCATAAAAAGCACTAGAAATATTTATATAGTAGTAAAATATAAATATTATTAGATACAAATGAACGAACAACCGAAATGCCCCAAGTGCAGGGAACCGATGAAACAGATTCCAATAAGAAGACTAGATTCGACTGTTATCATAGAACTTTACTGCGAAAAATGTGACGAATCAATAACTTTGTATCCTGGCATCGGCGAAATAAAATTCGAACCTGCTAACTTCTTTTGAAACATATTGTTTTTTTTTTGTGTTTTATTAAAGGATACTTTTTTATTTTATCATAATGTTTACCAAGTAAGATAAATATGAAGGTACTACCAATAGCATCTGATTCTCTAGGTGTACGATCGATGGCAACGTATGTAGAAACTAAAGATTGTAAAATTTTTATTGATCCATCTGCCGCACTTGGACCAAATCGATATGGTCTTTCACCACATCAAAAAGAATTAGAGGCACTATATGTAACAAAACAAAAAATAGCGGAAGTTGCAGAAAGTTGTGATATGTTGGTAATATCTCATTATCATTATGATCACTATGATCCAAATGAAATTTTTTACAAAGGCAAGAAAGTCTTTGCAAAGGATATTTCAAAAAACATTAATAACTCTCAAAAAGAACGTGGAACAGAGTTCAAAAAGATTGTAGAAAATGCCTGCGATTTAGAATACTGCGATAATTCACAACACAAGATTGGCAGTACGAAAATTGTTTTTTCACCTCCATTTTTTCATGGTCCTGAAAACGTTGCACTTGGATATGTTCTAATGACCACCGTTGATGATGGTAAACAAAAAATCCTGCATTCATCGGATGTTCAAGGACCTGTGACAAAGAGCGCCAAAGAATATATCCTTGACCAAAAACCAGATTTACTAATTATGGACGGGCCGCCAACAATTTTTCTTGGTTGGAAGTTCAGTATGAAAAATCTACAAGATGCATCTGATAATTTAGTAGAAATAATAGAGAAATTGGGATGTCAGGTAATCCTTGATCATCATCTACTCAGAGACTTGAAATATAAAGAAGTTTTTCCCAAGCCGTATCAAAAAGGTGGTATCAAAATGAAAACTTTCGCAGAATATTTAGGCAAGGAAAACATTACCCTTGAAGCACATAGAAAAGAATTGTGGGGCAAATAGCATGGGTTTCATAGAAAGAATGGAGAAAAATATAGCAAAGCTGGGGAAAAGAATTCAAAAAGAAGAGATGGGAATCGCACGTTTGGCAGAAAAATGTGAAAGTAAGAAAATCACAAAAGCGGATTTTACCATCAAAAAGAGAGTTATTGAAGAAAGAATCAACGGCATGAAATCGAGAATGAGAGTCTTGCAGGGCGGAATAGTTAGAGAGAAACAACATCAAGAAGACAAAGCCGAAGAAAAAGAAAAGAAAAAAGAAGAGAAGGAAAAGAAGAAAGAAGGGAAAGTTAGGGAAAAAGAAAACAAAGGTTCAGAAGAAAAATAGATTAAATCTATTTTTGTTAAGAGGAGAGACGCCACTAAAAATAGTAGTTTTCTTTAGTATTTAATGGAAAAATCATCGAAATCATTAGATGGACGACGTTTTTTAATTTCTACGTTTTTAACCTCTGAAAGTGGTGGACCGTGACGGCACCAATCGAGCATTTCATTTATGAGTTTTTCTTCTCCTTCAAATACAGCTTCAACGTTTCCCTCAGATGTGTTTTTTATCCAACCAGTTAAACCAAGCTGTTGAGCTTTATCCCTAGTACTTGCTCTGAACCACACTCCTTGAACTCGTCCTGATATAACCACATGAACTCTTGATTTCATGATAAAATACACCTATGGTTTAAATCTTAGAATTGTTCGTGGGAATGGAATGGCATCTTTGATGTTGTCAAGTTTACATATCCATGCAACGAGACGCTCTACACCAAGGCCATAGCCTGAGTGAGGAACAGAACCATATCGTCTGAGATCAAAATACCATTCGTAGTTTTCGGTTTTTTCTCCTGCGTCTTCCAACCTTTTCTTCATATCCTCAATGTCAAGACTTCGCTGAGAACCACCGATTATTTCACCATAGCCTTCAGGAGCCAGCATATCAAAACAAAGTGCTGTTTTTGGGTCGTTTGGATCCCTGGGCTTGTAAAAAGCCATTATTTTAACAGGATAATTTGTAACAACAATCGGCGTATCAAAATGCTTCATAATGTTGTCTTCCTCAATTGTTCTGAGATCCTTGCCCCATTCAACGTCCATGTTTTCTTTTTCTTTGAGTATTCTAAGAGCCTCAGTATAAGTTATTGTAGGAAACTTGGATTCTGAGATATGTTGTAATTTTTTGACATCTTGATTTAGAACAGCAAGTTCGCGTTTATTGTATTTCAAAACTTCATCCAAAATAAATTTCACTTCATCTTTGGCAATCTGTGAAACATCATGGAGATCCATCCATGCTGCTTCCATTTCAGCCATCCAAAATTCAGATAGATGCCGCGAGGTTTTTGATCGTTCTGCTCTAAAAGTTGGCCCCATGTTGTAGATTTTCTCCAAAGAAAATACCGCTGCCTCAGCATACAGTTGCCAGGATTGAGAGAGGTAGGTTTTGTTATCATAATACTTAACTTCGAATAGCGTAGAACCGCCTTCACATTGGTTTGGTTGAAGAACGGGTGCATCAAATTCATAGAAACCTAGATTTCTAAAAAATTTATGTATAGCACCAACAACTGTAGATCTTATTTTAAACGCTGAAGAAAGTTGTTGTGATCTAATCCATAGATGCCTCTGGTCAAGCAAAAATTCCGGACTCTTATCTTTCACAATTGGAAACGGCTCTGCAAAATGGACCACATGAAAACTTGTTACTTGTAGTTCATATCCGCCTGGTGCCCGTTTGTCTTCTTTTACCGTTCCTTCCAATTCTACGGAAGATTCTATCAATGCTTTTTCTGCATCTTCGAATTCATTGTCGAGAAGATTTCCTCTTTTAACTGTAGCCTGTAAAATACCTGTAACATCTCGTACTACAGTAAATACTATGTTTCCACTACTTCGGGTTCTATATATCCACCCGCGAATATGCACTTTCTTATCAGTTTTTTTTCCATCTAGCACTTCGTCTATTCTGATAAATTTAGATTCGGACATGGTAAAACCGCTCACAATAGATACAATTATAGCATATATGAATTACGGTGGATGATTGCAAAAAAGTTGCAATAAATAAATCGCCCCCAACGCTTAAATATAGCTTCTCTTATTATTGGCAATACTTTCTTATATTATTAGGGAGTAATTTGCATTAGAATTTCATAGAGGTATGTAACTTGGACGATGTATCTAAACCAAACGAAGAAATGCCTGAGACGCCAGATGAAAAAGTTGTAGACGAGGAATCGAAAGAATCGGATTCCAAAACGGAAAATGAGACCAAAGAAACATCTGAAGAAGTCGAAGAATCAGAAAAAGAGGAACAGGCTGAGGAAGAAGTTGAAGAAGAACCAGAAAAACAGGAAATAGAGAAGCCACAAGAAAAAGCGGAAAAACCTGCAAGAGCTGAAAGCAAAAAAGAAGGGAAAAAAGAGGAACCTAAAAAGAAAGACGATCACCGACCAGACTTCAAATATATCGTCAGAATTGCTAATACCGATCTTAACGGTGAAAAAAACCTTGTCAACGGATTAACCACTATACGGGGAATAGGAGTGCGTATGGGCATCTTTATCGCCGATACATCAGGAATTGATAGAAACGTAAAGGTCGGGGATTTAACAGAAGCACAAATAGAGAAAATAAAGGAAGTTATAAGTAATTTGAATAAGACGGCCCCGGGATGGATGCTTAATCATCGTAGAGATTATGAAACAGGAGAAAACATGCATTTTGTGAGTTCAGATATTGATATTCGATTGAGAGACGAGATTAACATTATGAAAAAGATCAGATCTTATAGGGGTGTAAGACACGAAATGGGGCTTCGTGTTAGAGGACAGCGCACTAAAACTCATGGTCGAGTTGGCCTAGCGTTAGGTGTATCGAGAAAAGCAGCCAAAGCAGCAGCTGCTGCTCAGAGCAGCGATAAAGGTAAAGGCGAAAAGAAGAAAGAGTGATTTCTATGGGTAAGCCAAAATTTTCTAGAAAAAAATATGAAACTCCCAGCCACCCGTGGCAGGAAGATCGAATAAAAGCTGAAAGTGAGCTGATTAAGAAATACGGTCTGAAGAACAATAGAGAGGTTTGGAAAGCTAAGACAACTTTGAAAAATTATCGTGGTCAGGCTAGAGAGCTATTGGGAAAGATCGGCGGTAGCGACCCTCAGACGAAAAAACAGAGCGAGCAGTTACTGGTGCACCTTACAAGATTGACTATATTGCCATTAAATTCTACATTGGATGATGTGTTAGCTTTGGAAGTCGAGTCGATATTGTCTCGTAGATTGCAGACTCTTACGTATCTCAAGGGATTGGCAGGTACGCCGACGCAAGCGAGGCAACTTATAACTCACGGCCACATTGCGATTGGTGGCAGAAAAACAACTATACCCAGTTATATGGTAACAAAGAATGAAGAAGGACAAATTGGATATCTTGCTGATTCTCCGCTAACCGATGTGGCACATCCAGCACGACCGCACGCTGATTTCAAATCAGTTCCTATTAAAAAAGAAATTGAACCAGAAAAGCAGAAAGAAGAGAAACCCGCCGTAGAAATACCGCCGCCTGAAAAAAAGGACGAAATAATTGCAGAAAAAAAAGAACAAGCTGAACCAATTAAAGAAGAAACAGTCAAAGTGGAGAAACAATCAACTGAAAAACACGGCAAACACAAAGAAAAACCAGCAAAAGAAACCAAAGAGAAAGAAACTAAAGCTGAAGGTAAAGCAGAAAATAAGGAAGGAGGAAAATAAATATGGGTAGAACGGGTATTGCACATATATTTGCATCTTTTAATAACATAATTATAACAATTACGGATTCAACTGGGGCTGAAACAATTGCACGCTGCTCAGGCGGCATGGTTACAAAATCAGCAAAGGATGAAGGCAGTCCTTATACCGCCATGAAAGTTGCACAGACTGCTGCAGATGCTGCCATTGAAAAAGGAATTAATAGCGTAAACGTTAGAGTTAGGGGGCAAGGTGGAAACAAGATTGCTACACCTGGAAAAGGTGCTCAGGCCGCCATACGTGCTCTTGTTAGAAGTGGTTTGAGGATAGGAAAAATAGAGGATGTTACGCCACTTCCACACGATGGTTGCAGAAAGAAAGGCGGTAGACGAGGCAGACGTGTTTAGGTGACAAAAATGAAGGTTGATGTAACTGAGTTAAAACCTAAGAAAGCTGTTCTAAGAATTGAAGGTACAAAACCTTACTTTGTTAATTCCATAAGAAGAATTATGCTTTCAGAGTTGCCAAAACTTGCAGTAAACGACGTCGTTATTTATGACAATACCAGCCCACTTTTTGATGAAATTATAGCACACAGGTTGGGACTAGTTCCTATTCCGACTGATTTGAGTTTGTTAAAATTTAAAGAAGAATGTGTCTGCAAGGGCAAAGGATGCCCGAACTGCACAGTAAGATACACTCTTAGCAAAGAAGGAAAAGGAGTTGTATACTCTGGCGATCTGCAACCCGAAGAAAAGTCATGGGCCATAACAGAAGATAAAATTCCCATTGTAGAACTCTATGGCGAACAACGCTTAATTCTTGAAGTAGAAGCAGTTCTTGGACGTGGAAGGGATCACGCAAAATGGCAACCTGTTCAAGCCCCAGGATACAAATATTATCCAATCGTTGAAATAAACCAAAAAAACTGTGATCAGTGTAAAAAATGCGTAGAGGCTTGCCCCAAAAACATACTAGATATCAAAAACAACAAACTAGTCGTCACCGATATTGAAAAGTGCACAACATGTAAATCATGCATGGAAGTATGCGAAAGTAACGCAATAACTGCAATGGGGGATGAAAATAAGCTTATATTTCATTTTGAAACCGATGGTTCGTTGACTGCAAAAGATGCGCTGATGGAATCCACAAAAATTCTTGAGGAGAAATACGCGGAACTCAGCAAACTACTTAAAAATCTAAAATAGTTGAAAACTGTTTTACCAAAAATCTCTTTTATACAACTTCTATTTTAATTGTGCGAAAAATCGGGCCTGTGGGGTAGCTTGGTATCCTTGTGGCTTCGGGAGCCATAGACTTGAGTTCAAATCTCAACAGGCCCATCGCCATTCAGCATACTCATCTAGCATCCCATCTAGTTATACACTTATCCAATTAACTGAACATATCAATGAATGATTAAATAATATATTACCTTCATCCGCAGATGATAATGCGGGTGCATATGCAGGTGGTTGTCTTCATTGTAAAAAATTAACCGTTTTTGGGACTTAACGTGCATATGCATCTGTGTATGCAGGTAATTATACACCAAGCGAATAATTTATTAATACGAAATAGCATCTCTCCCTTAGTAAGTGGATGGGATGCAGCAAAGAGACAACAAAGTAGAGACTTCTCCAGAGATAAAAGTACCTTTGGCTATGAGGGCACTAAGGAGAAGCAATATACGAAAAAAGATAGCGGAATATCTTTTTGATATTAGTCCTAGTTGCAGTTATACTTCTGAGATAGCATATCATGTAAAAACAACACCGTCTAATGTAATAGGAGCCATACGTGGGATGGAATCAAGATACAGAGAAGACGAATCGCTTATTAGTTTAGATATAATTGAAATGAAGAGCGGGGGAAAAGATATAAAACTCTACGGGATAACTTCTTTTGGAAGAGAAATAGTAGAATCTTTAAAAGATAAAAGATAAAAAGACTATTTCTGCAAGTTCAATAATTTTAATATCAACAGCAAATGTTTTAATTAATATGTTTTGATACACTTCAGCAGATGAAGATCAACGAAATATTTTATTCCATACAAGGGGAAGGCAAATGGAGCGGATTGCCAAATATTTTTATTAGAACCACGGGATGTAATTTACGCTGTTCATTTTGTGATACCAAATATGCATATGATGATGGAAAAGAAATGAAAATAGATGAAATAATCAAAGACATCAGTAAATATCCCTGTAAATATATTTGTGTTACAGGTGGGGAGCCACTATTTCAAAATGATGTGCCAAAGTTGTTAGATAGTCTTCTGAAAAGAAATTATTGGATATGTTTGGAGACAAATGGTAGCATAAACATAGAAAACATAGTAGGTAAAAAATCTTTGATGATATCGCTAGACATCAAATGTCCTTCATCAAACATGCACGAAAAGATGTGTTTAGAAAATTTGTCTATAATTAAAAAAGACGATCAACTAAAATTTGTTATAGGCAATAAAAGAGATTACGATTACGCAAAAAAAATAATTCATAAATATAAACCCATCTGCACAGTTTTTTTCCAGCCCGTTTGGGGGACCAATGCAAAACAATTGGCCGAGTGGATACTCAACGACGAATTAAACGTTAAACTTGGTCTGCAGATTCATAAGATAATATGGGGTGATAAGAGAGGATTTTAACTTTTTGCATTTGACAAAAACCATTTGCAACACAAACTATATACATAATAAGTGTATTCTGAGTTGAAAAATTAAAGTGTAATATTGTATTTAAATTTGTTAAATTAGAAGAGGTGAATAGATAGATGCAACCAGCAAATATGGCTTATGACAGAGCAATAACTGTCTTTTCTCCAGATGGGAGACTATTTCAAGTAGAGTATGCTAGAGAAGCAGTAAAAAGAGGTACTACCACTGTAGGTTTAAAATATAAAACAGGAGCAGTCTTGCTTGTAGACAAACGTGTTACTTCTCGCTTGATAGAACCAAACTCCATAGAGAAAATATTTGAGATAGATGACCACATAGGATGCGCAACTTCCGGTCTTGTTGCAGATGCAAGAGCGCTAATTGATAGAGCCCGCATAGATGCTCAGATAAACGAGATAACTTACAATGAAAAAATACAAGTAAAAACTCTTGTAAAACGCATTTGTGATTTTAAACAAACGTATACCCAATATGGTGGAGTGAGACCATTTGGTACAGCTCTGTTGATAGCTGGTGTAGATGATACTGGACCAAGACTATTTTCCACAGATCCATCTGGTGCCTTAATGGAATATAAGGCTAGTAGTGAAGGGGCAGGACGCAGCGGGGCAATGGAGTACTTTGAAAAAAATTACAGGGAGGATCTTAATATGGAAGAGGCCGTTGATATGGGTATAAAAGCCCTTAGCAAAGGAACTGAAGGGAAACTTAATCCTGAAGCCACAGAGATCGGTGTTGTTGATAAAAATTTCAAGTTCTATATTTTGCCACAAGATGAAACAAACAAGTACGTTGCTAAGGCAGTTGGAGGAAAGTAGAAGTGGTAAGTCTTGATGATGCGGTTATTGCTAAATTAAAAAAGGGGGAAGAGCATTTTGAGATACTTGTCGACCCTTATGCTGCGGCAGATATAATTGATGGAAAGGAAATAAACATCGTTCAGAGTCTTGCTATAGATGCAATTTTTAAAGATTCAAAAAAAGGTACGCATGCGTCAGAGGAAGCCCTTAAAAAAAGCTTTGGTACCAGCAATTTAGAAGAAATTGCTAAGCTAATCATCCTAAAAGGAGAGATACAACTCACAACCGATCAAAGACACAAGATGCAGACAAACAAAAGAAACAGGATTATTGATACTATCGTCAGAAATGCAATGGACCCAAAGACAAAATCCCCGCATCCGCGCAAGAGAATAGAGTTGGCGATGGACGAAGCAGGGGTTCATGTTGATCCGTTTAAACCTGTGAGCGAACAAGTTAAAACAATTATTGAGGTTTTGAGACCAATCATACCTATATCCATGGAGCATGTTAAAATATCAGTTAAAATTCCCTCTCAATTTACTGGTAGAGCCTATGGCGTTGCCCGTAATTATGGCACCTTGGAAAGAGAGGACTGGCAATCTGATGGTTCTTGGATTGGCATTGTTAGGATTCCTGCCGGTATGCAAACCGATTTTTATGACAGATTAAATGAGGTAACTAAAGGTAACGTATCGACAAAGATTTTAAAATAAGATTTATGGGGTTATCATTTTATGCCTGAAGAAAAACGCGAGATAGTTATCCCGAGTCAGTTTTTGGGGGATGTTAAGAAAAACAAGGCCGGACATGGCACGTTTATTGAAAACGGAAAGATATATTCAGCAAGACTAGGCATATTAAGCAAGAGGGAAGGAGAAGAATACATAAATGTGACACCATTGAAAGGCCGCTATGACCCAATAGAAGGAGACTTTGTCATAGGTATCGTTGAAGAAGCATCTGCATCAAGTTGGCTCGTTGATATTAATGCTCCCTATCCCGCCCTTTTACACGTAAACGAAGTACCTTGGGACGTGGAATTTGGCGAGACCGAAAAATATTTAAATCACGGTGATTCCATTATGGCAAAGATATCACAGGTCGATGTAGCAAAAAAAATTCAGATTACATTAAAAGACCGTAATTTATACAAAATCAAAGGCGGTCATATCATTGAATTCGAACCATCAATTTATCGCCGCATTATGGGGAAAAAATATTCGATGATCGAATTAATACAAAAATATACCCGCTGTAGGATCTTCGTCGGTAAGAACGGACGTGTATGGATTGATGGAGATGCTGAAGGCATCGAAAAGGTGCTACAAGCAATCTATAAGATAGAACGTGAAGCCATTACCTTTGGCCTCACAAATCGAATCGAAGAACTCTTAAAAAAAGATGCAAAGGATGTTCGATAAATATGAAGTCAAAATCAGATGTTAAATTGATCGATGGTCATGGAAAGCGAATAGATGGAAGAATGCCTCATGATCTGAGAAAAATCAAGATAGAAGCAGGAATACTACATAGGGCTGAAGGCTCATGCTATTTAGAATGGGGCGGAAATAAAGTTTTAGCAGCGGTTTACGGCCCACGAGAGGCCGTTCCAAAGCATACACAGAATCCGCTAAGAGCTATCGTAAACGCAAGATATAACATGGCTGCTTTTAGTGTCGAAGATCGTAAAAGGCCAGGTCCAGACAGACGAAGTAGAGAAATTTCAAAGGTCATATCTGAAGCGTTAGACAAGGTCATTTTAACAGATAAGTTCCCAAGGGCGTCCATTGACGTGAACATCGAAGTGCTAGATGCTGAAGCAGGAACCAGATGCGCTGGTCTTACTGCAGCAGGCGTTGCACTTGCAGATGCAGGAATACCGATGAAAGACATTCCTGTGGCATGCGCAGCTGGAAAAATAGAAGGTCATGTTGTTCTTGATCTAGGAAAAGAAGAAGATAACTTTGGAGATGCAGATTTACCTGTAGCAATTTCCCCGCGCACTGGTGAAATACTGCTTTTGCAGATGGATGGACATTTAACACTCAAGGAATTTGACGAAGCACTTGATCTGGCAATTAAAGGTTGTCATACTGTCTCCGATATACAAAAGAAGGCGATTAAAAGTAAATACGAATCTGTTTTGGAGGTCGAATAAAATGCCAGTTATTTCATCGATTAAACGTGAATATCTTTCAAACCTTGCAGAGCATGGGAAGCGAGCAGATGGAAGAAAATTTGATGAATTCAGAAAAATAGAGATTGAAACGGGAGTTGCATCCAGAGCTGAAGGTTCTGCACGAGTTAAAATTGGAAATACACAGGTTATCGCTGGAATTAAAATGGATGTCGGTGAGCCTTACCCAGATGCACCGGATTGTGGCGTCCTTACAACCGCTGCTGAACTCATTCCGATGGCTTCTCCAGATTTCGAGGCAGGTCCCCCGCGAGAAGATGCAATAGAGCTCGCCAGAGTCGTGGATAGAGGTGTACGTGAATCTGAGGTAGTAGAACTGGAAAAACTTTGCATAACAGCAGGGGAAAAAGTTTGGATAGTATTTGTTGATATCCATATTCTTGATTATGACGGGAATCTATTTGATGCTGCATCACTTGCTGCCCTAGCAGCCTTATTTACTGCAAAAGTGCCAGCGAAACGCTTTGAGCTAGGAGAAGATTATCCTCTACCTCTCAGAGATCCGCCAGTGTCATGTACCTTTGTTAAATACAACGGTGTTGTTGTGGCAGATCCATCACTTGATGAAGAAGAGATAGCTGAAGCAAGACTTACCGTTGCAACAGATAAAAACGAAGACATAAGAGCTATGCAAAAGGGGCTAAGCGGCAGTCTTACCAAGGATGAGATAAAAAAAGTTATTAAATCCTCCATTGATAACGGGAAAGAAATTCGAAAGATATTATACAAAAGCATAGGGAAGTAAAATGTCAAAAAGAACGAAAAAAGTAGGTTCAGTTGGGCGTTTTCAAGCCAGATACGGGGTACGAGCAAAAACAAGAGTTAAAAATATTGAAGTACTTCAGAAAGTAAAACACGACTGTCCAAAATGCGGAACTAAAGCAGTGAAAAGATTGGGTACCAGCATATGGCAGTGCAGAAAATGCGGAGCGAAATTTGCCGGCGGTGCCTACATGCCCAGCACTGAAGCAGGCCAAAACGTTGAAAAGATACTTCGAGGCGAAATGGTGCCTGAAGTTTTAGCTAAAAAAACTGAAGGTGAGAAACCATGAGCGGCTACAAATGTGGATTGTGCAAGAAAAGTGTCAAATTTGATGTAAAAAACATAGGTATGCAATGTCCGTACTGCGGGAGCAAGATTTTTTATAAAGAAAGACCTACCGTCGCAAAACGGATTAAATCCAGATAAATGACCCTATGAAAAAAGCATCTTTTATTTTTGTTTTTGATTCTGAGAAAGAAGCTAAAATAGTTGCAGAATCGCTAAATCCTGAAATAAAGCATAAAATCCCTAAGACTGAAATTGAAGTGTCTCTTTCGGGTAAAACATTTTCTTTAGAAATAGAAGCAACAGACGTTAGTTCTTTAAGGGCAGCATGCAACTCTTATTTGAGATGGATTAATACTGCAATTAATGTAAGAAAAACAGTTTAAACCTCTATCGTCTCTGTTCTTCCAGGTCCTATAGAAACAACTGCAATTGGAACACCTGTTTCTTTTTCTATGAACTTTATGTATTCTTGTGCCTCTTTTGGCAAATCCTTTAGTTTATTTGATTTTGTATCTATCTTATCCCAGCCTTTGAATTCTTTGTATGTTGGTTTGCACTTCTTTACTTCTTCAATGTCTGCTGGGAAGAAATCAATTTTTTTACCATTAAGATTGTAACTTGTGCAGATTTTTATGGTTTTTAAACCATCAAGTACATCAAGTTTTGTAATTGCAAGTTTTGTAATACCTGATATCATGCAAGAGTGTTTTATTACGACCAAATCAAGCCATCCGCACCGTCTTGGTCTATTTGTAGTTGTTCCAAATTCATGTCCCTTTTGTTGAAGATGTTTTCCTGTTTCGTCAAATAATTCTGTCGGCAAAGGTCCCTCTCCAACTCTGGTTGTATAAGCTTTCACAATACCTATAATATCATCAATGCAGTGCGGTCCTATTCCTGCGCCAATGGTCGAACCTCCAGCAATGGTATGAGAGGACGTTGTATATGGATAAGTTCCGTAATCAACATCAAGCATCGTTCCTTGGGCACCTTCTAAAAGTATGTTTTTCCCAGATTTTATCGCTTTATTTAGTTCAATATGCGTGGATGTTATGAACTCTTTTAATCGCTTTCCAAAATTAACATAGGTTTCAAGGATCTCTTTTTTATCGAGTTTTTTGTCTATTTCATACGCATCAAGAATTCTTTGTTTGATTGCTATAATAGTATCAAGTTTTTTACTCAGTGTTTCTTTATTTGTTAAATCTATTGCTCTTATTCCATTTCGTGCTATTTTATCACTGTAGCAAGGCCCAATGCCCCTTCGTGTTGTACCGATTTTTTTGTCTCCAAGAAATTGCTCTTCAGCACCATCCAAAATTTTATGATATGGCATTATTATATTGGCTCTGTCACTGATTAGAAGCTTTGGTTTTATACCTCGTTTTGTAAGTTCATCTATTTCTTTGATTAACGTTTCAGGATCCAGTACTACACCGTTTCCAATCACACCGGTTTTTCCCCGTATTACTCCAGACGGTATTAAATGAAGTTTGTATATCTCTTCTCCAACTTTTATTGTATGGCCGGCATTCGCCCCACCTTGATAACGTACCACATAATCAGCATTTTTAGAAAAATAGTCAACAACTTTTCCTTTACCTTCGTCCCCCCATTGTGTACCGATTACAAGGTTTACAGTCATCTTATTTCACTTACATGGCATAAGAAAAGAAATACATAAAGATGATGTATACAAAACCAAACTATTCCATACGAAGGTTTTATAAAATAAATGCTATATGCCCAGGCAAATGCCTGATGAATCGAATCATTTTGAACAACCTCCTGCAGATACAACGTTAGATGTAGAACTATTAAAGAGAGAAGTTGGTCAACATTTTCCTTTTTACGATGTGAAATCTGGCCCAGATGTCGTTGTATTCTTCTGTAGAATTGATGAAATGATGCTGGAAGAAAAATTCGATTATTTGCGAAAATCTCTTTCAGAAAAAGGATACATTCCGATGCTCCGCTATGAACATGGAGAACATGTCATCTATGTTATTAAAAAACCTAAAATCAAGAAAAAACCTGTTTGGATTAATATTGTTCTCCTTGTAGCAACAATTTTTACGACAACGCTTGCTGGCTCCATCCAATGGATAGGCATCTATGAACCAAGTTTGTCCAATTTTACTGAAATTTTAACTAAAAGCATATCGCCATTCTATCTTTGGAATGGCTTCATCTTTTTTTCAGCACCCTTGCTACTAATTCTTGGCGTTCATGAAATGGGTCATTATTATGCATCAAAAAAACATAACATAGATGCTTCGTTACCTTATTTTATTCCTCTTCCACCTCCATTTATCCTAGGTACCTTCGGCGCACTGATTTCGACTCGCGAACCTATACCAAATAGAAAGTCATTGCTTGACATCGGTGTTGCTGGACCTCTCTGCGGATTTCTCATTGCAATACCAATTTGCTTTTTAGGATTCTTCCTCATGCAGCAAAATCCAGTCATTGCTCTATCTGACAGTGGGTATATGGTGCCCCCTCTACTTATTCAGGCTATTGGAAGTTTCTTTACAATACCCCAGAACGCCATCATTCACCCTACGCTGTTTGCTGGTTGGGTTGGGATCTTCCTTACTGCAGTTAATCTTTTACCAATAGGACAGCTAGATGGCGGGCACATAGCACGAGCGTTTTTAAAAGAAAAACACAAATACGCCGGTTGGGTTGTAATCTTTTTATTAATAGGATTGAGCTTTATTTACACAGGTTGGCTCATGTTTGCTTTCATCGTTTTATTCCTAATAGGGACGCAACACCAACCTCCACTAAATGAAATCGATCCACTGGATACAAGAAGAAAACTTATTGGCATTCTTGTAGTAATTGTTTTCATAGTGTCGTTTGCTCCCATTCCATTTTCAGGTTAAAAGATTATAAATGCAAGGTTCAAACAGATGTTTTTGAGAGTGAAATATCGCAACAATTTAATACTCTCAAATCGATTCATTACTACAGGTGGAACAAATTATGAAGACTTATCTGAAAATCATGTTCAACAGCGAAGGTTCTACCCCGTCAGACGTAAAAAATCAATTACTAAACATGGGTTTCAAAGCAACTAAAGGAAACTATGATTTTGTTTATGACTGGAGCCAAGCATCTGTAGGCATAGATGAACTTGTATGGTTTGCTGATAAAGTACATTCTGCTCTAAAGAAAAATAGGGTTTATTTCACCATAGAAACGATTTAAAAAATTAATTCCTCTTATTCTTTTTAGTTTTGTCTAATGCTTTACTAAAAACGCCCATCAAAGTGTGATATTCCCATTTGGAAGGTATTGCTCGACCCATAATACGTTTAAACATGATCTTTGTGTTTTCCTTTTTATGATTTGGGTAATTAATTTCTTCCAATAAATTGGAAAAAAACTCATAGAGTTTATCTTTTTCAACTTTACCAAGACGTCTTTTTCCTTTAACATTTGATTTTTGTTGAACATATAATACATACAAGACCAGACATACTGCATGAGAGAGATTCAAAGATGAATAAGACGCACTTGTTGGTATTTTAACCATGATGTCGCACTGTGCAATCTCATCGTTAAAAAGGCCGTAATCCTCCCGTCCAAATACAAGACCCACTTTTCCTTCCACGTCGTATATTTTATCTGCAAAATTATCAAGCAGGACCGCATTTCTAAGATGCCTCTTATCACTCTGACTTTCGATAGATGAGGTAGCAACAAGATAATCAATATTTTTAACAGCATCAGCAAATGATGAAAATATCTTTGCATTGTCGATTATTTTATGGGCATGCATGGCACGAGCATAACATTCGTCATCAAAATTGCATGGATTTACAAGATAAAGATTTTCAAAATCAAAATTCATCATCGATCGTGCCGCAGCACCGATGTTGCCACCATATTTTGGCTCTACAAGAATAACGTAAAACTCAGGTATCTTTTTTCACCGTCCAATAAAGAAGAATCGCAAGTTAATTGATTATTTGACTCTTAACTCTTCTGCCTTTTCGTCCACCATTTTTTTATACTTGGATGGCAAATGTTTAACAGTATCCTCTAATTCACCGTGCTTCTTAAGCAGTTCTGATCTTTTATTTGTCTTAATTTCCTTCAAAACAAATCTTCTGTTTTTAATATAACTATATAGATACCATACTCCTACTATGAGAATAACAAAACCTGCTATCAACAAATAGGCATTCCAATCTGCCAATTTAGTTATGGTATCAGTGTAAAAACCGAGTTTCAGACCTTTGAACCAATACCAGATAATGCCCATGAAAAGCAAAAATAGACCAATAATTGTCGTTATAATACTCAACCCAAGTACATATTCTCCTAGGAATCCGCTTATCTTACCTGCCATTTTTACACCTCTTTTAATTCAATATGTTTTTGCAAATCTCATCCAAGTCTCTGCAGGTTTTCCACATACAGGACAGGAATATTTGCATTCTACATTATCAATTGGTTCCCCTAATGTGTTACCCTCTAAAACATTTTCTATTTCAAGAGCGCATTCTTTTTTTCTGCACCAAGGAAGTTCAACAATGCCTTTTTTATCCTTTGCTTCTTCGATGGTGTGAACCCTGTGCATATTTTCATCAAGGATTTTCTTTGCATTATTGTACAATTTTTTGGATATTGCATCAAACTCTTCTTCTATCGTTTTAATCGCAGTGGCCTGTGAAACAGACCTCTTTTGTTCTGTATCCCTTCTAACAAGTACTATCTCTTTTTTTTCTACATCCCTTGGACCAATCTCTATTCGTAATGGTACTCCTTTCAACTCCCAATCATAGTATTTATTTCCAGGAGTTATGTCCCTTTTATCAACATGCGCTCTTATGTTTTTATCTTTAAGTTTTTTGCAAAGCGTGTCGCATGCATCCATCACTGTCTTTTCTTTACCTTTGAAAATAATAGGAATTATTACTACTTGAGTTGGAGCAACCATTGGAGGAATAACAAGTCCTTTATTGTCTCCGTGTATGCCAACAATTGCACCAAGTATGCGTTCACTCATACCATAGGTAGTTTGATGACAATAGTTGTGTTTTCCGTCTTCAGTTTCATAGGAAATTTCATATGGTTTTGAAAAATTATCTTTGTATTGATGTATGGAACCTAATTGCAACGTTCTACCCGATGGCATAAGTACATCCATACTAATCGTATAAAAAGCACCAGCAAATTTATCCCAATCAGGTCTTTTATTCAAGATATATGGCAAACATAGTTTCTTAAAGAATCTATCAACAATAAGTTTGTCTTCTGCCATCTGTCTTTCGGCATCTTCGAAATCTGCATGACAGGTATGAGCTTCAAAGAAATGAATTTCTCTAACTCTTATGAAAGCACGTGTTTGTTTTGTTTCATATCTGAAAGTATTGACAATCTGAAATACTTTTAGTGGTAAATCAGCATGCGATCTTATCCAGAGAGAAAATATAGGATACATGGCCGTTTCAGAAGTGGGCCTTAAAAGCCATCTTTCTTCAAGTTCATTTGTTCCGGCGTGTGTTACCCAATAGACTTCGCTTCCAAATCCCTCAATGTGTTCCTCTTCTTTTTTAAATAATGATTCAGGGATTAGTAATGGAAAATAAACCTCTTGATGGGCAGTTTTTTCCATCTCATCTCTAATCAATTGATCTACATGACTCATCAGTTTCCAGCCATAGGGGCGCCAGACATTCATCCCCTTTATCGGATATCTCTTATCACACAGATCTGCAAGTTCTACGATTTCGTTATACCATTCGTTGAAATCATCAGTTTTCTTGTATTTTGTCTCTGGCATATACAACTACAATCCTATAAATCAGAAAAGAAATAAATACTCTTAACTTAAAGGTGACGGTTTAAACCAAATAGGAAATTACGCACCTCTTCCTTCTTTAGCTTTAACGCGCAGTTCTTTTGATCTGCACCGTCTACATCTTTCAGCTCTGGGTGCATTTGATGCTCCGCATTTCATGCATATTTTCTTATTTAACAATCGCTCTTCAGCTTCTGGAAATTTGGCCATTTAATACCGTCCTTTAGAGTATCGGAATAAGCAAATATTATATAAAGATGATGCAGTCTTTGATTCAGACGGAGAGGCACTTGAAAATGGAAAGAAGACAAAAACTTTCTAAAGCAATTATGGTCTTTTTTATTTTATTTTTACTGTGGGCTGTTCTTCAGGTTCTAGCCCCCATATCTTTACCTAGCGGCAGTGTCAAAGATTTATCAGGTATGGTTGGAGTATCAGATAATGAAGAAGTGATTGGCAAGATGCCAGTTCCATTTAATTTTGTATACTCTATGGGAGACAGATTGTGTCATCAAAAAGCAGAACGTTCGTTTTCCATTAATGGCAATGAGATGCCGTTTTGTAGTAGATGTACAGCGATATGGTTGGGATTGGCCATTGGTTTAGGATTTATGATGTTGTATACAATACAGTTAAACGAAAAGTTCCTGTTTGTAATAATAATTGGCATAGTGCCCATGGGGATAGATGGAATTGGTCAACTTTTGGGTTTATGGGAGAGTACAGACATAATACGTTTGATAACTGGCTTACTAGCCGGCACAGTTTGTGGCATTGCTATTGGATTGATTATCGATGAAATTAAAACAATTCACATATTCAAAAATAGCAAAAAGTAGTTAACAAATTGTACAGCAATACGATTGGGCTTTGCTATCGACCTTGGATTTATGGTTTTTTCTGTCTTTATTGCACATTAATAGGGGGAATAGCTTCTCGATCTTTCTTTGTAATAGTTAAATATAGCTTCGTCCACCAAATAGTTGTCAGAGGAGCAACTACAAAAAATGAGATTATAAAGACAATGATACCGCCGGCATAGGGAATCATGCCAAAAAGTCCCAATATAATACTAACAATCAACACTATTAACCAGAGGAGAAACACATTGATTTTGTTATAGTGCCAGAAAACTCGCACTCCTTTGAAAAATCCATCAATCGCTTTTAAATCATCCAAGACAACCGCATATGGGACAAGAGCCAGTATGATCGACATCGGAATTACATAGATAACCATTAGTAAACCGCCCATTATCAACGGACCCATAATCGCAAGTGCTTCTTGTGAAGTTGGAGTGGAAGATAAACTTTCTATGTTCGCGAATAAATTGATGAGTCCAGGAAGGGTAAACAGGAATCCTACAAACATGATTAAACCTACAATGATACTTGCACCGAAATAGCTCAAAAATTTCTTTTTTCCGTAAGTCATCATGTGTGAAAAGTTTGTACTACCTGTAAGAATTGCTTCTTTTGCCATGCCTATTGCACCTGCTGTAAAGAATGACATGATGAAACCAGTTAGAATTACAAGGATTATAGCTACTCCAATTATAAGACCAATATTTTCAGAAATAATTCTAAAAATTTGAGATGCTGTTTCAGGGGATGACATCAATGTAGGATTGGAAATGGCTTGTTCTATAATAGGAAAAAAAAGCGAAAACATCGTCGGCAAAAGGATACAAATAGCTACCGCCATCGATATCGCTAAACCGAGAAAGAATGGGATACAAATGATCATGTTTTTTTTCCAAGTATTAAAACCGCCACCCAATATCTCTCCAAAATTTATAGCTGACATATTGGAAAGTATACATTATAATTATAAATAATTTTCATGTAAAGATTGTTTGCACTACTTACCATAATGAAAAACTGCAATCTCCCACAATGTTATTGAAATTCTTTTCTTGAAAACGCTATCAAGAGAAGCCCTACTAGTGCCATTATACCAGATGCAAATAAAAGTGAAAATCCTGGTACAATTATTCCAAGAAGGCTTTGTGGGATGCTGGCAACAAGTGCCAATCCCCATACTTTTCTTTTTAATGAAAGAACCCCGCCAAGTATTGATAGAACCGCCATTATACATCCTACCGTTCCACATATAACGAAACCTTGTTTAAGTTGTTCTGGGGTCATATTTACATTCTGTGTAATTTGGGATTGTGTAGAATTAGAAACTGATTGTATGGTTGAATCATCTACCATAACAATTTGTATAAAAAATAGAAGAGCAATTATTGCAGCTATTATCAACAGAATTCCCGCTATCTTTGGTTTTGAAGTTTTAATTACAGGTTGTTGAAATAATGCGTCCTGTTCAACATTTTGTTCTGGCGTTTTCTCATTTGTAAAATCATCTTCAGGTACATCTTTTGCTTCAACCAACTAAACACCTCTAATTTGTTAGCGACATATTATCGCTATTTTATGCTTGTTCCGATTTTTTTACTTCTCTTTCGTGATTTACTTTCAACCAGTATATTTGGCATTATTTTTTTAACAACATAAAAAAAGAAAATTACGCCATATATTACAAGTCCAAATTGTAAGATTGAAAAATAGGTGTCAGAGTAAAATCTGGTCATATCAATTATCAAGTTAAATGGTAATTGAATTATAACGGCTGCTAAAAGATATTTCGTCAACTTACCAGCGTATATTCCATAGCCAATAAAAGCTCCGGTTGCTCCATGAAACAATATGATGCCTAAAGATCCCATGGTTATCAAAGAGAAAACATAAACATCGCTCTTAACATATGATCCCGCAGCAACAATCAGAAAAGGGGTGAATACCGCACCAAATCCTAAACCAAGTGATAGCCCGTAAATGGTTGCTTCTTTTTTTTGGTGTAGTCTCCTGATATTTAGTATCATTGTTTTCAATAGTTGTTCGAAAATAGCAATAATAATTACATATACTACCATTAGTGGCAAAGTAAATGATCGCACTACCGCTGCAAAAAACCCTAGTACAATACCTATTATAAAAGTTAAAAAGATAATTTTATCCTTGTAGTTTCCCTCATATCCTTTCAAACCTACATACATTAGAATAAGGGCAGGTATTATTCCTAGAAGTAAACTAGACTGTAGTGGTAAATCCATTTTAAATCCAGGTGACATGGGAAATAATATATTAAAGGTCATCGATTACGTTAGCTAGACAACATCCGAGGAGATTTGCCATGTTAAAAATACCGGTCATTGTTCTCAATGTAAAAACCTATACGGAAGCAACGGGCGATAATGCCTTAGCTATTGCAACATTAATGGATAAGATATCCAAAGAAACGGGCGCAAGTATGGCCATTGCCGTACAAGCTACAGACATATCCTTGTGCGCTAAAAAAATAAATATCCCTGTTTTCGCAGAGCATATTGATCCGATAAAACCAGGAAGCCATACGGGATGGACGCTGCCGGAGGCGGTAAAAGCAGCCGGAGCTGTTGGCACCTTAATAAACCACAGCGAACATAGGTTACTACTTGCAGATATAGATGTCTGCATTTCCCGTGCAAAGGAACTTGCTTTAGATCATATAGTGTGTTCAAATAACGTCGCAACATCAAAAACAATTGCAGCGTTTTCACCGAATTTCGTGGCAGTTGAACCACCAGAGCTCATTGGTGGCGACATATCGGTTACAACAGCCGATCCGGGCATAGTTAGTAAAACCGTAGAAGCTGTAAAAAATATTGACAAAAATGTGAAGATTCTGTGCGGTGCAGGTGTAAAGGATGGAAAGGATGTAGCCAAAGCAATAGAACTGGGGGCAGATGGCGTACTATTGGCTAGCGGTGTTGTTAAAGCAAAAGACAAAAAAAGTGTAATATATGATCTGGCATCAGGCCTATAGTACTATGCGTCTTTTAAAAATTGTATTGCTTCTTTGTAGTTGCCACTTGTGAAAATAAAGTTTCCTGCCACTAAGACATCGGCACCATGTTCCTTTACGATTTTTGCGTTTTCTTTGTTTATGCCACCGTCTACTTCCAAGTATATTTTTTTGTTAAGTTTGTTAATTATATTTCTAGTTTTCTTGATCTTGGGTAAAACATCTTTGATAAAGCTCTGCCCACCAAAACCTGGGTGAACAGACATGATAAGAACCAGATCCACATCCCCAATAATTCTTTCTATTTTATCAAGAGATGTTTCTGGATTTATTGATATTCCTGCTTTGCAACCAAGTTCTTTTATTTTTTTTATAGAAGAAGCTATATCATTGCATACTTCAGCATGGATTGTGATTAAATCTGCACCTGCCTTTGCAAATTGTTCAACGTATTTGTCAGGGTTTTCGATCATGAGATGCACGTCAAAGAAAATATCAGATATTTTTCTAATTTTAGAAACTACCACTGGGCCAATTGTTATATTTGGAACAAAGTGACCGTCCATTACGTCAATATGTATCCACTCTGCTCCTGCTTTTTCAACCGCTTTAATTTCTTCATCGAGTTTTGAAAAATCTGCTGAAAGGATTGACGGAGCTATTAATATCATCAAAAATTGCAATACTGTTTGCCTTTATAAATCTAAATGGTAATATTTAGAATCCTAGCAATGGAAATAGGTTTAGCCCTTTACTTTTCGTATTTTAAATTCTCCTACTCCCATAGGTATAATTTCTATTTCGTCTCCATCGTTTATATCGTGGGCCTTTGCTAATTGGCTGGGTATAGTTAACACCAGACTACTGCCCACTACTCGGGCTTTTCTTGTTAGAGGCATTTCCCATCCACCACATCTAAGTAATGTATACGTAAATATATATACATTTTGGTTTTTTCCAATATATCTAAACGTATCTATCAAATCTAAAAAATCTGCAATTTTTCATGAAATATAAAACCAAAAAGTTATGAACAAAAACACATTACACTGGCTGGGGTTGAAACCTTATGAAAATATTTATTGACACTGCAAATCTGGATGAAATTAGAGAACTTGCCTCATGGGGCGTCATAGATGGAGTGACCACAAATCCGACGCTCGTTGCAAAAAGTGGACGAAGTTTTAAAGAAATAGTAAAAGAAATATTTGACATCGTTGACGGTCCGATAAGTCTTGAAGCACTAAGTATCAAAGCAGAAGATATGATAAAAGAATCACGAAATCTTGCAAAAATCCACAAAAACGTAGTTGTTAAAATACCAATGACTCCTGAAGGACTAAAGGCTGTGAAAGTATTAAACAAGGAAGGAATCAAAACTAACGTCACACTCATCTTTTCAGCAAATCAAGCACTACTCGCTGCAAAAGCCGGTGCAACATATGTAAGCCCATTCATTGGAAGATTGGACGACATAGGACAAGATGGCATGCAGCTAATAGAAGAAATTATGGACATTTTTACTAACTATGATATAAAAACTGAAGTGATTGTCGCTAGCATTCGACATCCAATTCACGTTATACAAGCAGCGCGATTGGGCGCACACATCGCAACCGTACCTCCAGATGTAATAAGAAAAATGGTGGGTCATTCATTAACTGATATAGGTGTAGAAAAATTCCTAAAAGATTGGGAAAAAGTAAAAAAATGAAAAAACAAATCATAATAGTCGGAATAATTGTTTTGCTTGTTACTGTTGGATTAAGCGGGTGTACAAGTGAAGAAAGTGTATTAACTGTTAGCAGTGTTCTCGCAGATAAGCAAAAATATGATAATAAAACGATTAACGTTGATGGTTATATTGATATAAGAATAGCTTCTATTTATTATATTTACCATCTATACGACAGCGATGGAATAAATTATATTGTTTTGGATTATGTTGAACCAGCTAATGCTAGTGATGCTGATAAACTTCAATTATATTCGGGATTAAATGATGGCGACCACATAATCGTTACTGGAGTATTTTACAAAGGCAAATCTGACAGTTTAATGGATGTTATTAGTTTAAAGAAAATTGATTAATAAAGATAATCAAAAAATATTTGAGGTAAAATATGAAAAAACAACTCATAATAGTTGGAATAATTGTTTTACTACTTGCTGTTGGATTGAGTGGATGTAATGAAAATAAAAGTGAAAGTGAATTAGATAAATTCTTAGGTACATGGGTTGCTTTTGAAAATTACACTATCACATTTTATTCGAATGGAACATTTGCTCGTGGCGAATACGTTAATGGAACTTACAGCATAGTAGATGGCAGATTAGTGCTAAATACTACTGATAATACTCCTGGAGTTAATCCTGATAACAGGAAATTTATTACTATTTTTAATTATGTTTTTTCGAACAATGATAAAACTCTTGCTCTTACCATTCCAAATACAGGCTTAGGATACATATGTACAAAACAATAACGACATGTAATTGTAGGTTTGAGGAAAAAATAAAAAAAATTTGTTTAAACTAATCTATATTTTATTAAACTCTTTTTTCCGTTCCTTAGTGTCTTTGCCGGTAGCTTCAAAGAGAAATTCGTTCCATTTTTTAATTATGCTATAGTCACCGCATACTTTTTTGGGAGGTACTATGTCGATGAAAAGAGAGGCGTTCTCTTGTTTCATGCTGACGTCTCCAATTCCATCTACTGTAAATTGAATGCCTTTAGAGATATCTCCCTTTGCACCAAAATATTTGGAAACTATCGCACTTATATTTGGATTGTACCCTTTTTTTATTTTGTATTCTCTCATGTATGACTCACTTGTTTTTGTGTATAATAAAATGATGATATTAATTTTTGTATAGGCCATGCCTTTATTTATGGAAGAATTTATTTACTGTTTGTTTTTCATGACCCCCACAAATCTTATAAATAACACTTCCTTTCACTACAATCCGCATATCTTGGAGAAATAACATATGACTAAAGAAATTATCAAGACAAATCCACGGTTGATAGCGTTAATACAGGATTTGAAGAAAGTATCCAATGAAAACGACGCACCCATCTGGAAAGATATAGCGTCAAGACTACAGAGACCATCTAAGAACTGGCCAGTAGTTAACCTTGATAGAATCAATAGATATATTAAAGAAAAAGAAACTGCCCTTATACCGGGCAAAGTATTGTCAAATGGAGAACTAACAAAAAAAGTTTCAATTGCTGCCTGGTCTTTTTCAGAGGAATCTGAGGAAAAAATAAAGAAAGCAGGTGGCAAACACATGTCGATTGAAGAGTTGATTAAAAAGAATCCGAAAGGAGAAAACATACGAATATTGGGATAAATATGACAGCGATAATTGATGCGAATGGCGCCGTATTGGGACGATTGGGCACATATACTGCAAAACGATTAATTAATGGAGAGGAAATAGCAATAGTCAATTCGGAAAAGGCCATAATATCTGGAAAAAAAACAACTACAAAAGAGACATACAAATGGAAGAGAGAAGTGGGTACCTATCGTAAAGGACCTTTTTTCCCAAGAACTCCTGAAAGAATCGTGAAACGTTCCATTAGAGGCATGATTCCCTACCAGACACCTCACGGAAGAGCAGCGTATAAACGATTGAAATGCTATATTGGAATTCCTAAAGAGTTTGAGGGCAAAAAATTTGAAACAATTAAAGAAGCTAAAAAGCAACTAGCCGACTATATAACAATTGAGGAACTCTCGAAATACTTGGGAGCGAAATTCTAATGACAAAAAAAATCATAAATACTTCAGGTAAAAGGAAATCTGCGATTGCTCAGGCGACTGTACAAAAAGGAACTGGGATAGTAAGGATCAATAAAAGACCTGTAGATTTTTACGAACCTGAAATCGCTAGATGGAAGATACTTGAACCGATTAAAATAGCCCATGAACACATGGGTAAAGTAGATATCGATGTGAAAGTCACTGGTGGAGGATTTATGGGTCAGGCAAGCGCGGTCCGTACAGCAATAGCACAAGGCTTACTTGAATATACCAAGGATCCTAATTTGAAAATTGCTTTTTTAGATCATGATAGAAGTTTGCTCGTGAGTGACCCGAGAAGAAAAGAACCTAAAAAGCCACTCGGCAGAGGAGCAAGAAAGAAAAGACAGAAATCATATAGGTGATGTAATGATAATTCCTGTAAGATGTTTTACATGCGGAAAGGTCATCGGCGAGGCCTATGAGGAATACAAGAAGCGCTATGAAGAATACAAAAAAACTATAGATAAAGGCGAAAAACCAAAAGAAACACCCAAGAGTATCTTAGATAACATTGGCGTAGATAGATACTGCTGCAGACGCATGATCCTCACGCACGTGGATTTACTTGAAGATGCTGCACCTTACGAATAAAAAATCTTTCTTATCCATTACTTTTATCTATTTTTATTGGATACGGTGTCTTATAAATTGTAGTTGAAAACTGGGTGTGTGGCCAAGCTCGGATATGGCAGTGGCCTTCTAAGCCATTCATCGTGGGTTCAAATCCCACCACGCCCGCTTAATTCATTAATATGGATTTTTAATGAAATTGGAATAGATTTAATATAGTAAAAACGTATTTCATTTTTAGTAATAATTAGTTTATTACCAGCCAATAATGGGATGCAAGATGGGATGCGGAATAGTAACTAGTTTATCAAATAATAAATTTAGAAGATATGCTCTCTCCACTTCTTGGTGTGATAAATGTTTTGATATAGATTTTTTGAGGCGTTATAGATGAAAAATGAGCCCGATATTGTAAAAGAGTTGAAGGAAAAAGAAAGACTCGAAAAGATTTTTAGTCAACCGTCGGACTTCTTTGCAGCAATACAGATGAACGAGGAAACGCCACATGAATTGACTGATAAAACGATTTACAAGGGCAGTGATGAAAAAAGAATAGAAAAAAAAATTGAACTTGGAAGTCTCGAGGAAAAATATTGGACTATTTTTGAGAACTATGCCATTGCTATAACTCTTACAGATGAAAAAGAGCGTATCGTTTCATGGAACAAGTATGCAGAAGAACTCCTCAACATGAGTGAAAAAGAGCTATTCATGACATCTGTTGAATCACTTTATCCGCCAGAGGAGTGGCAGAGAATACGCCTAGAAAATGTTAGGCGAAAAGGAATTAAATATCGCATGGAAACCAAGATGATACGAAAGAATCAGGGCATATTTGATGTGGAAATATCGCTATGTACCTTAAAAGGAGCTGAAGGAAAAATAGTAGGTTCCATTGGTATCATCAAAGATATCTCAGAGCTAAAGAAAACCGAGAGAAAATTGATAGAATCTGAGCTTAGATATAGGACAATCTTTGAAAACTCGGCTGTTGCAATAACGCTCACCGATAAAAACGAGAGGATTATTTCCTGGAATAGATACGCAGAGAATCTTTTAGGCATGGGTAAAGACGATTTGTATTTGAAACCCATTAGTTTGCTTTATCCAATAGAAGAATGGAAAAAAATCAGGTCTGAAAACATACGACAGAAAGGGATGCAGCATCACATGGAAACAAAGATTCTCAAGAAGAATAGCGAATTAATCGATGTGGACCTTTCACTCAGCGTTTTAAAAAATCATGAGGGCAAGGTTGTTGGCTCTATCGGTGTCATAAAAGATATCACCGAGCGAAAAAAGATGGAAAGAGAGTTGAAATACGAGCGTGATTTGTTACAGTCGCTTTTAGACAATATTCCAGATTCTATTTATTTTAAGGACAAGAGTAGTAAGTTTATAAAAGTGAACAAAGCCAAAGCAGAGCATTCGAATGTTTTTTCAGAAGATATGATTGGAAAGACAGACTTTGATTTCTTAACTGAAAATGTGGCGAGAGATATACATGATGATGATAAGAAAGTGATGGAGACGGGCAAACCGATTATCAACAAAATAGAGAAAATCATAGATGCAGATGATGTAGAGCATTGGATTTCTGTTACTAAAATACCAAGGTACAACAAAGATGGGGAAGTAATAGGAACAATGGGCATCTCCAGGGATGTCACTGAAATTAAGAGGGCGGATGACGAAATAAGAAAATCTGAGAAAAAATATAGGAATTTATTCGAGACGGCAATAGATCCAATTATTATTGTTGATAAAAAGGGTTATTTTTCTGATATAAACCAGCAGGTTATAGAATTACTTGGATACAGTAAAAAGGATTTAATTGGGAAAAAGTTTGATGAAATGGGAATTTTAACTAAAGAAAGTATTAGCAAAACATTAGATAATTTTGCCAAAAGAATGAGGGGGACGAAGATTCCTCCTTATGAAATTGAAGCGATCACAAAAAATGGAGAAAAAATTTATGTGGAGATAAATGCAAATCCATTATATGAAGACGGAAAAATCGTTGGCGATCTTGTTATATTTAGGGATTTAGAAGAGAGATACAAAAGAGAAAAAGCAGAAGAAGAGCTCATCGAATCTGAGAAAAAATTCAGGAATATTTTCGATGCAACAAGTGACTTCTTATTGTATCTTGATCCAAACGGGGCTATCTTGGATATGAATAATACAGCTACAACGTTATGTGGTTTGAAGAAAGAGGAAGTAATTGGAAAGTCGCTCTTTGAGATTGGAAAGTTATTTTCCGAGGAAGATACAAAGAAACACTTTGATGCCATTAATAAGGTTGCACGTGAAGAAAAAAGCAGTGATTACGAATGTGATTTAATAACAAAAAATGGTACAAAATATAGATTTTTGTTTTCAAATGACTGTATCAAGGAGAAAGAAGAGGTTAAAGGTATCCTTGTTAGGGGAAGGGATGTCACACAGCGTCAGAGGGCATGGGAGGAATTGGTTAAACTTGAGGAGAAATACAGGGTTCTTGCCGAGACATCTGCAGATGGGGTTTTAACGATCGATCCTCTCGGTCGATTGACCTATGTGAACCCGTCTTTTGAGAAGATGTGTGGTAGACGAAAGAGTCAAATTCTAGCGACTCTTTTCAGAAACTGCCTTTCTGATGATTCGATTTATCTTTTCCAGCAGGTTTTTATTGATACGAGGAAAAAGGATGAAAAAATTGAGAATGTGGAGCTTGAACTAGTTCATGCCGATGGCCATAGTATTCCCCTTGAGGCAAATATTGCTCCTTTGAAAAAGGAAAATGAATTTGCAGGTATGGTTTGCACAGTTAGAGATATCACCGAACGCAAGAAGATGGAAGAGGAGTTAAAGAAATCTGAGCGGCTTAAAACTGAGTTTATGAACATAGCTGCTCATGAATTAAAGTCTCCCGTTACTCCAATAAAAGGCTATCTTGATTTGATTATCCGGGATGAAGATACCGGCGAGAAGGTTAAAAATTGGGCAAAGATTAGCCTCAGAAATTCCGAACGTCTGTTGAAATTGATTGGCGATATTTTGGATGTTTCGAGGCTCGACAGTGATACCATGAGGTTTGACATGGAGAAGCTGAATCCTGTCGAAGTTCTTCATGAGGTAGTAGAGGATATGAAGCTCAGCATCAATAACAAGAAATTGGAGCTTATAACCGCCATACCAAAAGATCTATCTAGTATAATGGGTGACAGAAATCGTTTGTCGCAGGTTTTAAAGAACCTGATTGTAAACGCCATTAAATTTACAGACAATGGATCTATAACCATTGGAGCTGAAGAAAAAGATGGCCACATTTTGATTTGGGTTGAAGACACAGGGATTGGCATCTCAAAGAATGAGTTAAATAAGATTTTCACAAAATTTTATCAGGCATATACGGGCGATGATCGTAAAAATGAGGGTGTAGGGCTTGGTTTATTTATTTGTAAGGAGATCGTTCAGAAGCATCACGGTGAAATCTGGGCAGAAAGCAAGCTTGGGGAAGGAAGTCGGGTCTATATAAAACTGCCATATATTCATAAGATGGTAGTAAATCTAGATAAGTAAAAATGTATTGAAAAGCACGCGGGTTTGGTGATAACTATAAGAAAAAAGTGTCCTCAATGCAGCTCAAAGGCTGTTAAACTTTATCAAAACAAAAGCATAGATGGAAAAAGAAAATGGATTCCTACAGCTTGGTACTGCACAAAATGTGGCTATACCTATACTGTGGCCTCTGATACGCTCATATACAAGACTGGTAGCGAACCTTACAAGGATTCATTTAAAGAAAAATGTCCAAATTGTAATCTTGGCTTGGTAAGACTTTACAGACATGTTAATCCTAAGTATGGCAAACAGTACTGGGTTTCAATGGGATGGTATTGCAAAAGATGCAAGTATGTTTGGATGGATAAAAAAGAAAAAGTAATGGAAAAACTAGCCTAATATTTTAAAAACAATTTTATTTGTTGATGGCTTTGTTTGTAGACAATTTCCTAAATTATTAAATATAGGTAGTTGTTTAGGGCAATCTATAAAATCAGAGGAAATCTAAGATGAAACGTAGTTCACGGGTATGGAAAAAAAGAAGAAAAATGCGATGGAAATGGCGAAAAAAACGTATGAGACGTGAAAAGAGAGCCAGAAGGAAGTAAAAATATTAATGGGAGCATGGTGTAACCCGGCATCATTGCGGGCTCCAGTTATGGAATGATTAAAAGAGGGTCATCTGATATGTGATGATTAACTGGAGCGATGACCTTAGAAGAGACCCGCCGATCTGGGTTCAAATCCCAGTGCTCCCATATCCAAAATATGGTTTAGAAGGTGAAAGAAAATATGATGAAAATAAACATCAAAAAATTTAATGTATTTACATTGATCTCATTGTTACTTCTAATATTCGGTGTTGGTCTTTACATTTATTGGGGCATGCGATACAAAGTGTGGTATGATATTGGTATTTATTCCGTAACAAGTGTTTTTGTTATATCTGGAATAGTAGGTATCCTATTATCTCTTTACGAGAAAACCCAAGAGCAGCCTTAGATCATTTTCCAATTAAGAATCGGATTTTTCGTTGCACCAACATCATCGATACGTTTAACCGATGTGTTATTTGGTGCGTTTTTTATGATTTCTGGATTTTCATCTGCAATTTTAATCAATGCGTTGATGTATTTGTCCAGTTCGTATTTTGATTCGGATTCGGTGGGTTCAATCATCAATGCCTCTTTGACTATGAGCGGGAAGTAGATTGTTGGTGGATGTAAACCATAGTCAAGAAGGCGCTTGGCTACATCAAGTGCTCTAATGTTTTTATCTTGCTTTAGTTTTTCACAGCTTAGTACAAACTCGTGTTTTCTAAGTTCCTTGTATGGAAGTTCGTATTTTCCAGAGTTTACTAGTTTCTTTTTCATGTAATTGGAGTTTAAAACAGCAACTTCTGAGGTTTCTTTTAGACCGTCTCCGCCCATCATAACTATGTAAATGTAGGCTTTCAGGATTGCAGAGAAGTTACCATAGAACCCTTTGATTTTCCCAATGGAGTTTGGGCAATCGTAGTCAAAGAAGTAATTGTCTTTCTTATCTTTTGATATGCGTGGAATTGGCAAAAACTTTACCAGTTTTTCTTTAACTCCGACGGGTCCGCTACCTGGTCCGCCTCCACCATGTGGTGTTGCAAAGGTTTTATGCAGATTCAAGTGTACGATGTCAAATCCCATGTCTCCGGGTCTTGCTTTGCCCATGATGGCGTTCATATTGGCTCCGTCGTAGTAGAGTAATGCGCCAGCCCTGTGAACAAGTTTGGATATTTCGAGTATCTCCGATTCAAAGATACCAAGTGTGTTAGGATTGGTAAGCATAAAACATGCGGTTTTTTCTGAAAGTGTTTTTTCAAGAATGTCAAGATCTACGGTTCCGTCTTTGGTGGATGGAATTTCTGTTAGTTTATAGCCCGCCATAGCAGCGCTAGCTGGATTTGTACCGTGAGAAGTATCTGGTAATATGACTTCGTCCCTTTGATAATCCTTGTTAAACTCATGATAAGCTCGAGTCAAAAGCATTCCTAGAAACTCGCCATGGGCACCTGCTGCCGGCTGAAGCGTAAAATAATCCATGCCGGTTATTTCACAAAGCATCCTTTCAAGTTCATACATGATTTGGAGATTACCTTGAATTGTAGATGCGTCTTGATGAGGGTGTATGCCTGCAAAATTATCCCATCTGCTTATCTCCTCGCAAATCTTAGGATTGTATTTCATAGTACAAGAACCTAAAGGGTAAATACCAGAATCGACACCGTAGTTCATTTGACTTAAGTGGAAGAAATGACGAACAATCTGGGTTTCATCTAGATCAGGAATGCAAGGTTTGTCCTTTCTTTGGAGAGACGAGGGTAGCAAATTTAGAGGTTCACTTTTGCATTCTTTTTTGTATGATTCCAGCTCATTTAGCAAGGGTTCATCGTAAACAGCAGATCTATACATGTTAGACCTCCTTTAATACAGATGAAAGTTTTTCCATGTCTTTGTCTGTGTGTAACTCAGAAACACCCAAAAGCATGCAGTCTTTAAGTTCTGGATACCATTTATTCAATACTAGTCCGCCATGAATGTCTCTTTTTAACAACTCTTTGTTGACTTTGTTAGGATCATGACATTTAATTACGAATTCGTTAAAATGAATGCCAGTGAATCTTTTTTCGAAACCATGAACAGATTCTATGGTACTGGCCAATTTCTGTCCTTTTTCAAAATTAATTCTGCTTAATTCTTGTAATCCATTGCTCCCGAGCCATGACAGGAAAGCGACTGCAGTGAGAGCACATAAGCCTTCGTTTGAACAGATGTTACTAGTGGCCTTGCTACGTCGAATATGTTGTTCTCTAGTCTGAAAAGTCATACAGAACGCACGTTTACCATCCGTATCCTTTGTCATACCAATGATACGACCAGGCGTCTGTCGTAAAAAGTCGTTCTTACACGCAAAAATACCTAAACTAGACCCTCCAAAATCCATTGGGCTGCCAAGGGCTCTTCCTTCGCCAATCACAATATCTGCACCGTAACTTCCTGGGCTCTTTATAATTCCGAGTGAGATTGGATCGATTCCGACGACAAAGAGGGAACCTGCATCTTTTACAATTTTACTAATCTTGTCAACATCATCTTCAAAAACACCGAAAAAATTCGGATTTTCAATATATACTCCAGCGGTATCGTTGTCAATGCTTTTTTCTAGCGTTTCTAAATCTATTTTTCCTGTTTTGTCATCATATGGAATTTCTTTGATTTTTATGCCTGGTCCTTTTGCGTAGTTTTTCAGAACAGATTTTTTCTCCCAAGATATGTTTTGAGGTATAACAAAGGTTTTTTTCTGGTTTATTCGTGAGCACATGAGTGCTGCTTCGCCTAAAGCAGTAGCACTGTCATACAATGATGCATTAGCAATATCCATGTCGGTAAGCTCTACGATCATGCTTTGGTATTCAAACATAGCTTGAAGAAAGCCCTGAGATGCTTCAGGTTGATATGGAGTATAAGCAGTGTAGAATTCTGCACGGGAGATTATTGATTTGACTGCGGGTGGTATGTAATGTGGTTTGATTCCACCCCCTAGAAAACTCAGCATATCGCAGAACGATTTGTTTTTCTTTGCTATTTCTCTTAGTTTTTGTTCTGTATCCTGTTGGGATAACCCTTTTGGAAGGTTCAAGTTTTTAACTCTTATTTGTTTTGGAATATCTGAAAATAGTTCATCTATATCGCTTAATCCTGTCTCCTTAAGCATGTTGTTTTTTATCGTGGAATTTGGAATGAACTTCATAGAATCCCCATCACGGTAACAATATTATGTTAAAGAAACTTATCGTAGAACGTAGAATCAAGATTTTTGTAAAAACTTTAAATTGAGGAATACAATTTGCTTGATTTATGACTAATTACATTTTCAAGGATAAAAGCAGAAAAAAGGTTGCTATAGGTAAGCTTGTTTGTTTAGCAAGGTCGTATAGGAAGCATGCTGAAGAGATGCGTACGACTGTAACTGAAGATCCACTTCTTTTTCTGAAACCTGTCAGCTCCGTTATCTTCAATGACGAGTCTGTAATCATTCCAAAGATGTCGAAGTGTTTGCATCACGAGGTGGAACTTGGCGTCGTCATTGGTAAAAAATGTAAAAACGTGTCACAAAAAAATGCTTTGGATTATGTTTTGGGTTATCTGGTTTGTTTAGATATCACTGCCAGAGACATCCAAGATAAAGCAAAAAAGAACAGTTGGCCCTGGGCTATGGCTAAGGGCTTTGATACGTTTGCACCTATCAGTGATGTTGTTTTAAAAGATGAGATACCAAATCCAAATAACCTTGATTTATCGTTAAAGGTCAATGGAAATATCAGACAGAATTCTAACACGAAATACATGATTTATTCTGTTGAGAGAATTATAGAGTTCATATCAGGAATTATGACGCTTGAAGAAGGCGATTTGATAATGACGGGTACTCCTGAAGGTGTTGGAGAGATAGTTGCAGGAGACGAGCTTGAAGCAAAGTTAGGAGATTTTTGTTCTTTAAAAGTGGATGTAAGATAATATTTGGAAAATGTTTTAAATTCGAATCATATTGCCAGGACTGCATTTTATTATTTGGAGGAGGCTAAAAATATGAAAGATATTGTTATAGTATCTGGTGCTAGAACTGCACAAGGAAAATTCGATGGCACTTTGAAGGGTCTTTCAGCTCCGCAACTTGGCGGTATCGCTATCAAAGAAGCTGTGAAACGAGCAGGCATAAAAACAACCGATGTAAATGAAGTTATTATGGGTAATGTTGTATCAGCAGGTCTTTATCAGAATGTTGCAAGACAGGCCGCAATAGCTGCAGGCATACCCTATGAAGCTGGTGCTTTTCACGTGGATAAGGTCTGCGGTTCGTCTCTTAAAGCAGTGATCTTAGCTGCTCAGGCTATAAGATGTGATGATGCAGAGATCGTGGTTGCTGGTGGGATGGAGAGTATGACAAACTGTCCGTATATTTTGGATAAGGCACGGTTTGGATACCGTCTCTTCGATGGCAAAATCATCGACGCCATGGTAAACGACGGTCTTTGGGATGTTTACAACAAATTCCATATGGGTATGACTGGAGAAATTGTAGCAGAAAAATACAATGTGACAAGAGAAGATTGTGACAGGTTTGCAGCATCGAGTCACGAGAAAGCAGCAAAGGCTACTGAAGAAGGTAAATTCAAGGAAGAAATAGTACCAATAGAAATTAAACAGAAGAAAGGGGATCCTATCATTTTTGATAAAGATGAAGGTATCAGAAAGGATTCAACATTTGAAAATCTTGCAAAATTAAAAACAGCTTTCAAGGAAGGCGGAGTCGTCACAGCAGGTAACGCATCCCAGATTTCGGATGGCGCATCAGCAGTTGTAGTAATGAGTAAAGACAAGGCAAAAAAGTTGGGAATTAAACCACTTGCAACAATCAAAGGATACAATATATGTGGTGTTAAACCAGAGTACGTTATGGAAGCACCCATCCCTGGTGTGAAAAGTCTTTTGAAAAAGATGGATCTTTCGATTGACGATATTGATTTAGTTGAGCATAACGAGGCGTTTTCGTCTGCATCAGTTGCACTAATGAAAGGAGTAAGTATACCAAAAGAAAAATTCAATGTCCATGGCGGTGCGATCGCACTTGGTCACCCAATTGGTAGTAGCGGAACAAGGATACTTATAACATTGATGCATGCGATGAAACAGCACAACAAAAATAGAGGGCTGGCAACCATCTGTCTTGGAGGAGGACATGCTGTTTCAATGATAATTGAGAGGTGAAATTAAAATGAAGATTATTAAAATTGGTGTTATTGGCGCTGGTCAAATGGGCCATGGTATAGCCCTTGTTGCTGCACAAGCTGGTTTTGATGTGATTATACGTGATACTACTGATGATTTTGTAAAAAAAGGTATTGGAAAGATCGAGAAGTTTCTTGACAGAAGTATCGAGAAAGGAAAAATGAGTGCTGATGATAAAAAGAAAATCATGGCAAAAATCAGTGGTACAACAAAACTTGATGATTTGAAAGGCGTTGATTTAATAGTTGAGGCGATTTTTGAAAACGTTCAGGTGAAAAAACAGTTGTTTAAGGATCTTGACGGTATTTGTAAAAAAGAGTGTGTTTTTGCGTCTAATACTTCCACTATCCCTATTACTGACCTTGCTTCAGTTACTAGCAGATCTGAAAAGTTTATTGGTATGCATTTTATGAACCCTGTTCCTCTTATGAAGCTTGTTGAAGTTATCCGTGGTCTTAAAACAGATGATGAAACAACCAAAATTATCAAAGAGCTTTCTGAAAAAATAGGTAAAATACCAGTTGAGGTTAATGATGGCCCTGGTTTTGTTTCTAACAGGCTTTTGATGCCCATGATTAATGAGGCAATATATTGTTACATGGAGGGCATTGGTACTGTTGAGAACATTGATAATGTGATGAAGCTTGGTATGAATCATCCGATGGGGCCCCTAGAATTGGCTGATCTTATTGGTCTTGATGTTGTACTAAATATTATGAATGTGCTTTATGAGGGTTTCAGTGATTCTAAGTATAGGCCTTGTCCACTTTTGAAGAAGATGGTACAGGCAGGTCAACTTGGTCGTAAGACTGGTAAAGGTTTCTATACATATAACAAATAGGTGATGACAAAATGTCATATGCAAATATATTAGTTGAAAAGAAAGAGGACATCGGCATAATAAAGATTAATCGACCTAACAATTTAAACGCGTTGAACAAGGATACGATACTTGAGTTAACAAAGGCTGTTGAAGATCTTGAAAAAGACAAAAACATAAAAGTTGCGATACTAACAGGTGAAGGGAAGGCATTCATAGCAGGCGCAGACATCAAGCAGATGAAAGATATGACTCCGCCAGAGGCAAAAAAGTTTGCAGAGATGGGACATAAGCTTTTGATGAACATTGAGAATTCACGTTTACCTTTTATTGCAGCAGTTAATGGTTATGCTCTTGGTGGCGGATGCGAAGTTATGATGGCTTGTGATATATGTATAGCAGCATCTAGTGCTAAGATTGGACAACCTGAAATTAACCTTGGGATACACCCCGGTTTTGGTGGAACACAAAGACTACCAAGACTTGTTGGTCGTATGAAAGCAAAAGAGCTGTTGTTGACCGGAGATAACATTGATGCAAATGAGGCGCATCGCATAGGTTTAGTAAATATGGTTGTGCCTGATGATAAAATCATGGAAGAAGCAGAGAAGATAGCAAACAAGATAGTAAGTAAATCAACAGTTCAGACGGCGTTCATTAAATCACTCGTTAACAAAGGAATGGAAGTTGATTTGAAAAAAGCATGTGAATTAGAAATATCCTATTTCTCTAAAAGTTTTCAAACAGAGGATCAAAAAGAAGGAATGACTGCTTTTCTAGAAAAGAGAAAACCAAATTTTAAAGGTAAATAAAAAAATATTTTTAGAAAATCTCTCTTTTCTTTTTTCCATATTTTTATTTTAAAATCTTACCCAGTATTTCATCTGCAGCAGTATACGGGTCGAGTTCTTTTCTGCTGATTTGATCAATAAGCAACTCCACCTTTTCTTTAAAAGTTGATTCATCGAAAATAAAATTCATAAGACGCTTACGAATGATTTCAATAAGTTCAGCCTCATACCTTTTCCGTCTTTGAGCCTCAAAAACCTTTGTTTTCTTTAAATATTCTCTATGTTTTTCAATTTCATCAACTAGTTCAGTTACACCTTTATTTTCTTTTGCTGTTGTTTTAACAACAGGTATCTTCCTATCTTTGCTAATACATGTTATATCAATCAGGCTTTCGAGTTCAGCAGTTATCTGTTCAATACCGGGTCTATCAGCTTTGTTAACTACAAAGATATCAGCTATCTCCATTATACCAGCTTTAATCGTCTGAATGGAATCTCCAAGACCTGGTACAAGAACGACAAGCGTTGTATCAGCTATTTTTACAACATCAACCTCGGCCTGGCCAACACCCACAGTCTCAACAATAACAACATCCTTACCAGATGCATCAAGAATCTCAACAACATCATAAACAGCACTAGCAAGACCACCTAGCATCCCACGAGTACCCATGCTACGGATGAAAACACCATCATCCATAGTAAGATCAGTCATCCTAACTCGGTCACCAAGCAAAGCACCACCACTAAAAGGACTAGTAGGATCGATAGCAACCACACCAACCTTTTTACCCTGTTTCCTATAAGCCCGAGCTAGTTCAAAAATAAGCGTACTTTTACCACTACCCATCACACCAGTTACACCAACAACATAGGCTTTACCACTATGTCTATGAATAACCCTCATCTCATCAGCAAGTCCGCTAGAATTATTCTCAGCAAGAGTAATAAGCCTAGCAACAGACCTAGGATCGCCTTTCAAAACCTTAGAAGCAAGGTTACTCATTTTTTCACATTCTTTTTAATAAACTCAACAATCTCCTCGCATGTTGTACCAGGGCCAAAACAACCAGCTATACCGGCCTTTTTAAGAGCAGGAACATCTTCCTCAGGAATTATACCACCACCAACAACAAGAACATCATCCATGCCTTTCTCTTTCAGAAGTTTGGTAACATCCCTGAAAAGAGTCATATGAGCACCAGATAACAAACTAAGACCGATGACATCAACATCCTCCTGAACCGCAGTCTCAACAATCATCTCAGCGGTCTGATGTAAACCACTATAAATCACTTCCATACCGGCGTCACGTAACGCACGAGCAACAATTTTTGCACCACGATCATGACCATCAAGACCAGGTTTTGCAACCAACACACGTATCTTTTTTTCCATAAACAATCAAACCCCTATCATTTTAATAAATTGCAGGCTCCTTGTACTCACCAAAAACCTCTCGGAGTACACCACATGTTTCACCTAGAGTTGCATAACTATGTACACAATCAAGAATATAAGGCATCAGGTTTTCATCACCTTCAGCAGCCTTTCTAAGCCTGTTTAGATTACGCTCAAAATTGGCTTTATCCCTATCCTTACGAAGCTTCTTCAAACGATTAATCTGACGCCCCTCGCCCTTTTCATCCATCTTCAAAATAGGAATATCAATAGGCTCGTCCATCTTATATTTATTAACTCCAACAGTAATAAGCTTATTTCCGTCAGTTTCTCTCTGATATCGATAGGCGCTTTCAGCAATCTCGCGCTGGAAGAAACCTTTTTCAATCGCAGGTATAACGCCACCAAGCTTCTCAATCTTGTCAAAATACTTGTAGGTCTCCTCTTCCATCTTGTCAGTAAGCCATTCGACATAGTAAGAACCGCCAAGAGGATCAGCCGTATTGGCAACACTGCTCTCCTCAGCAATAATCTGCTGTGTTCTGAGGGCGATACGCACTGCTTTTTCAGATGGCAAAGCTAATGCTTCATCCATTGAATTAGTATGCAATGATTGCGTGCCACCAAGAACAGCTGCAAGCGCTTGCATCGTCACACGTACAATATTTATTTCAGGTTGTTGTGCAGTAAGACTGCAACCAGCAGTCTGTGTATGGAAACGCATCCATAGGGACCTATCCTCCTTTGCACCGAGATCCTTCATGCCTTTTGCCCAGATACGACGAGCGGCTCGGTATTTTGCTATCTCCTCAAAAAAATCGTTGTGCGCATTGAAAAAGAAACTCAATCTATAGGCAAAATCATCGATTTTTAGTCCTCGTTTCATTGCAGCTTTTACATATTCAAATCCATCAGCCAAAGTAAACGCAAGTTCCTGAACAGCAGTAGACCCTGCCTCACGAATATGATAACCACTGATACTAATTGTGTTCCATTTCGGAACGTGCTTGGATCCGTATTCAAACGTGTCAACAATCAATCGCATAGATGGCTCAGGTGGAAAAATATACGATTTCTGTGCAATATATTCCTTCAAAATATCATTCTGAATCGTCCCACCAATTTTGTCTTTACTAATGCCACGATTTTCAGCATTTGCAATATACATAGCCCAAATGATAGCTGCAGGACCATTGATCGTCATAGACGTCGTAATCTTATCAACAGGAATGCCACTGAACAATATCTCCATATCCTTCAAACTACTCACAGCGACACCGCATTTACCAAACTCACCACGAGCTAAAGGATGATCTGTATCATAACCATACAAAGTCGGATAATCAAAAGCAACACTAAGTCCGGTCTCACCATGTCCAAGCAGATACTTGTAACGTTGATTGGTTTCCTCAGCGCTACCAAAACCAGCAAACTGACGCATGGTCCACAGCCGACCACGATACATGGTAGGGTGAACTCCACGCAAAAACGGATAAGTTCCTGGGATACCTATGTCTTCATTATAATCAAGATGTTCTATATCCTTTGGAGTGTAAAGATTCTTGACTTCAATGCCAGACAATGTTTGAAACTTAGTTTTTCTCTCGGGAGTATTTTCGTTTGTCTGTGTGTAACAATCAGCTTTTTTTCCTTTTTCAACCATAAGATTCCTCCAAGTTCAATAGTCAATACCTTTGCGGGCCAATACGCCATCTTGATATGGGTGTTTAATTTCCAACATTTCAGTTACTAAGTCTGCACTTTTTACAAGTTCTGGTGGGGCGTACCGCCCCGTTAATACAAGTTCAACTTTTTTTGGTTTTTCTTTAATCAACTTTAGCACATCATCAAGAGATATGAGATTGTAATCAATGGCCACGTTAATCTCATCTAGAATAACTAAATCGTATTTTCCATCTTTAACAATTTTTTTTGCCTGTGCAAAGCCCTTCTGCGCAAGGTCTATGTCTACCTGCTCTGGTTTTTTCTTTGATACGAATTCATCCCTTCCATACTGAACAATGGTAAAATTAGTTAGATGTTTGACAGCATCAAGTTCACTGTATCTCCTCCCTTTCATAAACTGAATCATATATACATTCAAACCTGCACCGGCAGCACGAAGCCCTAGCCCAAGGGCGGCAGTTGTCTTGCCTTTTCCATGGCCGGTGTAAACATGAATAAAGCCTTTTTCTAACGCCATAATTCCCTTCTTTAATTAGCTAGGTTGTTATATTTCTTTCTTTTATCCATATCTTATGCAATATGGAAAGGTTTATGTTTGTTAATTTTATTCCAATCCGCATGCAACTCGAACTAAATGAACAACAAAAAATGATTAAAAACATGGTGAAAGAATTCGCAGAGAAAGAAGTAGCACCCATAGCTGCAGAACTTGACAAAAAAGAGGAGTATCCGACAAAAACACTTGAAAAAATGGCAAAACTTGGACTTCTAGGTATTATTATTCCGCAGGAATATGGCGGAGCTGGTCTTGATACAATTAGTTATGCGACAGTTGTAGAAGAGATATCACGCAAATGCGCATCAACAGGTGTTATAACCTCAGTGCACAACTCTTTGGCTGCTTGGCCAATAATGAAATATGGTACAGACCTACAGAAGAAAAAATATCTACCAATTCTAGCAAAGGGGGAAAAAATAGGTGCTTTTGCTGGTACTGAGGCAAATGCCGGCTCAGATCTAGGGGCAATGCAAACCACTGCGAAGTTAAAGGGAAATAAATACATAATTAATGGAAGTAAAACGTTTATCACAAGCGGGCCTAAGGCAGGCATCATAATCGTCTTTGCTGTAACAGATAAAGCCGCTGGACCAAAAGGCCTAAGCGCATTTATCGTTGAAAGCAGTATGAAAGGCTACAAAGTTGGCAGTATATTTGAGAAAATGGGCATTCATGCATCGCTTACTTCAGAACTCATTTTTGAAGATATGGAGGTCCCAAAGGAGAATCTCCTAGGAGCTGAGGGCGATGGATTCAAGATAGCATTAGCTACTTTAGATGGGGGGAGAATAGGCATTGCTGCCCAAGCAGTTGGTATAGCTCAAGCTGCTCTTGATGAGAGTATCAACTATGCAAAACAGCGACAGCAATTTGGTAAACCCATAGCAAGTTTCCAAGCAATACAATGGATGATAGCCGATATGGCTACACGCATAGAAGCTGCTCGATATCTAGTGTATAACGCAGCATATAAGAAAGACAAGGGCGAACGAATCAGTAAAGAAGCTGCAATGGCAAAACTGTTTGCATCTGAGACTGCAATGGATGCTGTGATCAAGGCAGTTCAGATCCATGGCGGATATGGTTACACGAAGGAATATACCGTTGAGCGCCTATTCCGCGATGCAAAAATAACCGAGATATATGAGGGTACTTCTGAAGTACAACGCATGGTTATATCCGGAAGTCTGCTCAAATAAAATTTTGTAACACTCAATACTTGAGATGGTGAAGACATGGGGGAATTTGATTACAATACAGAATACAAGAATTGGAAATGGAAAATACCAAAGAAATACAACATAGGTTACGACGTTGCTGACAAACACGCTGAAGGAAAAAACAAAGACAAAATAGCGTTGTATTGGGAAAATGCTGAAGGAAAAACAGAGAAGTTTACATTTGAAGAGATAAAAAATCTCTCCAATAGGTTTGGCAATGCACTAAAAAATCTTGGATTCAAAAAAGGCGATCGTTTTCTCATAAGACTTCCCAACATCCCTGCTTTTCAGATTTCTTTTATTGGCGGAGTAAAGATCGGTGCAGTACCTATTCCATCTAGTGTCATGTTCAGAGAGCATGAAGTTGAATACAGAATAAATGACAGCAGCGCAAAAGCAGTAATTACCACTCCAAAGTATGCAAAAGAAGTTCATGCAATAGAAAAGAACTGCAAAACACTGAAGCACATCATTGTTGTAGGTGACACAGAACTAGGCGAATTATCCTTCGAGGACATGATGAATGAATCCTCAGCAAATCTGGAGTTAGAACCTACTAGCAGCACTGACATAGCATTTTTCTGTTATACTTCTGGAACTACGGGAAACCCAAAAGGCGCTGTTCACCTACATCGATGGGTTCCTGGAAACGACCCTAGTGTACTGTATTGGCAGAACGCAAAAGAAAATGATATCATAGCCCACACAGGAGACTTAAACTGGATTTATCCGCTGGGCAACGGTTTTCTTTATGTTTGGAGATGGGGCATCACCACTTTTGTTTATGAAGGAAAGTTTGATCCGAACAAATGGTTTGAACTCCTGGGGAAATACAAAGTGACAAATCTTGCTTCCGTTCCCACTGCATATCGTATGTTTCTAACTGTAAAAGACGCTGAGAAAAAATATAACCTAAAATCTCTGCGACAATGCATCTCTGCCGGTGAGCCTCTAAATCCAAAAGTGATTAGCGAAGTGAAGCGGCGATTCGGTCTTGATGTCTACGACGGCATCGGTATGACAGAAGTTATGGTTTATGTTTCAAATATGAAAGGAATGAAAATAAAACCTGGTTCCTGTGGAAAACCTCATCCAGGTCATATCTGTTCCCTAATCGATGAAAACGGTGAGCAGGTAGCACAAGGTGAATCTGGCGTTCTTGCAATCAAAAAGACCGATCCTGGTTTGTTTAGAGAATATTGGAATAAAGCCGAAAAGACTGCTGAAAGTTTTAAAGATGAGTGGTTTTTGAGCGGTGATGTCTTGTATCAGGATGAAGATGGATACTTCTGGTTTAGCGGTAGAAACGATGATCTTATCAAAGCAAGCGGATACCGTATTTCGCCTTTTGAAGTGGAATCAGCCATTATATCTCATCCAGATGTACTAGAGTGTGCTGTTGTTGCAAGTCCTGATGAAATGCGTGGTACAATCATAAAAGCTTACGTCATTCTCCATGACAGAACTAAAGCTTCAGATAAACTTGTTAAAGATATTCAGGAGCATGCAAAAAAAGTTGCTGCCCCCTACAAGTATCCAAGAGAAATAGAATTTGTAACAGAACTTCCTAAAACCCAGAGCGGAAAAATTAAAAGAAAAGAATTAAGAGAGCTGGAAAAAGAAAAGAAAGGAGCGATGAAATGAATATAATAGTTTGTGCCAAGCAAGTTGTCGACGTATCTGAAATGAAGATTGACCCAACCACAAAGAAGCCGATTTTACAGGGTGTACCACAGAAGATAAGTGATATCGATAAAAACGCCTTGGAAGAGGCGCTAAGGATCAGGAGCGAACATGGTGGTACTAGCATAACTGTTGTGACTGTTGGTTCATCTGATGCAAAAGAGAGAATAAAGGAGCTACTTGCCATGGGGGCTGATGGAGGAGTTTTGGTTGTTCCTCCACAGAAATATGATTATCATGTTGTATCAGCCCTTTTAGCAGAAGCGATAAAGAAGATCGGCAATTATGATATTATTTTGTGCGGTGAGGCGTCCATTGATTTGTTTTCCGGCCAAGTTGGGCCAAGGCTTGCAGGCTTGCTGAATATACCGCAGATTACCTATGCCCAGAATGTCAAGGCTGGAAAAGACAAGGTTGTTGCAGAAAGAAATATGGGTGATAAAATGGTTACAACCGAATCAACCTATCCTGTGCTTATCACAGTTACCAAAGAGATCAATACGCCAAGATTGCCAAGTCTTATGCAGATTCTTTCTTCAGCCAACAAGCCAATCAAGGAATTGAGCGCTGATTCACTCGGTGTAAAACTTAGTCCTGCGATTGAAACTGTGGAGCTGAAAGGCGTTCCAATGGAGCGGAAGAACATTGTGTACAAAGATGATGTAAATGAATCCATAAAGAAACTTGTTGACAGTCTTGCTAAAGAAGGAGTGCTGAGGTGACAAAAATGGTGCTTGTTTTTTCTGATGACAAAAAAATGATGTTGGAATTACTAGGAAAAGGCAGCGAAATTGCCAAGGCACTCAAACTAAAACTGAATGCGGTAATTATAGGAAAAGATGACACACCACTTGCAAAAGAGTACATTTCACATGGTGCTGACAAGGTTTTTGTAGCTGAAACTGACCTGAATACTTTCAAAGCCGAGGAATACACAGACATCTTGGATGCAATCGTGAAAGAGGCGGGTGCCGAGGTTGTTTTGATTGGTTCAAATAAGAATGGCAAAGAGCTTGCCCCAAGGCTTGCATCAAAGTTGGGAACTGGGTGTGTTACAGATTGCATAAATTTATATGTGAAAGATAAAAAGTTAACCGCAGAGCGCATAGTGTACAGCGGGAATGCGGTTGCCGTTGAGCAGTTTAATTCAAAACCAAGTATTGTCACAGTTCCTTTCAAGGTTTTTGATCCATCACCAAAAGATGGTAAACACCACGGTGAAGTCGTCAAGAAGAAGTATGATGTGAATAAATCAGCCTCTCATATTGTTAAAGTTCAAGAGATGAAATCTGAGGGTGTAAATGTCGAAGATGCTGAAATTATTGTGTCATGTGGTAGAGGATTCAAAAGTAAAGATGACATAAAATTGGTTGACGGGCTTGCAGGGGCTTTGAAAGGAAAAACAATTGGATGCTCACGCCCGATTGCCGCTGATCTAAAGTGGCTGTCTGAGGATCATTGGATTGGTCTATCAGGTCATAAGGTTAAACCCAAATTGTATGTGGCCGTTGGCATATCTGGTCAAATACAGCATATCGCTGGAATGCGTGATTCTGATATCGTAGTCGCAATCAATAAGGACCCTGAAGCACTTATTTTCAAATCTGCTGACTATGGCATTGTCGGCGACTTGTACGAAGTTGTGCCGAAATTGACCAGTGCAATCAAGGAAAAAATGGGATAAAATCTCATACTTGATCTCGATTCGGCGATCAGTATAAACTCTTTACATGGAGGTTAGATAGATATGAGCAGAGATGAAAATAGAAAACTAATTGCTGCCATTCCAAAGGACAAGATAGCTGATTTTATATCTCTTCATCTAAGTGATCTCTGGGCCGTGGACGGTTTGTATTTTCTTGGCATAGAAGAAAAGTTTGGTACGGAAGCCGCTACTGAAATTGATCGAAAGGTTTGGGAAGTCATGGGAAAGATCGAGGCGAGACGATTGAAAGAATTTTTTGGAATAAATGATAATGATATTGCTTCAATGATAAAGGCGCTACGTTATAGTAGCTGGGCTTTAGACCTTGAAGATAAAGAAATCGAAATTAAAAAAGAAAAAACTATTGTTAGAAACGTTAGATGCCGTGTTCAGAATACACGTATTAAAAAAGGCCTTTCGGAATTTAGCTGCAAACCTGTTAGATTTGGTTTTCTTAAAGCTTTTGCAAAAGAGTTTAATCCGAATATTGTTGTTAATTGCAATGTTTGTCCACCGGATAAACATCCTGATAATTTGTGGTGCGAATGGGAATTTAAAATGAAGGGGAAATAGAAATGAAGACTGCTGATGAATATAAAAAAAGTCTTAGACAGATGAGACCCAATATTTACAAGTTCGGTGAACTAATAAAAGATGTAACAAAGCATCCAGCAACAAGAAGAACTGTTGAAGGTCATGCACAGATATTTTCTGCAAGTTTGAAGCCAGAATATCAGGATATTCTTACCACAAAATCCAGTTTGACCGGAGATCGAATATCAAGATATCTCTCCATTCTTGGCAGTGCGGAGGACATGTATGCCAACGTTCGTATGAAGCGCTTGATGTTCAATCTCACAGGCACATGCACGGGAGGTAGATGCGCGGGTTTCAATGCCCTTAATGCCATGTGGGCGACAACTTACGACATGGACAAAGATTTGGGGACAGACTATCATAAGCGACTTCAGAATTGGCTGAAGGATACACAGAAACGCGATATTACTCTTTCGGGTGCTTTGACTGACCCAAAGGGAGATCGTTCAAAACCACCTTCTCTTCAGAATGATCCTGATATGAGTTTGCGTGTTGTAGAAGAAAAAAAAGATGGAATCGTAGTTCGTGGTGCAAAGGTGATGATATGCGGTGTTGCTGCGGCAAATGAAATTTTCGTCATGCCTGGCATGGGATATAAAGAGTCAGATAAGGATTATGCCGTTTCTTTTGTAATTCCTCGCGATATCGAAAACCTTACAATTATAGAAGCAAGAAGACCCAGCGATACCAGAGAGCAAGAAGAGGGTTTTGATATTCCCGTTGATATTGGTGGTATCACTCAAGCCTATCTCTTATTTGAAGATGTTTTTATTCCAAAAGAACGAGTTTTTATGTGTAAAGAGTACGTCTACACTACTCAAGCAGTTATGAATTTCATAGCACCCTACAGGGCTGCAATTGGTGGATGTGTAGCAGGTCAGGGAGACGTCATGATTGGTGCATCTGCGCTCATGGCACGTGCAAATGGTCTCAATGAAAAAACGTTTAAAGATAAGATAAACCAGATGATAATAAACAATGAGACCACTTTTGGCATGGGTATTGCCGCGAGTGCCCTTGGGCATAAACACCCATCTGGCGTGTGGATTCCAGATCTCCTACTTTCCAACGTGAATAAGGTGCATGTTGCAACCTTGCCCTATGAAACCAAAAGGTTAACTCAGGACATAACAGGAGGAATCGCTGAGACAGGATGCATTCCTTCATGCAAAGATCTTAACGATCCGAAATACGGAAAAATGTTGCAGAAATACCTAAAGGCAAATTGCAGTGGTGAATCCAGAGCAAAGATTGCACGTCTTGTTGAATGGCTTACAATTGGTGCGGGTGTTCCTGGCTGTATGCATGGTGGTGGCTCTCCAGATGGCGCAAAACTAATTATCAACATGAATACAGACATTAACCACTACATAGAACTTGCAAAACGGCTGGCCGATATCAAAGAAGATATCCAGGTAGAACCTAAGAAAAAATAAGGCTCACTAATTAATATAGGGATTCGTACTCGACCGATCAAATCCTTGAACGAGTTCGATTGCTGGAAATTCATTTTGTGGTAACCATCCATAAACGGGATATACAAGATTTGGAAAGAACTGCTTTATATCGGTAGATAACTTGGTGACCGCATGTTTTTCACCAAAATTTTCTTTGCTGATTTCGTATGTCTTCTGTCGTGTAATTTGTTCATCAAGAAATCCAAGCGAGTGGATATATTCATGAAGCAAGACATGGAACAAGTATGACTTCAGCAACTTAGAATTCGTTTCAGTAATACGCCGGATTGGAGTTTTATTAACAACAATGATATTGGATGCTACTGGATAATAGGCACCGATAAATCCGTCAAGAGATGCACCTATTTCCTGTAATCCTAACATCAAGCCAGCTCTCGACCGTCCCTCACTCTTTCGAACAGCTTCTTTTACAATTTCAAATACATCTATTAAATCTTGCTTAATGTCGATTTTATAAACATTATTTTCATCCATTATATAGTATATAGTTAACGATTGTTAATAATCTTTTCTATAAAAATAAAAAAAGGGTTGCACAACATGGTTTTTACATTTTGACATTCTGACACGACAGATATATATAGTATCAATGACAAATAGTATCATGCTTAGAGAGGGACGATTTGGGGGTGTTTGGCATCTGCCGGCGTCCTCTTTAGTGGGTGACTGGAGGGCATTTGGTGCCCGCCGGGTACTCTCTCTAGGCGATTGTGTTTTTTAATGATAACTTCGCATATCAAAAGAGTTTTAAGAGTTAAAAAACATTAACTGCACAGATGTTGGATGCAAAACTCGTTGTCGAAATCATATTTGCATTATCATGCATTGTCACGATATATCTTATTTTAAGAAAGCCTTATCTCCACATACGGCTGGGCGCCCGCAAGATTAAGATGGATACTTATTTTCTTGGCGCATTACTCGGACCAGTTTTGATTATAATCCTTGGCATCTTGAACTACTCACAACTTCTTGGTGGACTTGAAGGAAATGGTGGTCTCAATCCATTCGGCATCTTGGTTCTCTTCCTTTCAATGGTTTTCATGAGTATCTTTCTTGATATAACAGGATTTTTTGAATACTGTGCACGTCTTGCATTGAAGTTTTCTGGCACAGATGGAAGAAAACTCTTTTTATCATTGTATATCATCATTTCAATCCTAACTATATTTGCATCAAACGATGTTATAATACTGACATTTACGCCCTTCATCTATTATTTTTCAAAAAATGCAGGAATAGATCCCATGCCATATCTTTTCGCCGAATTCTTTGCAGCAAATACGTGGAGTATGATGCTATATATTGGAAACCCAACAAATATCGTTTTAGCTTCTGCGTTTAACCTACGTTTCGATGAGTACGTCAAGTGGATGTTTTTGCCTGCTATCGTTGCTGGGTTTGCCAACATGGTGTTGTTGTATATCCTTTTCAGAAAAAAGATAAATCAGCCCATTAAACACACAAAGACCATAAAACCTTCAGAGGCGATTACTGACAAATCAAGTGCCGTTTTGGGACTTGTAATTCTTGGTGGATGTATCGTTGCATTATCGATTGCTCCTTATTTTGGAATTGAAATGTGGATAGTCTCACTTGGATTTGCGCTTGCGCTTCTTGCGATTCTAGCATTACACGATTCGTTCGTCGCATTGATGAGGAAACATATTGAAAAAAAACATTTTACTATAACGCCTACTCTAAGAAAAATGCCGGTAGGTATCATCCCATTTGTTTTGGCATTGTTCATCACGGTTGAAGCTCTCAGAATATATGGAATAACAGAGGACATTGGTATATTTTTCAGAAATATCTGCGGCAGTTCAAATACCGCATATATATATGTCTATGGAATGACCTCTGCCTTTTCTTCAAATATATTAAACAACATTCCTTTGACTGTTGCCTATGTTCCCATTGTTGGCACTGTTGCAAAGGCCCATGTTTTACCTGCAGTTTTAGCCACAGCAATTGGTTCAAATCTTGGAGCAAATATTACGCCCTTAGGCGCACTTGCAGGAATTATGTGGATTAGCATACTTCGCGATAAAGGGGTGAAGATATCATTCAAAGAATTTATCAAATATGGTTTGATGATTACGCCAATAACTCTTGCAGTATGTTTGGGGATACTTGCACTCGAGTTCATGATCTTTTGATGCTATGGCAGTAAAAATATTAAAACACCCATGATGATAAATATTGATCCTGTGATTTTAGTTAATAGTTTTTTATTTATTCTTTCTGAGATGAATTTTCCGAAGTATACAGCCATAACTGATAAAATAGTGAGTGCTATCATTGTTCCACATAGCACCAATATGACGTTGAATTTAGTTGCAAAGAGTGCTGCCGAGATTTGTGTTTTATCACCCCATTCTGTTAAAAAGATCAATACAAAACCGGAAAGAAATGCGTTTTTGTAAAGTCTTTTGTTTTTTTCATCGTCTCTTCTATTTATTAACATCAACAATCCAAAGATTATGAAAATCACACCGGATGCTATTTTTACAAACTTTATAGGGACAATTGTTATAATCCATGATCCGGCCATAATTGCAATACCATCGACTATCAAAAAAGCAAGAATGACCCCAAGTAATAGATGAAGATGTTTTTCTGTTTTTGAAGATAAAAGTAAAACGGACAATTGTGTTTTATCGCCCAATTCTGCTAAAGCCACTGTTAATAATGGAATTAGTATATCTTCTATTATGGTTATCGCCCTTGCCCATTAAGCATTTTGATAACCCAAAAGTCTTATAAATAAACTATTAATTTTACAAATAGTAATCCATTATAGTGATAAGGTTTTATAAAGAAATAGCCATTATAATATTGTAGACTGGAGGGAAAATAGAGATGGAAAAGAAAACAAAGATAATACTAGTGGTAGGGGTTGTAGCGGTAGTCTGTATTATTCTTTTGTCTGTATTCGTAGTTCCATTCATTGGTTATTATAGAATAAGCGAAGGAATGACAGAATTGGAAGTTAAAAATATTCTTGGTGAACCAAAATATAATCAAACATTTAACAGGAGTGTCCCTTTTTTCGGCCCCCCTCCCAATCTTCCTACAAATATGACGTTCCGAGCATTGAGTTATTTTATCAGCGATCAAGTTGTGGGAATTATTTTAGTATCCTCAAGTGATTATTCAAAATTGACAGGAAAAAATATTGAAGATAACCTTTGGAGAGTAGCTGAGAAAAATATGCACCCTTCATCATGGACTTCTTAATATTTTCCTTTACTGCATTTATGTTAAGATACATTTTTAAAATAATACCCTTTAATGAAATTGTAATTTAAAGGAGGAAAACAAGGATGGACAAAAAAATTATTGAACTGGACAAAGGTCAAGTAGAAGGTTTTCGCATTGATTTGGATAACGCACCGCTCATTTTAGTGAAGGCAAAAAGAGGGTATGTAATGTGCGGATATCTCAACATAAATGCAGCCAATAAGCTTGGCGATATTGCTGGAAGGGTTACCGGAGTGAAAAGTTTTGAAGATGTTCTAAATGCAGAAATTTTGGAAATATCAGATAATGCAAAAAAGGTTGGATTAACAACAGGGATGAAGGGAAGAGATTTTCTAAACAAACTCATGTGAGGTAACATGCATGCCTAATTTTGAAGATATAAAAGAAGCTTATGACGTTCTCAAAAATGTTGTCAAGCGCACATCTCTTGAAAAATCCAAAACATTCTCGCAAATGACAAAAGCAAATTTATACCTTAAACTGGAAAATCTTCAGACGACAGGATCATTTAAGATAAGAGGAGCTTACAATAAGATTTATCACTTGAACAAAGAACAAGGAAAACACGGTGTTGTGTGTGCCTCTGCAGGAAATCATGCACAGGGTGTTGCGTACGCGTCTAAACTCATGGGTGTAAAAAGCACTGTTTTTATGCCAATCTATACACCGCCTACAAAGATTATAGCTACAAAATCCTACGGAGCAACAGTAGTTCTTGAAGGTGCTACATATGACGATGCGGCTCTTGCTGCAAAAAAATTTGCAAAAGAAAAAAAGATGACGTTTGTACATGCATTCAATGACGACTATGTTATCGCAGGGCAGGGAACAATCGGGATTGAAATTTATGATGTGTTACCAGAAGTGGATGTTGTTCTTGTTCCAATTGGTGGCGGAGGTCTAATCGGTGGAATTGCTCTGGCATTGAAGACTCTTAAACCAAAAGTAAAAATTATTGGAGTAGAAGCTGAAGGAGCACAATCGATGAAAGCATCGCTTGAGCAACACAAGATTGTGCCGCTCAAAAGTATCTCAACCATTGCAGATGGAATAGCAGTAAAAACTCCAAAGGAAATTACTTTCGAGCTTGCACAAAAATATGTTGACGAGGTTGTAACAGTTAATGATGAAGACATTGCCTATGCTTTGTACTTGCTTCTTCAGAGAGCAAAACTGATTGTTGAACCTGCTGGGGCGGTCTCTTTAGCTGCACTAATGAGTAAAAAGGTAACATTCCCGAAAAAAAATGTGGTGGCTGTGCTAAGTGGCGGAAACGTCAACCTCTCACTTCTTACACAAATTATAGAACGAGGCATGATGAGAAATAAACTTCTTGTGAAGATCTCCATTACTGCACTCGACAAACCTAAAGTGCTGCGCGATATTCTCAGTATCCTTGCAAATTTTGGGGCAAACGTTCAGGCAATCTCCCATGATCGGTGCACGAGTGGTGTTCCAGTTGGATATGTAAAAATCATCATCACGTTCCAAACACTAGGAAAGGAACAAATAGATGCCATCAAGCGCGAGTTGGACCATGAGAATATTAAATATCACATACTCGGCTAATTACTTTATACATTAAAGAGAGAAGGACAAAGAACTTGATTTGTAGGTAACTCTGGCAGTTTGTAGAATCTTCAAACGGTTCTACGCGCCATAATTTATATAGTCATAAAAGTTAACAATGATAAGTGTAAGGAGGTTTCTTTATGGAAGAAAAATGCGAGGAAATAATGGAAACAAAAGGAATGGGCTGGAGAGTATCGCTTTCAATTCTTGTTGGTGTTGGATGGCTTGTGTTTATTTTGATTTGGCTTTTTTTCTATGCAAACGGTAATAATTGGAAAAATGTCGCAATTTTCCTGTTGTCTCTTATGGCCATTTGCGTTATTTTGGGTGTTCCCTGGACCATCTGGGGCATGAGACAGCTCACAGAAGAAGAAAAAGAAATGTGGAAAACGAAAGGATTCAAATGGAGAGTTGTAACTTCAGGAGTTGCCGTTTTTGCCGTATTTATCTTTCTAATCTATTGGTTTTGGTACCTTGCTGAGCCGTACAATGTATATCAGAATATTGTGATATTTGTCATTCCTTTCTTAATCATAGGTGGAATCCTTGGTGCAATGTGGGCTCCATGGGGAATGAAACACGGCCGTAGATTTGAGAAGAAATAAGACTGCCATTTTTATAAATAATTAGACGTTACGAAATTGTGAGGAGATGTAGGTGAAAAAAGGGTTATTGATAGTTGGAGTAATATTTGTTTTGTTGGTTGTTGGTTTGAGCGGATGTACTAACACAAATCAAACGTCAGATAATGAAGATAAAGAAAATGGAAAAGAACCAGGGCAAGAATACATTTGGTCCGAGATGACGGAGGGACCGTACCGCGATAAAGTTTCTTTTGCAACCAGCACCGATCTTTTGAACTGGACTGACTCAAAAAAGATTTTAGCTGAACACGCATCTGTACCAGGTGCAATCTATAAGAACGGCACTATTTACGTTTACTTCGTTGATGTATCGGAAGACGGCAAACCAGAGCAACTAGGCCTGATTAATTCAACAGACAATGGATCGACATGGTCGTCCAAAGAATATGTCACTTTTGATGGAATTGGGGAAAAAGTTCCTGTAGATCCTGCACCATTCCTTCTTAGCGACGGACGAATTCGACTGTATTATTTTGATATAAATGAACAAAGAATTTCACCTAACCAGGAAGCAACCAACAAAATTTACTCTGCGGTTTCAACTGACGGATTACATTTCATGCAAGAAGCTGGCGTCCGTTTTGAAAGAAAAGGGATTTTTGATCCCGACGCAGTTGAAGTCAATGGCACATGGCGATTGTACGTTGGTGATATCGAAGGTAATGAGGTTATTTCCGCAGTTTCATCTGACGGTCTAAGCTTCACTGAAGAGGGTACCGCATTGGATGGTGGTGCTGTACCAGATGTGTTTTTCAAGAATAATATCTACTATCTCTACACTGCAGGAATTGATATTTCTACTTCCCAAAACGGTGCCAGCTTTACAAAAACTTCGTATTCATTTAGATTGCAGGACAAAATTACTGCCGACCCGTCCGTTATCCAAATGGACGATGGAACATATATGATGTTATACAAAACCAAAGATTAATCTTGACTTTGCATTTCATATATTTTACTGACAGATGGATATAAATACAAAAAGAGAATATCCCAAAAAAGTGACCGCCAAAGAAGTAGAAGCAAAATCAATTTTACGTAAAAACAACAAAATAGATTCCTGGTTCATCTCTTATTATGGCATGAATTTATACCGAGGATGCACCCATGACTGCATCTACTGCGATGGGCGATCAGAAGGATACTATGTCGATGGAGAATTCGGCAAAGATGTTGTAGTAAAAATAAACGCCATCGATGTTTTACGCCGGGAGTTATATCCTAAACGTAAACGAACTCTATTTAAGAAAAGCTATATGCTGGTTGGTGGTGGTGTTGGTGATGGCTATCAACCCATCGAAAAAAAGTATGAACTCACTCGAAAAACTCTACGGTTTCTTCATGATAATAATTGGCCAGTTCACCTTTTAACAAAATCAACACTTGTCAAAAGAGATGTTGATATTCTGAAAAAGATTAGCGAAAAAAATAGAGCGATTGTAAGTTTTAGTTTTTCATCGGCTGATGATAAGATAAGTGCGATATTTGAGCCGGGTGTTCCTTCCCCAAGTGAACGATTGGAAACTATTGAGTTTTTTAAAGGCGAGGGCATCGCATGCGGCATGTTTTTACTTCCAGTTATTCCATTTGTCACCGATAAACCAAACATACTTGAGGAAACGATTCGACTGGCAAAAGATGCTGGTGTGGATTTCATCATCTTTGGTGGCATGACGTTAAAAGACGGCAAACAGAAAGAATACTTTTTTGAAACACTGAAAAAGACGTATCCTGAACTTATTACAGAATATCATCACATATACCGAGGAGACAAATGGGGACAAGCAATTGGTGAATACTACGAGTCCATCAATCAAACGTTTAGTGTCATTGCAAAAAAATACAGAATGCCAAAACGCATCCCGCCCGCTCTATATAGAGACATCTTAAGCGAAAACGACTTAGTAATTGTTATTTTAGAGCACATCGACTATCTTTTAAAATTAGAAGGAAAAAAATCACCATATGGCTATGCCGCTTATTCCATTTCAAAATTAAATGAGCCACTTTCATCTATAAAAAACGAATTGCGACAGATTAAAGGAGTTGGCAAAGTAACTGAGCGAATCATTTTGGAGATACTTAATACTGGAAATTCTTCATACTATGAAAAATTATTAACATGATGGAAAATTTCGAGTTAAAATTTTTCTATCGCCAAATAATGATTATAATTTTAAGAAAAGTATATTTAGCTAATAACGGTTAAGGATTAACAGTAGTTAAGGGGGTTTTAAAAAGTGAGTGGAAATAAAAAAATAGCAAAAATTTTTGGAGCTGTTGTTGTACTTCTTTTAGTGACTTCGATCTCGGTAGTTGCCATAGGAACCAATCCACATAAAGTAAGTAAAATAGGTAATGACTCTGTTTTTGTGGTGAATAATGCCGATGCATCAGCTATTGATATTACAGTTAATACTCCTTCATTAGAATTTGGCAGTACTAATCTGAATGGAAAAAGGTTTGCAACATTAGAATTGCCTAGCGAAGGATTTACCATTGTTCAAGGTGAAGCACGGTTGCCTACATTAAAGAGAATGGTTGAAATACCCCAAGGTGCAAAAGCTGATATTGTTATCAAATCAATATCGTGGGAAGCTACGTCATTAAAAGAGCTGGGTCTCCCAGCAAGAATTGCACCAGTGCAACCACCTCTAGTTAAAATACCAGGTGCCACACAGAAATTTGTTATTAATGAAAAATACTACGCTAAAAATGTATTTACACCCACCGACATAGCAAAAGTAGTTAGCACTGGAGAGATAAGAGGGAGATGCTTTGCACTTATCGAAGTGTCACCAGTACAATACAATCCAGTATCTGGCAAACTCAAGATAATGACTACTTGTGAACTAAAAGTAAATCTCTACGGCAGTGACATGGTACGAACTTCCGAAAAAATAGAACGCTATAGCACTCCGTCTTTTGAGGACATGTTCAAGACAACATTTGTAAACTATGGTTTCTATGAAAAAAATATTGCAAATAACCCAAAAGATCAAGAAGGATATCTGATAATCGTCTACACTGACTTCTCGGACGAGATTCAGCCTTTAGCTGATTGGAAAGAAAGCAAAGGTTTTGATACCACAGTAACGACGACGTCCGAAATTCCAGGTGGGCCAACAAAAGAAAACATCAAGGCGTATATCGTCGATGCCTACAATAATTGGCCGATTCCACCAACCTACGTTCTCCTAGTCGGCGATGTCGCACAAATTCCCTCTTGGACTGGTTCAGCCACGGGAACATGCACCGACTTGTACTACGTTACCATTGATTCTGGCAATTACTTCGCCGATATCATTATCAGCCGTTTTCCTGCAGCTTTACCAGAACACGTCACAGCCATGGTAGACAAAACCATCTACTACGAACAGGGTAGTTTCCCGTCAAGCGAATGGATTAAAAAAGCAGTATTCATGGCATCTGAAGATCACTATTATATTTCTGAAGTCACACATAACTATGTTATAGACACGTATCTTAATCCAAATGGATACACGTGCGATAAACTCTACTGCCATACCTATGATGCGACTACCCAACAGGTTACTGATGCATTAAATAATGGACGTAGTTTAGCAATCTACTCAGGGCACGGAGGCACAGATTATTGGGCTGATGGACCGTACTTCGATCAATCAAATGTCAATGCATTAACCAATGACGGAATGTATCCATTTGTCTGTAGTCATGCCTGTGTGACTGGTACATTTTCCGATGCCGAATGCTTCGGAGAGACATGGCTGCGCGCACCACATAAAGCAGGCCTTGCTTTCTGGGGTGCTTCTGAATCTACATTCTGGGATGAAGACGACATTCTGGAGAAAAGTATGTTCAAAGCATGGTGGGAAGATAACCTTGAAAACATTGGCGGTATGACGAATATGGCTCTCTACTATCTCTACCAGTATTATAGCGGTGGAGGAAGTACCCAATACTACTTTGAAGCCTATAACGTTCTCGGCGATTCATCGGTAAAAATATGGCGTAACAACCCAAGTAACCCTCCAGCAACCCCTGAAACACCAACTGGACCAACCCATGGAATTTTAAACAAAGAATATTCGTTCTCAAGCAAAACAACAGAGCCTGATGGAGATCAAATCTATTACATGTTCAGTTGGGGCGATGGAAACTATAGCGAATGGCTTGGACCGTACAACTCAGGTCAAACTGTAACTGGATCTCATTCTTGGCCAGTAGTAGGTACCTATGACGTAAAAGTAACTGCCAAAGATATTTATGGTGTCCAAAGCGGTTGGTCGGAGCCGTTGACAATATCAATTGTTGATAACAACCCGCCAAATACGCCTACGATAACCGGCGAAACAAATGGAAAAACTGGTGTAACATACCTTTACACATTTTCCACAGATGATCCTGACGGAGATGATGTCTATTATTTCCTTGACTGGGGAGACAATACCACTAGCGGATGGCTTGGCCCCTACCAATCTGGCGTTCAAAAATCAGCCTCACATAGCTGGAGTCAGCAGGGAACATACATCATCAAAATTAAAGCAAAAGATGCACTCGGTGATGAAAGCGATTGGAAAACACTACAGGTGACCATGCCTGTAAACATACAAGGCAACCAACAGTCTTTAAATCAGTTATTTATTAAAATGTTGAAACAAATGCAAGGTTCTCAGTGACAAACTAAGAACCTCTTTTTTTCTTATTTTATTTTTGAAATGAAATCAGTTAAAAAGCTGTGTTTTAATCATATGTCGTTCGGTTTTTTCCGAACATTTTCTGACCTTTTAAATACAATCAAGGACAATATAGTCTTGGCGATGATATGAAAGCAAATAAAACAATAATAATATATGTGGCGCTGGCAGTGGTTGCTTCAATTATAACAGGTACTGTGATTAGTGTTGCCCTTTCAGAGACTCCGATGAAGAATAACTATAAAACAACATACTTAACTGAAAAAGATAACGGCTCTACGGTGTCAGTAAGAAAAGGAGATACCTTGAATCTAACGCTCCAGGACCATGGCGATGGTGGATATACATGGACCATTACTAAAATCGATGAAAAGATTCTCGGCCAAGTTGATCAATTTAATTGGGGCAACTCCGGTGCACTCGGTGATTTTGGAAAAGACACCTGGATAGTCTCTGCAAAAAATAGCGGTATCACAACACTACAATTGGAATGTAAAAGACCATGGACCGGCGGAGATACGCCCGAGACGATAAGCATTACTATAGAAGTCAATTAAAAGTATGATATCAGCACAATACCCTTCTCTTTTTTTCTTTTTTTAACTTTTTTAAAATTAGATTATTACTTCTATTATTTTTCTTATTTTCAATCAAGAGTATCATTTAATTAACAAGTGTTTATTAACAAGTTGATGCATTATAGTTTGGGTAGTTATCTTATGAATAAGAGCAGCAGAAAATTATCGAAGATTTGGATGCCATATCTTGTTGTACTAGTCATGGTGCTAATCTCATTTTCTACTTTGGCACAGACTAATCAGATACCTTTGAATAATCGTATGCAACTGACTTATTCTTTTCAAAGTCCAACGATTGAAACTGTTGACATAGCGGGCACGACGTATGATAGAGTTACACTAACCGATTGCTATACGGCAGGACATACAGGCGAACCCAAGTTACCGTCAAAGGGAGCATACGTTCTGCTACCTCCAAATTCAAAGATTAGCAAAATAAGTATTATTGCAGGAGGAAAAACTGTTCTTGGAACAGGTTTCTATGTAGAGCCGATTGAACAATCGATTCCAACTTCACAATCGGAGAACTTTCCGATACCAACCCAAAATGAGGTTGTCTATCACTCCAATGCAGCATATCCGGGAAAACTCTACACTCAGGTTGGTGTTTATGGTTTTAGAGGATACCAGATATTAGTTCTTCTATTGTATCCAGTTCAATACAATCCAGTAACAGGTGAACTCTGTTATTATAAAAGCTTGAAAGTTTCAATTGAGACTGTAAATACAGGTGTGCAGTCAGAGTTATTCAGAGGTCTAGAACAAGATAAAAATGAGGTAATGCAGAAGGTTGACAACCCCAATATGGCTATAAAATACCAGATAGCATCTACACCAACTATCTCTCCAGTGGAGGAATATGACCTTCTCATAATTACCACCGATTCTTTAAAAAGTGGTTTTGTGCCATTGAAAGAAGCGCATGATGCAAAGGGCGTTATGACAGTAATTAAAACGCTTACTGACATAGGCAGTAGTGATCTTGATAATATCCGTAACTACATAAGTGATGCCTACACTAATTGGGGAGTGAAATACGTTTTGATTGGTGGTGATTCCAACATTGTCCCTGCCCCAATCTTATGGGTTTCAGGAATGGATGAAGAAGTCACTTACTATGAGGATTACATGCCTTCTGATCTTTACTATGCATGTCTTGATGGGCCGTATAACAATGATGGTGACAATAAATGGGGCGAACCAAATGATGGTGAGGGCGGAGGGGATGTAGATCTTGTAGCCGAGGTTTATGTTGGTCGTGCTTGTGCAGACAATGCAGCTGATGTGAATAAGTTTGTTACAAAAACAGTTACATACATCAATAAAGACCCTGATGATGAATATCTAGATAAGGTTTGTTTAGTAGGTGAATATCTTGGAGATTATGGAATTGCAAGTTACTCAGGAACGTATCTTGATCAACTCGTAGATGGTTCAACAGATGATGGATATACTACAGTTGGTATCCCTACTAGCAATTATACTATTACTGAGCTATACGACTCTCCAGAATACTACTGGGATCCTTCAGAACTTATGACCATTATAAACAATGGTGTCCACATAATCAATCATCTGGGCCATTCGTACTACGATTACAATATGAAAATGTATAGCTCTGATGTTGACACTCTCACCAACGACAAAACGTGTTTCATTTATTCTCAAGGTTGTATGGCTGGCGGGTTTGACAATCCAGATGGGTATGACTGTATCGCAGAAGATTTTACTGTAAAAACTAGCCACGCTGCATTTGCAGGTGTATGGAACGCTCGCTATGGCTTTTTCTGGTCTTACAGTACTGATGGAGATTCACAAAGACTACATCGACAGTTCTGGGATGCAGTTTTCGGTGAAGGAATACCAGAAATCGGAAGAGCCAACCATGATTCAAAAGAAGACAATATCCCAATTATTGGGAGATCCTGCATTCGATGGTGCTACTATGAAACAAACCTCTTTGGCGACCCTGCTCTTTGTTTTTATGAAAGTGAAACACCGCCACCACCAAATAACCCTCCAGAAAAACCCAGCAGACCATCTGGTCAAACATCTGGCGAAGCTGGAGCGACGTACCTCTATACGACAAGTACGACTGATCTTGATGGCGATCAAGTCTATTACAAATGGGATTGGGGAGACGGAACAATCAGCGATTGGCTCGGACCTTACAATTCTGGACAACAAGTATCAGCCTCACACTCTTGGAGCGAGGGCAGTTATAGCATTAAAGTAAAGGCAAAAGACATTTATGATGCAGAAAGCGACTGGTCTGATCCATTAGCTATCTCTATGCCTTTGGATTTAAATATGCAAATTATTCAACAACAGTATCATATAATTCTAAGGAATCGTTGATATATCTACCCAGACAAGATCATCCTTTAGACATGACCTGTAATGTTTTTGCTATCGTGTCTGGTCTTTCATGCATTACCATTTTTCATAGCGGACAATTTCATCCAAGCTCTTTCTCTTTCTACTTCGAGTAAATATTTTTGTGATACTGCCCAATATCCCCGTCTTTTTGGCCGGATATCCGAGAGGAGTGAGTGCCACGACTCTGACTCTATTTGGGACCCCAAGGATTTCTTTCACTTTTTCTTCATCAAAACCGCCAATCCAGCAACTTCCCAAGCCAGCGTCAGTAGCCGCAAGAATAAGGTTTTCCATAGCAATTGCAACATCAACGGTGTAGTATTCAATATCATTATGAGTACCGCTCGATTCAGGATCACCACACGAGACTATAACAACCGGTGCAGTTTTCAACCATCGGTTGATGATGCTTGTTTTAGACAAGGCTTTAATGGATTCTTTGTCCCTTACAACAATAAAACGCCAACACTGCTTGTTCACCCAAGAAGGTGCCCATCGTGCGCATTCAAGAACGTACTTTATCTTTTCTTCTTCTACTTCTTTATCGCTATAATTACGAATGCTCGTACGGGATTTTATTACATCTAAAAATTCCATTGTGGCACCCTCACTGTTGTTAATTCAGCTGTAATCATTCTTTCTTTATTAAAGCTATTTTCAATCACAAAAATCATAAAGGTTTTCTCTTCACTGTATAATTTAGTGGAGGTAATAAATTTATGAAGAAAGCATTAGTTGTAGGAGTTTTGGTTGTTTTATTATTATGCTCCTTTTGCTTTTCGTATTTGATGTTCGATTGCTTCGTAGGCGTTTTTCATTGCTTGCATCGGCCCCTGGCCTTCATGAGATGCGTAGAAAACCCCGCGTTGTGAGGATAATTTCATCTCGCAGACGACCCGATGGATACCATGTTTTGCCTCTTTATGCTGCTCCAATGAAACATGTAGATATCCGGTTTCAAGGAATTTTTCGTAATGATTTAGGAATTCTGCTCTGAGGAAACTGGACGCTTGTTCTTTATCGAATTCGTCGACTTTTTTGGTGTTATGGTGGAACTGGATTTCAAAAGGTTCCTGTTTTGCAATTCCCGCGAAGGGTGCAAGGAGCTCTTTATGAGTAACGATTCCATGGAGATTGTTTTCTTTCCCAATGAGGACGCCATTGAGATCAAATTTATGCATGTGGATATGAACATCTCGTACGGTTGCATCAGGAGACATGAGCTGCGTCTCTTGCATAACGCTTTTGACCAGCAGGTCCAGTTTTTTCGTTTTTCCCGGTGCAAAGTCGCCATGTCCCGTCCATGCTCCCAATCTTTCCTCAGGATGCATTACATGTTCAATAATCTCATCCATGGTAATTGCACCTACGACTTTGGTATGATCGACAACAGCAAGGTAAGGGATATCATTTTGTTGAAACATGTTGACGACTTTAGCGAGAGTTTCTTCTGGGCTAATCGAAAGTGGTTGTGTACACATGATGGTTTTTATTGGCTGTGATCCCAATGTTTGTTCCGTGAGTCGTTTCACAACATCATCAGCGGTAACAATGCCAACGAAGATATCATTGTCCATAACTGGAAGATGATAAACACCGTTCTCGTTCATGAGGCGAGCGACCTCTTCAATGGGTGAGTTTGGAGAGAGTTTTGGGACATGCGTTAAAAATGTGTGGACTTTTGTTTCAAGCGAAATCTTAGGTTTCATGAGGCATCGTTTCAAAAGCATTCCCTGGTATTTGTCTTTATCCATGACGACGATTGCATCTGTATCTTTGAACAGAGATAGTACTTTGGAAAATGTTTCATTTGCATCTATCTTCACAACATCTTGATTTAGTATGTCTTTAGCAGATACCATAATATCACTTCTTTTTATGGTAGTGGAAAAGTCCATTATAAATGTTTGTTACAGGTTTCCTGGCTATTTAGATTTTCAAAAAAATAAAATAATCAGAATTAATTAGTTAAAAATCTGGAAATATTTAAATAAACATTACTCATTAGGAATTAACATCTGTTAAATTTTGACAGGGGGTAAAAAATGAGGAGGTTGTTACCATTATTTGTGGTAGGAATTTTGGTCCTTAGTGGACTTGGAGCTGTTTCCATAACCAATAAAGTTTCTATAACCAATAAAACAACTAATGATTTGAAAATCAAGACAGAATCGATTGCTATTTCTGAACCTGTTATCAAAGATGCAGGCCAATATGTGACAGTAAGTCTAGAAGAAGCGGCTTCATCTCTTGTAAATCCTGGGAGACCTATGCTACCCATTGTTACACGCGTTTTTACCTTTCCATTTGGAACAAAAATTAGTCATGTTGATGTGAGTTTTTCTGACGCAAAAGAAATGGCTTTGTCAAAAGAAGTGCAACCTACGCCCGAGCTCCTTCCGGTGGGCGAAAAAGTGGCAAATGAACAAATAAAGGATACAATAGTATACGGAAGTACAGATTTGTATCCGGCTACCACTTATAGTTATACCACCGGAGCAGGTTTGGATGGTAAAAATCATGTTATTTATCTTGCAGTAAATTGCTATCCGGTTAGATATTCTCCTGCCAAAAACATGATTTACTATAGTGAAAATGCTGAAATCCAAGTAACCTACAAAGAACCTGCAACACCGACGATATTTTCTAATCAATATGATCTAGTCATCATATCTCCATCTGAATTTTCAAGTGCACTTCAACCTTTAATAGTCCATAAGAACAGCATGGGCGTTAATACTACTCTGAAAACGACTGAAGATATATATTCTCAATATAATGGCAGGGATGAAGCTGAGAAAATAAAATACTTTATAAAAGATGCCATTGAAACATTGGGGGTGCACTATGTTCTCCTTGCTGGTAGTGTAGATAAATTGCCTACTAGAACCACATGGTTTTTCACCAGGTGGCAGCATCAGCATTATGGGAATGAAACTGTTTTGTCTGATCTTTACTATGCTGATATATACGATGCAAACGGTGACTTTTGCAGTTGGGATTCCAATGGAAATGGCTTGTATGGAGAAATATATGAGAATTGCCCGGGTGTCAATGATACCGCTGATCTTTACCCTGATGTTAATATAGGTCGTATACCTTGTGAAAAGGTTTCTGAATTGAACACTGTTGTTGATAAGATAATCCATTACGAAACAGGTACCTATGGTAAAAACTGGTTTAAGAACATAATTCTTGTAGGAGGCGATACGTTTCCGTATCCGGAAAGTCCTGGAAACGAAGGCGAACAAAAAAACCTGTTAACAGAACAAATCATGAACGAGTCAGGTTTTAAATCTACAAAGCTTTGGACTTCCGATAACACATTTCGCGCATGGAGACTAAATCTGGCATTAAACAGAGGTGCTGGGTTTGTCGACTACTCTGGTCATGGTTTTGAGCTAGGAATTGCTACTCATCCGCCCAATAGTACCGCATGGCGCGGCTATCACACTAACAATCTCTTAGGCGCTTTAAATGGGTACAAACTTCCTATCATCTTTTTTGATGCGTGTTTAACTGCAAGCCTAGATTTCAACTGGTCTGATTTTATTGATATAATCAAGCCTAGCGAGGTAACTTCTTATCCGTCCCTAGAGACCTTTGGCTCTAAGTCCACCCAAGAAATTTTGGGTGAACAAATCGTAGGATCACCTGGTACGCTACCTTTAGATGATAAGTTGTTCCCCTGTTTCGCTTGGTGTTTTGTTAAAAAGAGTGCTGGTGGTGCTATTGCAACCATTGGTGCGACTAGGACAGCATTTGGGGGCATATATAGTGGTTGTGGTTATCTATCTCTACAGTACTATAGTGCCTATGCTAGTAGTGAAACAGTATCACAGATGTTGACGAAGGCGCAGATTGCTTACATTAACAACCTCGAGAAGGACTTTGGCACATATTTTACGATTGAGGAGTTCATCCTCATAGGCGACCCAAGTCTGAAAATAGGAGGATACAAAACAGGCGATGGTTCCTCAAGCAACAGTCAGATCAGCCAGCAAAACAGTCAGAGCAACCCTTCACCAAATCAACAAAACAGTCAACAAATTAATAGCCAAACTAGTCAGCAATCTCAAAGCAGTTCAGGAAGCCAACAAAATAATCAAATACTTAACAATCTCATAATGCGCCATCAAATAGGTATTTGATCACCAAAAATAAACAACAAAAATTCTCTTTTCATTTTTCTTTTTTATCATAGAATATTACTTAAACAACCTGAGAGCTAAATAGAGCCCCAAATCTTAAAATAACACAATCGATTACAGGACGGGGTAGATTGCATGGTAGTAAATTATGACAGATTGTTTTCAAGACGCTCGAAAATACAAAAATCATCCGAGATACGAGAATTGCTTAAACTGACCCAGAGCCCAGGTTTTATCTCACTTGGAGGTGGCTTACCTAATCCTGAAGCATTTCCTGTAGATATCATCCACGAATGCATAGAGAAGGTTTTCAAAACAAATATTCTTAATGCTCTGCAATACGGTACAACAGAAGGATTGCCTCTTCTCAGGGAGGTCATCGCCGAAAGAATGAGAGAAAAGAAAGACATAGACTGCGAGCTTCATGACATCATAATAACGAGCGGCGCCCAGCAAGCTTTATCCCTTGTAGCATTCAACTTTTTAGACTCAGGAGATACCTATATGACGAGCGCACCAACATATCTAGGGGCACTTCAAGCTTTTCATGCCTACGAAGCAAACTGTGAATCAATACCCATGAACGATGATGGAATAGACATCGATGCTTTGCGCAGAAACCTTGTAAGACTCCACAGGACCGGCATCATTCCTAAATTCTACTATACTGTTGCTACCTTCCAGAATCCATCTGGGGAGACAATCCCTCTAGAACAACGGAAAGAACTTTTGGAACTAGCTTCCGAATACGATTTTTTAATCATCGAAGATGACCCCTACGGCGATCTAGTATTCGAAGGAAAAACTGTACCCCCCATTAAATCATTAGATACTAAAGGTAGAGTGGTCTACATAAGCACGTTTTCAAAGATTCTGGCCCCTGGCTTTAGGTTGGCTTGGGTTATCGCATCAGAAGAAATCATCAACAAATTTGCGCTTACGAAACAGTCAATGGATTTATGCTCCAACGTATTCACTCAGTACGTAGCCTACGAGTACATAAAAGGAGGCTACCTCGACAGACAAGTTGAGCAAATTAGAAAGTTATACAAACACAAGCGTGACGTCATGCTCGAAGCGCTCAAAAAATATTTCCCAAAAGGTGCAAAATGGACTGTTCCGCATGGAGGATTGTTCTTGTGGGTTACATTACCAAAAAGTGTTAACACTCGACTGATGTTCAAAAGAGCTATCGCTAAAAAAGTCGCCTATGTGGTAGGAGATTCTTTCTATTCGGATGGCAGTAATTATAACTCCATGCGCCTGAATTTTTCATACTCGGGTGATGAAATTATTAGAGAGGGAATACGACGACTTGCAGAAGTTATCAAAGAGGAAATGGCCGTATCATACGAAAAAGAACCTTTCTTTGCTGAAGGAGTGTAATAAAACCTCGCGATTTTTTATAACGCTCGTCGATTCAGTAACTTGCATCATCGCAATCTTATCTAAAATTTACAAAAAAAAGAAATGTTTTCCTATATGTTCTTCAAATCCTCTTCCATCATCTGCTCTAGCTCTTTGTCAACACCTTGCTCTCTTGCGATATGTTGCAGTTTAGAAATAATATTCTCCCATACTACCTGCTGCGCCAACGCATAGTCCCACATGTCAAGTCGTTTTGTCCCGTCTCCCTTTTTGAATTCTTCCATAAACTCTTTCTTATCTTCTTCATTCATCGTCCATCATTCCCTTCTTAGGATTCTGCGCCTGGGCAATCGCAGACATTTCGACGATAATTTCCTCCCACAATCCCTCTTGATCTAACGCGTAATACCACATGTCTAGTTTTTTTGCTAAATCTGCTTTTTTGAAATCTTCAAGAAATGCTTTTTGGTCTTTCTCGTTCATGTATACTATTAGTTATATGTAATGTATTATTAATTTTTATTTCTATTTTCAACATTTGATAAATAGTGATTTTTTAATTAAAAATTGAAATATTCAGTTTTTGGTTAGCAATATCTCGCGGGGGATATTTTCAGTTACTTATCTTTTGATGTACCGATTGCCGTTTCTTACGTCTTTGCATTACTACCTTAAGAATTTCAAACCATACAACACTAACTATTCCAGCAATGAGGCAGATTACTACATCGATCGAATGTAGTGCAGAGAATTTGAACAGCCCGCGAAGGAAAGGAATGAAGAGCACCAAGCCAAGAAAAACCAATGCTCCTACTACCACAATCCAGAGTGCATTATTTTTTGATCGTAAGGTCCCAAGTATAGTACGAGACCACGAACGGTTTGTAAAGATGAGACCAAGGTTTGCGATGACAAGAGTTGTAAATGTCAAAGCACGGGCATCTGATTCACCTTGCCCACGATATATTGTTATGCAGTACACAATTAGAAGAATAGCAAGGACACTAAAACCTTGAAACATACTTACCATAAGAGTACGTTTGTTAAATAATGGCTCTTTCGAATTTCGCGGTGGTCGTTTCATCACATCTGATTCTTCGGGTTCTGCTTCAAATGCCACCGAGCACGCCGGATCTATAACCAATTCAAGAAAGACAACATGGACCGGGAAAAGAATAAGTGGCCAATTAAATAAAATAGGAATAACAGAAATGCCTGCAATTGGAATGTGAACTGCAATAATGTAACTCATCGCTTTTTTGATATTATCGTAAATCCGCCGTCCCATCCTTACTGCTTGTACAATGAAAGAAAAATCATCATCAAGAAGAACGAGCGACGATGATTCTCTTGCCACATCAGTTCCGCGGCCACCCATTGCAATACCTATATGTGCAGATTTTAATGCTGGAGCATCGTTAACTCCATCGCCCGTCATCGCAACAATTTCACCATTCTCTTTGAGGGCATTTACGATACGGAGTTTCTGTTCTGGCACTACCCGTGCACACACATTCACATTTCGTATCCGCTGTTGAAGTTCTGCGTCATTCATCGCATTGAGTTCAGAACCAGTCATTATGCTATCAGAATTTTTCAAACCGATTTCCTTTGCAATGCTCTGGGCTGTACCAGGATAGTCCCCAGTGATCATCATAACTCGCATACCAGCAGCATAACATTCTGCAACCGCCTCTGGCACGCTCGGGCGAACGGGGTCGACAAATCCAATCAGACCGAGACATTCAAACTTAAAATCATGTTGCTGGTCAGGAAGATCGGTTTTCTTGAAATACGCCTTTGCAACCCCTATAATCCGAAGTCCTTCAGCAGCCATTGAACTAATTTGCTTTGAAAGCTCTTGCATTTGCTTTTTATTGAAATGACACAAATCTGCAATTGCTTCAGGTGCTCCTTTTGCAGCAATGATGTACTCTTTTCCATCTGGAGAACTCATCACATGAGACATCGCAAGTAACTCTCTTGACAAAGGATACTCCTGTACAACCACCCAATCTTTATGGATATGTTCGGTGTTTGAAAGAGCAGTATCGCCAATTTGTTTCAACGATTTTTCCATGGGGTCAAACGGTTCTTTTTTGCTGGCAAGTATTCCAAATTCTACAAGCTCATGAAAAGTCTCAGGCAAAGCTTGTTTTTCTTCAGTAATATTATGAAACTTGCCATTAGTATAAATCTTTCGAACAGACATGCGGTTCATTGTAAGTGTTCCCGTCTTATCTACACAGAGAACAGTTGCTGCACCGAGTGTTTCAATAGCAGGAATACGACGAGCTAATGCATTATTTTTCGAGAGACGCCATGCACCTAGTGCAAGAAAGATAGTTAAAACAACCGGGAATTCCTCTGGCAGAATTGCCATGGCAAGAGTTATACCCGCTAAAAATCCATTAACCCAACTGTTAGAATCGGTGGCCATTCTAGTCAATCCGTATCCAACAACAACGACAACACAGAGGACGAAACCTACTATTGCTAAGTTTTTGACAAATTTTCTAGTTTCTTTTTGTAACAAAGTATCTTCAGTTTCAAGCGTCTGTAATGCTTTACCAATCTTGCCCATCTCTGTCTGCATTCCAATTTCTAATACCTTTGCAATTCCTTGGCCACCAACGACGAGTGTTCCAGAGTAAATGAACGGGAGATCATCACCACCCGGCGGCGTCTTTTGCATAGATCCGTCCCATTGGAGTTTGCGAACGGGAGCGGATTCGCCGGTAAGCAACGATTCATCTATTGACAGATGGCTACTCGAAAGAATCACTGCATCAGCAGGTACGCGATCCCCTTCAGACGTAACAAGAATATCGCCTCTAACTACTTCACGACCAGGAATTCGTTTCTGTTGGCCGTCTCTAATGACCAACGCACGAGGACTTGAAAGATCGCGAAGTGCCTCAAGTGCTCGCTCTGTTTTTCTTTCTTGATACAGCGTGATACCTATGATGACGAAGACAAAACCTAGAAGCATGACGGCTTCTTCTTTTTGACCTAAAATGAGATACGAGGTGCCGGCAGCAATTAATAATAAAAACATTGGTTCGCGAACTACATCAAATGCAATAGCAAAGATGCTTCTCTTCTTAGTTGAGGGGAGTTCGTTATATCCTTCTTTTTCAATTTTTTCTGCTACCTGTTTTTCGGAAAGACCTTCGAAGTCTTTGATTTCATTAACCATTTGTTATTGTTCTTCTCCTCCTCACAACATATGTTGACATCTAGAGCAGATACTACGCGATATATTAAACCCCTATTTAGGTTATTTCATCGATCATTGGGATTATTTGTTTGTCTTTAAAACCATGTTGTTCTATGGCACCAGATGGACATGCGCTTACGCATGTCCCGCAACCTTGGCACAATCCCTCATTAATCTTTGCATGAACAGTGCGTTTACCATTTTTTTCTTCCTCTATGGAATCTATAGCTTTGTATGGACAAACAGATATGCAAGTCTTGCAACCGCTACACAAATCCTCGTTCACAAATGCAATATTTGGCTCTGCTGCAAGTTTTGGTTGAGATAGAATCGTTGCCGCACGCGCAGCAGCTGCCTGAGCCTGATAGATTGACTCGCCGATAAATTTTGGCGCATGACAATTTCCAGCTAAAAACACACCACGGGTCGAAAAATCAACTGGCCTCAACTTAACATGGGCTTCAAGGAAAAATCCATCATCATTTAAAGGAACTTTGAGCATCTTTGCCAACGAATCGTTATTCTTATCTGGTTGCAAACCTGAAGAAAGAATAAGATAATCAGCCGGTATCTTCAATGTCTCTGCAAGCATCGGCTCAAATGTTTTGATAATCAGTCCATTTTTTGAATCGATTTCAGGTTTTTTCTCAGGATCATATTGTATGAACATGACTCCCTTCTCACGAGCATCCTTGTAGAATTTTTCTCTGAACCCATAGGTCATCAAATCACGATATAGAATAAACACTTCGGCACGCGGGTTTAACTCTTTGATCTTGATTGCGTTTTTCACCGCTTGCATACAACATATTCTGCTGCAATATGGCCTCTCATTATCACGAGATTCAACACACTGCATCATTACAAAAGTCTGGCCATCGCGAATATCGTCAGGTCGACTTTCGCTAAGCTTTTTTTCTAGTTCGGATTGTGTTATTACTCTCGAATCCTTACCATAGTGATATGAATTCGGTTTGTACTCCTCTGCACCAACCGTAACCAAGATCACACCATGATTAAATTTAACCAGATCTTTTGGTGTTTTAATCTCTGAATCGTAGCTTCCAACATAACCGCTGAGCGTTTTCAAAGTTGAGTTCGTATAAACTTTTATCAAATCGTGTTTTTGAACTTTATCTACCGTCTCCTTGAGCAACCGACGTGTATCGATGCCCTCGACTGTATGATATATTTTATTCAAATAACCGCCAAGAACTGGTTCCTTTTCAACTAAAGCTGTTTCATAACCCTGATCAGCAAGCGACAATGCGGCAGTCATCCCAGCGATTCCTCCACCGATGACCAAAGCCTTCTGAGTAACTGGAATTTCGGATTCACATATAGGTTGTAAAAATCTCGTCTTAGCAACAGTCATTGCAATTAACTTTTTGGCTTTCTCAGTTGCCTCTTTTGGAATATCCATATGAACCCAAGAACACTGCTCACGGATATTGGTCATCTCAAGAAGATGCTGATTCAGGCCGGCCTCACGAAGACTCTTCTTAAACAACGGCTCATGGGTGCGCGGTGTACATGCGGCCACAATAACTCTATTCAACTTGTGCGTCTTGATCGCATCTGCCATCTTCTTCTGCGTATCCTCGGAACATGTATAGATATTAGCCTCTGTAAATACGACGTCATCAAGAGAACCAGCAAACTTGACAAGATCAGGAACGTCTATGTATCCGCCAATGTTGATTCCGCAATGGCAAATAAAGACACCAATGCGTGGTTTTTCATGGGAAACATCTCGCTCTGATGGATACTTCTTTTCTTTGACCAAAGTACCTCGAGCATCACGCAGTAATGCAGCAGCATTTGCCGCAGCGGCAGATGCTTGCATCACACTTTCGGGAATTGCCTGTGGTTCAAGGAATGAACCGGCAACAAAAATCCCAGGTTTTAGAACAACCGGGTCATTTGGAAGTGTACGAATGAAACCAAATTCATTTGCCTCAAAACCAAGATGCTCAATCAATTCATTACGCCGATCCTCATCAACGCAAAGTCCAACAGACAAAACAACGAGATCAAAAGTTTCATCTTTAAATTCACCAGAGTCATCCTCGTATTTTATTGTAAGATCCTTCGTCTTTGGGTCCTCCGCAATCTCAGAGATACGGGATCTCACATATCGCAAACCGTGTTGTTTTTTTGCTCGATCAATATACTTGTCAAAATCCTTACCATAGGATCGAACGTCGATGTAGAATACAGTCGGTTCAATATCAGCACTGTGTTCCTTTGCAATCACTGCTTCTTTGGCCGTATACATGCAACACATGGCCGAACAATATTCATGATCAACTGATTTGTCACGAGAACCAACACAGTGAACCCATGCAATTTTTTTCGGATGCTTTTTATCGCTCAATCTCAAAATCTCTCCCTGAAAAGGGCCAGACGCAGATAATATTCGCTCGAATTCAATACTTGTAACTACGTTCGCATATCGTTTGTAACCAAACTCGGGTTTCACAACAGGATCAAACGGCTTAGAACCAGCCGCGACAATGACTGCACCAACAGACAAATTCAAAGATTCTGGTTTTTCTTCATGGTTAATTGCACCAGATTTACATTCTTTTACACACTTCATGCAATCAACGCAACCACGATGCTTACCATCGCCTTCCTTATCAATCGCATACGCATTGGGAATTGCCTGAGGATAAGGTTTGTAAATTGCCTTTCTTTTAACCAAACCATACTCAAATGCATTTGGAAGTGAAACCGGACAAACAGCTTCACATGACCCACATGATGTACATTTACTCAAATCAACATACCGCGGTTTCTTCAAAACACTAACTGTAAAATTCCCTGGTTTTCCCTCAATTTTTTGTATTTCAGCATTGGTCAATAACTCAATATTCGGATGACGTACACAATCAACAAGTTTAGGAGACAAAATACACATAGAGCAATCGTTCGTCGGAAAAGTTTTATCGAGCTGGGCCATCACGCCGCCAATTGCTGGTGTCTTCTCCAAAAGATAAACCTTGAACCCCATATCAGCGAGATCGAGGGCGGCCTGTACGCCAGCAATCCCACCACCGACAACGGCAACCGCTCCAATCTTGTCAGATTTATGTGTCATATTTCTCTACTCAGTTTCCTATTATATCCTTCTTTTATAGCAATATTTTTAATCGCATTCATCAACTTGGGAATCTCCACACCTTGAGGACATTGCGTGAAACATCGATGATGCATGGAACAGATTTCAACAAACTTATTAGAAAACACATTTTCCTTCATTCCAAGTAGTGCATTCTTAATTACTTTCCTTGGCGAATACAAGGAATCAAGTTCTCGCTCAGGACAACCTGCGGTACATGTCCCGCAAGAAAAACACTCATACAAATCCTTTCCAGATTCATCCGTAATGAGTTTGTATTTGAAATCAAGATCAAGAGTTTTCTTAGCCTTCTTCCCAGTCACATCCTCAGTTTGTTCTTCAAACATCCGCGCATTACGAACCGCATTCATGACTTCTTTGACATTAACCTGTTGCGGACATTTCTCAAGACAGCGGTAATGCGCACTGCAAATCCAGAAAAACTCGCTGGACAAAACTTCCTCCTTTAATCCTAACAATGCCATTCGAATAATCACGCGGGGATTCCATTCAGGTTTTACATCCATCTCTGGGCAACGAGCAGTGCATGACCCGCATGCAAAACATTTCAAAATACCTTCTCCACCATCTTCCTTGGCAATTTGAAATTTGAAATTTGAATCAACCTTGCGGGAATCAATCACATCCATGTTACTTTTCCCCTACCTCCAAGAATTCATCTTCTCGATACACAATCATTGGAATCTTTTCCTTTGGATCTTTTCCAGGCTGGTAATTGAATTCTTTCTGCGCGTTCTCTGCAGCGGGGATAAACACATCCATCAACGGAATATTGTTGGGGCATGCCTGCTCACACAAGCCGCACTCAACACAAGAAAGAATCATATGATTCATCCTTCCAAGATGGAACAAAATAGAATCGCTGGGCATCTTGAACAGACCTTTGCTTTCTGCTTTCCTCAGGAATTTATATGCCTCTGAATCAAATACAGATGATTCGAACAGGCATTCTTTACAATAGCAGATTGGACATGCCTTCATGCAATTATGACAATTCACGCACTTGTCAAAAAATGTGGCGAGAGCATCGATACCTTTAATGGAACTCTTTTCCTTAACAAATGCTGCATTATGTTTTGCCTTATGTTCATGAATCGCCTTTACGGTCTTGTCACGATCATGCTCTTTAGCCTCATCCAATTTTAAGTCTTCGATTAGTTTTTTACCAGCTTCTGTATGAGCTTCAATTAAAATTTCCTTCTCAGCATCCATACCGTATATTCCAATTACAATATCAGCATTGGTTGGTATAGGATCCTTGCACACGCGACATGCAGATCGAAGATACTTTTCAGCATCTTTCGTCTTTTTTGTGAATGCATCAATCATAAACTTCGTCGGTGTCTTTTTTTCTGGAAAATCAGTATAGGTATTTAACGGAAAAGTTCCAAGACAATCAACGCCGATAATCACGATATTTTCGGGATTTGCTTGATTCAATTTCACCAATTCATTAAACGCACGAATCTGGCATGGCCGCATGACAACACCGATCGGTTTATTTGCAGCCTGAAACTTCGTTATCCTCGACACTATTGACGCCGTAGATACAGGCAAAACAGGAGCGAAAATATCGGAGTTTAACTGATCAGGATTGGAAATCAATACGGGAAATGATATTTTCTTTGTAGGAGTTTCCTGCGGAACCAACAACGCATGAATCTTTTTTGATTCAAGTAATTCCTTCAACATTGCATTGCAAGATTCAGCTACATCCCCGCCTTTAACCTTCAAGATTTTATGTGACATAATTCATCTCCTAAATATTCCACTGTTTTGCAATGGGATTCGGGCCCAGCTTTCTTATCGCTTCAGTCATCTCCTTCATCGTTTCTGCAAATTTCTGTCCTTCGGATGCGGAAATCCATCTGACCCAAACACGCTCTGGATCCAAGCCCAACGTATTCAAAATATTCTTCAGCAGAACCATTCGTCTTCGTGCTTTGTAATTTCCATCAATGTAATGACAATCACCAGGGTGACAACCACCGACAAAAACACCATCGGCACCATCAAGCAATGCACGTAGAATGTACACGGAATCAACAGATCCTGAGCACATAACTCTGATAATACGGACATTCGCTGGATACTGGATTCTACTCGTGCCGGCTAAATCTGCACCCGCGTAACTACACCAGTTACAGAGAAAACCTACGATCTTTGGTTCAAATTTTTCCTTCTTATGTTCTTTTACTTCTTCTGCCATTCATCTCACTCCAAACAAGCATCAACCATCGACAGAATCTGTCGTTTCGTAAACGTATTCTGCTGTGAAACACCACTCGGACACAGTGCAGAACACGCACCACAACCCTGACATAATATTTCATTTACAACAACTATTTTCTTTTCTTCATCAAAGGTTATCGCATCATATGGACATATCTCAATACACAGTTTGCAACCGGCACATTTGCTCGATATAACGCGGGCAATATTTCCCTTAGTTTCTAAATATTCTTTTGAAAGAATAGTTGCCGCTCGTGCACCAGTCGCCTTTGCTTGTAATATAGACTCTTCAATAAAGCGCGGTGAGTGTGCAAGACCACACAAGAATATACCGTCGGCTGAGAAATCAATTGGACGCAACTTCACATGCGCCTCAGAATAAAATTTATCCTCATTCAAAGGAACTTTCAACTGCTGTGCCAACACGATGTTGTCCTGTGGAATAATGCCTGTACTCAAAACCAGTTTATCTGGATGGAGATGAAGTTCTCTGCCAAGTATTTGTTCAATCGTTTTCACATTTATCTTGCCGTTATCAATTTTAACGTCTGGCTCTTTTTCGTCATCGTATCTTACAAAGAGTATTCCTTTTTTGCGTGCTTTCTGATAGAGTGTGTCTTCTCGGAAACCGTACGTTCGTATATCGCGGTACAGAACATACACGGCAGCATCTGGATTAATTTCCTTTAGTTTCAATGCATTCTTCAAAGCCTGTGAACAACAAATCCGGCTACAATAGGGACGATCATCATTTCTTGATCCCACGCACTGGATCATAACAACTTCTTTGAGTTTCTTCAGATATGGTTTGTCTTCAAATAGATCTTTTTCGAACTCAGTCTGCGTAATAATATCTTCATTCTTTGAATAATGGTATTCTTTTGGTTTGTATGGCAATCCACCGGAAGCGACTACAACAACACCATGTTCTATTTCCGCAGGTACGTTCTTATCCTTTGATTTCAACTTGGTTTTAAAATTACCAACATAGCCTGAAACATTATCGATCGTTGTACTCTTGAATACCTTGATTTTTGGATGATTTTGGATCTGTTCAATTGTAGCTTTCAACAATTCCTGAGGTTTTTCTCCAGCAATTCCAAGATAAATATCTTTTAGATGACCGCCGAGCTCTGGTTCCTTTTCAACGAGAAATACATCATATCCCTGATCTGCAATGGAAAGCGCAGAGTGCATGCCTGCAATTCCGCCGCCGATAACCAAGGCACTATGAACAACCGGAATTTGCAGATGCTGAACCGAATACAAATCAGATGCTTTTGACACTGCCATTCTCACTGCATCGATTGCTTTATTATTTGCACTCTTTGGATCAGCTCTATGCACCCATGAATTCTGGTCACGAAGATTCGCCATCTCAAACAAGTGGGGATTTAAACCAGCTTGGCGTAATGTATCTTGGAACAATGGTTCATGGGTACGTGGTGTACATGATGCAATCACCACACGATTCAAATTAAACTCTTTGATTTTCTCCTTTATTTTTTCTTGAGAATCTTGCGAACATGTAAAGATACTGTCATCAGCGTACGCAACATTCGGAAGTGTTTTTGCGTATTCAACTACTTTTTTAACATCAACAACACCAGCGATGTTAATGCCGCAATGACAGACGAAGACGCCGACACGCGGGAACTCTTGTTTAACATCACGCTCTTCAGGATACACTTTTTCAACTATCTCAGTACCACGCATTTCAGCAATAGCTTTAGCTGCCTCAGCCGCAGCGGCAGATGCTTGCGTCACGCTCTCGGGTATATCCTTTGGTTCCGTAACCGTACCAGATGCATAGATGCCCTCTCGCGAGGTAAGAATTGGAGAAAAAGGATCGGTTTCAACAAAACCATATTCATTAAGATTTACGTTGAGAACCTTACCTAAATCACCTAAAGCTTTACACGGTTGCAACCCAACAGACAAAACAACCATATCGTAGGTCTCGTCTTTCAACGTTCCATCATCATCAACATAGCGGACAACGAGATTTTTCGTATCACGATCCTGCTCCACACGAGGAATACGACATCGACGATAAACCACACCATATTCGTCCTTTGCTCGCTCGAAATACTTATCAAAATCTTTACCAAACGAACGCATGTCCATGAAGTAAACATGGGTCTCTACACCAGGTTCATGTTCTTTGGCAATCACTGCCTCTTTTGTAGCATACATGCAACAAACTGACGAACAATATTTTTTATCACAGCTTTCATCGCGAGAACCGATACACTGCAACCACGCAATTTTCTTCGGTGCTTTTCCATCAGAAATGCGTTGGATATGGCCTTTGTATGGTCCTGATGCAGAAAGCATCCTTTCAAATTCAATACTAGTCAAAACATTGGGATATACATGATATCCGTAACTATCTGCTCTTGGTGGTGCGTACTCAGCAAAACCCGGAGACACAATCACTGCACCCACATCGATTGTTTCTGTTGCCTCCTTCATTTGATGATCAACGGCATTGCGTCCGCAGTACAACACACACTGCAGACATTCGCAACATCCAGCGCAGTTCAGACATCGTTGCGCTTCGCGGACCATCTGATCTTTGCTGAATCCTTGATCAACCTCAACAAATGATTTGATTCGTTCTTCTGGGGAAAGCAATGTGGGACATTCGCGCGATAGCGTAAAACGTGGTGCTTCTTTTGGTATTTCTGCTTTATTTTTTTCCTTCTTTTCTCTACCTGATTTCAAATCTTCATTATTCAAATATCGATCAATAGAAATTGCAGCTTCGTGACCGGCAGCAATCGCTTCTACTGCTGATGCTGGTCCCGTCACTGCATCGCCACCGGAAAAGACTCCATCAAAAGACGTTTGAAGCGTCACCGGATCTACGTCGATCAACCCTGATTTATTTAATTTAATATCATTTTGCTCCAAAGGCGTGGCATCAACTTCCTGCCCAATCGAAAAAATAACATAATCACATTCAATGTCAAACTCAGAACCTTTTATTGCAACAGGTCTCCTGCGACCAGACTCATCTGGTTCGCCAAGTTCCATATTTACGCACTGCAAACACGTGTCTTTTTCATTCTTATGCAGTTTCGTCGGATTAGTCAAAAAGTTAAACTTGATACCTTCGTCCTGTGCTTGCTCAATTTCCTCTCTATTGGCTGGCATCTCCTTCAAAGATCGTCTGTAAACAACGGTTATTTCGCCGCCAAGTCGTCTTGCAGTTCGAGCGGAATCCATGGCAACATTTCCACCACCAACAACTACGATTTGTTTACCTTTAAAATAATCTGGAGCAATCATTTCTCTGTTGAGCTGCTCTAGATATTCAACGCCCTGCAAAATATGAGAATCTAAACCTTGGCAACATTCTACACCAGACGCACGGCTCTTATGTGCACCAATGGCAACAAAAAATGCTTTAAATCCTTGACTTTTCAGATCTTTCAGATTAAAATCTTTTCCCAATTTCTGATTGTTTTTTATTTCTATATTACCATCTGCACACAGCAACTCTATCTCTTTACGTAAATATTCTCTGGGAAGTCTATAATCTGGAACACCGTAGCGAAGCATACCGCCGTTGTATTTTTCCTCTTCGAAAATAGTCGGCTTATAACCTAACCGCGCAAGATCATATGCTGCTGTAAGTCCAGCTGGACCAGCACCAATAATCGCGATCTTTTGTTCTTTACCACGTTTTAAATCTACTTCGACGACATTTTTAGCCTTAAGTTTCTCCTCACGCTTTTTACGATAGTCATCTAGCTCATCCGGATGTTCATAGATATAATCTGCGATAAATCGCCTGATCTTGCAAATGGAAACTGGTTCTTCGATATCTTTACGATTGCACTCACCCTCACAAGGATGATAACAAATTCTACCAAGCGATCCTGGCAGAGGAATGGTGTCTCGTACAAGTTCGTAAGCTTCTGCAAATTTTTCTTGAGATGCCAACGCGATAAAGCCCTGCGCATTCAAACCAGCAGGACATGCAAGTTTACATGGCGATACATCTTCATTTTTAGCAATTGCAAAAACATTTGGAATGGCTTGCGGAAATGGTTGGTAAATAGCCTTATGAAATGCAAGTCCTTCATCAAAATCAGATGCCATTTTAACCGGGCAGTGTTCAACACAATCACCGCACCCGTTACATTTCTCAAGATCGACAAATCTAGGATGTTTTGTAACTGTTACATGAAAATCTCCGACCTCACCAGCAATCCCCGTAACTTCAGCATTGGTTATGATTCGGATATTCTCATGCCGGCCAGTATAAACAAGTTTAGGAGCAAGAATGCACATGGCACAGTCGTTCGTCGGAAAAGTCTTGTCTAGTTGTGTCATCGTTCCGCCGATGGAAAGCCCGCGGTCGACAATGTACACCTTAAATCCAGCATCGGCAAGATCGAGCGATGATTGGATACCTGCAATACCGCCACCTATAACCAGCACTGAACCGTGTTTTGCATTAGTAATCGAAGTACCTCCCTTATTCGTCATAATCTAAATCTCAAATAATATCGTCAACCATGTTGAGAATCTGTTTTTTTGTAAAATTTTTATGAATCGATGCGTTGCTCGGACACGAGGCAATACACGCACCACACCCTACACACAATGCCTCATTAACCTCAGCAATTTTTAATTTGTCATTCAGAGCACGTGCATCGTACGGACATATTTCGACACAGACACCGCACCCAGTACATAACTCTTCATCAACAGCAGCAATCAAAGGATCGATCTCTAATTCCTTTTTTGCAAGAATCGTAGCCGCACGAGAAGCGGCCCCACTCGCCTGCGAAACAGTATCTTGAATATCCTTGGGGCCCTGACAACAACCTGCGATAAAAATTCCGTTCACAAATGTATCCATCGGTCGCAACTTTGGATGAGCCTCCAAAAAGAATCCGTCGCCACTTAGTGTCAAATGAAGAAGTCGAGCAAAATCAGTAGTATTCGATCGCGGTACTAATGCGGGAACAAGTACAACAAGATCAGTCGTAATCTCAAACAATTTATTTGTAGTCGTGTCGAAAATATCGATTTTCTGCTGTGTGCCCATGTTTCGCACTTCGGATGGTCGTCCACGAAACATGTTTGTCTTTAAGCCGCGAACTTTTCGATAGAATTCTTCGTAACCTTTTCCATAAGAGCGAATATCTGTGTAACAGACATTGATTTCAACATCTTCGCCAAGTTTCTCTCTCAGGAGGTATACTTGTTTTAAAGCGCTCATGCAGCCAATACGACAACACCAAGTGCACTGCGTCTCATCACGTGAGCCAACGCATAAAATGAAAGTAACGCTCTTTGGCTTCTGCTTGTCAGATGGACGCAATATCTCTCCTTTTGTAGGCCCTGAAGAACTAATCAATCGCTCAAGCTCAAGAGTTGTAATAACATCTGGAGCGGCATATCCATATTCATATAGACTTGACGGATCTAAAAGATCGTAACCTGTAGTAACAATGATCGCGCCGACTTTTTTCTCAATGATTTCTTCCTTCTGATCAAAGTTAATTGCACCTTGGGCGCACGCTTCTCTACATGCAGGAGTTTCACCGCATTTTCCTCGAGTTAAAAACAGACAATGTTTAGAATCGATTGTGTACTTCAAAGGTACAGCTTGTGGAAACGGCATGTAGGCAGCACCTCGCTTACCCATCCCCATGTCAAACTCATTTGTAACTCTATCTTTCAATCTGCATGCCGTTGCGCAATCCCCGCAACCAGTACATTTCTTCACATCAACATAGCGCGGTTTCTTTTTGATTTTCACTTTATAATTCCCGATACTACCCTCGATGCCAGCCAATTCAGAATAAGTAAATAGTTCGATATTCTGATGATTCGCAACTTCCATCATCTTAGGAGTAAGAATGCATGAAGAACAGTCCAGTGTTGGGAATGTCTTATCAAGCTGCGACATCCTTCCGCCGATACTTGGCTCTTTTTCCAACAGATAAACCTTGAACCCTTCGTTCGCCAGATCTAAAGATGCCTGTATGCCAGCAATACCCGCGCCTATCACCAATGCTTCAGGTGTCACTGGAATGTTTGACGTTTTCAATGGTTCTAGCAACTGTGCTTTTGCCACAGCGCTCCTTATCAAAAACTTTGCTTTTTCTGTTGCTTTCTCTTTATCGCTATGAGCCCATGAACACTGTTCGCGGATATTAGCTATCTCCAAACAATAGGGATTTACACCGCCAGCGCTGACGACCTCTCTAAAAGTATGCTCGTGCATTCTTGGTGAACATGAAGCAACAACAACGCAATCAAGATTGAACTCCTTGATGGAATCTTTAATCAACGTGGCGCCAACATCAGAACACATGTACTTGTAGCTCTTACTAACAACCACACCATCAAGATTACTTGCATATTTTGTTAACTCTTCAACATCAACAGTATGAGCAATGTTGATACCGCAATGGCAGACGAATACGCCAATTCGACGCATGTAACCTCACATCTATTAAAATTCTAGTTTACCAACTGGACTGAGATTCAACTCTAAACCTAGCTTATCACGTTTCAAGCCAAAGGCAAGACCAATCAACTGTGTAAGATATAACACCGGGATGTCAAGTTTGGCTGCGACTGTTTCACCAGCCTTCACCTGTTTTGAGTCAAACATTTTATGACACCATGGACACACATCAACTAATGCAACAAAACCCTGCTCCTGAATTGCCTTTAATTTCTGCCCTGTTTTTGTCAAAGCTGATTCAGGCAGATTCGCAAGCAATGGCGCGCCACAACAATCCAATTTTTGTGCATAAGGGGCAGTTTCGGCTCCTAATACCTTAAGAATTTCCTCCATCTTCTGCGGATTTTCAGAGTGAACTGGCCTGCCAATTTCACTTGGTCTAATTAAATGACAGCCATAATGCGTTGCAATTTTCAATCCTTTCAACGGTTTTTTCACATGCTGTTTAATTGCCTCAATACCAATATGATCGTGCAACAAATCAACAGTATGAACAATCCCCTTATCACCGTGGTAGTTTAAATCTTCAGAGGCGAGCATTTCATTGATACGATTCTTCATCTCAGGATTGCTGTCAAGTACATATTTACATTCTGAAAGTGCAAGATGGCACATTGCACATGGGGCGAACATATCTAATTTGTGTTTCTCACCAATTGCAAGATTTCGTGCCGACAGATAAAGCGTCATCAATTGATTTACGCTCTTCATCGGTTCCCCGCAGCATGAAAAACCTTCAACGTCAACCAGTTCAACATCCAAAAGCGGCAAAATTTCTCTTAAGGAAAGCTCGTAGGCATATTGTTCCGTTGGCATTACACATCCGGGATAAAGCGCGTATTTTTTCGTCAGCATCCACCTCTATACTTTCTCCATAGCAATTTTTGATAAAACCATTTGAAATTTAGCAGTGTCAGTTGGTTTAGAAATTGCAGGTAAACCCAGCTCATCTCTCTTCTTTGTTTTACCATCATGAGTTGTTACACTCTGCACATCTTGGATAAGGCCAATTGATAAAATAGATTGCAACATCGCTGTATATTTTCCAGGTATTTCTTTACCACTTAAAACTGCCAAATTTTTCAATGAAAACAGAATATCAACAGGAGCTACACGTTGAGGGCATCGCTCCTTGCATTTAAAGCAACTCATACACGTCCAAATAACATCCGAATTTACAAGTTCGTCAATCAATCCTCTCTTGAGAAGAGCAACTACCTTGTGGGGCTCTAATTCGAGAAGTTTATGTGCCTCACATCCTGATGTACATTTGGCACATTGAAAACAGTAGTCTGAGATTTCATCCCGCAGTTTAGATAGGCGTTCATTGATCTCTCTTCTCAGTTCAGACTGAGATTCCCCCATAGACGTCAAATCTATTATGCTCATTATATACCACTTATAAATTAACACGTGTTAACTACTATATATATTTTTGTAATTTACTTGATGGTTTTGCAATCCACTTATCTGGTTTCCTTATTTAAAATCTATTATTTTGTTGAGTACAAAAATCAACTAAAAATGAAATTAGTATAATTTTATCCTGCGTAAATTAATAAAGGATTATTTGTTTAAAATGAAATCAGCGTAAAAAATTATGCAGGGGAAGGGATTTGAACCCAAGAATACAGTAAAAATAGGGCGTTATTCGGCTTTTTCCAACAGAAACACGACATTGGCATACAACCAAACAATTTGGGTAAATACTCCCTATGGCGGTTGACGACTGACGGTTGATAATAGATTTTATCATTAATATTATTTTTGACTGGTTGACGGTCGCTGATTGACGACTGACCCAGGATTGATTATGTAATTAATAGTTTTTTGCAGGGGAAGGGATTTGAACACCTGGAATTAGTTAGTAACAAGAAACTACCTCCATAAAAACAGGACAAAAAAATCCTAAAATATTCAGTTTTTTACCTTCTGAATATCTATTGTTCCATCTTTTAGGACAATCCACCTTAGCTTGTCACCATTTTTTAGTTTGAGCAATTCAACGACTTCAGAAGGTACTGTTATTCGCCTTCTAGATCCACGAATTGTAATTCCTGTCTCCTTAACACATTTGACATCATCGAGTTCTATCTTCATAAAATCTCCAATAACGGAAAAGAGAATTAAGTACAAATATTTTGTTATTTCCCCAATATCCTTTGGTAATTAAACAAAAGGGTTTTTTAACTTATTTCTCCCCCCAGATAGGCTTTCATCTCAGGTGTTTTAGGATGATTAAAAACTTCATCTGCCGATCCTTGTTCAAAAACCTTGCCGAAATATAGGAATATAACGTAATCGGCAACTCTTTTTGCTTGGCGCAGTGTATGTGTGACAAGTACTACAGTATAATCTGTTTTAAGTTTTAAAAGTAATTTTTCAATCTGTTGCGCAGCAATTGGATCTAAAGCAGAGGTTGGTTCATCACATAAAATTACTTCGGGTTGTACTGCAATAGCTCTCGCTAAACATAAACGTTGTTGCTGTCCGACGGAAAGCCGTGAGGCAGGATCATGCAGCCGGTCTTTGACTTCATTCCAGAGACCAACTTCCTGTAAACAATGTTGAACGGTCTCGGCTAAATCCTTGGCATTTTTATCATGATGGATGCGTAATCCATATGCAACATTTTCAAAAATAGACATCGGTAGTGGATAGGGTTTTTGGGAAATCAAACCCATTTTTTTCCTAATATCTGGGACGTTATGTCCAGCAGACATGATATTGATACCGTCGACAACTATTTGACCGGTTATTTTTACATCATCTTGTATTTCCAATAAACGATTAAAGGATTTGAGTAAGGTCGTCTTTCCGCATCCGGAAGGACCAATAATAGCAGTAAGTTGCTTTGCTGGTATTTGAATGTTAATATTTTTTAAAACAGAATTATGATTAATAGAAACATTTAGATTCTTACTCTCTATCTGATTATTTACGGATTTTTTCATTCAATATCCCTCTTCCAATTATTTTATTATATGTTTTGATGATTTTTTAGTTAAATACCTCGTAATTATACTAATCAATAAAACGATCAATAATAAAACAAAGGCTACTGCATATGCCTTATTTTGAGCAACTTGATCTGGCATACCGACAAGATTTAGTATCATCGTTGGTAAAGCTGCTGTTTGATCAGATATTGATGAAGGAAAATAATTGGAATCACCAACAGTAAGTAAAATTGAGGCAGCATCACCGATACCTCTCCCGAATCCCAATAAAACACCTGCGATAATACCCGGCATTGCTTGTTTGCGGACAACTTTGATAGCGGTCTCAAATTTTGTAGATCCAAGTGAATATGCACTTTCTTTTAAGCCACTAGGAACCATTTTTATTGACTCATCAATACTTCTAGTAATTATTGGAATCTCCAAAAGTGTTAATGCGATTATTCCTAAGAGAAGAGACTGGCGAGACATTCCAAGTGCCATCACAATAGCTAAGCAAAACACACCATATACAACAGAAGGCACCCCCCAGAGAATATCAAGACAGAAACGAATGAAATTCGAAGTCCTTGGTTTTAGAAAATCTTTTTGCAAATAGAGTGCTATTGCAATGCCTATTAAGAATGCCAATCCAGTAGCAGGTAAAGCTAACAATAAAGATCCTACAATAGCGTTTAAAAATCCGCCCCCTTTGCCAAGATAAAACCCGCCCTCAGAAGTCTGAGTGAGTATTTCAATGGAAAGCGATGGAGCTCCATTAACAACAATGACGGTCACAATGAGTAATAAACTACCAATTACAATTAAAACTGAGGCGAACATCAGTCCGAGAAATATTTTTTCTTCAAGGTTGCGTCTGTTCAATACTTCCACCTCTCACTAGCCCTTCGTAGGACAAAAAAACCTAATAAATTGAAAATCAAAACAACAACAAAAAGTATCAAAGCTACAAATATCAGTGCTGAAGCGAGTATAGGTATTGAACTTACTTCGGTATAATTCGAGGCGATAAGTGAGGCAAGTGTTTGACCTGGACCGAATAAAGAGCTTGGAATAAGTTCTTGGTTACCGATGACCATACTTACCGCTATAGTCTCACCAAACGCTCTTCCGAATCCGAGAAAAATCGCAGCAAGTACCCCGGGGCCTGAGGCACGAAAGATGACTTTTTTTACAGTTTCCCATTTAGTAGCCCCTAAAGAAAGTGATGCTTCTTTTAACGCAATGGGAACGGAATTAAATGATTCAATGCATAATGAAATAATAATAGGGAAAACCATAATTGATAAAATCAAAGAAGCAGTAAATATACTAAACCCGGAGCCTATATTATATCCAAAAAATGGTGCTATATTATCTCTTACTATAGGGACAAACACAAGAAGTGCACATAGCCCAAAAACAACTGATGGTACACCAGCAAGCACATCAATGAACGGCCTGATAATATTTCTAAATTTTTTTGGAGCATATTCAGCGATATAAATAGCGCTCAGTAAAGAAATCGGTACCGCTATTATCATGGAGATAGCGGTGACGATGAGTGTGTCAATGATAACTGCAAAAAGGCCAAATTCACCGGAGAAAGGTTTCCATGTTGAAGACAATACTAATTCGGAAATGGATTGGTTTCTCAATATGTCTAAAGAACCGTTTATCAGAATTACTAACAACAAGAAAAATATAAAAATCATAGATATAGTGACGAAAAGCATCAATCTGGTACCTAAAACATCATAGAGTTTTCTTGAAACCTTGATAAAATTGTATACTAACAGAATAATAAATATTATTAGAAATAACACAAAAAGAAAAAAATTTTTAAAAATAAACAAAAAAATGAATGAAAGAAAAAGAGATAATATACCGACTAGTAACAATTTATTTTTTAACACTCCACTTATATTGCTACGGGGCATATTTATCTTCTTTATTACGATGAGAAACGATATATTTGGTATCGTTCTCCTTTATTCACCCTCCGAGTATTAGCAGCTGATCGTCGAGAATATCACTTGGCACAGCACCATATCCGTTATCAAAGGTATATTGCTGTCCCTCTGTTAAGATCCACCGGACAAAGTCCTGTGTTATCCCTGTAAAATTATTCAATGTAACCAGATAAACCAACCTCGACGGAGGGGAAGGAATTGTGTCATTTATCTCTGCATTGACAACGTCGTCCCTGCTTTCATAAAAATTCTCTTCAGGATCATCAATTGTACCATTCTCATTGAGATCTAGAGGAACTACAGCCATTCCCTTTTTGGGTGTTTTTGTTGAATTTGAATAAATATAGTTCACGTTGCTGTATCCAATTCCAAGGGGGTCGCCTGCGATAGATTTTGACATTGAATCATCGCCTTTTACTTTTGTTATTTCTTCAATCGCGGGAATATCATCCTGTGTATAGTCACCAAGGTATTTCACCCAGGCCTCTGCAGCACCACACGGGTCAGATCTTGAATAGACCTTAATAGGATCAGTGTTGCTAGTATCACCAACTAATTGTCCCCATGTCGATATTGAATAATTTATAAAAATTTCTCGTAATTGTTGTTTTGTTAAACCATTCTCTAAAATTTTATCTAACACAGGATTGGCAGTGTTTATCGTTGCAAGGACAGCATCCTCAACGACAGCGACTGCGACTATACCTTGACTTGCTTCGGCAGCAGTGACATCCCTTGAAACCATACCAAGATCTACTGAACCGGCCAAAGCATCAGACATGCCTTTTCCTGCCCCGCCTGATGTGACATCAATTTTAATATCTGGATGAAGTTTTTGATACTCTTGAGCCCATATAACCATCATCGGATAGAGAGAATATGCTCCAGATACTTTTATTGTATTCTCACTTTTTCCCATACAACCGCAACTACTTAGAATTCCGATCATAACTACTATTGTGATTGTGAATATCACTAGCATCTTTTTTTGTGATTGTTCTTTATTTTTCATATTAACTTCCCCATCTCATCAAATGCCATGATACACATTGGCATGTAATCTAATATGTAATACATAGTATTTAAAATTATTGGTAAGTTGCCTATATTGTGTGGTATAAAACCAAAAAGTTCCATAAATTATTGGAAATAACATAAAATTGGAGAAATAAAAAGAAAAACTAAGATTAAATAGGATTATGAGATAAGGGTATTGGCCTATCGATTACAGGTGAAGATAAATGAAAATTGGAATTGTCTACCACGAAGACTATAACAAATATGATCTTGGCGTAGATCATCCATTAGTTGGAGACAAACCTGGAAAAACGATGGCATTACTGAAAGAAAAAAGTATTCTAAAAAAAGTGGAAGTATTTACACCAAAAAAAGCTACCGAGGTGGATCTGCTTAGAGTACATAGCAAGAGTTATGTAGATAAAATAAAAGAATTAAGCCGCACCGGAGGTATGCTCTCACTTGATACACCGGCACCAATGGGCATCTATGAATATGCAAGTCTTGCAGCAGGAGGCACAATTCTTGCAGGAGAAAAACTATTTGAAGGATATCAGTGTATGGTTAATCCTCTAGCGGGATTCCATCATGCAAGTAAAGATTTCTCATCTGGTTTTTGTTTTTTTAACGACATTGCTGTAGTCATTGAGTATCTACGTGAAAAACATAAATTGAAAAAGTTTCTAGTGGTCGATCTAGATGTACACCATTCAAATGGAACGCAGGAAATTTACTATCACGACCCGACGGTGCTTAAAGTTTCATTTCATCAAGATGGACGAACATTATATCCTGGGACCGGAAGTATGGAAAAAATAGGTGACAGTGCCGGAGAGGGATTTACAGTCAATCTTCCATTACCACCTGGAACAGGAAATACAAGTTTTTTGAAAGCTTTCGATGAAATTGTACCTAAATTGACAAAACAATTTGCTCCAGAAATAATAATCTATCAATCTGGGGTAGACACGCATCATACTGATCCATTGGCAGATTTAAACCTAACTTATCCGATCTATTATCAACTTGCAAAAAAAATGATGGCATTGTCTTCATCTACCTGTAATAAGTTACTCGTTCTTCTTGGCGGAGGATATAATAGTTCTGGAAGTGTACAATCTTATTACAATATAATGTGTGGTCTTGTCAGTAGAGAAGATTACATAAAAGAAAAGGACATTCCGGACACAAAAATTGAGGAAGTAGAAAAGTTAGTTTCTGAACTAAAAAATATACTTCGCCCCTATTGGAAATTATAGTAAATTAATATGCGACGATAAACTTATTAGTTATTCACTGTTATGGGGTCACTGCCATATTTTAAAGGAGGGAAACATCAATGGGTGTTGAGAATCTTGATTACATATTTAAACCGAAAAGTATCGCCGTGATTGGAGCCTCCAATACCGTTGGATCTGCTGGGTATAGAGTTTTTCGAAATCTTGTTGGATCTGGATACGAGGGCGTTGTATATCCTGTGAACCCAAAATATGAAAGTATCCAAGGAGTACAAGCATACCCATCAGTTAAAGATGTACCTAAAGCTGTCGATCTTGCAATTATCTCAACTCCAGCCCAAACAGTTCTTGATGTTGTTGAACAATGCGGAAAAAAAGGCATCGAAGGAATTTTGATTATTTCAGCAGGATTTAAAGAGATAGGGGCTGAAGGTATAGCCTTAGAAAAAAAACTTTTAGACATTAAAGAAAAATATGGTTTGAGAATCATCGGTCCAAACTGTGTTGGCTTCGTTGTTCCTTATCTAAATTTAAACGCAACATTTATAGGATCAATGCCTGACCGTGGAAATATAGCGCTTTTCTCTCAGAGCGGTGCCGTCTGCGGAGCAATTCTTGATTGGGCGCAGGCATCAAAAGTGGGTTTTAGTTCATTTGTTTCTGTTGGATCGATGCTTGATGTTGACTACGGAGACTTAATTGATTACTTTGGAATGGATATTCACACAAGAAGTATCGTTCTTTACGTTGAATCTATTACTGATGCGAAAAAATTCATGAGCGCCACAAAGAGTTTTGCGCGAGCAAAGCCCATTATTGTTATTAAATCTGGCCGGTTCAAAGAGGGAGCAAAGGCTGCATCATCACACACTGGTGCAATGGCTGGTGAAGATGCAATATATGAAGCTGCATTTCGAAGAGCAGGAATAGTTAGAGTAAACAATATTGAAGATTTGTTTAATTGCTCATCAATTCTTGCTAAACAACCACGCCCGCCAGGACGTAACATCGCAATTATTACTAATGCCGGTGGGCCGGGAGTTCTTGCAACCGATTCAGTAATTGAAAAGGGCGGGGCCCTAGCAAAACTTTCTGACGAAACAATGGAAAAACTCAACAAAGCGCTTCCTCCCACTTGGAGCCATGGAAACCCTGTTGATATTATTGGAGATGGTGATGAAGAGCGTTATCAAAAGGCAATAGAGATATGCCTTGAAGATAAAAACATCGATGGGTTGTTGATTCTTTGTGTTCCGCAAGTGGTAGCCAATCCAGACAAACTTGCTGAAAGACTCATCGATATTTCTAGAAAAACAACAAAACCTATCATTACTTCTTTTATGGGTGAAGCAAGTGTAATACATGCAAGGCAAATTCTCAACACAAATAATATTCCAACATATGACACGCCGGATGCGGCTGTAGAATCTTACATGTATCTTTACCACTATCAGCGACACCTAGAGCAACTCTACGAAACGCCTGAAGAATTGAATATAAAAACTCCAGCTCATAAAGAAACTATCAAAAAAATATTGGATGCTGCGGAAAAAGAAAAAAGAGATCTTCTTAATGAGATGGAATCAAAAACATTTCTTGAGCTGTATGGAATTAAAACTACGAAGCCACATGTTGCAGAAACTGAAGATAAAGCCGCGCAACTTGCGGAGAAAATAGGGTATCCCGTGGTCATGAAGATACATTCGCCACAAATAACCCACAAGAGTGATGTAGGTGGCGTTGTTCTTGATCTACGATGTAAAGAAGACGTGAAAAAAACATTCAAAGAAATGGTAAAAAGGGCAAAAGAGAAAGCGCCCGATGCAAAAATATTGGGCGTGACGATTCAGAAGATGATTAAGACCCGCGGTTACGAGCTAATAATGGGTTCCAAAAAAGATCCTGTCTTTGGTTCTGTTATTCTTTTTGGCCTGGGTGGTATCTACACCGAGCTTTTCAAAGATAGAGCGATCGGGTTTCCGCCACTAAACCAAGTGCTTGCTCAAAGAATCATTGAAAAAACAAGGGCGTACGAACTTTTGAAAGGATTCAGAGGTCTCCCGCCAGTCAATATGACAAAAGTTGAAGAGACTCTGGTTAATTTTTCGCAGTTGATTATAGATTATCCTGAAATCAAAGAGATAGACATCAACCCGCTCATTGCTTCTGGCGACGAGCTTATCGCAGTTGATGCAAGAATTATCCTTGATAAAAACTGGAAAGACAAACCGCATCTCATCATAATGCCTTACCCAACTAAATACGTAAAAACGGTAAAACTGAAAGATGGAACTGAAGTACTGTTCAGACCCATAAAACCAGAGGATGAACTACTGTGGCTTGACATGTTCCAAACATTTTCACAAGAAACCGTTCGATTCAGATTTTTCAGAATTTTAAAAGATACGCCACACGAAATGAGAACGAGATATTGCAACATAGACTACGACCGAGAAATCGCAATTGTTGCCGAAGTAAAAGAAAAAGATAAACGTCGATTCTTAGGTGTAACTAGAGTGATACTGAAACCTGGAAACACTGATGAGGCAGAATACGCATTGGTTGTAACTGATAAATGGCAGCGATTGGGACTTGGTTCAGAATTCATTGATTATACTATCGAAATAGCGAAAGATAAAGGAGTGAAAAAACTCTACGGCGTCGTATTAAAAGATAATGTTCCAATGCTCACGCTTTGCCGTGAGAAAAACTTCAAAATAACTGAGGGCGATCCCGGCGAATACGAAGTCGAGTACGACCTTGCGAAACAATAATACATAATTATATATTAGATAAACGATATCAATTTTGGAGTGGGATAGGGATGGAAAAAAATGTCTTAGTTTTGGATAGAAAAGAACAAAGGTGCGAAAACAATACAGAAGGCGAATCAACTAATCACAATCTTTTTGATGCTCATGATTCACTCATGAAAGGAACTCAAACAGTAGTTACATATCCTGAACCGAAAATAGTCATGGATTTCAAAGAAAAACAAAAATTCTGTAAACGTTGTGGCAAACCAAAACCCCACGTGGATACCATTGTATGCCCTTACTGCAGATATGGCCTTACGAAAGATGGAAACTACAATAAAAGAGTAAAATCAGTTTGGACGCATGAGCCGTGGATACACTTCAAGGTTTTATCAAAAAGCAGGAAGATTATGGGTGATTATATTGCTCTTCATGGCTGGGTACCTCAAAATGAACTACCTGTGCACCTTAGACACAAGATTCCGGAAAACGAAATTTGGATGAGAGCTAACGTCTATAATGATCCAAGGAGAAGAAGGAGAATATTGACCCACGAGCACCACGAACTAGCGTTAATGGTAGGGCATTCGATGAGCTATAAAGAAGCACACAAAAGAGCGGAGTTTGTGGAGCACTTTTGGTTTTTATGATTTTGAATCGTCAGATTTGGTTTCTTTGTGACCCTTTTCTCTAACCATCCAAACGCTTTCTGGAGTAAAACCGCATGATTTATAAAAGTTGATTGCAACATTTTTATAGGCGGCACCTAAACCTGCAAATTCAGCACCGTTACCGAATAATTCTTCCAACAGTTTTTCCATTAATTTTTTGCCGGTACCGCTTTTTCTATATTCGGGCGCCACACACAATTCATCTATATAACCCACTTTTTCTACAACATATACTTCAGCTTCGTCTCTTTTTGCAGTATGGCCAGTTATCATGCCAATTATCTTATCTTTATCTTCAGCAACAAAGAAAAATTCGTCCTTGCTTTTCAAAAATTCTTTCTGGCGATTTACAATGTACTCTTTACATTTCTCTTTTGGTTTTAATGCATCGAGTTTCTCATTGTAGCCCATGTGCTCAAGTGATGAAATCCAGTATAGTTCAAAGAAATCATCAAGATCTTTTTCAGTTCCTTTTCGGATAGTTGCTGAATTTTTTTCCATTTCAGATATGCTCCAATATAATAGATAAAACGAACACTTATGCCTTTCCGGCAAGTATAAACTTGTTTAATTAGTTTTCCCATATAATTAAAAATAAGGAAAAAAGTGGGGATTATCTGCTCATGGCTCTCTTAAACATCGGTACCGCAATCATAAGAAGTATGACACCAAATCCAACCAGTATCGTTATCTCAGTTGCTACCGCAGTTATATCAGCGCCCAAAACCATCACCTTTCTTAACGCTGTCGTTGCATAGGTCAACGGAAGGAAATGCGCAAAAGTCTGCATATACCCTGGCATCTGTTGCAATGGGAAGAACACGCCGGAAAGAAACATCATCGGAAACATCAATGTCATCATCACCATGGTGGCTGTTTCTTCTTTATCAGTAAACGATGTTATTAATATACCAAGACCAACAAAACTGAAGACAGTTAGAATGATAAGAGCAATCACCAATAGGATACTTCCCTGGATTACAACACCAAAGAGAACCACCGCCAAAAGAAGTATGATAAATCCTTGAAGCATGCCTCGAATCGTCTGGGCCATCACCTTCCCAAGTATAATTGATAGGCGGTTTATAGGTGCAGCAAGCATACCATCCAAGGTTCCCATGTCTTTTTCGTAAGAAATCGCATGAGGAAGCCCTGTCATCAGTGCCATCATAACCACCATCGCGATAATGCCTGGTGCGACAAACTGGAAGTAGTTAGTTTTGCCCTCTGGCACAGTTTTAAGCTGGACAGTATATGGTTTCACCATACTAGTTGCCTGGGTTATGGAAACATGGTAGGTGCCATTGAGATTGTAGATTGCAGTCTGTTCGCCTATAGCCTCAATCGTTTTAGACAGAGCGGTTTGAATCATCACCGCAATCTGAGGATTGGATTGATCAATGACAATTGCAATATAGGCCTGTCTCTTTGCAAAAATATCCGATGAGAAGTTTTCTGGTATTATGATTCCGCCGTTCACTTCGCTATTTTGGATTTTGTTTTTTATATCATTAAAATCTTTTACTATACTAAGATCCATCATGCCTGTTTTGTTGTTTATTAAATTAAGTTGTGACACAAAGGAACTGCCCATTGTACCATTATCTTGGTTTGCGAGTGCAATCGGCTGATTGCTGATCGTAGAATCTCCGGATGGAAAAATAAAACCGACCATGACCATCATGAACAGTGGCATAAGAACTAACATCACCAGTCGCAATTTACTCCTGCTAAATTCCAGTAAATCTTTCCAACAAATCCACAAACTGTGGCTTGCTACATTTCTTGCACTCATAATTTTACACCTACCTTATCCTCGCAGTTCTACGTCGTCCGTGTGGTCCAAATCTGCTTTTCTGGTTACTATTTTCAGATACTTTCTCCCTAGAATCACGCCCGGTCAGGTGCAGGAATACATCTTCGAGAGTTGGCTCAAGATTTTTCATCATTATTATTTTTGCACCATTTTTCCGCAAGTTATCAACGATACTATCAAATGAATCGCTTCCGTTCGCGCGAACAGTCAGGTGTGTGGGATCTTCCTGAACAAGCGATTTGACGGAACTTAGGGATTGTAGCGATAGCATCATGCTGGGTTCGAGGTTACATATCTCGATTTCAAAAGCTGATGAATCTGAACCTGATACAAGTTTTTTTAGATTTGAAGGCGTATCCAGAGCGACAATTTTTCCATGATCAATGATTCCCATCCTATTACACAGGATATCGGCCTCGACCATTATGTGCGTCGTAAGAATGATGGTAGTTCCATTTTCAGTATTAATTCTTCGAATAAGCTCTCGTATTTCCGCAGTAGATTGCGGGTCCAAACCGAGTGTTGGTTCGTCAAGAAACAAAATTTCTGGTTGGTTGACGAGCGCACGGATGACATTAATCCGCTGTTTCATTCCTGTTGAAAATGTGCTTATCCTGTGGTCTGCCCATTTTTCCATTCGTACAAAACTCAGCAATTCGTCTATTCTTTTATTAAGAACGCCCTTTGGAATATTATACAACTTCCCGAAAAGCTTGAGGTTCTCTCTTGCAGTTAGCTGATCATACATGATCATTTTCTCAGATACAAGACCTATATGTTTCCTCACGTCGCTGTCCTGTTTTACAATGTTAAAACCAGCGACTGTTGCAGAGCCTCCAGTAGGTCTACTTAGAGTACACAGCATCCTGATTATGGTTGATTTTCCAGCGCCGTTTGGACCTAGCAAACCAAATATTTCACCTTTTTTTACAGAAAATGAAACATCATCCACTGCCGCAAAATCTCCAAATAATTTCTTTAAGTGGGATATCACAATGGCAGAATCATCATCGTCCACTACAACAATCTTAGGGATAACCGCTCTTCCTCTTGTACCACAGGAAGGACAAGTGACGATAAGACGTTCGCCAGGCAATCCATTATAGGTTATAATGTTACTGCAATTGGGGCATCTGAACTGTTTTGTAATCGGGGTTGTTTCGTTTCCAGTTTCTACCATAACTATCACTTTTGCTTTATTTTGGATTTCATCTGATTAATATTTTCACTCATCATGTCTAGAAATTTGCTCATAGTATCTTGGTTGACTAAGTTAATGCGAGATCCATGTGGATCTACAATAACTAAAAGCTTGTCACCCTTGTTTATTTTAAAATCCTTACGTAATTTTGCTGGCAGTACTATCTGTCCTCGTTCGCCTACTGTTGTGCTGCCATAAAATTTCATTTCTTTTTTCATTGCTATACCTCAATTAAGGGAGAGCGGTATGATATGATTGATATTTAAATATTTTCATTAAAATCATACAAATCATACATAAATAAGATCGAGCCAAATACAACAAAAAGATTTTAAAATCCATGTCCATGTTAAAGGGGATGGAAGAGATAGCTTTACCAGAGTGGTTCTACAAGGCCGCAGATGAAATTTATACAATGCGTGTAAGAGGAGCAGGAAAGATCGCACGCTTTGCAGCTGAAACAATAAATAATCTGGCTGACAGTTACAAGGGTAATAATCTAGACGAACTAAAAACATTTTTAAAGGAAGGAACACAAACTTTAGTTAAGACAAGACCAACTGCCATATCATTGAGAAATGCTTTACGCTTGACTCTACAAGAAGCAAATGGAAACAATGTAAATGATTTCAAAAGGAGCATAAGTAATGAAGCACAGAAGTTCATTCAAAACTCTTTGAAGGCGATTACGACTATCGGAATGTACGGAGCAAAAAGAGTGAAAACTTCTGATGCTTTGCTGACGCATTGCAATAGTTCCGCGGCTCTATCGGTATTTATTGAGGCTCATAAACAGGGAAAAAAGATTAGAGCATTTGCTACTGAGTCCAGACCTTGGAATCAAGGTTTCTTAACAGTAAAAGATCTTTCAGAGAAAGGCGTTGATGTGACCTTGATTGTAGATTCTGCAGTACGTCATATAATTAAAGATGAAGATATCAATGCAGTTTTTGTAGGAGCAGATACAGTTTGTTCAAACGGCACAGTAATCAATAAAATCGGGACCTCACAGATTGCTCTAATTGCTGACGAGGCAAGAATTCCGTTCTATGTCTGTGCAGAAACATACAAATTCTCACCGGAGAGTTTGAAAGGTGAAATGGTTAAAATTGAAGAAAGGGATGCAAGAGAAATCGCTGATCCTGCAAAATTCCCAAATGTTAAGTTCCGCAATCCTGTATTTGATGCAACACCTGAAGAATATATAGATGCTATAATAACCGAAAAGGGATTAATTGCACCCTCGGCTGCATACGATTTAATAAAGAAGGAGTTTAAGGAGGAAAATGAATGGAATTTGTAGAGTGTACCTATTATGTTGAAAGTACGCTTCCTATTGAAAGAGCTGCAAAGGCCATTGCAGCAGAGCAATCGACAGGAACTTGGACGGAGATCTCAACAAAGGAAAAAACAGTTGATGAAAAATTGGGAGCAAGAGTTCTTGCAATTAATGGTCCGATTGTAACAATTGGTTTTCCAGTTGAATTGTTTGAAATCGAAAATATTCCACAGTTTCTTGCTACCGTTGCCGGCAACCTCTTTGGCTTGGGAGCACTTACCAATGTTAGACTTATTGATATTAAACTTCCAAAAAGTTTTGTGGCGGAGTTCAAAGGTCCGCGGTTTGGTATAGATGGGATACGTAAATTAGTTGGAACGCAAAAAGAAAGAAGATCTCATGTTGGTACAATAATAAAACCAAAAGTAGGTCTTAACCCAAAAGAGACCGCCGAGGTCGCGTATAACGCAGGCATAGGAGGATGTGATTTGATAAAAGATGATGAAACTCTTACTAATCAAACATTTTGTCCTATGCTGGAGAGACTTGATAAAGTCATGGAAAAGATTAATAGAATAAAAGAGGAAAGTAATAGGACGGTTCTATATGCCGTGAACATTACAACTGGGGCGGAAGAAATACTCGAGCGGGCGGACCAAGCTATAGAACATGGGGCAAACATGCTTATGATAGATGTTCTTACTGCTGGCTTTTCAGCGCTTCAGTCATTGAGAAATGATGAATCAGTAAATCTTCCCATACATGTGCATAGAACAATGCATGGCGCAATTACGAGAAATAAAAAACATGGGATAGCAATGCTTCCGTTGGCGATACTAGTCAGGTTATGCGGTGGTGATCAACTCCATACTGGTTCAGCAAGAGGTAAAATGGAAAGCGACGTGAAAGAAGTAAAAGAAATTGACAACTTTTTGAAGAGCGATTGGTATGGTTTTGAGAAAACTTTTCCTGTTTCGTCAGGTGGACTTTATCCAGGTGTAGTACATTATGAGATTGAAGCGTTTGGAAACGACGTGATTTTACAAGCAGGAGGCGGCATACACGGCCATCCAGATGGAACAATTGCGGGTGCCAAAGCAATGCGCCAGGCAGTAGACGCAGCAATGAAACATATTTCCTTAGAAAAATATGCTATGGATCATAAAGAACTTGCACGAGCGCTTGAAAAATGGGGAGAAAAAGTTGAATGGAGTGAACTTTATGGATGATAAAAACGAGTACAAAGTGAAGCAAATTGATATAACTCAAGGCGTGTACGAAATATTACTATGCCAAGATGATGCTGAAGATCTAGGTTTACATATTCACGATAGAGTAAAAGTGATCAACGATAAAGGTAAGAGTCTTTCTGCATTGGTTGACATTACTGATACTGTAGTATGCAAGGGCGAAGTTGGAGCATTTGTTGAGTTGTGGAACGACCTTAATTTGAAAGATGGTACGACTGTGAATATAGTTCCTGCATCTCGTCCTACATCCATAGATTTCATCAGAAAAAAGATTTATGGCAATACCTGGACTCAGGAAGAAATCGACATCATCGTTGATGATATCGCATCAGGTAGTCTTTCAGATATTGAACTTGCAGCCTACGCAACATCAATTCAGATAAACGGGATGAACATGGACGAAATCCATGGTCTCACTATGGCGATGGTTAGAACAGGCGAAACAATTGATTGGGACGTGTCTCCCATTCTAGATGTTCATAGTATTGGAGGAGTACCTGGAAATAAATACGCGCCAATCACAGTTCCAATTGTCGCTGCTAATGGTCTAATAATACCAAAGACATCATCAAGAGCTATAAGCTCAGCAGCCGGTACAGCAGATCTAATGGAAGTAGTATGTAATGTAACATATGATGCACAATCAATTAAAAGGATTGCACAGGCTGTTGGAGGAACATTGGTATGGGGTGGCGGGGTAAATCTGGCACCAGTAGACGATGCCATAATCAAAGTGGAATATCCGTTATCCTTAGATCCACACGGGCAAGTTTTGGCATCTGTGATGGCAAAGAAAAAATCCATCGGAGCTGAATACTGCGTCATTGATATTCCCATAGGCGAAGGGACAAAAGTACTAACCATCGAGAACGCAAGAAGCTTAGCAAGAGATTTTATAATACTTGGTGAGAAACTTGGTATACGAACACGTTGCGCTATTACGTACGGAGGGCAACCTGTTGGTAGAGCCATTGGTCCAGCTTTAGAAATGAAAGAGGTTTTATCGATACTTGAAGGAGCGGAAAAACCCAATAGCATCATCGAGAAATCATTGAGTATCGCAGGAATACTACTTGAACTTGGAGGGGCAGCAGCACCAAACAAAGGTGTAGAACTTGCAAAGAAAACATTGAAATCAGGAAAAGCCTTGGAAAAATTCAGAGAGATAATTGGTGCCCAGGGTGGAAATCCGGATATAAAATCTGATGATATTACACCTGGAAAATACACGTATGACCTGCCCTCGCCAAAAGATGGTTATATCGAGACGATAAACAACAGAGGAATTGTCAAAATTGCACGGGCCGCTGGATCCCCAAAAGACAAAGGTGCTGGAATCATATTAAAATTCAAGAAGGGAGAAAGAACTGAAGCAGGACAACCTTTGTTCACAATTTATTCTGAGAACAAAAGAAAACTTGATGACGCAAAGATACTTGCCAGTAAATTACAGCCAATAAGAATCGAAGGAATGATTCTTGGGGAAGTTGTAGAATAAAAATAGATTAAATGGAGAAATAAAGAATATGAGTTCTTTATTCCTCAATCAACTTTTGGTGGTAACCATTTCTTTTGTCTTAGTATAAAGTACATTATTATTGTTGCAATAACTGTTGATACTATAATCCAAAAGTAAGCCCATAGGGGATTCATATTTTCGCCAATACTAGCGATACCAAAGATAGTTGCAATAGTGTTTGGTACCATAACCGCAGTTGCTAGTATCGCAAGCCATGTTGCTAAGAAAGCGAGACGGTTGTTAAGCAGCTGCAGTTGATTGTTGTAGATGGTTTGAAGAACCTCAAGTCCAGAGGCAAGAACCTCACTCATGTGTTCACCTAAGGCAATTTGTCTGCTGATATCATCTCCCAATATGCCGATTCTCTGGAGGAGTTTTTGGTTGTCTGTGATCGTCTCGGCATCGCCGTATCGAAGTGAGTTGACTACATCCCAAGATGCCCATAGCGTGTTAAGATAGGTGATGAGCGCATGCTTCATCTGATAGATATCGGCGCCGATTTTCGCCCGTGGTGCTTTTACGTCGACCATGTATTTGCCGAGTTCATCGCCTTCCTCTTCAATCATTCTTAGGCCAGCAAAATTTTTTTCATCGTTTTCGTCGATGATTCTTGTCAGCAAAATTGTGAGTTTATCATTCCATGGTATATCATGACGAATTTTCTTCATGAAAATATCGGCATATCGATAGATTTTCTGTAGACGTACAACATTTTTTGGATGAATGGTAACGATTAGATTTTTCCTAACCAAGATAACCAGCGGATAAACGTTGACATCAAATTTCTCAACACGTACTGCAGGCAACATTATTCCGAGTTCATTATCTAGGTCCTCATAGGCAGAATATCGACCTGAAAGGACGCTTGCAGTAAGTTGCAGGCTAAATTTCAGGGCAGAAGCAATTAAAAAACTATCCTCGCGGATGTTTCCAACAGAGAAATCCATCCATTCAAGTGCATCTTCTTTTAAAAGTTTTACTATCTCGGAAACATCATCACTTTCGGCCTTTGTTGTAACACCCTTTTCGGAGAGCGAAATATAAAATGCATTTTTCTGTCCCTGCGCCTTCTCGTCTTCTCCCATATCCGCTCACCTGTAAACCTATCTAGGTCGACCTGAATCTTTATACTATAATATAAAGGTAGAGGTTTTGATTTTTCTTTAAGAATCAAATTATGCTGTTTGCATATCTACCGGCTAGAAAACTATTTAGATATCTTTTCTATATGGGTTTGATAACACACTAGGACGGGAAAGAAACTAGATTTGCAAAAATAGAACGTTCTATTAGAAATCTACATTCACCGTGAAAAGTAGGAGTGAGAAACATGATAAAAGCATACATACTGACAGAAATGCAACCTGGCGATTATAACAAGGCTGTCAAAGAAATGGAAAAAATAGAAAACATCAAAAAAATATCTATTACCGCAGGGGATTACGATATAATCATAAGAGCAGAAGTCAGTCATATCAAGGATCTTCTGAAATTAACCAATAAGATACATATGATAGATGGTGTGAACAAGACGAAAACCCAAGTAATAGAAAAAGAGGTAGCAAGTTGGGGATTGGAAAAAGGCAAAGGGTTACGATAGGTTGGACATAGCGTCTTATTTTCTTTTTTCATCGAAAATTTTTGTTATTTCATTTTGCAAATTAGACATGAGTAACGGAATTGACTTTTGCAATTCTGGCGATAGATTATCCCCTTGTGAAACGTCCTTTGGTTGAACACCAAATATAAAAAGTTCAGCTGGAATCTCACCAAGCTCTTTTGAAAGATTTATTATTTTCAAAACATCTGACTCGTGCGTTGACATGTTTATAGATGACTTTTTACTGCACACATCCTCTGATTTGAAAAGTTTTGACTCGCCAGGTTTTCCATTTAAGTTTACTGCATCTATAATTAGTGCAACGTCAAAAAGAGCGAGAATGTGAAGAAGATTCATCCCTCCGGTACCGCCGTCAATGTATTCTATGTCTTGAGGAAAATCATCCTTTTTTTCAATTAGTTTTTCTAAAAGAACTATGCCGATGCCGTCATCTCTTCTCAACGGATTCCCTACACCAATGATACCTGCTTTCATAGTATCAATTCACAATTATACAAATTTTACATCTAGATAATGAGTGGAACATGAGATACATGGGTCGTATGCACGCACAAGCATCTCTAGCGTAAGCTCTATTTCTTTGGGCGGTCGATCAATGATTTCAGGTACCATCTTTTCCATATCCAACTGGATATTCGCATGATTTTGATTCGTTGGAATAATGCAGTTTGCTTTTGTACAATATCCTTTCGAATTTAGCGTATAATCATGGATAAGAATACCACGAGGTACTTCCACCAGACCAACACCCCTACATGCTTTTACCTTTACTTTTACTGGTTTTTCCTCTTTGAGTCCTCGTTCAAGAATCTTATCAATTAAATGAATTGAATCCTCAGTACTATGCACAAACTCTACCAACTGTGCAATCGTGTTCATGAACGGGTTGCAGTTTATCGGTTTTAACTTGAACATCTTAACAATATCTTTTGCTCCAGGATGTAACTGGCTACTATTCAAATTAAAACGAGCAAGTGCTCCTACCATGTATGATTTTCTGTTGTGTTTAGCATATTTTGCAGTTGAGTGGGAAACAAAATATTCGTTGGTGATAGACTGATAATTTTTGTAATCCTGGAATTTCCCTGTATCCGTCGAGTTAAGCACTCCATCATACAAAGCATATTCATCATCATGACTCAATGCAATGTATTCTGTTTCTCTGGTGAAATCAGGAAGCTTATCGGCAACACTATGAATCACCTGAGCAACACCATTTGTTGCGGCCCTGCTTTCCTCTAGTCTTTCGCGTAGAGCCAACAGTTGCTTCTCAGTTGGTATTGCAGAGAAACCTCCAACGATTAATCGAATAGGATGAATCGTCCGACCACAGATCATATCAGACATTTCATTTGCCAGACGATGCAATTTAACAATCTTTAGTACTGTGTCCGTGTGTTTTGATCCAATCAAAGGAAACACACTACCGACACCAAGCAAATCAGGGGCAGCAAGATAACCGATATGTAGAATATGGCTCTGCATGTTTTCTCCATGAATTGCTAGTCTACGCAGAAGCGCAGTTTGCTCTGTGATTTTAACACCTAATGCATCTTCAGTTGCTTTCAGTGAAGCAAGGGAATGACCAATTGAGCAAATCCCGCAGATTCTTGAGGTGATTGGTCGGAGTTCATTGTATTGTTGTCCACGCAACATCGCTTCAAAGAAACGTGGTGCTTCGACCACATTCCATTGTAATTTTTCGATTTTCCCGTTTTTGACATTCAATTCAATATTACCATGACCTTCTACTCGGGTCAGATGCTCTACGTGAATAGAAAAATCATTACTCATCGACACTACACTCCTCGTTTCCGTAATTATACATTGTACATCGCCGTCGTATATCCTCATATGACAGGTTGTATCGCTCTAGCACTTCCCATACACATTCTGTTTCAGCTTTTTTTATTAACCCACGACATCCTTCACATGGACTGTTATTTGTTGGGCAAATCGCTTTACAACCAGCGCGGGTGATAGGGCCAAGACAATATGCCCCTAGTTCAAATTGGCAGATGTTTTCGTTCTTTTTACATTCAACACATACTGGATATCGAGGTATTTCTGGTTTTTTACCAAGTGCAAGTGCGGTGATTACGTGTTTGAATTCATCACGATCAATAGGGCATCCATGTATGTAATAATCAACTGGAACGACCTCGTTTATTGCCTTGGTTTTGGACACATTGAACAACTCATTTCCCTGAACTGGAGCATCCCCGTAGACTGCTCTAACTACCTCATCATGCATCCATTGATTTCGTATTTTGTTGACACCGCCAATGGTCGCACAGGCACCCAGTGCAACAAGAATTTTTGCCTTGCTACGAATATCACGCAACCGTTTCTCATCCATTGGTCGCATAATTGAACCTTCGACAATAGCAATATCATAATTGTCAGAATGTTCCTTCATAACCTCACGGAACGAGACGATATCGACGATCTCAATGAGATCCAGGATCTCATCCTCTAAATTCGCAATCTGGAGTTCACAACCCTCACAGTCAGCAAAATCAAACACGGCAACGCGTGGTTTCTGTTTCATTCGAACGCCTCCGGTAACGCTTTTATTTCCTTGTAATTGAACACGGGACCTTCTTTGCAGACATAGACTCCATTTATCTGACAGTGACCGCATTTCCCAACGCCGCACTTCATGCGTCGCTCAAGAGAAACAAATATGTTTTCGTCAGGTATGCCAAATGTTTGTAAGCATTTGATAACAAATTTGTACATTATAGGTGGACCAATTACAACAGCTATTGTATTTTTTGAATCTAATTCATCTACTTTTATTTTTGGAAATAGCGTTGTTATTAATCCTATGTCACCAGCCCAGCATTCGCCTTGCTCGCACCTATCCACCGTTAGTTTGCATGTCGTGTCGTCGCATTTTTTCCATTCTTCTACCTCATTTAAAAAAAGTATTTCTTTTGGGCGTTTTGCTCCGTAGAGTATTATTATTTTTTTGAATTTTTTCCGATTTTTCTTGTCTAGAACATAATTAATTAATGATCTCATTGGATATATTCCTATTCCGCCGGATGTCAAAAGTAAGTTTTTACCTTCTAGTTTTTCAACATCGAATCCGTTCCCGAGTGGCCCACGAATTCCGATTTTATCTCCAACAGACATCTCATGTAGTTTTGAAGTCACGTTACCAACTTTTCGAACTGCGATTTCAAATGTTGGTGAGTCACTTGGCGGAGATGCTAAACCGAATGGCGCCTCGCCTATTCCGAAAATTGATACTTCTACGAATTGGCCTGGTTTGTGTCCCAGTGGTTTTTTGTCGTCTAGTTCTATTTCAAATAATTTCTCAGCATCTGTAAGTTTTTCTATTCGTTTGATTGTTGCTTTTCTTGGAATGTGTATGGTGTTTGTCTCAGCAACTTTGGTTTCTTGTTTTATGAAAAATCTAGCTGTATCATCTGATTTTCTATGATGGGCTAAACTGCTCATAACATCTGATGGATCTGCAATATCTGGTAAACAGGCAATCCCGCAGCGTCCGCAACCGACGCATGCGACAAAACCATATCTTGCGGGTAGATAGTTACCTTTTCTGAAGAATCTGTGTCTGTATCTTTCTTTTCTTTCTTCTCTGAAAAACTCTCCGCTTCCGATTTTTGTGAAGTCACGAAGCAGACATCCGTCCCAAGTGCGTATTCTACTACCGGTTTTTAGATTAAGAGAGACTTCATCTTTTACATCGTAACAGTAACAAGTTGGACAAACCATCGTGCAGGAACTGCATTCAATGCATTTATCGGAACGCTCTTCCCAAACACCGCTATCGTAGTTAGCAACAAGAACAGAAGGCCAATCTTCCTTTGGTAAATTTACTTTTTTCTTGTATTTGTTGAGAGTTTTTTTACGGGTTTTATCTATATTTTTAATATCAATTTCTTTTGCGTTTTCGGTTTTTGCGTATTTTTCAAGTAGGTTTTTTCCTTTTTCTGAACCTATTGTGACTGTATATTTATCTTCGATGTTTGTAAGCAGTAGGTCGAATCCTTTGTCCGTTGTGTTTGTGCGCATGCTTGCGGCAAAGGAACGGTCTGATACGTTTTGTATGTCAGAGGCAATAAGTAATGTGTTTTCACGTCGTTTTTTGTAAAAATCATCTTTTTGTGAGTCTAGATAAACCTTATCCATTTGTTCCAATGCTATGACGTCGTAGGGATGTATGCCTATGATTATTCTAGGTTTTATCTCAATGTTTGGTTTTACTTCAAATTGTTTTTCCAGGTTATATTCCATTAGCTTTTCGTATTGTGGTAGGAAGTATTTTTTCGGTGGGATGATTGTGACATCGTGGTCTAGACAAAGTTCGCTAGCATCTTCCAATATGTCGAATACGTATCTTTTGCCTTTTGATTTTACTCCGACTACTTCATATGTTTTATCGGCGATTAATTTATTTATGAAGTTGTTTAAATCTTTTTTAGAAATAGTTTTTATCTGATTCATGTTTAAGCTCCCCCTTCTACGTTTATTTTAGGTAAGTTATGTTAGTGTAGATTGGGATATAAAACCAGAGGACGTGAACGTTTTACTGAATATAACATTTTTCCTTTTCTGAGTTTTAACAACAATATTTAAGTAATATTACCTGATTTTTCTTGTTCTTGATGAAAAGAAATGAAAGACTTTGATGATGAAATAGATAGGATCTGTAACTTCATAAAAGAACACTTAGCAAAAACAAAATCAAACGGTGTTGTCATCGCTCTATCAGGTGGTCTTGATTGCTCAGTCGTTGCAGCCTTGTCGGCAAAGGCGATAGGAAAAGAAAACGTTCACTGTTATTTTCTTCAGTATAATTTTGCTTCATTAGATATTGCCAAACAACACGTAGACCTGCTCTGTAAAAAATTTAGACTTACTTATGAAGAAAACCGTTTTGTAACAAAATCATCGAAAACATCATCCTTGAATCGAACAATACAACATGTCGCTAACACTGTTCCTACAGTCATCATGAACAATAATAACTTAAGCATGGTTTTTAGTAACATTAATGCAGCAAAGATAGCGAGACATCTCCGCAAAAAAGCAAATGAACACAATTGTCTAATATCGGGAACAACAAACCGTTCTGAATGGTTAATTGGATACTTCACAAAATTCGATGAATGCGGATGCGACCTTCAACCAATCCTGCATTTGTATAAAACTGAAATCGTCGAGTTAGCAAAACATCTTGGCATTCCAAATGAAATCATCAAAAGGATCCCCTCTTTCGACCTTTGGTATAGACGAACCAATGAAAATGAGACAGGGTTGACATATCAAAAACTCGATAAGATACTAAAAGGATTAAATAAGATAAGTAGTGATCCTTGCGAATACAAAATAAATGGCGCAACCAAAAAAGAAGTATCTAAGATTATTGATATGATTAAAAGAACAAAACACAAGAGAGAGTTACCACCTTGCCTAAAAATATAATGGAATTTAAGGTGCCTTTGCAATAAATCCTTCTTTCATCAGAACCTGGGTTTCATCTCGTGCTTTTTTTATCATTGTCATTGCATGTTCGTATAGTTCTTGCTTTGATGGTTTTATTCTTGCTATACCTTGCGATATTGCTTTTAGACCTACTGCGACTGCTTCTCTTGGAAATACCTCCCATGAATCCATTGTTGGTACTATGTACTCATCATTTAGTCCATGGTCCTCTGCTGTTTTTGCAAGTTCATAGGCTGCAGCAATACACATTTCATCTGTTATTGTTTCTGCTCTAACGTCTAGTGTTCCCCTAAATATTCCTGGAAATCCTAGTGAATTATTTATCTGGTTTGGAAAATCTGATCTGCCTGTTGCTATTATTCTTGCACCAGCCTCTTTTGCTTCCCATGGCCATATCTCTGGAACAGGATTTGCGGTTGCAAAAACTATGGAGTCGTTTGCCATTTTGGTAATCCACTCTTTTTTTATGGTTCCTGGTCCTGGTTTGCTTGCTGCTATGCATATGTCTGTGTCTTGTATTGCTTCTTGCGCTAGGCCAGTTCTACCTCCTTGGTTTGATTTGAGGCACATGGCCCATTTTTCAGGGTTTTGGTTTTTTTCTTTTTCTAGGTCTTTTCTTGAGGTGTGCAGTATGCCTTTGCTGTCTGCCATAATGATGTTTTTTGGGTTGATTCCTGCAGCGATAAGGACACGCGCAATAGCAATGTTTGCCGCACCAGCACCTATCATCGAGACTTGAGTAGTATCAAGCGGTTTCCCAACAATCTTAAGTGCATTAATGGCACCAGCAGTGACAATCGTTGCTGTTCCTTGTTGGTCATCATGCCATACAGGTATATCCATTTCTTTACGGAGTCTGTTTAGTATGTAGAAGCATTTTGGTTTTTCGATGTCCTCGAGGTTGATTCCTCCAAAGCTTGGTTTAAGCCATTTTACTGCTTGGATGATTTCATCTGGGTTTTTTGTGTCCAGACAGATGGGATATGCGTCTACGCCTCCCAGGTATTTGAAGAGTAGTGATTTTCCTTCCATTACTGGAAGTCCTGCTTCCGGGCCAATATCTCCTAGTCCTAGTACACGGGTTCCGTCGCTTACTACTGCCACGGTGTTCCATTTGTTTGTGTAGTCGTATACTTTTAATGGGTGCTTTTGAATTTCTTTACATGGTTCTGCAACACCAGGTGTATACCATATGGCGAAATCGTTAAAATCTCTAATACAACATTTTGGAATAACCTCAATTTTTCCATGATAAAATGGATGCAGTCGCATCGCATCTTTTCCAGGTTTGTTGGCCTTTTCTAGCAGTTGTTTTTCATCGGTTTTGTCCATAGAAAAAAACCCCTTTCGAGTAAATTGGGTGGGATATCCCATTTGATGTATATTACTATTTCACTTGTTAGTTTGGAAATAAAAGGAAGCAGATTTTTTTAAGATATGGTTTTAAAATATCGTAGCTTTGAGGAGGGCGTGGGAGTAGCATGATTGACTTACTGTTCATCCTTATGGTAAAGATCTAAAAGGATTATCTTCTTTTCTTCTTTAAAGTAGGTGTATGCAAGGCGGTAGGAACCTACGTAAAGCTCTCTTATTCCTTTTCTTGCATATCGCATTGGTTTTCCAATTTCTGGGCATTCAATGATTTTTGCAATATGTTTCTTTATTTTTTCTTTGACTGAAGTATCTTTGATTTTTCGTATGGTCTTTAAAAGATCGTCGGTATATTCAACCGTTAACATTTTTCAAGTTCCTCTAAAAATTTCTTTGCAGAGGCGGATTTGAATTTTCCTTTTTCGTACAAATTCCATGCTTTTTCGACTCGCTGGGCAAAAACAAGTTCTTGCTTGAGGTCTTTTGCTAGTTCATTGATTTTTTTCATTATGAATTTGTTATCTTCTTTAATGATGAGGAACTGGTCGCCAACATCAATATCTTTTCTCATACTGCTGGGGATTACAATCTGCCCTTTTGAACTTACTTTTGTTATTGCTACATCCATATTACCACAATGTAAGATATATCTTACCAATTATTTAAATATTGTGTTGCTCCTTAAAAAGGGCACATAAGTTAAGATAATATCTTTATAATCAATAGCATTTCTACTGTGATAAGACAACCTTTGATCAATGTGGGCGTCGGAGTAGGAATGGAGATAATGAAATCAGTGTTTATTTTTTAACTACAAAATCTTTTTAACCATTCTTTTTATGTCTTGATGATTATGGACGAAATAAAATGGAATATGCTTGACCCTGCAACAAAAAAAGTATGGCGGGTAAAAGGTGTGGTTGTTTTCGGATTACTCTGGTTGCTCATTGGAGTATCAACTCTTTTAGCTTGGTATTATACTCCTGTTTCAGAGCCAAATAGAGACGTTTCACTATGGGTTTTTGTGATAGTGACAATTTTTTTCTTAAGTTTGTTTGTAATCTACAATCTTTGGATTTCACTGTATTACCCTAGATACAGATATGTTCTTGGAAAAGAAGGGATACTTATTAATCGAGGGATATGGTGGAAATACAGAAGAACGGTTCCCTATGCTCGGGTACAACACATAAGTATTGATCAAGGTCCTATAGAGCAGATTTTTGGCATTTATCGTGTAAATTCGTATACAGCTGGGACAGGTTCCATTGGGGGAGCAAGCGCCGGAAGTCGTGCAACTGGACCTGAGGGTCAGATACTTGGTGTGAGAAATCCAGAGCCTCTTAAAGAGGAAATAATGAAACGGGTGATGCAATCACGTTTGGGAGATGGTGTAAACGACATAGGCAGTGGTGGAACATCCAAGGAAATCTTAGAGGAGTTACGAACTATAAGAAGGGGCTTGAAAAGAGATAAGGAATCGTAATGAAATTAGTTTGAGAGACAATAAAATAAATTTTGGTTGTGGAAGGCGTGAGAGGAGGAAGGAAGTCTGTTATCTGAGGGTTTATAAAGATTATATAGAAATGAAATCAGTGTAAACAATTGTTAAGAAGAGATTTATAAACAAACATTTGTTTCTAATAATGAGCTTTAGGAGGAAAAAAATGACTGAATGTTTAGGGCAAAGGAAAAAGTTAAGTTTTTATGTTTTTATATTATTTGTTTTTTTACTATCTGCGTTTCTCAGTCAAGGGGTATATGCAGCGTCTCCATCAATTATACTGTCTCCAAACTCGGGTTTTTCATCAATCATGGTTGTTGGTACTGGTTTTTCTCCTGTTAATAATATAACCATATTTTGGGATGGTAGTGCAATTCCAACTATTGAATCTCCATTATATACTAATTTACTAGGGGATTTTACAGCTCTTATAAATGTGCCAAATCAGACAAAACCTGGATCTTATAATGTTACTGCAAAAGGTTCCCCAGGTGGAGGAAACGCTAGTGATTTTTTTACAGTGGTTAATATGACTGGACCTCAAGGTCCTGAGGGTTATACTGGACCTCAAGGTGCACAAGGTCCTACTGGTGAACAAGGTGCTACTGGTGAACAAGGCCCTGCAGGTGAACCGGGTTCTAAGGGTGATCAAGGCCCTCCTGGGGAAATAGGTTTACTAGAGAGGATAATAATTATTTTTGCTTTTGTTTTATCTATCTTATCGTTGTTTTTAACAATATTTTATATGAGAAAAAAGAAGGTTCTTTGAGGTTACCAATTAACAGCTAAAACCTCTTTTTTATTATTTTTTCTTTGAAATTGTAGTTTGAGGGAGGAAAAGAAACAAAAATGACAATATTATAAATAATTAATACTCTATTGTGGACAAAATAGATGTTAGAGTTTGACGAAGATGATGAACTGTTTATCGGTGATAAAGTTCTGAGATATTTTGGAAATTGTTTAGATTGCGGGCTCTGCTGTAAAATTTTTAATTATATAGAAATCGCAGATGATGAGATCCAAAATATTGCACATTATTTGAAAATGACGAAGAAGGATTTTCTAAAAAGGTACACAAAGAAGAACCGAAAGCTTAACGCTCTAACAAAGACGTCATTGAAGACCCCATGCCAATTTCAGAAATCAACCAGGTGTACTATCCATGAAAAAAAACCTTTCGATTGTAAAACTTTTCCACTCTTAATCAATGTAACAAAAGGGCAGGCCATACTTACTGGGATATATCTTTGTCCGCAGGCCACTCATTTTTATCAGGGATTTCTGGATTTTTGTCAACGCCATTTTCCATACCTACACAATAATTTGATTGCTTTAGAAAAAGAGGCAAGTTGGACATCATTGGGGCTTGAATTGACTCTATCTTCTAAGCCTCTCAGTATGTACATCGATTGGCTTTATTCGGATTCAGAAACAATGTAACAAAATTACATTACTTAGAATTAAAACTGGTTTAAGGGAGGAAAAATTAAGACCAAATATGATCTGTAAAATCTGTGGTACAGAAGAAACCGATAATCCTGATGGCATCTGTGATGATTGCAAGTTCTGTATTATTGATGATAAGGATATTACGCCAAATATGTGAATTAATTATCTTGTTTATGATTTTGATAGCCAAATTGTGATTTTTCGTAAGGTGATGCCTTGTTTTTTGAGTATTTCTTCTATCTGCCAGGACATTTTTTCTGGTATGAGGATGGATGCAATACCGATTCGCAAACCACCGAACTGTTCTACCTTTCCTAATTGTTTGTTTTCGTAGATTTTTCCTTTATAGGTTTTTTTTGTTGTTATCCCATAAAGTAATCGTTTGATTTTCATTTTTTCAGAATGGCTGATCGTACTAAGATCATATTTGATGATTTCATAGGGTTCGAGTTCAAGTTGTTGGATGGGGATTTCAGGGATTTTTCCGTAGAGGACGATTCCTTCTCTAAGAAGTGTTTCAATAAAATGTCGATCAAGTCGTTCAAATGTCGGATTGGTAATTACAATGTTGATGTTTTTGTTATATTTTTTTTCTAATGCGAGTACCTGATTTTGTATATTGTTTTTTACGTGGTTGTTACGTAGGACAAAACATAGATCGATGTCGCTTTCTTCATGAGCTTGATCTCGTGCAACAGATCCAAATAGAATCGTTGTTTGTATATACTGATTTTTTTTTGAAATCTCTTTGATATCTTTAAGTAATAAAGTAGTGTCGTTTTTCATGGGGGTGTCTCTCCGAGTTTTTTCAGGCATATCTTTTCTATGGTTTTATAACATGATTGAACGGTCTTCATGTCGGTATCGGTCCATGAGAATCCGTAGGTAAATTTTGGTCTAAGTTGATTTTCTATTTTTTGAAAATTTGTCCATACTGTTTCGGTGTTTTCATTGAAAATGAAGTTGTTTTCTATGAGGAGTGATCTGACGTGTTGATGTTTATTGATGTGAACACGTTCGTGGGCTGCACAGGTTTCTATGAGGTGGTATGCTGAAAGAAAGTATGTTTCAACTCGTGTTCCTTCGAAATTGTTTTTGTTTTCTGCATCTGTTTTGAATTTTTGATAGAGTTTGAAATGGTTGTCTTTACTACCCATGGTTATCCCATTTTCGTTATATTGTATAACGAATTGAGGGATTTAAACCTTTTCGTTATATTGTATAACGAATAAGATTGCACATTGATGACTGCAAGTTCTGCATCATAGATAATAAGGATATTCCACCAAATATGTGATTTAGTTATCGTATGAAATCATAGGTTTGCGGAGGGCGTGAGAGGAGGAAGTCTGTTGTCTGAGGGTTTATAAAGGATTAGTTGATTTTGAATTGTAGTTTGCGGGAGGAAAAAATGAATGTAAAGACAATAGTAAAATCAGAGTATATACGAATAATTGTTAGTGCAATAATATTGTCTGTCATATTATTCATCTCAATGATAATCAATTTAGGTGGAAATTGGATAATGAATAATCTTCCTGTTTCTTTAACATTATATTTTTTAATTAGCATGCTACTAACTGCTTTATTTATCAGAAAGCTAAGTATTTTAATTCCAATATCAATTGGAATTTTGGCGGGATTATTATTTTATTCTTATGAGTTATTTTATATTTCGATTACCTCTGAACCCAATGAATATATTGATTGGGGCTTAGTTGGGGGCATTTCATTTATTTTTGGAACGATATTTATCTTTGGCAGTGCCATTGGTATGATATTATCAAATTACATTAGAAAATTTATGAAGAAAAATTGAAATTGTAGTTTGAGGTGGAAAAAAATATGGAAGCATATTGTGTAAAATGTAAACATAAGACAGATATAACAGAAGGAAACGAAGTAAAGAACAAAAAGGGAATGAGAATGATGAAGGGCAAATGCCCTAAATGTGGAACGACAGTTTGTCGTATCTTGGGGAAGTAATTCCCCATTTATTTCTTTAGGAAGAAAAAATGAAAAAACAACTCTTGATAATTGGAATAATTGTTTTGCTTGTTTGTGTTGGATTGAGTGGATGCAATGAATCTAATCAAAGCAATGATAAAAGTAAATTCATTGGGACTTGGGAATATGTTAATAATACATACTTCACAATGAGATATGTCTTTTATGAAAATAATACCGTACTTCAAACTAGTTCGATAACGATGAATATTTCTTACTGGTATAATTATGAGATAAATGATGGTGAAATATGCTTTGAATTTATTGAAACAAAAGCATCAGGTTGTATGCCATATTCGTTCTCAGAAGAGTATACGCTCTTGACTTTTGGGAGTACAGATGAACCTGGAAATTCTACAGTTTATAGAAAAATTTCCTAAATTTTAGATGTGAAATCATAGTTTGAGGAAGTAAAAACAAAACCAAATATGCTCTGTAAAATCTGTAGATCGGAAGAAACAGAGAACCCTGACGGGATTTGTGATGATTGCAAGTTTTGTATTATTGAAGATAAGGATATTACGCCGAATTTCTAGCAGTCTTTCCATTTCAAATTAACATTTGTTATCTGAGGATTTATAAAGAAAAAACAGTTTGGTACTAGTGGAGACGGCATTCATTTATATACTAATCATTTCAAATTATTCACTTTTTTGCATTTTTTAAAACAAAGTATTTAAATACTATTTACTGTTATTTCCGTGTATGAAACTTGAGAAAAGGATTATACGAAATATCCTAGATTCTTTGAATGAAAAGGTAGTTTCGAAAAAACAATTAGTAAATGCATTTCGAGATGTATTGCAGGGCAACTATTCGGAGACTCTCATTGCTAACCTGCGAAGAAACAAGGATGTTCGGTATGTGTTCAAAGGATATTACTACGTATTGGACCCACATGAACAACAGGGATCGTTTACCAAATATTCTCCAGATGAAATGGTCTATGCTATTCTGAATAAGTTAAATATTCGATGGTATCTTGGGTTGGAGAGTGCACTTGAACGAAATAATCTTATCTGGCAGGGTGTTGTGAATCCTGTTATTCTCAACTCTGAGCTTTCTGGTGAGAAAAAAATCCTTGGGGTGAAGTATCGATTTCATAAAATGAAAAGAGAGATGGTTGATTTTGGATATGCGAAAAAAACAACTAAAAATAGGATTACGTTTTATTATTCAGATCCTGAGAAAACCTATCTTGACTATGTCTATCTACATAAAAGAATTCCTTCCGAGTTATCTACAGTTAAACGTCATGAAAAAGTAAAATCGTATCTTGCCCATTATTCGAAGGTTTTTAAAAAGAAGGTTTTGTATTCATGAAGAAAAGCGATTTCCGAAAATATGTCGCCTACGTGAAAGAACAACGACATTCTTCGATTGATGATTATTACATTGAGAAGGATTATTTCCTCTCGTTGTTTCTCTCAACGTGGCAACAGTTCAAAGAAGAGGGAAAGGTACCTCATTTGGATGCGATGATTTTTAAGGGCGGGACCCTCCTTGTTAGAAACTTTTTACAGTATTCTAGGATCAGTGAGGATCTTGATTTTACCCATGCGAATTCGAATGCGTTGAGAGTCATACAAAATGAGAATAAACGGGAGAATGAAATAAAGAAACGCATAATACCCATCATTGAAGAAATCAAACTTATTTGTGATGCGGTTGGATTTGATTTTGATACTGATCGAACGAAACCTCGGTATGTTGTCGTGAGGAATTCGCGAGCAGTCTATGTTCTCCATATGTATTATCGTTCTCTGATCACTGGTGAAGAGATTCCGATTAAAATTGAATTAAACTTTTTAGAAAATATCATGCATACGTGTTCAGAATCGAGAATCAATAATATTGTTGATCATGATATATTTCTGAAATCCATAGGTTATGATTTAGAAAGTATTACGATGAAGACGTATCCGATTGAGGAAATCATTCTTGAGAAGTATCGCGCTGTTCTTACCAGAGATGCGTTAAAAGAACGGGATATTCTTGATTTGTATCTCATACATCAAAGAGGTACGGATGTTTTCAAGGCTGATAATACGTCGATTCTTACGAAAATAGAAAGTGGAGTTTTGATTGCTCCTGATCTGAAGGAGAATCTTGAGGGGAATTGTCGGTTGGTGCATGATGATACGTTTGGTGAGTCTGATGATGATATCAGCCGTTTTACGTTGGTAGAAATCGACGGTAAGAAGTATGAAGAATTTAAGACGCGTTTATATGGGAAATTAAAAGAGATTTGTAAGATGAGGAAATAATTGTGCTCCGTAAAATCTGCAGTGTAAACGAGACAGATAACCCTGGTGGGATATGTGATGATTGTAAGTTTTGTACTATCGATAATAAGGATATTACGCCAAATTTTTAATTTGCAATATAGTTAAATCAATGTATTCTATTCTTTATTTTTGATGACGATTTATTCCCATTCTCGTTTAAGCTGTTATGAGCAGTGTCAATTTAACTTTCGCCATATGTAATGTCAAGTGTGATTGCCAACATCATGTAATATACAGTTGAGCAGGACACGCTTGAATCCCTAAATTATATCGCTCGTTATTATACCAATTCCGATACTCTTCAATCAGTGATGTTGGATCT
>Ga0315279_10000123_pt1 | contig 165901 bp, 124 predicted proteins | sample YL17G06_20_MG_FD_203694 | JGI IMG/M metagenome (GOLD analysis project Ga0315279, IMG submission 203694) | Sediment microbial communities from Yellowstone Lake, YNP, Wyoming, USA - YL17G06_20 | ecosystem: Environmental > Aquatic > Freshwater > Lake > Sediment | place: USA: Wyoming | collected... | reverse complement strand
CGGCGATTGAGCAAAGACTATGAGTCGCTGCCTGTCAGTAGTGAAGCCATGATTGAATTGGCGATGATTAACTTGATGATCCATCGACTCAAACCTGGTTGATCGGGCTTTTAATACACTTTCTAAGGATTTGATGGTCCTGGCGCAGCACGGGGCTATGCTCGCCGGCGATGTCAACTATGATGGCGTGGTAGACTTCTTTGACCTTGTAGAACTGGCCAAGAACTGGCTCCGGCAACAACCTTGAGCCGGGCAGTTTCTTCTCCGGCCTGATTGACGATGTTCGGCTCTACGACCGGGCAGTGACGCCTTAGACAAAACAATTCATAGTTTTTGCCTTAAGGGCAGGGAGGATGGTGTCAAATGAAATGGTTTAATGATTCGAAAATTACGTTACTGTTGCTGGCGTTCGTGGTCCCGGTCATGCTTACCGCTGGCAGTGCGAACGGCGATTTCACGTTCGGCGAGCCGGTGAACCTTGGCTCGGTCGTCAATGGTCCATCCAGCAGTGAATCGATCTGTTGTGTATCATCTGATGGCTTGGAGATGTACATCGAGTCGGACCGGGCCGGAGGATATGGCGACTGGGACTTGTGGGTGCTCAAACGCACCGCCATTGACAAGGATTGGGGTCCCCCGGAGAATCTGGGGCCTGTCGTCAATACTCTATACGAGGAGGGCGAACCATGCCTGTCGGCGGATGGATTAACACTCTATTTCACCTCTAGCCCGGGCCGGTTTCTCGGAGGAAACGATATATTCCTGACAACACGCGCGACCAGGAGTAGCCCCTGGCGTACGCCTGTGAATCTGGGCCCAACGATAAACGACTCGGCCATCGATGTCAACCCCTGGATATCGACGGACGGCCTGGAGCTTTACTTTGGATCATACCGAGGTGGCGGATACGGTCGTTGCGACATTTACGTAGCAAGACGCGCGACAGAAGGCGATGCGTGGGGAGCGCCTGTGAATCTCGGCCCCGTCGTGAACAGCGGGTACGAGGACCAATTTCCGTGCCTTTCACCGGACGGGCTGCTGCTTTTCTTCTCCGATCACAACATCCATAATCTGCCGCGCCCTGGCGGGTACGGCAGTTCCGACATGTGGGTCAGCAGGCGTCCAACGACTCAGGGTAGCTGGGGCGCTCCCGTCAATCTTGGACCGCAGGTCAATGGGCCTTATGCTGACCACGGCCCCCGGGTATCCCCCGATGGACTGACTCTCTATTTCTCGTCTTTGGACCGGCCCGGCGGGTATGGCCGTTGGGACATCTGGCAAGCACCGATCATTCCGCTCGTTGACTTCAACGGCGACGGGATTGTAGACCTAAAAGACTTCTCCAAACTTGCCCAATACTGGAGCCAGAACAAATCATCAGTTGATGTCGGCCCTATGCCCTGGGGCGACGGCAGTGTAGATATCCAGGATGTGGCTGTTTTAGCTGGATATTGGCTTAAAGAAATTGGCCTGATAGCATACTGGAAGTTGGATGAAACGCAAGGGGCGATAGCTCACGACAGCGTAGGTGATAATGACGGCACGCTCAATGACAGTCCCGTCTGGCAGCCTAACGCTGGTAAGGTAAACGGAGCGCTGGAGCTCGACGGCACCGATGATTATGTCAGCACGCCCTCTGTGTTAGACCCGGCAGCAGGGGCGTTCAGTGTTTTTGCCTGGATCAAAGGTGGCGCGCCCGGGCAGGTGATAGTATCGCAGGTAGGCGGAGTGAATTGGCTCCTGGCGGACGCCACAGAAGGTAAACTAATGACGGAACTAACAATTGCTGGCAGGTTGGCCCGGCCATTGCTCTCGCAGACCATTGTTGCCGACGGTAACTGGCACCGTGTGGGCCTTACTTGGGATGGCAAAAACAGAATCCTTTATGTTGATAATGTCGAGGTTGCAAAAGACACACAGGCCAGTTTGGCCGGCTCGCAAGGCGGCTTGTACATAGGTGCTGGCAAGGGTCTTGAGCTCGGCAGTTTCTGGTCCGGTCTGGTTGACGATGTCCGGCTCTACGACCGGGCAGTGACGCCCTGACCGAAGTGTTTCCTGCCACAGAGAGCACAGAGACCTCAGAGGAACTATCCTATTTTCTTACCTCTGTGAACTCGGTGTCCTCTGTGGCTCTTTTCCTTGCTCCCCTTTTTGCCGGGAATTCGCTTGACGGCCAGCCCGTAGGGTGTATGATACATATATAACTAATTTGAGTAGAATCGAGATCGTGTGAAGAAGACAGAATACAGAATACAGGAGACAGAAGCCTGCCCTGAGCGTAGTCGAAGGGACAGAAGCTTGGCCTGCCTGCCCCGAGCGAGGTCGAGGGGAGCCTGTCGAAGGAACAGGAAACAGAGATATGAGAAAAAGGGAGATTTGGGCTTTTTAGGCAAAATAGGGAGAATCCACATAGTTTTTTTGCAAAACAAAGCCAATTTTCATCAGGCCAAAATGAACGCAAAACCAATAAACATAAAGGATTATGAAAAAAGATGCACTTTCAGAGTCCAGCAAAAACAAAGCCAATCAAAGCCAATTTCCGGCGGGGTTAGAACGAACGCCAACTTCTTTGCAAGAAAAGGGCTGTGAAATGGCAAGGGGAATATCTTGCATCCTTGAACGTGATCGCGATAATGCCTGCGAAGGAAGGCACAAGGAAATATAGGCAAAGGGAACAAAGATGATAGAGACTGATATATCTCGAGTAATTATTGCAGAGTACGGCAAGAAACTCACGGAGCATCTTGAGAACGATGTGGTTATAGTCGGTGCAGGCCCGGCGGGTCTGGCGGCTGGCTATTACCTATCTAAAGCGAAGGTTAAGACCACTGTAATTGAAAAAAAGCTCTCTATAGGCGGCGGAATCTGGGGAGGGGCCGCAGGTTACAATGTAGTTACCTTCCAAGACAAGGAAATCTTGGATGAAATTGGCGTAACGACAAAAAAACAAGGCCGCCTATATATAGCTGATGCCATAGAATTTGCCACTGGCCTGGCTTATGCGGCAAAAAAAGCAGGGGCGGCGATATTCAACTTAATAGAGGCTGAAGATATTGTTCTAAAGCAGGAGACCGTCAAGGGCATCGTTGTAAATAGTTCCAGCGTACGAGGACTTGGCCTGCACGTGGACCCGTTCTGCATCTGTGCCAAGTACACAATTGACGCTACCGGTCACCCGGCTGAGCTTGTGGATATGCTCAAGAAGAGAAAGCCGGAGCTATTTCCGAAGGAACTGCAGGAGTATTTCATGAATGTGGAGGCATCCGAAGCCGGAGTCGTGGAGAAAACGGGCGAAGTCTTTCCGGGCCTTTACGTGGCAGGTATGGCGGTGTGCGATGTTTATAATCTGCCGAGAATGGGCCCGATTTTTGGCGGAATGTTGAAATCGGGCAAAAAAGTCGCTGAGCTGATAAATGAGAGAATGTAAGCTGCCAACACGACGGCAATGTCTGGAGTTGATGGACGGATTCGGCGTTCCGCTGCACATCAGAAAGCATAGCCTGGCGGTGGCCAAGCTGGGCGTTTTTCTGGCAAAGAAGCTAAAAGAAAAAGGCATATCGGTAGATGTGGACCTGGTCGATAGAGCCTGTCTGCTGCACGATCTTTTGAGGATTTGTGACCTCAGAGAATCAGGTTACGACAGGTCCCGGCAGGCAATCACGGATAAAGACAGGGTAAAATGGCAACAATTAAGGGCAAGATACGGGAATCTTTGTCATGAAGATGCCGCCTTTGCCCTTTTGGGGGACGCATATCCGGAGCTTGCCTTAGCTGTAAAAAGGCACAGATATGCCGCACTGCTGGACGAGAAAGATAAGCCGGTTACCTGGGAGGAGAAAATAGTCTACTACGCCGACAAAAGGGTGATGCACGATAGAATAGTGCCGCTGAAGGAGCGATTGGAGGAAGCGCATATAAGGAATGCACCTCGGCGCAGTTTTACTGACCAAGCCAAACTTGACACCCAACGGATTGACGCCGCCATTTTTGAATTGGAACGCGAGATATTCGACAAAATAGGTCTTGAACCTGATGAAATCACGGCTGGGCGCAATATAAGCCGAACTGGCAAATCGTCGGGCACACACGGGACATGAGGATCCGCAGGCGGACTTTTTCGGTAGTGACATCGTTAAAGCGCAACAGGCGCTTGCAGCCGATCGTGGTGGCGTGGGCAAATTCCTTCCAGCTTCCGGCATCCCAGGCCTCAAGCGTAAATTCTTCGACTCTTTGGCCTACTGTGATATATTCTGCAAGCTCAGCGACATTGAAGGTGGACTTTTTCGCCAGGCTGAATTCTACTGTCGCACTGGTTGTGCCGTCATTAGTGCTCCAGTAAGTATTTTTGTTGCCGTCTACTATTTTGTCGGCTCCATAGTTGGGATTGTCGTCGCGCACGTGCGAGGCCTTTGCAGTTGCACCCAGGGCAAGATTTTCGTCGAAGATTTCATCCAGCACTTTTCGCAGCTCGCGCAGACGTCGGGTATCGTTTTCGTGAATCAGGCCCCGCTGGTCGGGCGGAATATTCAGCAGCAAAACGCTGTTTCGGCCCGCAGAGGAGAAGTAAATCTCCAGCAGTTTTTCCACCGATTTTATCTTATCGTCCTGGCTTGCGTGGTAAAACCATCCTGGGCGGATCGATACATCCGTTTCAGCCGGATACCAGATCAGGCTACTGCCGTCGCCCAGTGCTGCGATGCTGCCCAGGTCCTTTGCCGTGAGGTTCACGAACTCGAACGGTTTATCGTTTCTATTCATAACGCTCCACTCGGATTCACGGGCGTAGCCGGCCTCATTGCCGACCCATCGGACATCGGGCCCATTGAAAATAACCGCGTTCGGCTGCAATTCGCGCACGATTGCATAGTAGCCGGCCCAGTCATACTCCATATCCTTGGCGTTTGGCCCTTTAGCACCGTCGAACCAAACCTCTGCGACCTCGCCGTAATTTGTCAACAGTTCCCGCAACTGGTTTTTGTAGAACTGGTTGTACTTGACTGTGTCACCGTAGGTAGGCTCATGCATGTCCCAGGGCGACAGGTAGAGGCCGAGGGCGAGCCCCGCCTGGCGGCAGGCATCTGCAAGTTCTCGCACCACATCGCCTTTGCCGTCACGCCACGGGCTGTTTTTTACCGAGTGCTCGGTGTACTTACTGGGCCAGAGGCAAAAGCCGTCGTGGTGCTTGGCGGTCAGGATTATCATCTTCATGCCGGCTTCTTTGCAGACTCGCACCCACTGCCGGGCGTCGAGTGCGGTGGGGTTGAACAACTTCGGGTCTTCCTTGCCGGTGCCCCATTCCCTGTCGGTGAAAGTATTTATGCCGAAGTGTACGAACGCAATAAATTCCCGCTGCTGCCAGGCAAACTGCCTCGGCGAGGGCGTTACCTGGGTGGCCTTGCGAATGATTTCTTGCTGGTCGGAGGCGCCAGCTTTATCCACCGCGTCGTACACCCGGACGTAGTCAACTACAAAGTAGTCGGGCAGCTCTGCCTTTGCTATGTCACCGCCCCATTTGCTGATTTCTTCGGTCAATTTTACGAACTGCGGCACCTGCGAAACGCTACCAGCGCTCGTGCGCCAGGTCTCTTTGCCATCGACGTAAAACACGTATTCATCGGGTTTCCAGTGCAGGGCAAACGTATGAAACCCTTCGCTCAGGCTGGGTATCGTGGAATTTTGCCCAGCGTGCTTGTGGTCTTTTCCGTAACCGTCCCAGTGCAGGTTCTGGGTGAGGCGGTCATCTCGCCAGGGATATTCCATAATGTCAATTTCTGTGCCGTCTCTGCCTCCGTCTCCTACTTTGCCTACGCCGTCTGTCTGGAGCCAAAATGCCGGCCAATGTCCCGGCTGTTCTGGGAACTTGCACCGGCACACCCAGTATCCGAATCTGTGCTCAAACTTGTTCTTGGTCCGCACGGCGCCACAGGTGTACCGGTCGCCATCTTTTTTTGTGCGGAGCATCAAATTGCCTTTGCCGTCCAGATAGGCGTCGTCTTTGACCCAATAGCCGTCGCGGCGTTTCCAATCGCCGAGAATCTCCCATTTAGACTGGTCGATCTTTGTGCCGGTGAATTCATCGCTCCAGGTCAGCTTCCATTTTTTTCCTTCAGGCACAGTTGGCATAGATTTTTCCATTGTGCTGGTGTGCATGCAGGCTGAACCAGCCAAGACACACAGCACAATGCCCAGAGAAATGAATCTCGTGATAGAGAACGCTTCACCTTTCATGTTCTTATTCCTTCCGGCAGTTTTTTCAACTTTCTTCGCCGGGTTGCTGTTACGCCCGACACAATCGTAGCTACTAACATAATTGCCAACGTCACTGTGGTGAACCAGTGTCCCCAGGTCGCTGTTTGCACGTGGGCCATTTTAATAAGCACCGTGCCGACGGCGAAAGACTGTAGAAACATCTTTATTTTGCCGGAAGCTACCGCGCCGAAATTTATGCCGTGGGCCTCAGAGACGTGTCGCAGGACGGTCACGTAGGCCTCTCTTAAAATTAGAATGCCTGCAACTGCCCAGTGCACAATTCTCAGGACATTGTCGGGCAGGTCAAAAAGCTTTGGCTGGCCGATTATCGCAAAGCAAACGAAGGTTCCGCAGATCAGGGTTTTGTCAACCAGCGGATCGCTCATTCGGCCGAACTTGCTGGTAACGCCCAGTTTTCTGGCGATATGCCCATCGACCACATCGGTGATACCGGCAATGACAAACAAGACAACAGCGACGTCCAGGAATAGTGGTTTGTTTTCAATATAGGGTATATAGAGAACCATAGTCAGGAAAATAGCCGTCAAGCCAAGCCTGGAGAAAGTCAGGATGTTCGGGATGAGTTCGACCATAACGGAAAGTTTAGCCTTTCTGGGACATAATTCAACGCTAAATTTGCCGGACAATCAGGTCGTAGTTTTCTGTGCCAGTGACCTCGGCGTTGATAAACTGGCCGGCAGTTGCGGAGCAGTGCTCTATTATGCAGATGCTGTCCACCTTTGGTGCCTGCCCGTAGAAGCGTCCGCGGCCGGTGCCCTTGTCATCAACCGAGTCAACAAGGCAGATAAAGTTGCTGCCGATCCTGTTTCTGTTTTTGACAAAAGCGATCTTCTGCTGGGTCAGCATCAACTTTTCGAGTCGTTCTTGCTTGACCGGCTCAGGGACCTGTCTTGGCATCTTGGCCGCAGCCGTGCCCGACTCCGGATAGAATTGAAAACAGCCAAGGGCGTCAAACTCGGCCCACTTTATAAACTCCAGAAGCTCAGCGAACTGACGGTCGGTCTCTCCAGGAAATCCAGCCATCAGTGTTGTACGAAGGACAACGTCAGGGATGACGCAGCGAAGCTTCTCGATCAATCTGTGCAGGCGGTCCTTTGTGTCGGGCCGGCGCATGGCTCTCAAGATTTTGTCGTTTACGTGCTGAATCGGAATATCAAGGTAATGGACGACTTTCTCGCTTGATGCAATGGTATCGATAAGCCGGTCGTCGATGCCGGCAGGCCACAGATACATCAATCGTATCCACCTGACGCCGGCGATTTTTTCAAGTTCAGTTATCAGTTCAGCAAGGGCGTTTTTCGTTTTCAGGTCGCGCCCATAGTAGGTGGTATCCTGCGCGATTATGTTCAGCTCAGCCACGCCGGAGCGGGCAAGCTCGGTCGCCTCTGCCAGGATGCGATGCCTGGATTTACTTCTGAATTTGCCTCTGATCGCTGGGATTGTGCAGAAAGAGCACCGGTGATTGCAGCCCTCGCTGATTCGCAGGTATGCCCAGTGGCGTCCGGTAATAAGAAGCCTGCCACTATCATCGCTGCACTTTTCGGGCCAGTTCTCAAGGTGGGCAAGGCGGTTTTCGCAAAAGAGGGTTTTTTTGATTATCTGGGCGATGTTATCCCGCTGGCCCAGGCCAATAACGGCATCGATGCCGGGTACTTGGTCAAGAAGTTGGCGGCCGAGCCTTTGTGACAGGCAGCCGGCGACGATTACTTTTTTTATGCTGCCGCGGGCTTTACAATCGACTGCGTGACGTATTGCCTGCAGTGCCTCGACCCTGGCTGGTTCGATAAAACCGCAGGTATTAATGACGACAACATCAGCGTTTTCCGGCTCGGCAGCTATTACTAAGCCCGATTTTGCGATTTCTGCCAGCATTTTTTCGCTGTCCACGATGTTTTTGGGACAGCCCAGCGCCACAAAGCCGACAGTGACAGTTTTTCGCTGTTTTTTCGTCATAGGCCCATAAAATAGCAGGAGATTGTCATTTTATCTAATACTATGTCTGGGAAAATAGGGGCATTAAATTTTTGTTAATTTATTGGAATCTACTTGACGATAAATAGATGAGTGCAATATAATGGCTTTTTTAGGCCGTCTAAAATATAAAAGGTAGTTTAACACGGAGACACCGCGCCTTGTACGCGCATATTTTTGTTTCTGGTGGGAACTTGCTTATGGATTATGGCGGCCACAAGCTTAGCCGCAGTCGAATTGTCGGTGCGACTGTGGCTGCTATGGCTCTCCTCTGGGTGGGAGGGTGTGAGGGGTTCTTTGCGCAAGAATCTGCCGGCGTACAGGCAGAAAGCATCATAAAAGAGCTCAGCCGAATCAGGCCTGTAGCTGAGCCAAACATTCCGATCCCCGACGTTTATAAAGAACCGCCCCAAATCCGTGAGCAAATTGTCGGCGGCAAATCAGAGTTCAAGTTATTCTACTTCTGCAATTATCACACTTCGGACGAGTTAAAAGAGGTAGTTCACGATCAGTTCGCCACAGTCATCTTCGATGAAAAAGGCAAGTCAAGCCGACAGGCAGACTACACGGTCACCAGCGTTGCCGCCACCAACCAGTTGATAGTAAGATGCCCAAATAAAGAGGATGTTGAGGCGGTGCTGGAACTTTTGCATTACGTGGATGTCTCGCCCATACAGGTTAAAATTGATTGCATTATTTCTGAAGTCTATGCGGATAAGACGCTGGACTGGTCAACGAGCTTGGAAGTTCAAGAGCTATTCGGCGAGAAGATTTGGGCCGGACCGTCAGGACAGCCTTTCGGGATCGCCGTTGACGAACTGCTCAAAGATCCGTCTTTGCTGCCTGCATTTCCCGGTGCTTCAATCAGGGAGCTGGCTCGCGCCAGAATGGGGCTTCAGGTTGGATATGCCAGCGAGAAGTACCTGGGTCTGGTCGATATACTGGAGTCACACGGTTATCTGAAAGTCTTGATGAACCCCTCGCTTGAAGTCGTCAACGGCAAAACAGCGAAACTCTCGTCAAGTCAGAAGGTGCCGCTGCAGCAGGAATATATTACAAGTGGCGCTGTTTCGCAATGGGTAGAGAGTAGAATGCAGTATGAGGACGTGGTCGACTCGCTTCAGATTACTCCTCACGTGTTCGCACAGAACTACATCGGCCTGGAAACAACCATTGTCCTCGGGTCAAAATTAACACCTGAAGGTGTCAAGCAATTGCCTATTATCACCAAGAAAGAAATCAACAACAAAGAAAACCGCATCAGACAAGGTGAGAGTCTGGTAATAGGCGGGATGAGAAAGAGCGAGAGACGCGATGTTAGGCGGGGCATCCCCTTCCTGAAAGATATCCCTATAATCGGCATTCTATTTTCCGGCAGCGATTTTGAAGAGCGAGTGGTAGAGACCATATTCATTCTGACTCCGAGCATCTCCACAGGCGGCAAGCCGAATGCAGACATGGTCGAAGACCTCCAAAGGAAACACGAACAGGCCAAGCAGACCGGAGAGTTATCCGAAACCTTGACTGATCCCTTCGGCGTCGAGGCCGGCAAGAAGGAACAAGAGCACAAAGCCGACCAGGCTGAGCAGTCCCGGCTCGCGGCTGAGGCTGAAAAAGCAGAGGCCCGACATGCGGTCAGAGAAGCAGGCGTTCGGACAGAACGGGCAGAGACACAAGCTCAGCGGGCAACCGCTGAGGTGTCAAATGTAAGAACAGATTCGCAAAAGCTGATTGCTCAAGCTAAAACCACTGAAGAAAAAGCTGTCGCCGATGCCAAGCAGGCCCAGGCTGAGCTGGAAAAAGCAAAGGCTGAACTGGCCAAGGCAAAGACCGACACTCAAACGGCGCAGGCTGAGATAGAAAAGTTGAAAGAGCAAGTTAAACAGGCTGAGCGGAAAGCTGCTGATGCCGAAAAACGTGCCCAGCCTGAAACACAGAAGCCCAAAGCGCAAGATCAGCCAGCTCAGGCTGAGGCCAAGAACTCCCAGACAGAAACCGGTAAGGCCGATTCCGGCCAGTCAAAGCAAGACAGAAAAGCATCTGAAGCCGAAGGGCCTAAGAAGACCTGAGCACGGCGCGTGTCACTATCGGTCCCACGTTTGCATAATGATTAGCCACATACGCGAAACGAAAAGAAGTTAAGGGAGATAGTATATGCAGAATTTCGACGGCAACAAGCTTCGCAACGAAGGTTTCGATGACCCGATTCCTCTTGACGACGATCTGGACAAGCCGATTCCGCTTGATGATCAACCGGGCAAAGCTGGTGTCTCTCATGCCCCCTTGAATTTGGGCGGCGGTGGTGCAGTAGAGGCAGCGAAGCCGGCTGTGAAAAAGGACGCTGTAAAAATAGTCTCAACCGCTCGAATCACAGGCGTAAAGACCTTCTTTACAAAACTGCATCCGGGGGCTATGGATTTTCTTGACGAGCAGATCAGTAAGTGGCTGAAAGATAACCCCGGCGTCGCGATAAAGCAAACTAACACTACCACGGGTGAGGTCCAGGCCAAAAAGACCGAACCCAACATTATTATTACCGTCTGGTATTGATTTGTATCCAATACATGGGGTCTGGGCGGAGGGTAAAGCGGCTTTTTGCGTCGTTTCATGCTATCATGGAGAAGTTTTGCAACTACTCGGCAACGAATCAGAGACGACAGATTGGACCCTGTAATCGCCGGGAATCGGCAGAGAGAGTCCGGACCTTTTTGATCGCCCCTGCGTTTGGCAAACCAAGCAAAAAAGATTCTTGCAACAAAAATTCTTGACACATTTGGCAAATTGCCTTATTTTCCTGGTGTTTAGCTGTTTGTGTGTGGTGGAATAATAGAAGAGTCTTAGATTTTTTGGAGATTTGAGTGGCTAGCCAGTTGACCCGTCAGTTAATCAACGCCGGCGTGCATTTTGGGCACGGCGTCAGCCGATGGAACCCCAAAATGGCCCCGTTTATTTTCGCCAAGCGTGGTAACATTCATATTATCGATGTCAGGAAGACTCTAAAGGGCTTGCTGATAGCAAAAAGACTGCTGGCCCAGGTGGTAGCATCAGGCGACGACGTTGTCTTCGTAGGTACCAAGCGCCAGGCTCAGAAAGTAGTTGAAGCAGCGGCCGGCAAGTGCGGCATGCACTATGTCTCGCAGCGCTGGCTGGGCGGAATGCTCACAAACTTTCGAACCATACGCTCCCGATTGCAGAGACTGGAGCAACTCGAAGCCATGGAGCAAGATGGAACACTGGAAAGTGAGAGCAAGAAGCACGCCTCCAGGCTCAAACGTGAGATGCGAAAGATAAGGGGTAATATGGATGGCGTCCGCAAAATGGCTCGCCTGCCCGGGGCGGTGGTCGTGGTGGACGCGAGGAAGGAATATCTTGCTCTGCGCGAGGCCAAGAAACTGGGCATCGAGACGGTGGGACTTCTCGATACGGATTCGGATCCCGATACGGTGGATGTGGCGATTCCGGCTAATGACGATTCCATCCGGGCGATTGAGTTGATACTTAACGAGTTGGCCGACGCGGTAGCGATCGGTAAGACGATGACTTCTGCCCGTCCTGAGCCTGCGGGCCGGCCGAAGCGGTTTCGTCCGAGGAGGCCAGCCTTGGCCCGAGCCGGCGAAGCTGAACCGGGGGCTGTCACCGCCGTCGAGCAAGCGGCGGCGCAAGATATAGACTCGGCCCCGCAGGGAAGCGACAACAACCAGAAAGTGCCCGACCAACCAAGCAACGGGCAATAATTGCTGATATTGAGCCGGTGGTTTCACGGCCGGTTCGGATAATAACGGTTACAATTCATAACTGACGACCCGTAATAAGTAAGGACCTTCGAGATGGCGGAAATTTCAGCTTCAATGGTGGCAAAACTACGGAAGATAACCGGCCAGGGAATGATGGACTGCAAAAGTGCGCTTCAGGAAGCGGGCGGTGACATCGACCAGGCCATCCAGATACTGCGGAAAAAGGGTCTTGCCACCTTAGCCAGACGCGCCGAGCGAGAAACGTCACAGGGGCTGGTTGTGGCTAAGGTCAGTGACGATGGCAAAACAGCTATTCTGGCAACGCTTTGTTGTGAGACCGATTTTGTCGCAAAGAGCGAGGACTTTGTCGCCGCAGCCGAAGCCTTAGCCCAGTGCGCGATGGCCTGCTCAGCCCACCAGGGTGCCGAGAATGTCCTGCAGGCCAAACACCAGGGCAGACAGTTTAAGGATATTCTGGCGGAGACGGCCGGTAAGACCGGCGAAAAGACCGAGGTAGGTGACTACGCAAAATATAAGCTGGATGGTCCCGGCCTTATAGGCACGTATGTTCACTTCAACGGCAAGGTCGGGTCGATGGTACAGATTGAAACCAGCGATGAAAATGTGGCCGCTGCGGATGCGCTCAAGAGGGCAGCTTCCGATATAGCTATGCACATTACCGCGGCGAAGCCTCTGGCCTTGGATGAGAGTGGCATCGACGCTGAAACCATCGAGCGTGAAAAGGCCGTTTTCGCCGCGCAGGTCAAAAATAAGCCCCCAGAAATGATAGATAAGATAGTCGCAGGCAAGATGAAGAAATTTTATGTGGAGAACTGTCTTTTGCAGCAGCGATTTGTTAAGGACGACAGCAAATCTGTAGCACAGGTTGTAGATGAGGCTGCCAAACAGGCTGGGGGCCAGGCGAATATAAAGAGATTCGTCCGATTCGAAGTCGGATAGGTATTGGCGATTTCCGGTTTCCGATTGCCGATTGTCAGACATAAATCGGAAATCGAAAATGAGCTATCGGAAATCCGTAAATGGCTGCGAGCGAATATAGGCGCGTCTTATTGAAGCTTTCGGGCGAGAGTTTCTGCAGGCCCGGCGAGTTCGGAATTGACGGGGCGGCACTTGAATCGCTTGCCGAGCGAATAGCAGATATATGTAAGCTTGGGCCGCAGGTGGCGGTCGTGGTAGGGGCGGGCAATTTTCTGCGGGGAGAGGCGTTCTCAAAAACCACCCACATACCCAGAAATACCGCTGATTATATGGGGATGCTGGCCACTATTATAAACGGTTGCGCGCTGCAGGAGATGCTGGAAAAGCTTGGCCAGCCGACGAGAGTTCTAAGTGCGATTGACGTGGCGGCGATGTGTGAGCCGTTCATCCGCAGAAAGGCTCTCTGGCACCTGGAGCACAACAGGGTGGCAATACTGGCCGGCGGAACTGGAAATCCCTTCTTTACCACCGATACCTGTGCGGCTTTGCGAGCCTCGGAGCTGGAGGCAAATCTGCTAATAAAGGCGACAAAAGTCGATGGCGTCTACAGCGAGGACCCGGCGAAAAATCCACAGGCGCAGCTTTTTGAAAAATTGTCTTATGATGAGGTCCTTACCAAAAATCTGAGGATTATAGACCATGCCGCTGTGAGCCTTTGTCGGGACAGTAACATCCCGATTATCGTGTTGAATATCTCCAAAAGAGGTAATATCGCCAAAGCTCTTTGCGGCGAGCGAGTTGGCACGCTAATTTGCGCAAAGCCCTGACCGGAGGTTAAAGATGCCGACAAAAGAGATAGTCTTAGAGAGCAAATCCAAGATGGAAAAGGCGGTCGAAGTACTGCACGATGAATTAAAGACCGTTCGGACTGGAAGGGCTTCGACTGGCCTGGTTGAGAATATAAAGGTGGAGTATTACGGGACGCCTACGCCTTTAAGACAATTGGCTACCCTGGCGGCGCCGCAGCCTGATATGATTGTGATAAAACCGTTTGACCCGGCATCGCTAAAAGAGATCGAAAAGGCGATAAAAAATAGCGACTTGAGCATTGCGCCGATTGTCGAGGGTAAGCTCATCAGGCTCAGCATCCCGCCTCTCAGTGAGGAAAGAAGAAGGCAGCTTGTGCAGCAGGCTAAACAGCTCGGCGAACAGGCAAAGGTCGGTCTTCGCAACATCCGAAGAGACGTAAATAAGCAACTGGAAAAGCAAGAAAAAGACAAGCTAATTACAGAAGACGACATGGAAAAAGGGAAAAAACAGGTAGACGATACCACCAAAGAGTACACCGACCGAATCGATTCGATGATTAAACACAAATCGGATGAAATAATGCTCGATTGATGCCCCCCCAAACGGGTTTGGGGGCGAAATATTTTGTTTAGCCGTCGCCGGCACGGCGACGGTCAGGTAAATTATTCCGGGGGACAAAATAATGCCAGATGATAAGAATACGAAAATCAAACCTCGATCTAAAACTGCCGTCAGGTTCCTGACATGGGGCCTGGCAGTTGTGGCCGTGTTGGTCGTGTCGGCATTCTTACTTCTGCCTGTGGTTATTTCCAGCGGCGCCGCACGGAGAATCATATTAGCCAAAGTCAACAAGGCCATAAACGGCCGGGCAGACTTTGCCGCTCTCTCTATGGGCTGGTACAAAGGCATCAAGGTCACGGATTTCAGTTTTAACGATAACGCTGGCCAGGCTTCGGTGCAGGTAAGGCAAATCACTACCAAGCCGCATTACGGCTCTATTGTGATGGGCGATTTGTCGTTCGGGAAAACCGTCATTGACCAGCCGCAGGTACAGATAAATCTAAAAGCCCAGCAGCCGGCTAAAACGACCAGCGAAATTCCTCGCGCTCAAAAATCGCCTATGGTCGCTTTGCCGGTTAAGGTCATAGACCTTGTGGTCAATAACGGCAATTTCAAAGTGACCGACGGGCAAAGCAGAACAGTTGAGCTTGCGCAGATAAACTCGCAAGTTAGTTTAAGGCCGCCGAATCAGCGCAGCAGTTTCAATATCAGTATGGCGGTGGCGGATGCAGGCAAAGAATCGACAATCAAGGCCGTCGGACAAGTCCAGCCCGGCACCAACAGCAAGGGCTGGACGCTTAAAGGCACTACGGGCGATTTCATCGTAGAGGTCAACGACTTGGATCTCGAATCTCTGGGACCGATTCTTGAACTAGCCAAACTCCAGGTTCGGGCACAAGGTCGGGTTTCTGCCGATGTGAATGCTGTGATAAGAGATGGCGCCTTTGAGAATTTAAGCGGGATAGTCAAGGCAAAGAATCTGGATATAGGCGGTCCCCAACTAAAGGGCGATAGACTAAAGACCAGCCTTTTGGATGTCACCGTAAGATTGAAAAGCCAGCAGCAGTTTATGAACATTGAGAAGTTGCAGGTAGATAGTGACTGGCTCCGAGCAAAAGCCGGCGGCATGGTTCCGACCACGTTTAAGTCGTGGGGCGACATTTTGGCAGGTAAGTCGGATTACAGCTTGAACGCCGATTTCGAGGTCGATGTCGATAAGGTTCTTTCACAGATGCCGCATACGTTCGGCCTCAAAGAGCAAATGAAGGTAACGTCCGGCAAATTGAGCGGAAATATCCAGGCAAGTCGCGGCAGGCTTGTAGGGCAGGCAAATCTTGCCGGATTAGCCGGGACGGTCGACGGCAAAAAGCTCGCTCTTTCTGAACCGGTCGCCGCCAAGCTCCAGATAACCGCCGAGAAGGACAAGTTCAACTTTGATGTCCTCGACGTCACAGCCGCATTTGCCAAAATCGGCGCAACGGGCAGCCTCGAACAGCTTAAATATGACGGCCAGGTTGACTTGGCAAAGCTCCAATCGGAGCTGGGGCAATTTGCAAATTTGGGCCCATATCGGCTGGCGGGCGAACTTTCCAGCAAGGGACAACTCTCCATCGTTAAAGATAAGATCACGGTTGCCGGCTCTTCGCAGGCAAAGAATCTTGCCGTCAGCTCAGATAAAGGCGTCAGTGCCGCCGAGCCGATGGCCGATGTCACTTTCGCTGTTGACATCGACAGGCCGAACAATATCCTCACCATCGGTTCGATAAAGGCAAATGCCGGTCTTGGCCAAGTGAGCATAAAAGACGCCGTTGTGCCGCTGGGCGAAAAGGCGGCCAAACCTATGAAACTGCTGGTTTCCGCCAGCAACGTTGACCTGCAAAAAGTCCAGCCGTTTGCGGTGTTATTCGCGTCTTTCCCGGAAAAGATGCAGATGGCCGGCATCGCCGAATCTCAAATTCAGGTCACTTCCGAAAAAGGTATTTACAGAATCACCACTGATGCCACAAAGATCAAGAATTTCAAGCTTGTCTCCGCGGACAAAAAGCCGTTTGAACAGCAGGAAGTTCTGCTTGTCTTCGATGCCGAAATCAACTCCAAGGAAAAGGCGATAAATGTCAGAAAACTCCAACTGGAGAGTCCACAGATAAAAATCAAGAAGGCCGAATTCAATAAGACCGACAACGGCGGCAAGACGAAATTGCAGGCTCAGCTTGAAGGCGAGTACGATTGGGCTGCTGTAAGCGCAGCGGCTTCGGGCTTTTTGCCGCAAGGTTTTGAACTATCTGGGCAAAGAAAGTCCGCTATTAGTTTTTCCAGTGAATACCCGGCGGGCAAAACGGACCAGTTGCTATCGCATCTGAACGCCAAGACGAAGCTCGGCTTTGAGCGGGCCGCGTACCTGGGATTGAATTTTAGCCCCACAGAGGTCGATGTGCAGGTTGAAAATGGCGTGCTGCGCATCGCGCCCTTTTCCTCAAAGGTAAACAATGGTCAATTAAGCTTTGCCGGCCAGGCTGATTTTACAAAGAAGCCAGCGGTGCTGAGAACGCCGGGGCCTATCCAGATGGCAAAGGACGTTCAAATCAATAAAGAGACTACAGAGAAGCTATTGATGTATGTCAATCCGATCTTTGCCAATGCAGTTAATGTCAGCGGTGTAGCGAACTTCGGCTGCGAAAAACTTGCCATACCGCTGGCCGGCAATGCCGAGAAAGACATCCAAGTAGTCGGCACTATCTCGATGAACAATGTGCGCTTAGAGGCCTCGGATTTGCTCGGGCAGATTCTCTCTGTGGCGGGCGGCGGCCTTCGCGGGCAGGTCATCACCATTCATCCGACAAAATTTGTCCTGCAGGATGGCTTCCTAAGATATGACGATATGCAGGTGGATGTCGGCGATAATCCGGTCAATTTCAAAGGCGTCATCGGGCTGGATAAAAGCTTGAATATGACCGTCACTTTGCCGTACACTGTCGACGGCAGAACTGTCAGGGTCGGCAAAGACGCTGGCGCTCAACGGATGTCTGTGCCTCTAAAAGGAACGATCCTCAAGCCTGAGCTTGACCTGGGCGGACTCCTTCAAGATCAGTTGAAGAAGCGGTTGCTCAAGGGCCTGGAGGACATATTGCGATAGAATGTTTTATTTAGCCCCGCGATCCTTCGACTGGGCTCAGGACGGGTTTATCGCGGGGGTTCTATCCCTTCGTAAAGATTAAAAGGCAAGTAGTATGTTTCAGGAACTTTTATCCACGCCGAGTGCACAACTGGGTAAAGCCGGCCGTCTGGCGGTTTTTCAGATTAAACTCTGGTCGCACTGCGTAAGGCTGTTGAAAGTGAACCGTGCCGGCCAGCAGGCAGCAGCTCTATCATATCATACGATCTTCGGAGTCGTTCCGCTGGCAATTGTCGTCCTACTGATTTTTCAGTTGTTTCCCAAGCACAAAGATGTTGCCGACCGGATCAAAACTCTGGTGTACGACCAGCTTCAGCTGACAACAATTGAATACCATCCTGATCCGCAGAAGACCGACGAGAAAATAATGCTAACTGAATACCTGGACAACATGGTCGGCGACTTCTTCCAGGGCGTAAATACCGGCTCGGTTACGATAATTAGCACCATATTTGTTATCTGGGCCGCTGTGTCGCTGCTTTCAACCATTGAAAGGGCGTTCAACAACATCTGGCACGTCCCCATAGGCAGAAATCTTCTGCGCCGAATTATAAATTACTGGGCCCTTCTGACTCTGGGGCCTCTGCTGTTAGGCGTTGGAATCTACCTGATCACACAGTACACTGCCGCGGTACAAATTCACAAGACCGTTCTGTCAAGCATCGGCCCGGCGCTGTTATCTTATCTGCTCTCGACCGCAGGTTTTTTTCTGCTATATTTTGTCTTGCCCAATACCAAGGTTCAGGCAAAGGCTGCCATTTCCGGCGCAGCGGTAGCCGCTCTGGTCTGGGCGATTGCCAAGTGGGGCTTTGGCCTATATATCACGGAGTTTGTTCCCTACGGCAAGGTCTATGGTGTGTTAGGCCTTGTACCGCTGACCATATTGTGGATTTTTATTAGCTGGCTTATCGTTTTATTTGGCTTGCAGTTGACCTTCACCACCCAGCACCTAAAGAGTCTTGACACTGCCGAGATTACCGCTGCCAGGAAAACGGAGCGATATTTCATAGCCAGCGAGCTGACGATTATCAATATTGTCAGGGAGATTGCCGCAGCTTTCGAGCAAAATAGGGCCCCTGTCGCAGCGGAGATTATCTGCAGCAAGTTAAGCATGCCTGCCGAGTTCGGCGAAAAAATATTGAACCATCTTGTGGCGGAGGGGCTGTTGGCAAAAACCAGTGACCCAATTGTTGGTTTTCTGCCGGTAACCGACCCGGAAAACGTCAAGCTGTCGCAAATTGCCAAAGCCGTTGCCGACGCCAGCTTTGGTCAGCCGTTGCGCGAAGCCGGCAAGCCTTTGGAGCATATAGTCCATCAGCAGAATGAACTGCTCGGACGATACAACCTCAAGCAAATCCTAAGTGACGAGCAGGACGCTGCAAGGAAATAGAGTATAGTCATAGTGCTATGAACATACTGGAAGCCGGCTGTGTCGTCCTCGTTTTCTTGGCGATATGTTCTCCGGCTTTGCTCTATGCGCCGCAGGCGCCGGCAACTCGTCCCGAGGATTCTCTGGTAGTGGTGACGTCCAGCACTCCTATGGGAAAACGCGCGGGAAACGCGTTTGTAATTGGCGACGGCACCCTGGTTGTAACTGCCTGGCATCTGGTATTCGAAGAATCCGAGCAGGGCGAGCATCAAATGCCCGGACTGGTCAGTTTAGTCAGCCCTTATCTTGGACAGGCGTGCTATGGCGAAATCCTCGCTGCCGATGAGGAGCTTGACCTCGCTGTGCTCAAGGCTGCCTGGCAGTTGTAAAGCTGCCGGATGTTTTGTTCGACTGCATGGACCGATAGGGCAAAGGTTTGTATCAACTCAGGGCCGAGTAATATCGCAGGTCAAGCGCCTGGTAGTCCAGACAGGTCATTGAGGAGTTTATCAGCAGCCTGCAATCAGAGAGCGGGCAAAAACTACCCGAGTAGCAATCGTCTGCGTGGGTTCCCACCGGGCGTGATCCTGTTTAGCCCTGCCATCCTTCGGCCTGGCTCAGGACGGGCCCGTGGGCAGGGCTGCCCCCGGCACAGGTCCGGGGGCTAACGTTTTATGGCTGAACCATTACAGGTTTGCTTATCTCCTCCTGTAATCTGCCGATTTCGTAGTCGCAACTAATCCACAGCGCCGGTAAGATCGGCTTCGGCCTGCCTCGCAAATCCTTGGCGGTTTGGACCTCCACCAACGGTGTCGCAGCAAGTTTTATCTCGATAGTGGCCCCTTCTTCGGGAATCGTGAACGTCTGCGGTTCGCCAAGCTCGTATGTCCCTTGCTCGCAGCGCAAAGTAAAAGTCATCTTTGCCGGCCTATTCAAAGCGGGCACCGACAACTTGTAAGAAGCCGTGAACGGCTCATTCTTCTTGGGCTTAGCCTGCACTGTTTTCGTCAGCGCAGAGTGCAGAATCTGGTGAACCCGAATCGTCTCCATGGGCACAGATGTCCAAAGATACTGTTTGTTTAGCCCGCCGTCATTTTTGGCTATTTCGAGGTGGTCGATTATGTTGCCGTTGATGTCTATGGTATCCATAGTCAGTTGATTGCCCTTGATATGGAACAGGCAGAAGTGATGTACTCGCTTGGCGGACGCGTGGTAGAGGGACGGCTCGATCTCATATAGTGATGCACCACCGCCGCCGGCTGTAATATAGGTTATGTGACTGCCGTTGGTTCCGGCTGGCGGCGCGACCGGCCAAAAGCGCTCGTACTGGTGTGAGTGACCTGTGATGACAAAATCTACGCCTGCTTTTGCCAGGCTCGGCAGGGCATCGGGGTAGCCCCAGTCCGACCAGTGCCCGCCGAAGTTTACGCTCGGCACGTGGTAGCTGACGAATTTCCACTGCGCCCGGCTGCTTCCGGCATCGGCAGCAATCAGCCTCAGCAGCTCTTCACTCTTGACGCCTCTTGAGACGTTGTCGAGGCAGAGATAGTGAACCGGACCATAGTTGAAGCTGACGTCGTTGCCCTGCCCGGGCGGAATCAGGAGTTTTTCGAAATTACCGCCGTTTCCTTCGTGGTTGCCTTTAGCGATGTAGATGGGGACGGCTTCTGCCAATCCTTCTATCGGCGCAAAGAATTGAGGACCCCATTGCCCGTAATTGTCGCCGGTGGGTACCAGATCGCCGGTGTGCACTACAAAGTCAACTTTCCTGGTTTTCATTAGTTCTATTAATTTGCGATGGATATCAGGATTGGTGCGACTGTCGCCGTAGACGACGAATGTCACTTCGTTGGCGTCGGGGGCAGGAGTGTGAAATTCGTAGATTTTGCTGAGGACGCCCGCCCCAGCCAGGCGGTATTTATAGGCTTGGCCCGGCTCTAAATCTTGCAGCCAGACCTTATGAATAAAGCCCGTCTTCTGATCGCTCTGTCTGCTGGCGGTACTATCGACACACTTGCTCGGTATCGAGCCTCTGCCATAGCATATTTTGCCTGGTTCCTGCGTGCTGGTTTCCCACATGATAGCGGCCCGATCTGGGCAAACTCGAAGCAGCACCGGCCCTTTTGTTATTTCGGCGCAGCCGCCCGTTGTGACAAGCACAATGGTTAGGGCGGCAGAGAAACAAAAAAGCGGCAATGCCATAGACTTTCCAGTTACCGGCGAGTGCCTTTGAGATGTGTTGGTCCTCATAAGAATCTTGCCTTTCCTTAAAGCCTGAGTGTGGTTTTACGTCGCGACTATTCCAATCAGACCGCTGCCCGCAGTATATATGAAAAATATGCCGAAAGCGAATAGCGCCAGTGTGCAAATTAGCAATACTATCTGCTGGAGGCGCGGGCCCAGCAGCGATGAGCCTTTGAAGCTTGCCCAGGACAGGATTTGCAGCCAGACAAGGTCCACCGACCAATGAGCCAGGGCAAAAAGTGCAAAGGCCCAGACTCCCCACTTGGTGGCCTGCGTAGCCAGGGCCATACCCACAGTCGCCCACCAGAGCAGGAAATATGGGTTGGTGGCGGATAGTATAATGCCGGCCAGAATGGGTTTGCCCGCAAGAGCCTTAGGCTGGGTGTCGGTTTTGGCTCTCAGGTTAAGTAAGGCCTGTGCCGCCATCAATATTAGAAAAGCGCCGCCCGCCAGACCGATTGCAATCTGGACTCTTGGCAGCTTGAAATATGTTCCCATACCCAGGATGATCACCACCATCAGGGGAAATTCGATAATGCCGTGGCCGATGGCGATAAGCGGCCCGGCATATCGCGACCGTGCCCCCATCGCGATGGCGGTAGCGGTGACGGGTCCCGGCTGCATCGCCCCGGAGCAGGAGATAATCAATACCTGAGCTAAGAAAAAGAGCAAGTCCATTTAATTGCCGGTTTGCCAACCATAGAAATTGTGTGCGCTGCACATGCACATATTTTCAATCTGTGCATCGTTCCCGCTCCCTTACGGTCGCAGCTCTGTTTTGAACGATGGCACATATTTTTTATGACTTGTATTACTCGCCGATGATTTTCACAAGGACTCGTTTTTTTCTTTTGCCGTCGAATTCGCCGTAAAATATCTGCTCCCATGGCCCGAAATCGAGTTTGCCTTCGGTCACGGCCACGACGACTTCCCTGCCCATCACGCTGCGCTTTAGATGCGCGTCGGCGTTGTCCTCAGAGCCGTTGTGCCGATACTGTGAGTAAGGTTTCTCCGGCGCCAATTTTTCCAGCCAGACCTCGAAGTCGTGGTGCAGGCCGGATTCATCGTCGTTGATAAACACGCTGGCGGTGATGTGCATGGCGTTACAAAGCAAAAAACCCTCTTTGATGCCGCTTTCTGCCAGGCACTGCTCGACCTGCGGCGTAATATTAACGTACTCTCTTCTATTTTGTGTGTTGAACCAAAGCTCTTTTCGGTAAGTTTTCATTGACCTTTTATCTCCAGAAACTTCTTTGAGTTCTGGGATTGTAGCATACTTCCTATTGCGCCGAAAATATCGCCCTGAAAGTTTCTTGACAATTTGCCTGGCGGGTGTAAGATTTTTGCCCAAAAGGGGAACCCATAGTAGAACACAAAATGTTTAGGAGAACACAATGGCTGACAAAAAAGCAGACTTAGCCGGGCCGGGCATCGGTGACTACGCGGAGCTTGAGAAAATCCTGCCGCGCGATTACAACTCATTGCTGTCGCCGAAGCAGACGCAGATCGCCACTTATGCTCTTAAAGACTACATCGAGCAGAATCTCTGCAAAGAGCTTAATCTAATTCGTGTCACCGTGCCCTTGATCGTGGATGTCGCCAGCGGCGTAAACGATTACCTTGACCGTGACGGCTCGCGCACGCCGATCGGATTCCACATTTCAAACGACTACAATAAGAATCCGGTCGACGCCGAGGTCGTCCAGGCGGCGACAAAATGGAAACGAATGGCTCTAAAGCAGTTCGGCATGAACATCGGCGAAGGGCTGCTCACCGATATGCGAGCGGTGCGCAAGGACTACTTCCTGGATCACGATCATAGCGCCTACGTTGACCAGTGGGACTGGGAGCTGGCGATAACGGCTGAGCAGCGAAATCTTGGATTCTTGTGGCAGGTCGTAGGTAAAATCTGGAAGGTACTCAAAGGCGCCGAAGCCCACGTCCAGCAGCTTTTTCCTCAGTTAAAGACCGATAAATACCCGAATTTGCCCGATGAGCTTACTTTTATCCACGCTGAGGAGATACTCGAGAAGTACCCGGAAATGCCGCGAAAGCAGCGCGAGACCACCATCGTGCAGGAATATCCCGCCGTCTTTATTATCGGCATTGGCTGGGTGCTCGAAGACGGCTATCCGCACGAAATGCGTGCAGCGGACTACGACGATTGGGTCACGCCGACAACCTCGCAGGATGGACGCCCCATGCACGGCTTAAACGGCGATATTCTTGTCTGGAATCCGGTGACGAAACGCCGGCACGAGCTGACAAGTATGGGCATCCGCGTCAACAAAGAGACGCTCAAGCAGCAGCTTGAGATTTCCGGCCAACTGCATTTTCTAAAGCTGCCCTATCATCAGGCGATTTTGAACGACCAGATTCCGCTTTCAATCGGCGGCGGCATCGGGCAATCCCGCACCTTTATGTTGCTTCTTAAAAAGGCCCACATCGGCGAAGTCAGCGCCACCGTCTGGCCAAAAATCCTAAAAGATATGGGCAGACAGAAGAATATCCACGTCATCGAGTAGACACTGCGTCAAGCCTGCTTCAACTCGCCGCCGCGGATCGGCATTGAACGAATACGCACGCCCGTGGCAGCAAAGACAGCGTTGGCAATGGCCGGGGCAACCGCAATAATCGGCGTCTCGCCGCCACCAGCGGAGGGAATGTCAGTCTTATTGATAAGATAGACGTCGATTTTGGGCACATCCTTGAACCGGGGAACTTGATACTTGGTAAAGGTCGCATTTAGGATTTTGCCGCCTTCGAATTGTATTTCTTCGGTCAGCGCACCGCCCAAACCCATAATGATGCAGCCCTGTACCTGAGAAAGCAGATTGGCCGGATTTTGGATAGGACCGCATTCAAAAGCCTCGCACACGTCCTGCACTTTGATCTCACCTCGGTTGCGATCAATACCGACTTGGACACACGCAGCCACACAGGAATTCTTTTCCGTTCCACACGCCAGCCCCACGCCTATATCAGCAGTGGTCTTCTTTCTGCGTGCAGGCCAATCGAAGTGCTTGGCGGCAGCCTCAAGGACGGCTCGTATCCGCGGGTTTTCAAGATGGGCAAGCCGAAAGGCAAGCGGATCAGCCCCTGCGGCGGCGGCCAGTTCATCCATAAACGACTCGCGGGCAAAGTTGTTGGCCGTCGCAGCCAGACACCGATATGCGCCTTGACGTAAGGGAGAATCGGAACTCACCGACAGGATTCTGGTGTTAGCTATATTGTACGGTGTGTCAATCGCGGCGCCGCCGGCGTTGATGTTGGTGAAGTCCCAGGCGATAATCGAGCCTTTGGCGTCCAGGCCGGCCCGGCACTCAATGACTGCTGCGGGCCGGAAATATGCCCAGGTGAACTCCTCGGCTCGTGTCCAGTGCACTGCTACCGGACGCCCGGCGGCTTTAGCCAATCGAGCCGCTTCTTCCGCTGCCTCGCCGCTATGTTTGCCGCCAAATCCGCTGCCCATATCGGGCACAATAGCGCGGACCCGCTCGGTCGGGATCTGAAAAGTGCTGGCTAAGTCGCGCTGTGCCCGCTGAGGCCAATCGATGCCCGTCCACACGGTCAGACTGCCATTGTTCCACTCCGCCACTGCCGCCCTCGGTTCCATCGGGGTATGCTGAATGTACGCCACCTGGTATGTTTCACTGAGGACCTTGCTTGCGTCAGCCAGTCCTTTGTCAATGGAGCCCCTCGTACTGGGACGGCCTGCCCCCGCATGTTTCTTCAGATAGGAGAATATCTCCTTGCTCGATGGATGAGGGGCGATTTTCCACGATGCCGTTTTGGCAATGGCCTCCAGTGCCTGGGCGGCACGAAACGAAGATGGCGCAGCGCAGCCCACGAACTGACCGTCACGGACGACCACCACATCGTTGCTGGCCTGTGCTTCGGAAAGATCGATTGACTCAAGCGTAGCCCCGTAAGAGGGCGGACGTAGGATTTTTCCGTAGAGCATATTTGGACGCACAACATCCGAAGGAAAACGATGCGCACCCGTAACCAGGTCTCGGCTGTTCGGCCTGGGAACAGCAGTGCCGAGAACTTCCCATTCGCTTACCGGCGTGAGAGTGACATCGGAGGGGATGGTCTGTTTGAACGCCTCGGCAACATCCTTTGATTTGGCCAGTTCCGCGTAGCTGATAGTCTGGTTCATCTGCCGGTGCGTAATAGTCCCGTTGTGTACATCTAAGGTGCTGCTGTCTACATTCCATCGCTTGGCGGCAAGACGTGTCAGCAGCTCGCGAGCGGTCGCGGCGCCTTGGCGAACAGCGGGGACAGTGGAGGGAGTTGTCCGGCTGCCCGCGGTTATGCCGTCATCTGGAACCAGAGCCGTGTCAGCCATGATCAGGTGAATCTGGTCAACGCCGACCCGCAGCTCTTCAGCGGCTGCCTGCGTTAGTTGTGCCCGTGGGCCTTGGCCTTCCTCGACCTTGCCGGTCATCACCGTAATTGTGCCATCCTGGTTGATGTGCAGTCGAGCCGCTACGGTGGCGGACTCACGGCTGCCGCGGCCGCCAAATCCCGTAAGGGATCCCCCAGCGGATTGCCGAGCGACAGAGACGCCTTCGGTCACCGTAATAAGAAGCCCCGTACCGAGTAGTTGCACAAAAGCGCGTCGGCTGAGTTCGACCTCGCTTCTCGTCTCATCGGACAGGTTAGGGCGCTCTGGTTCGCGCGTCTCGACTAACAGATCTTTTATCATGAGATTCTACCTCTGCATCCACTTGGCGGCGCTACGAACGGCATTCAGGATTTTCACATATCCGTTGCACCGACACAGATTGACATTCATCTCTTCGGCGATTTCCTCATCGCTAGGGCGGGGATACTTCTGGAGCAGCGCCACAGCCGTCAGAATCATTCCGGGCGTGCAATAGCCGCACTGTATCGCTCCCTCTTCAAGGAATGCTTGCTGAACGGGATGCAAGGTGTCACCTTTAGCCAGCCCCTCAATCGTGGTGATAGCCTTCTTGTCAGCCTGAGCAATAGGCGTGACACAGGACAGGACTCGCTGGCCATCCATCAGGACCGTGCACGCCCCACAGCGGCCCTCGCCGCAGCCGTATTTTGTGCCGGTCAGGTGCAGCTCCTCCCGCAGGACATCCAGAAGTGGGCGCTGTGGGTCGCTCGTGATGGTTTTCTCCTGCCCGTTGACAGTGAAGGTAAGCGTCACATCCATAAATAGCCTCCGTCGAACCATGCCCCGACTTCATCGGGGTCAACCAGGACGTCGTGGTTGTTCGCAGTCTATCATAGCCAGGCAAAGGCGCCAAGCGTGAACGGCGCTGGCGTGGTCCTTATTGTTGCCTTTGATATGTCAGTGTGGCGACACCCGGCTTATCCGCAATGGTCACAGGCAATCCATCATTCAGCAACTCACGACCACCGCGAGATTCTTGCCCGCCGGTATCCAGGTTGATTATAGAGTAGTTTGCTTGGGCATCTAAGCCGAGTAACTTGAAACGTGCGGACTCATAGAAGCTGTTGTGCCGGCGGAAGACCTGGACCATGCCTTCGCCCTTCTCTGGGCGGTCGAATTGCCAGACCATCCATACGGTGCCGTCACGAGTCCAGGGCGTCAGCGGATAGAAATCGCCGTAGTAGTTCGGGGCGATTTGACGCCACTGACCTATGAGGCGGCGAATCGCAGCGTAATCGAGGTCCTTCAATCGCACATCCAGACCAAAGCCGACACTCTGCCCAGCGTTGCTCCAGAAGGCATAAGGCTCGACCGGCGTATGGCCGCTGCCGTAGTAGGGCGCATTGCGCGTGCACACCGTGCCAGTGCCGTGAAACGGCAGCCACTGCGACAGACCATACATCATACATTGGTGGCCGATGGCTTCGAAGGCGTAGTCGCTCCGCCACAACGGCACGGCGCGGCGCATCGTCTCAAGGTCGTTGCGCCTGCCGCCGCTCGCGCATGAGTCGATGAGCATATTTGGATGTCGGCGACGCAACTCGTCCCAGTAGGCGAGGTACCCCGTGACGTGTCTGATTTCGCTGATGCCCTGGCGGTCCGGCGCGTCGGCGCCACGCCAGTAACCAAGCGGGTCCATGTTGAAATCCTGACGGTAGAGGTCGATGCCCTGCTCGTTCAGCAAGCCGTCCACGTGCTCGGTTAGCCACTGGCGTGTGGCATCGTTGCCGAGATTGAGTAGTCCCCCTTTGGCGCCGCCGAGCACCCATTCCGGATGTTTGTTCGCCAGCCACGTGTCAGCGGCCACCCGTTCCGGCTCGAACCAAACCAATATCTTCGACCCCTTGCTGTGCGCGTAATCTGAGATTGCCCGGAGTCCCCGCGGGAAACGACTCGCGTCCACCTCCCACGTGCCCACGCGCGGCCAGCCGCCGCCATGATGCACATACCAGCCGGCATCCATCCACCAATAATCAAGTTTGATGCCCTCCTCCAAGTAGCGGTCGATAAACATAATCTGGTTGGTCTCGTCGGCCTTGATCATCTCATCGTACTGGCGTGAGCTGGAGGCGAGTAACTGTGGTTGGGGAAGCTGGCCGCCGGGCTTGGGCATAGAGTGCGCCATCATCCAGCGGCGCCAGATATTCTGGGCGGTAATCCAATCCCCTTTCCAGAATTGCAGCACGATTAGTGGACTGCGGACTTCTTCGCCGGGCAGCAACTTGAATCTGGTTAATTCCTGGCCGGCACGCAGAAGCAGACCCATCGCGTCGTCGCGTACAAACTCCGCCGCCCACTGTCCTGGCCAACCAACGGCGACAATGATCCCTTTGCCGGACCATTCAAGGTTAAAGTAAGACCAGTCTGCATTGGTCGGTCGGCCGCCCGCGCCGCCCAGGCGTTTGGTTATGCCACGCCCCAGCGTTGTTTCCAGCGGGCCATAATCGCTGCCGCTGGCGGGAGAACCGACGTTGTGGTGCAGCAGAAACTCCCCATCGCTGCTGCGGCTCAGTTTGACATCCAGGGCCTGAATCTTTTCGATAATCGGTGTGTCGGCGGTGCCTGTGTTCTTGAAGTAGAGCGTCCATTCCGCCGTGGGAAAATCGTCGTACTCGATGAGAACACAGCGGACCTCCAGGTTGCTCGCCGGGTCGGTGTAAACCAGCGTGTGCTCGGTGCGCTGCGAGTCGAGCTTCTGGGCGTTGTGCTTTGATTGCCAGGACTTGAGCAGCTCCGCTGAAGGCTTGCCGTCGTAGAAGAATGAGAACGGCGGCATAGTAAGGGATAATTTCGGTGCTGTATCTGCCAGCGGCAGGTCCTGAAGTGTTACGCTGGTGCCATCCTGAAGCTTCACCACTGCATCGGCCCACAGTGCCTGGTCCCAACTGCGACCATCGCCGCCATCCTTGACACGTATCTCGAACTGGCGTGCACCGTTTAGCGGCACGTTGACGGCACACGCCCCATCCTTCAGCCGAAGCACCGGCGAGGTGAATGCCTCCTTTCCATCGACAAGTACGTGGAATGTCACCGAGCCATGGCCCGTTGCCGCCCCGCGCTGTGTATCGTCGTTGTTCTCCAATCCTACGTCTGCGACGAACCGTTCCGCCGGCTGCCCCAGGACGACCAACAAGTGCTTGGTGGAATTGAATCCGAGCCCGTTGGTGTAGGTTTTGCCGCCGAGTTGGTACGGCGTGCCGCGCCAAGACCGTCCGCGAGACACTCCATCAGACACATCCTCGTAGAGTATCTCCAGATGGGGACGACCGACATCCTCCATCCTCCTAAGGAGTGGGTCCATCCACCGGCTGCGAAGACTGAATTCGTCGGGTTGTGGTGCCACTGCGTGAACGGCCAGGGGCACAAATAAACTCACTATGATAACGTTGATGAGATTTAGCTGCTCTTTCACGTGCTCATCTCCTTTCTGCCTTAGCAGTAGACGACTGGCTCAAATAAATCATAATCCTTTTGAAGGCTGCTTAATCAGAATGTTAAAATATCTTTTATGCCCAGACCCAAATGCGATATTCGAATAGGCACATCCGGCTGGCATTACGGCCACTGGGAAAGGCTATATTATCCCGAAAAGCTCCCAAAGAGCAAATGGTTCGAGTACTATGCAAGAGATTTTGATACCGTCGAAATCAACAATACTTTCTATCAACTGCCAAAACAAGAGACTTTCAAGAACTGGCATAAACAAGCGCCGGAGAATTTTCTCTACGCCATAAAAGCTAATCGCTTTATTACCCATATAAAGAGACTAAAAGACGCAGAAGAGACGCTGCCCCTTTTTTTCGAGCGAGCCGAGTTGCTGAAGGAGAATCTCGGCCCTATTCTTTATCAATTGCCGCCAAGTATGCACAAAGACCTTGAGCGACTTGGCGATTTTCTACAGGTTTTGCCCAGAAATAGAACCGCGGTTTTTGAATTTCGGCACGAAAGCTGGTTTTCGCAGGATACATACGACCTGCTGAATGAATTCGGCGTGGGCTTTTGTATCCACGATTTAGTGGGCGTCCCGACTCCGCGGGTCATAACCGGCAAGGTGATTTACATTCGTTTTCACGGCACAATCGGCAGATATGACGGCGATTACCCCAAATCGACACTAAGAAATTGGGCCGAGTGGATAAAAGAACATATCAGCCAAGTTCGCGGCGTTTACGTCTATTTCAATAATGACGCCCAGGCCTACGCTGTCAGCAATGCAAAGACCTTGAAAGAGCGGCTTTGTGGCAGGGACGATATTGGGCCGTTACGTTGACGTAGATTCATTTTGCCCGTGAGACGTATGAGCCGTCCTCGGTGCTGATTCGCACAACCTCGCCGACCTCAATAAAAGGCGGCACACGGGTCTTAAGCCCGGTCTCAAGAACGGCCTCTTTCAACTGATTGGTCGCGGTAGCGCCTTTGGGCACCGGCGTCGTTTCAGTAACGGTCAGATCAACCACTTTGGGTAGTTCAATAGCGACTATGTTATCCTGGTATAATAGGGTAGTGAGCCTGGTGTTCGGCTTGACGAACTTTATGGATTCGCCTATCAGGTCATCCGACACGGTAACCTGGTCGTAGTTCTGATTGTCCATAAGGACATGGCCGGTGGCGTCCGAGTATAGGTATTCCATCTCCCGACGGTTAAGGAATGCCTGCTCAAGCTCTTCGGTAGAGCGCAGGCGTTTCTCGATTGTTACTCTATCGGACATTCGTCTGAGCTTGGCTTGCACAAATGCCCGGAGATTTCCAGGCGTAACATGAGTGGCTTCGACGCACACGTACAACTGGCCGTCCAGAGTGGTAGCCATGCCCGGTCTCAAATCACTTGCTTTCACATTAAGCTCCTCATTGACAACTAAACGCCGCAATCATCCATCGGCAAATTTATCCTGCAAAATAAACATCCATCTTTCAGACCTGTCAAGTGAGAACTTGCTATGGCCGATAAGGTAAAAAGGTTAAGATATGTGCTGGAACTAATACTACAGCGCAACTAACCTGGCACTATGCGCATTGTAACTTATTTCCTTATACGCACTTAAAATTCTAAATACTAATATCTAAATTCTAAACAAATCCAAATGACCAAAATTCAAAACTTCCCTGACAACAGGCAAGATTCAAAAGAGCGGCCCTACTTCAACGGCGGTAGCCGTTTGGGTCATTTGAAATTCGAATTTGTTTAGGATTTAGGATTTCGTGCTTAGGATTTTTCCTGCTATCATAAGTAGAATTATTTGCGCTGTAGAACTAAACCTTGCTGAAATAATGAATGTCGAATGTCCAGATAAGTGAGGTGAGATGCGATGAACTTAGTATCTGGCAAATTGGCTTTGTCTTTGCTGTGTTTGGCAATGCCGGCTTGTGCTTTCTGTGGTGCGATGTCTGACCCTCTGGAGTCGAAGCAGCAGCCTGGCATCGCAGTTGTTGATGAGGACCCAAATATCGTCGCGCGAATTGCAGATTATGTCATCATTAAAGAAGACCTGCGCAAGAGATTGATGAACGAGCTTCGCCCGGAACCTTATGAGTCGCTCATGCAAGCTGAGCCTGTCAACGCCGAGATCGTACTTAAAAAAATGATCGCTGAGAAGGCGATGATAATAGAAGCCCGCAAATCAGGCCTGCTGCAAAGTAACGAAGAAATCCGCACATCGGTTAAGCAGATCAGGGACAGAAATCTAGCAAACGCACTTCTGCAAAAGTATCTTCAGGGCAAACAGGCAGACCTTATGGTTACCGAGGCCGAAATTGATCAGGCGCTCAAGACCGATCCTAAGCTGGACCGAACGCGGGCACAGGCGATACTACAAAGAACAAAAGCCAATAAAATCTTAGATAGTTACTGGCAGCAGTTGTACAAGAAACTGAACGTTCAGAAGGTAAGTGCGAATTTTGCCAGAGCCGCAGAAGTCCATCAAAGGTTGTTGTACCGTCCCAAAGAACCTCGCAGCGTAGGCTGGATACAAAATAATCAAGTAAGAAATGAATTGACGCCCGAAGAGAAAAATCTCGTCCTGGCTAACTATGACAAGGGCAAAGTCACGCTGGAGGACTTGCTGGTCGCCTTATGTGAGATTGTTCCGCCGGGCCGGCCGAAGGATTTGAATACTGCGCAGGGCGTTGAACGGCTGCTGGATCGGGTCTTGAGGATACCGATTTTTGTCGCTGAGGCAGAGTCTCTCGGCCTGGATAAGGACGAAAGCATAGTCCGGCAAGTAAGACAGTACGAGGATATGCGGCTGCTCGGTGCGGCCCAAATGACAATATACCAGCAGGCCGCTGAGCCGAATGAGCAAGAGATAGTCACGTATTTCAACAACAACAAAGAGACGTTCGGCACGCCCAGAAGATTAAAGATTGACCAAATCTGGTGCCAGGACCTGAAAACCGCCCGCAAAGCGAAGGGCGAACTGGAAAGCGGCAAGGATTTTGAGTCGGCTAAGAAAGAATTCTCGTTGCAGAAAGAAAGCCAGCCGTTTGACGCTTCCCCCGACTCGGAAGGGATGTTCTTCAATGATTTATGGCAGAGCGACCCTAACACAGTTGTCGGGCCGGTAAAGGGCTTCTACTCAGACGCAGTTAAGTGGCGTATAGTTAAAGTATTCGAGAAGAAGCCCGCCGAGCTGAAAGAGTATTCCGGCGACCTGAAGGACCGGGTTAAGTCCAGCATATTGGCTGACAGGAGAAACGCCGCCTTTGCCAAATACAGACAAGAATTATTGGAAAAATATCCACACAAGATTTATGCCGACAGAATCAGGGATATTGACCCATTGAATATACCATAATGACCGACGATACAATCGAAAATCTCCAATTCTCAATCTTCAATTCTGAGGTCCTTCTACCGCCGTGGGGGACGAGACACCCCGATCTCTATGTCTATCTCCGTCGAGCTGGTTGTCGCTCCGCGGTTGTCGGTTGCCGTGGCCGTGAGTTTGTATGAGCCCTCTGGGCAGTCAGCCCACACAATGCCCCAGCCGTCAGAGCCATCATCGTCGGCGCCTATCTTATCGCCGTTGGCATAGAATTCGACTTTTACTACTATGCCATCTATGTCGCAGGCGTGAGCTTCAAGTTCAATTGTTGCTGGGCTGCGGAACTGCGTTCCATTTGTTGGGGCTGTAATAAACACGCAAGGCGGCTGATTTGGTACGGCCCCGCAGCACCTAAGCCAGTTCTCAGCGAGCAGCGCATAGTCCATCATGTCAACCACTCCGTCGCGGTTGCTGTCGCAGTCCAGAGATGGCGCCTCGCTCAGGCTTGCATAAGCGGTCCCGCCGTATGCACCCATATTGATGCGCCCGCCGTTGGGCCTGGGCTCCTGCAAATAATCGGCAGTTGGATCGCCACTATCAATGCAGGGACTCGTTACTTTATCCAGAACCCACACATTGTGCTCCGGCCAGTATCTGCCTCGCTGACTGCGCAAATGGTAATCGCCGTTCTGGGGTTCTACAAACATCGGGTCCGCGCTAAAGTTGCCTTGACCGGCTTGGCCGTCCCTGTTCGGGACTTCGCCGCCACGCTGGATACAACTGTAGTGGGCCTGGCATCCAAACAGGTCATCACTACTGTTGTGCCAGAAAATGGAGTTGCTCACATTCGGCTCGGCCCGGACATACGCCTCGATCCCGTATTTGTTATTGACGACGGTCACGTTGGCAATGGTGGGCGAGCTACCGGCAATGAAGATGCCGATGAAGCTGTTTCTTATAACGAAGTTTTCCAGCACACTGCTGGATTCTTCGCCCATATAGAAGGACACGGCGAAATCGCCCGGAGCCTCTATTACCGCTGCATCCTCTGCGCTTCGCACTGCTATGGCCTTACCCAGAAAATTGACCTGTTCACGATAAACGCCCGGATAGACCAGAATTGTGTCCCCATCTTTGGCTGCCTCGATCCCTTTCTGGATGGTTGCGAAAGCCGTCTTGGCGGTTGAGCCGTCGTTGTCATCGCTGCCGCGGGTTCGGTCAACGTAATGGATGTGCCCCTGCTGAGGTCCTGCTGTAGTGAAGCTCCATACGCGACCTTTGTGTTTGGTGGCATCGGGTTCGACTTCATCGATTCGCCAGCAGTACATGGTCCCCGATTCGAGGATTCCGGGATCGTAGGTATTGGCGTGCTGTCTACCTCGATAGATGTCTTTTGAGGCTGTAGTGGCACTATCCACCGTTTGACTATCAGTGCCGAGGTAGACATCGTGCATGATGGCATCGGCGCCCGAAGACCAACCAAGGTCTGCATCGATGCCGACCTGTTTGGCGCCGTCTGGTGGGTCGGGATTGCTGGCGGTCACTGGCAAAGCCGTAAAGCTCCAGACGTCACCTTTGTGTATGGTCTTGCCATCGCCTTCAACCTCATCGACCCGCCAGTAGTAAGTCGTCCCAGGGGTCAAGCCCGCACCGTGCCAATAGACAGTGAATGTCTGTCGGCCTCGCAGTTCAGCGGCACCAGGCGTCGGATTGGTGCCAAAATACACGTCATGGAACTTGGCGGTCTCTCCCGCCACCCACTGAAGAAGCGGCGTTTTTACCCCTGTCGCCCCATCAGGCGGGTTAGGATTGCTGGCCTTGACGCCCAGCACAACTTCAACTGTCGCGACCAAAGAGCCGGCCAGCGATGTGGAAGCCTGCTCCGTCGCTGTCGATGTGCTCACCGTGGCAAATATTACCAGAAGCGCTGCCAAAAAAAACGTTCGTTTCATTTTTCGACCCTTTCCAAAGTGTGTGATGATATTATGACAACAACAATCGAGTAAGTTTGCAGGCAAGCCCGGTATGATATGCAAGTATGCTATGATGGCAGACAACAAATACTATGACAGTTCTGTGAGCCTGCCCTGGCCTCTTTGGTGAATATGATTGTAATAGAAAGATCGTTGCTCCCGCAAGGAAATTCTTCAAAATTTTGCGATTAGAGCGGCGGGTCGTCTCTATAAGCCGGTTCGCTGTGGCAAAAAAGGCATGTCCGCTTAACCGCAGAGCACGCGGAGACCGCAGAGCAAAAATCACAATTAGAAATCTCAGCGTCCTCTGCGTTCTCGGCGGTAAAAAGTTTTGGGCTAAAACGACCAGGCCATAAATTGACAATTGACAATTGCGAATTGGCAACTCAAAATTGGAAGCGGACTCGTCTCGGCGAAGGCCGAGCCGTAGCCGGACGCTCAAGTATGGTTTTTATACTGCACAAATACATATTTCGGGAGCTTTTGAAGGTCTTTGCACCGGCGGTGGTGGCTCTGACACTTATTTTGAGCCTGGGCAGTGTTCTGCGGCCCATGCAGGAATTCGGCGTAGGACCGCGCCAGGCGGTCCATATTATGGGCTATTTTTTGCCGGTTACCCTGACTTTTGTATTGCCTATCGCTGCTCTATTTGCCGGGGCTTTGGTTTACGGTCGGCTCGCAGGCGATAATGAGCTGGACGCCTGCAAGGCAAGTGGAATCGGTTTTCTAAGACTGGTCTATCCTGGCCTGGCTCTGGCGCTGATAGTCGCAAGCGCGAATCTAATCTTGAGTTTTCACGTGACGCCGATATTCGTCCACCTGGCTGAAAAATCGCTCAAAGCCGATGCAAAACAGATAGTTTTCCGTAATATTCAGCGGAGAGGCTATTATGAGCTGCCGGACAGCGGCTATCGTATCTATGCCGACTATGCCGACCCACAGACCGACACGTTGGTAGGCGTTCTGGTCGCTCAAGTGCAGCGCGGTCGCATAGAAGACGTTTTCGGCGGAGACGCCGCCAAAGTCTACTTTAACCCTCACGGTCAAATGAATGAGGTCCGCGTGGTTGTACATAAACCGTACAAGCTGGGTCTGGCGGACGAAGGGGCGGCGGAATGGCTGCCGTTCACCTGGGAGTTCGGTTCGCTGCTGGGTGACGATATCAAGTTCAAGCGGATCGACCAGATGAGGGCAATCGAAGCGGACCTGATGCGGTTTAGCCCTGTCAACAAGCTTGTCCGCGAAACTTATGCGCAATTTGTCGCGGAGCTTCTGGCACAAGATATTGCACGTGAATTGGGGATAGTGAATCGTGAATCGCAGCGCGACCCACGAATCACGAATCACGAACCACGATACGAGCTTCGTGGTGAGCCAAACTCAGTCAGGTTTACGGCCACCCAGTGTGCTGTGCAGGCCAGAGCTGTGGAATTGTCCGGCGATGTGGCGGTCAGCGAATACGATGCCAACTACACGCAGCTTTTATATAGGCTGCGGTCTGCAAAGGCGTCTCTGTATATCGAGGGTGATGGGCCGGCATTGACTTTGACGATGGATATTTACCGCGCAACAGAAGAAGGCTCCGGCCAGTTGAGAATGCGGCATGTCATTCGCGGCTTGACTCTGCCGGCGTCTGTCACCGACGTGTTCAAAACCGGCAACATTATGGATGATATTCGTCCACAGGTGCTGGAATCGGCGCTCGAAAAAGGGCCGAGCGAGAATCTACGCCAAGTGCACAATGAGCTTCAAAGAAGAATCCGGATAACGCTGATTGACATAAAGGCGGAGATACATTCTCGTCTGGCGTTCGGGATGGGCTGCGTACCTATGATATTGATTGGCATCGGTCTGGGTGTCATCAAAAAGGGTGGACACATGCTCAGTGCTTTTGCTGCCAGTTGTGTGCCTGCCGCGGTGCTAATCGTGTGCATAATTAGCGGCAAGCAGGTCACTGAGAATCTCGGTTCGCAGGCCATTTCGGGTACGCTGCTTACGTGGGCAGGACTCGTTGTCTTGGTTGTGCTGGCGATTGTGCTGTATCACAGACTGCTGAGAAACTAAGCCAGCGTCTGTTTAGCCCCGCAATCCCTCGACCGAGCTCGGGACATGTTTTTTGCGGGGTCCGTCGCCGTACCGGCGACGGCTAAACGGGATACAAAGTCGAAGACGCGGGATACGAATATGAAAATATTGGACAGGCATGTCGCCAAGAACTTTCTGGTTGGCTATGGGATTGCCTTTTGTGTCTTGATAGGCCTGCGAATAGTTATTGACCTGTTTGTGAATCTGGACGAATTTACCGAGCACGCCGACCTTAGCACCTTCGATGTGATTAAGAACACATTTATCTTTTACAGCCTGAACGCTACTCTTTACTTTCGCGATTTTGCGGGCATGATGACCGTGCTGGCGGCGGCCTTTTCGCTGGGCAGAATGGTTCGTCTGAATGAGTTGGTAGCCATTATGGCCTCCGGGGTCAGCCTCAAAAGGGTCATCGGGCCCATTCTGGTCCTTGCATTGTTGCTTACGGGCCTGCTGGTTATCGACCAGGAGATTCTGATACCGGCTCTTAGCGACAAGCTTGTTCGCAGCAGGGACGCCATTCCTGGGCAGGAGTCCTATGACGTCTGGTTTATTGCCGACGCTGAGGGTTCACTATTTTGCGCCCCCAGATTTGACGTGAAGACCGCAACGTTGCATGAGCCGACTATCATCCGCCGCCTGGAGGTGAAGCCCGGCATCTGGCAGGTGGTCGGACGAATATCCGCGGAAAAGGCTGTCGATGCTCACAGCACGGGCAACTGGATTTTGACTAAGGGACTGTTGGTCAAGAGAGGCTCCGGCGAAGACCCGCAGCCGATCGCTTCATATAAAAGCGATGTCACCGCAAAAGACATTCCTGTCAGGAGCCAGGCCCGGTACACAAGTCTGTTGGGTTCAAGACAGTTAACTGCTCTTGCCGCTCAGAGGACCAAGATAAGAGACCTGCCTGAACTTTACAGCCAGAAGCACTTTCGTATTACCGACCCGATTATCAATCTGGTGATGCTCATGATAAGTCTGCCGGTCTTGGTCTGTCGCGAACCCAAGTCGATGAAATCGGCGGTGATGATTAGTTTCGGTCTGACCGCGGCATGTTTTATTACAACGTTTGTCTGTAAAATGCTCGCCACTGAGCCTGTGTTATTCGGCAAGGTGATGGTGCAGTTATGGGCGTGGCTGCCTGTCTTTATCTTTGTGCCGGCGGCTTTTATCGAATTAGATTCTATGAAGACATAATAGCATCCGCATCGGCTGAAGTGTCCGCTCGAAGGGGTTAAACACAAGGCCGAGAATCTCCAAAGTCACAACGCCAAGTAGTGCCTGGTCGTTTTCTTCGCCCAAAATGACCGGTGTGTGAGCTTCGCCCTCTGGCAGATTGATATGAGCTTCTGAAACTTGCCTTTCGATTGTCGTACCATCAGCCAATGTGAAAGTCATCTGCCGTTTTGGCTTTAACCCGATAGCCTGCCAGATTCTTTTAGGAAGCACAGAATAAGTCGCTCCGCTATCAATGAGAAATTTTACATCCGCCTGCTTACCCTTTGCTCCTTTAACTTGTCCTCGGATATATGCAATGCCCATAATTTTTCTTCCTCACCTGGCTTCTGTATTATATCCTAGCACTACTGCCAGCACAAGAAAATTGCATATCAAGTCGATCACGCTGTGAGAAAGTCCTAAGTCTTTATCGCCTTTTGGATCTCGCGGTTTAGTCTTACACTGCACCATTTTTGCCCGCACATCGAGCAGTAATCAGATTGTAGGGTGGGCTTTAGCCCACCATTTGCTTTCTCACAGGCCTCGCGGTGCATTCGCTCGGCTGTCTGCGGATCAAGTGACTCGGCAAGATGTGTCTTCCAGTCCAGGCTGGTTCGAGCGATGCTGAGTCTCTTGTCGCGGTCGGCGGCGCCTTTTAAGCCGCGGGCAACATCTGCGGCGTGAGCGGCAATTTTCGCTGCAATTACGCCTACCCGCACGTCATCGGCGTCCGGCAGGCCCAGGTGTTCTCTCGGCGTCACATAGCACAAAAAAGACGCCCCATAGAAGGCAGCGGCAGTCCCGCCGATTGCCGATGTTATATGGTCGTAGCCCGGCGCAATATCCGTTACCAGCGGGCCCAGAACGTAAAATGGAGCACCGTGGCAAATCTCCTGCTGGATTTCCATATTGTGCTGTATCTGGTCGAACGGCACATGGCCGGGGCCTTCCACCATAACCTGGCAGCCGTTTTCCTGTGCTCGCTGGGTAAGTTCGCCCAGCGTTCTTAACTCTGCCATCTGCGCTTGGTCGGTGGCATCAGCGATTGCACCGGGGCGAAGCCCATCGCCGAGAGAAAAACAGACATCATATTCGCGCAGGATGTCACACAGGTCGTCAAACATTTCGTAAAGCGGATTCTGCCGATTGTGATACAGCATCCACTTGGCAAGCAGCGCTCCGCCGCGACTGACTATGCCTGCCACGCGGTTTCTAAGAAAAGGTAAGTGCTCTTTCAACACGCCGGCGTGAATCGTAAAAAAGTCCACGCCTTGTTTAGCCTGTCTTTCGATAATCTTGAGGATTATTTTGCCGTCGATCTCTTCGACACTTCTGTCTTCTATCACCTGGTAGATGGGCACCGTTCCAAAAGGAACCGGACACTGCGCTAACAACCTCTCGCGGACCTGGTCGAGATTTCCGCCCGTGCTCAAATCCATAATGGTATCGGCGCCGACAGCAAGTGCGACCTGCATCTTTTTTATCTCTGCTTCCACCGAAGACCGGACGCTGCTGGTGCCGATATTTGCATTTACCTTTGTGCTGAGCAGTCGCCCTATACCGACCGGCTTAAGGTTGCTTTTCAGATGCAGCTTGTTAGCCGGTATCACCAGGCGACCGGCTGCAACCTCATCCCGGACAAGCTCGGCCCGTAGGCTTTCACTCTCAGCGACAAATCTGATCTGCTCGGTGTTTATTCCTGCTTTTGCGGCCTGTAACTGCGTTGTCATTGCTGGGCATTATACACAAATTTTCTTGCGAGGGCAAAAATACCTTTTGAATGGCTGCCATTGATGGGTAGACTAATCGCAAATGACGGACCGGAAAGCCGACTTGAGAGAAGGAGAGTAGAATATGCCGTTGACAAATAGGGACCTGCCCAACGAGATAGGCGAAAAACCCTGGTGGAAGTACCTGACCCGCTATCATTGGCTCGTGCTGATTATTGCCTCGATGAGCTGGTTGTTTGACTGCATGGACCAGCGGTTCTTCAACATCGTCCGCGAGCCAGCGATGCGCAGCCTCCTGTATGGCAAGCAGGTCAATGCTCCCGGTGCCCCCAAGTTGAGTCCCGAGAAGCAAACAACCGTCGCGTTCTATGGCCGAATCGCCACCGGTATGGTCCTGTTTGGCTGGGCTGTCGGCGGGTTCTTCTTTGGAATGCTCGGAGATCGCATCGGCCGGACAAGGACAATGATGATTACCATCTTGATTTATGCCGGCTTCACCGGTCTTTCAGCATTATCAATAGCCTGGTGGGACTTCATCATTTATCGTTTTCTAATGGGTCTGGGAGTTGGCGGACTTTTTGCCGCTGCCGTTTCGCTCGTTGCAGAAGTAACTCCCCCCCAGGCTCGTCCTCATGCGCTTGGACTTCTCCAGGCGCTATCGGCGCTCGGCAATGTCGCTGGCTCAGCTATAACTATCTATCTCAAGCCGCAGAGCACACTATTTGGGATTGAAAACTGGCGATGGGTTTTCTCGATCGGCGTGCTTCCGGCGATTCTGGTTGTCGCTATCCAGAGGACGCTGCGAGAGCCGGAGAGCTGGCGACGGGCAAGAACCAGGGCCTCCGAAGACGTCCACAGGCAGCTCGGCGCCTGGCGAGACCTATTCTCGCCGGGTCTTCGCCGAAATACCCTCGTTGGTCTTGCTTTGGCAGTAGCGGGGGTCATCGGCCTATGGGGCGTGGCATTTTTCTCACCCGAACTGGTGCGTGATGGCCTGAAGGCACTGCCCAAGGCAACACAGGACAAATATGTCGGCATCGGCCTTATGCTCCAGGATGTCGGGGCATTCCTGGGCGTCTATTTCTTTACGGTGCTGGCTGCCAGGCTGGGCAGAAAGCCGGCGTTCGGCCTATGTTTTGCCTCGGCCTTTATCGTGACCGTAGCCATCTTTCAGTTTCTTCGCCAGCCGAGTCAAGTCTTCTGGATGCCGCCGATTCTCGGCTTCTGCACGCTTTCAGTCTTTGGTGGTTATGCAATCTACTTCCCCGAGCTTTACCCGACTCGCCTGCGAAGCTCAGGCGTAGGCTTCTGCTATAATGTCGGCCGAGTGATTACCGCTTTGGCACTTTTTGGCAGCGCGTACCTGGTTGATATGCTCAAAAGCTATGGTGTGGCAGAGCCTTTCCGCGTCGGCTCAATTCTGATTACAGGGATTTACTTCCTCGGCATCATTGCCCTTATCTGGGCGCCCGAAACCAAAGGCTGTCCACTGCCCGAAGACTAAGCAGACTGTAACCTCGCTGTTTAGCTTCCGGCTGAACTTACCAAAGAACGTATGTGGGGGAAAAGAACCACTTCTTGGATGAATGCGCGGATAGACCGCAAGAAAGTGAAAAAAATGTTTGAAATCCTGAAACAAACGTTTTAAGCTATCGTATAAAACGCTCGTTTATGGATTCTAATATGGATACGTCTGATAATCCGACAGTACCTGATTCTGATAAGCCCGTACAGGAGCGGTTACTCAATGCAGCAGAAGGGCTTTTTAGCGAGCACGGTTTCTACCATACGAGTATCCGCGAGATTGCTGCTGTGGCAGACTGCAATATTGCTTCCGTCAACTACTATTTTGGCGGCAAAGAAAAATTATACGTCGAAGTCTGGCGGCACAATCTGTCAATTATGCGCGAAAAAATCATAACCAGTATCGAAAGGGTGATGTCTGAAGATGTTAAAGAGACTTATTTGGAAGATTTGCTTGAGTCCTTTGCAACGGCTTTTCTTGAGCCAATCAAGGATAAAAGGAAAGCATATCAACTCATTAAACTCATGGACCGTGAAATGGTAGAACAAAACCTTCCTAAGAATATGTTTCTTGAAGAAATGATTATGCCCATTTTCGATGCTATGCAAAATGCCTTGATGAAGGTCTATCAGAGTTTAGATAAATCAAAGACTCATTTATTCTTGTTCTCCATCATCGGCCAGTTGGTGCACTTAATCCGTGTGCAAACTTTGTATGACCACAGCTCCACTTTGCAATTATCGGGATTTGATTTGAGTGAAACTGTCAATCACATAGTCAGATTTTCCGCCGCCGGTATTCGTGCTTGTGCTGAGACAAAAGAAGACAGAGGACAGAAGACAGAAGACAGAGGGCTGAAGATATGAAGGGAACGAGACAAAAAGCAGCTCGGTTTGCCTTAGTTGTACTGGTGGGATCGTTGCTTGCCGGGTGTGTCAGCAGTGAGCAGTTCTATGAGCAGGCTGGTTTATCGAGAGAGACTGCGTATCGGCAATGGCAGAGTCGTAAAGAGCGTCAGGAGCAGGCCCAGCCGGTTATTAGCGGCAAGCTAACTGTCCAAGACTGCTTGAAGCTGGCGATGGTTAATAACAAAGCACTGCAGCGCGTCACGGAGGAAAGAGAAATCGCCCGCGGAGAGCGCCTGAAATCCAATTCGGCCATTCTGCCCGGCGTAGGTCTTACGGGCGAATACAGGCGATTAGATGAAGTTCAATCTATAAAAATGCCGCCGGTGATGGGGGGCGGGTCGATAGCCATGGGTGATGTGGATAATTATTCGGCAGGCCTTACGGTTACGCAGCCGATTTTTGCCGGCGGTTCGATAACTGCCCGGCTCAATTCCGCGAAGCTGTTTTCGCTGCTTACCGACGAGACGGTGCGAGCGGCTGTCCAGGACGTGGTTTATGCAGCCGAACATGCCTATCATGATGTTTTGCTAAGTCAGCATCTGGTGGAAATAAGCACCGACGCAGTTCGGTCAGCGAAGGCGCATCTTGACAGTGTCAAGCAGAAACGCCAGGGCGGAATCGCTTCGGATTTCGACGTTCTGCGGGCAGAGGTGGAACTATCCAATTTCCAGGCCGAACTAATACAGAACAAAAATGTGATCAACGTTTCAAAAGCCATGCTGATTAAGACGATGGGCGTGTCACAGGATAGTGACTTTGAACTCTGCGACGAGCTGACTTATGTCCCTTCCAGTGTGACGATGGAACAGGCTGTTGAAGCGGCGTATCGGAATCGGCCCGATTTGCTCGGCAAGGAATTTGATATAAGAGTACAAAGGGAGCAGCTTAACATCGTCCGCAGCCGATATTTCCCTGTTGTTAGCGGCTACTATAGCAATACCTGGTCGAAACCTGATCCGCACACCATGATGCTGATTGAATGGGGTCACGCCTGGCAAGCCGGCCTTACAGCGACCATCCCCATTTTTGACGGTTTTTCGCGTCAGGGCGAAATAGTCTCGCAAAAAGCCCGGCTCAAGCAGGCGCAAATAGGTTTGGTGGACGCGGAAGAGACCGCCTTATTCGAGCTAACCAAGTCGCAACTGGGCATCGAGAACGCCGTGGAGTTCGTTGAATCGCAGCGGCTGAACCTTACTAGGGCAAGGGAGGGTCTGCGGCTTGCTGAAGTTGGCTACAGAGAGGGAACTAATACGCAGGTTGAAATGATTGATGCTCAGGCCGCCCTAACGACCGCCCAGGCGAATTACTACCAGGCGATATACTCGCATGTGATCGCGAAATTGGACCTTCAAAAAGCAATGGGCACGCTGACGATGGTTAAGTGACAGTATTTAGCCCCACAATCCTTCGACCCAGCTTAGAGCTTGCCCTGAACTCGCTGAAGGGACGGGTTTATTGCGGGGTCCGGAAAACCCAGGAGAAGAAAAATGAAGACAGGTAGAAGGGTCATATTCTGGATAACCGTGGTTGCATTGGTGTCTGTAACCTTCTGGTTTGGATATACCCGCAAACCGGCGGAAGTTAAAGCCCAGCAGAGGGTGGTTCCTGTCGAGGTGCAAAAAGTGAGCACCGACTCAATAAGAAATACGATCGAGTTGACCGGCTGGATAGAAGCAAACGAAGTTGTAGACATAAAACCCAAGGTTTCCGGCAGGATCGAATCGCTGGAGGCGGTGTCTTCAAAAGGCGGTTCTGTTCCGGTTGAAGAAGGTTTGACCGTCACCAAGGGCCAACAACTGGCGGTTATCGACCACGACATGTACCTGGTACAGGTGGCTTCGGCCAGTGCTGCGGTAAAGGCTGCGTCAGTTGAGCTGGCAGATGCCGAGCGTGAAAAGAAGCGCATAGTGACCTTATATCAAGCCGGCTCGGTTACCGAGCAGAACAGGGATAAGGCAGTTACCGCCGCGGAACTGGCAGCCGCGAGGTTGGATTCAGCCAAAGCTGCTCTGGAGCTTGCTCAAGTAGATTTGCGGGAGTCGGCAATTACATCGCCGATCGACGGTACGGTTACTAAGAAATACATCGACCAGGGCAATCTTGTCAGGCCGGGCGATCCTATCCTTACAGTGGCCGATATGAAAACGATAAAAATAATGGTCGCTGTGGCGGAAAAACACGCTGGAGAGGTTACTGTTGGGACGCCTTGCGAAATCAGGGTTGACGCATTGCCCGACAAGGTACTTGACGCGCAGGTATATTCGGTTCATCCTGCTCTCGATGAGCAAACCCACACGATACAGGTTGAGATACGCCTTAAGAACCAGGAGCTGCTGCTTAAACCCGGCATGTTCGCACGAGTAGCTTTAATTACCGAGCGCAAGGATAATGTGGTGGTCATCCCGCGTGACGTCATGCTCGGCGGCAAGGTCGATCGCTACTACGTGTACCTGGTGGAAGGTGGAATTGCCCACAAGCGTTTTGTGACTCCCGGCATAACCGAAGCCGCCAAATGCGAGATAACCGATGGATTAAAGCAGGGCGAGACGCTTGTGGTTAATGGGATGAACTTTCTGGCTGATGGGATTAGCGTCGAGGTTGTGCGGATGGAGGACGTAAGATGAAGCTTGCTGAGCTGTCGGTAAACAAGCCCGTAACAACCCTGATGATATTTGTGGCAGTTATAGTTTTGGGGCTAACGTCTTTGCCCAAGCTGGGACTGGATTTGATGCCGGAATTAGAGATACCGGCTGTTTCGGTTATTACGGCGTACGAGGGGGCGGGGCCCGAAGAGATAGAAACGCTGCTTACCGAGCCGATGGAGGATACCCTGAGCACTATTTCCGGCGTCGACGAGGTGATCTCGGTTTCAAAAGAGGGATTGTCGGCGGTAACGTTGAAATTCAACTGGGGCGAGAAAATAGATGAAAGTGTCAACGATGTCCGTGAAAAGATCGATCTGATTAGGGACCGGCTGCCGGAGGAGGCGGAAAATCCGATAATTTTCAAGTTTGACCTTTCGATGATGCCGATTGCGATTATCGCCATTACCGCTGAAGATAGCTATCCCAATCTGGAGGATATAGTTGATGATGAAATAGTCGACCCTCTCAAGCGCGTCAAAGGCGTTGCCTCGGCTACGGCGGGCGGCGGCTTGGAACGACAGATTCGCATTGATGTAGACCATGAAAAGCTTGCAGGGCTGAATTTGTCGGTTACGCAGCTAAACGCGGCTCTTGCAGCACAGAACCTCAGCATTCCGGGCGGCAATATAAAAACAGGCTACAAGGATTATTTGTTGCGGACGCCTGAGGAGTTTTCAAATCCCCAGGAGGTGGGCGAGGTTGTTATTGCTCGCCGTAACGGTATAGCGATAAAGCTGAAGGACGTTGCTGATGTGAGGGATTTCTTCAAGGAACGCACCTACGATGTGCGCATGAATCGCAAAAAGGCAATGGCCGTATTTATCCAGAAGCAGAGCGGTGAAAATACGGTGGATGTGGCCCGGGCGGTCAGGCAACAGTTGGAGACCATAAACAAAAATTTGCCGCCCGATGTCGAGATAAAAATGGTAATGGATAATTCCGAGTTTATCCTGGCGTCGGTGCGTAATCTGCGCGACAACGTATGCTGGGCAATAATTTTCGTTATTTTGATAGTGCTGTTTTTCCTGCGCAGTGTGCGGGCAAGCATCATTGTTGCTACCGCTATTCCCACCTCACTGATAATAACCTTTTTTCTAATGTACCTGGCTGGCTATACAATCAATACGACAAGTCTTGCCGCACTTGCCGTGGCGGTTGGAGAGGTTGTCGATAACGCCATTGTCATCGTCGATAACATTCATCGTCACCGCCAAAAGGGTGAGAGGCTCAAAGAAAGTGCGATTCACGGCTCCAGTGAGGTAGGAGTGGCCGTAATGGCTTCGACGCTGACGACTATTGCCATATTTGCACCGATCGTCTTTATGGGCGGTATTACTAAGATTATTTTCGGGCAATTTGCAGTGATTGTCGTAATGGCTTTGGTGGCATCGCTTTTTACGGCTATTATGCTGGTGCCGATGCTGTGTTCGAGATTTCTTGTAGTTGGCAATCCGAAGCCGTCAAAATCAAGTCTGGGCGTCTTTTACCGTTGGGGCGAAAAAGTTTTGACGACGTTAGAGGACCTTTACGTTAGGGCTTTGGACTGGTCGCTGAATAATCGTAAAACCGTCCTCGTTTCTTGCGCGGTCTTATTCGTCTGGAGCCTTGGGCTTGTAAGTTTTATCGGCACCGAATTTTTCCCTGAGGAGGACCAAAATCGGATAACGGTTGACTATGAACTGCCGATCGGCACACGCTTTGAGCGTACCGGCGTCGTCGCCCGGCAGATGCAGTCAATAGCGGAGAATAATGTTCCTGAACTGCGGGATAGTTTTGTACGTTGGGGTGTTTACGGCGGGGCAAGCTCGCGTTTTGCTACGGAGGAAGAGACCTATAAGGGGATTTTGTTTCTCAGCTTGAAGCCCAAGGAGCAGCGGGACGTTTCGCCAAACCAGATAATAGCGCGGCTTCGCAAGATTACCGACCGACTTCCAGGGACAATTGTTCGCTATAGCGCCGAGGACCCGATGGCGGCAATGGTCTTTGGTGCCGCTGGTGAATTGGCTGTTGAGCTTTACGGCCATAATATGGATAGTGCCAGGCGATATGCAGAGGCGGTTCAGTCAGCCATAGCCCGTGTTAAGGGTGTGCAGGATATTCAAGTCAGTAGAATGGAAGAAAAGCCGGAGGTCAAAGTTGTTGTTGACCGTGAGAAGGCCTCCAAATTGGGACTTGATATAAGAACCATCGGTAAAACCATAGAGACATTTTTTGCCGGCAGCACCGCCACGATGTACCGCGAACGCGGCAATGAATATGATGTCAGAGTCAGGCTGCCAGAGCAAGCCCGCGAGAAGATCGAAGATTTGCGAGACGTGTTCATCGGCATACCGGGCGGGGGCCAGGTTAGCCTGGCCAATATCGCGCGAATTGAGCAGGGCGTCGGCCCAACAAAGGTCGAGCGAAAAGACCAGGCCCGCTACATCACGGTCTCCGGCACGGTCAGCGGCAGAGACCTCGGCTCAGTGGTAAAAGACGTTCGAGCAGCGATTGATAAGATTGCCGCGCCGCTGGGCTTTAGTTACAAAATAGCAGGGGCTGAAAAAGAAAGAAAAGAAGCGTTCAGGCTGCTGATTATCGCTGCAGGTCTGGGAATGGTGTTGGTGTACATGGTGATGGCGTCTCAATTTGAGTCCTTTCGAGACCCGTTTATCATATTCCTGTCGGTTCCCTTTGGCATTGTGGGTGTAGTAATCGCGCTGGCAGCTACCGGCATAGCGATGAGTATCATAACCTTTATTGCACTGATTTTGCTGGTAGGGCTTGCGGTCAACAACGGCATCGTGCTCATCAGTTATATAGGGATTCTTCGCCAGCGGGGATATGATGTCTACAGCGCGATCGTCGAGGGCGGGCGAAGCAGGTTAAGGCCGATACTGAGCACTACTCTTACCACGATATTGGGTTTGGCGCCGCTTCTATTTTTGCACGGCGAAGGCTCAGAAATTTGGGGGCCGTTCGCCATAACCAGTATCGGCGGAATGACGCTCAGCACACTTGTGACGCTGATTTTAATGCCAACTCTTTATAGCCTGTTCGAAGGTTATAAGCCTGGTGTTGCGAGAGCATAATTATGAAAGCTGTCTTGATTGTACACAATGCGGCGATAGACGCAGAGGTGAACGAGGCGATGCAGTCGGCTGGGATCGATTGCTACACGAAATTCCCCGACATCTTAGGCAGAGGCCGGCTTAGTGAGCCACATCTGAATACGGAGGTCTGGCCCGGCGTAAACTACGGCACATTCGTTGTAACCGATGAGGGCAAGGCTAAAAAACTTATGCAAAATGTCCGTAAGGTTAGGGAGAATCTGGCTTCGGTAGGCATAAAGGCCTTCACGTGGGAAATCGATGAGGTCATTTAAGCACAGACTCAACGGATTCACTATCCTGTATACGGCATTTTTCAAGGTTTTTTTCTTGCTAACGAGTCCTGCAGAGTGGAAAATAGTCCTCCAGAGCAGGAATCGAAATTCCAAATACAGGCCCGGATAAATGATGGCAACTACTGCTAACTATAAGCCGAATCTTGAGGTTGCCGCCGACGCTGAGGCTCTTGCCCACAAGACTGTTGAGCTTTTTATTGCCGACGCCCAGAAGGCAATAGCGGCAAAAGATACCTTTTATGTTGCCATATCCGGCGGTCATACGCCGAGGCGTTTCTTTGAGCTGCTAGCCGAAGTGCCGAAAGCAAAATTCCTGCCCTGGCACAAAATACAGTTGTTCTGGGTTGACGAGCGGTACGTACCACTCGATTCGCCAGGAAGCAATTATAGGCTGGCTGCCGACACGTTCTTGGGTAAGGCTGCTATCCCGCAGCAGAATATCCATCGTATTCCGACCCAGTACGACGATATTAGAGAAGCGGCCCGCTGCTATGAAGATGCCATTCGAGAGGTTTTCGGCCTAGAAGGAACCCAGCTCCCCGAGTTTGACTTGATTGTGCTGGGTATGGGTGTTGAGGGACATACCGGCTCATTGTTTCCTGATTCTTATGTGCCTTTCGACATGGAGAACCTGGCATCTGCGGTTTATTTTCTGGATGAGAAACTTAACAGGATAACTCTAACCCGTACGGTTCTTTGCGCCGCATCGCATCTGGTTGTGCTGGTTTCCGGCAAGGAGAAAGCCCGTATTTTGAAAGAGGTTTTGACCAGCGACCCTGATGATGTGCGTTATCCCATTCACGTCCTTTGGCCAATTCTGGATAGGGTCACTTGGCTGGTCGACCGCGACGCAGCAAAGGCCATCTAATACGTGTGATCAAATTCTTCAAAGCTGAGTCCTGACCGTAGGCTTCTAACAAAGGCACGACCGTAAAGCAGTGCCAACCATTCAATCAGGAATTATTAGCTTTGTGCCCGGCGAGATTCTATTTGGATCTTTCAGGCGGGAGCGGTTAGCTTGAAAGATTTTTTGCCAGTTATTTGCCGAGCCATAGTACTGCTGCGAAATGGCCGAGAGTGTTTCGTCCTCGCGTACAATGTGGAATCGTTGCGTCTGTATGATTCGTCCCTCGTCACTCGTCTCTCGTGACTCGTCGCTTTTGGCTCGTAGCTCGCCGTTCGGATCATAGGTCACGGGCGACGGTGAACCCAGGCTGGAATTTAGAATTTTGAATTTCGAATTTAGAAATTCCGCCGAAGGCGGTGGTGTCAGGCTGGGGCGGGTGGACAGCCACAATATCCCAGCCATCGCCAGTATCAGCCCCAAAAGCATTCCTACCTTGAAGTCCCTTTGCATTTTGAGTTCATCGTTATGAGTTCATCGTTCATGGACAATGAACAACGAACAATGAACAACAAACAAGCGAGATCGCTATTTTCGCCCTTGACTGAAGCTTTTTGCACGGATCAGCAGTATGGGCGCCGAGATTGCGATTGAAGAATATGTTCCTTCGATGATGCCAAAGAGCATTGCAAAGTTAAAGCCTCTTAGTCCCTGGCCTCCAAAAATATACATTATGAACACCACAATGATCGTAGTGGTCCCTGTCAGCAGCGTTCTGGATAGAGTGTCGTTGATGCTGTCGTTGATTATCTGCGGCGTCAGAGTGCCTTTGCGGCGGTTTTCGCGGATGCGGTCATAAATGACGATCGTGTCGTTGATTGAATATCCAAGAAGCGTTAAAAAGGCTGCTATCATTGCCAGGTTAATCTTGAAATCTCCGATAAGCAGCTTCTGGCCGATGAACGTTGCCGCAATATATGTACATGCGGTGACCATTCCGACATTTACGCAGGTATCGTGGAAAAGTGTTATAACTGCGCCGAAGCCAAATCGAAGGTCACCAAACCTGAACCAGATATAAGCAAGCATTGCTATCAGCGTCAGCACGATGGCAACTAATGCCCGCGTTCTTGCTTCTGCTCCTACGGAGGGACTTATCTGGGTCACCCGCGGCAGAGAGGTTTCCAGTGTGGTTGCCGCCTGGACCTTGGTTGTTTCGTTCTCAACAAAGCGTGTCCATTCATCCTCTGTCAGCTCGCGCAGACCAGCCTCGGGTTGAGCACTGGCGTAAACGAAGGAGCTCATCGGCTGGTTTGGGTCCATCGTCTTCATATCCGAGCCAAAGATTTTGTAGCGGACGCTCCAATCCAGGCTTTGCATGTCGGGCTTGAATCGCAAATCGCCCATTCTCTGGTCGAGCTCTTGTGCTGTGGCAGCTTTTGCTGTGCGGCATTGGATTTTTATCCCGCCCATAAAATCGACAAGTTCGGGTTCGGCATCGGCAAGCTCACTGGTAATTTTGTCTTTCGAGGTTATCTGCGGTTCAAGATTGCGCTGAATCTCTAATTCGCCTTCAAAGGCAGTTTTTACCGCATTATTGACAACCTCATCAACCTGGGGTTCCGAGATCTGGGCATTCGGAAAGGCTGCCGCCAGCACGTTTTTGACTAAAGATGGACTTATCTGGCTGGTCGACACGACAAAAGCTTGCCCTGAGCCTGTCGAATGGGATGGGCTGCTTTGAGTCGTCTGCGTCACCACCAGATTGCTTAGCCTGCGGGGAAACTGGGCTTCAGCATTGGCAATTGCCGCAGTTACGCTCTGAACTGTCTGCTGGCCTGTCTGCCCGGATTCAGTAAAAGTGACGGTGGCAGTAGTCTTGTTTGTTGCAGTAGTGGTTATTTCGTAGGATTTACCTGTTTTTCCGACGCTGTAGACGCTTGCCGCGGCAAGGGCACTATTACTTAGGTTGAGGCCGACTTGCCGTATCTTATTCTCCACGTCACCTCTGGATAAAGAGACGCCCTCTTTGAGGTTGATCTGTACGATTGTTCCGCCGGTAAATTCGATATCATATTTACTGTTCTTTACGTCGTTTCTGGTAAAGAATATGGCCAGCCCACCGATGGTCAGTATCCCAGATATGGTAAAAAAGGCCGGCCTAAGTCTCATCCAGTTTATATTCGGCCTGCGTATGAGCTGCAGCATAATAAGGCGTTCTTTAATCAGGCGCTTGGCCAGCAGCCAGTCGAAGATTACCCGCGTTGCGAACACGGCGGTAAACAGGTTTGAGATAAGACCAAGCATCAGCACTATTGCAAAGCCTTTTATGTCTTCCGAGCCGACCCAGTAAAGGACGGCGGCTGAAATTACCGTCGTTAGGTTAGAGTCAAAGATTGCGCTAAATGCCTTTTCGTAGCCATTCTTTATTGCCATCCGCAGGGCAGTACCCTTTTGCTGTTCTTCACGGATTCTTTCGAAGATCAGAACATTGGCGTCAACGCTCATGCCTATGGTAAGTATCGTGCCGGCAATTCCAGGCAAGGTGAAGGTCGCCCCCAGTGCCGCCATTATCGCCAGGGTGAACAGCAGGTTCATAAGCAGCGCTACGTCGGCGATTGAGCCGCCCAGCGTATAATAGATGGCCATACAGGCAATTACTAGGGTAACGCCAATTAAGCCGGCTTGGATTCCCTGGTTACGGTTGTCTTCGCCGATGGAAGGACCGATGCTTCTAATTGAAATGGGCTGCTCGATAAGTCTGGCGGGTAGTGACCCGGCGTTCAGCTTGTTGACCATATCATTGATTTCTGTTTGCGTGAACGTGCCCGTTATGATGCCTTGGGTGCGTATCCGGGATTCGATGCCCGGAGCGGATATGGCAATCTTGTCAAGCAATATGCAAAGCGGCCGGCCAATGTTCTTTCCGGTAACGTTGGCGAACAGTCTTCCGCCTCTGTCATCCAGTTTGAAGCCAATGGCTCTTCGGCCCATGTTGTCGGTCGATGGGGCGGCCTTTTCCAGTTTCCACTGTCCCTGTTCGGGGCCGCGCAGCAGGGTCTCGTCTTTTCTGTTACTTGCCAGCACGTAGTGCTTGGCGCCGAATGGAGCAACGATAGAATTGGGCATCCGCCAATTGTCGGGGCTTTCTATTTCGCACCACACATATCTGTCGTCTGATGCGTACTTGGGTCCCTTTGTTTTGAGCAGCTCGATGAAAGAGTTTATTTCGTCGGGCGTCAGTTCGGTTCGGTCGGTGGTGGGCAGGATTCTGAATTCCAGTATGCCGGCGCCTTTCAGCATTCGCTCGAGGTCTTTAGGGTCATCGAGGCCAGGTGGGATACGTTGATACGCCGTGAAAAGGCCAAAGACCCTGAAACGGCGATAACGATAATTGTCAGAGGCTGCGACTAATCCCCCGATTTCATTTGCTCGATCGGGGAAATTAGCTTTGAGTTCTTTAATCTGCCCTCTTCTTGCAACTGCCTTGGGGCTCATTTCAAGCACGAATTCTACCTGCTCTGCAGTAAGGTTCAGTTTGTCGAGCTCCCTTTTGGCTTGCTCGAACTCAGCGTACTTGTCCGGGAGCTGGTTTACCACCTTCGCCCACTGAGCGTAAGTTTTGACGTAGTCGGTAAGCAGTTCCAGATTACTTTCAGAGCCAAGAAACTCCTTGAGTGTCTTTTGAAGGTTTGGGTCGTTCAGTTTGGCCCAATCGTTCACACTTTGTTTTATGCGCGCCAGATCGAGCGTGGCTGATGATAGTTTTTCTTCGGTCGCTTTGAGGTTGGGGTCGAGCTGCTCTCTTCTATTCTGCAGCTCCTTGCGCTGGTCGTAGGCGGTCGCCAGGCTTTGCAAAACCTTCAATTGATTTGGGTCCTTCTGGGCGAACTGCTGGAAATCTTTTGCCCGCTCCTCAGAGGGCTTCTCCAGCGAGCGGATAATCGTGGCGGGATTTACGTTTTTTTCCAACAATTCAATACGCGCCTGTTCGTATTTCTGCCGTTTGATGCGGGTTTTCGCGCTTGCCAGTGGCATCTTTATTTCGAACCGTGTATTACCTTGGGGCCACCATTCAAGGCCTTCGACGTTGGTAGGGTCTACTCGCCTTCGTAAAACCGTTATCATTTTTTCGGCTAAGTCCTTCTGGTCGGCTTCTTCGAGGCCCTGGGTGTCAATTTCATAGATAAGACTTGTGCCACCTTCCAGGTCCAGTCCGTACTTCAGACCGCGGCCCCATAAAAAGAGAACGGCGATCACCATCAAACCAATAATTAGAATGATTTTCGGCAGTAAGTTTTTGCCCATAACTTTCCTCGTACTGTGTTGATGCGTATATTTGTAGATGCGTTAATGCGTTCACTCATCAACTGATCGGTTACTCTCAGCCGCTGAAAAACTTTGACCCACTGAACTTTAGAATTTTTAAACAGTTCGTTAGAGCCAACAATCATGGTGAAATTGAAACACCGCTTTTCGGTCGGCTGGAGACTTTGTTATGCCAACACTTGCATATAATTATTAATTAATCGTTTCCTTTATAAAATGGTTTGTTAAGATTTTATATAAATTTCCCTGAAACACGTTTTCGATTTCTTCTAAACTTTTTAAGGCAAATATAAATGCTATAGCAATTGGATCGCTTCTATAGTCAGTATGCCCCTCATAGAAACCATAACGCATGATGTAATAGGGCGCCATCTCACTGAAGTGAATGCTGGAAAGCTTTTCCTCCAACTCAGTCATCTGCTGGACGGAGAGATGGGAATATCTTTCCCTGAGAAACGATTTCTCTTTGGGGGATAAATCACTGTGAACAGTTATATCAAACCTTCCCTGGATTTCATCTTGGAATATGGATATCTGCCAACCCTTTGTCTCTTGTGCCTTGAGAAAAACTTTTCTTCCGTTGTAAAAGATGTAGGGGATCTTGTCCCAGAATCTTCCCCATTTGCCAAGTTCGATTTCCTTCAAGATAATATTCCACATTTGAAAGAGAGGTTTTGCCATTTGTGGATGGGTAAGCCCCAATTTCTTAACTAAATGATCATCGCTTTTCAGTACGGTAATGATATCCTCATCATCCGCCATAAAACCCGCGTTTGAGAATCTCCCAGGGCGACCGATGTAGGTGATAACGGAAACGGGGATGCCTGTGACTCTATCCTTTTTATCCAATTCCGATTCGGAATGAAGTCCGGTGTTTGATAGAGTTGGGAAATCACCCGAATTTATCTCAAGTTGCCGATCTTTGCCATATAGACTCTTAATTCTTTTACTGTAGAGTAAAGGCTCTCCATTTTCAACTGTAACGGGTATGAGCGCATATTGATTATTTTTCAATCGTGCAAGTAGAATTTCGCCTCCATCTTTGGTCGTAAATGGGGAAGAAATTTCTGGTAATTCATCAAATGTCTTAGGATAAAGATCAAATTCATTTTGATTATAGTAAATCTTAGTAGGTTTGGTCTGTTGGGAATGCAGGGATTTGGTAATCAATAAACATGAATAAAAGAAAAATATTATAATCAATCCTAATCTAAATTTCATATTTTCCATCATTCGATTAGGCATAACCACGGATTAACTTGCCTACGACTTATCTTTCGACAAATTCTTGCCAATCGCTGAAGTGGCAACTTTTATTTTGGTATTATTGTTTTCATCGACTTTCAATGTGACCTCATCACCCTTAATATCGATCACAGTTCCGATAATCCCGCCGATTGTTCGCACCTTGTCGTTTTTTTCCAGCGATTGTACCATTTGCTTGTGTTGCTGTTGTTTTTTCTGGGGACCCCTAAAAAGTAGAAGGTACATCACCACAAGCATCACACCGAGCAAGACAAAATTGAGCGGATTAGTTGGCGATTGTCGTGGTGGTGCGGCTGGCGGAGCATTAGAGTCGGGCGCGGTTGTCGTTGCTTTGCCTTGCTCGGTGGTAGGCTGCTCCGAGGTAATGCGCGCAGGCGCTTCCTCGGTCGGATTTTGCGCCAGTATCCAGAGATTTTTCATTTTGTTTTCCCTTCATCGTATTTTTGCTGGTCGAATTGGCGGTATTTCTTGAGTTGTTCTGCTGCCCAGGCAGAGAACTCGTTGTTTTTAAGCATTTGCCTTATTTTGGCCATTAGTCTTTGGTAAAACCTTATGTTGTGCAGCGATGTTAAGATTGGCCCGAGCATCTCACCGACATTAAAAAAATGTCTCAGAGCGGCCCGGCTGAAGTTATTGCAGCAGTAGCAATCGCAGCCGGACTCTATGGGCGTATTATCGTTTATATAAGTGCTGTTTCGCAGCCGAACCGGCCCAGCTTCGGTAAATGCAAGCGCGTTTCGACCGTTACGGGTCGGCAGCACGCAATCGAACATGTCGACGCCCGCCCTGACCGCGGCGATAATGTCCGCCGGCATGCCCGCTCCCATCAAGTAGCGAGGCAAGTTGTCCGGCAGAAGGCGGGCAGTCGTCGTAACGGTCCTTATCATATTCTCGTGCCCTTCACCTACACTTAATCCGCCGATAGCATACCCGTCAAAATTCATTCTGGCAAGTTCGGATGTGCAGTACGTTCGCAATTGGAGGTCCGTTCCACCCTGGATGACGGCGAAGAGCAACTGGTCGGCGTTTGTATGCGCTTGCTTAGCTTGCCTCGCCCAGCGGATCGTTCTCTGCACAGCTTTTTTCAGTTCTGATGTTTCAACCGCAAAAGGTGTGCATTGGTCGAGGCACATTATTACGTCGGCAGCCATGCGGTTCTGGATTCTGGTGGCAATTTCCGCGGTCAGGTATATCTTTTTGCCGTCTATATGGCTGGCGAATTCAACACCATCGTCATCTACCCTGGTCAGCGGGCTAAGTGAAAAGACTTGGTATCCGCCGCTATCTGTTACAATTGGCCCGTCCCAGGCCATGAATCTATGCAGCCCGCCGAGCTTTTCGATTACATCGACGCCGGGTCTGAGCATCAGGTGGTAAGCATTGGCTAAGATAACGTTGGTGCCCGTCTCTTTCAGTTGCTGTGGCGTGATTCCCTTTATGGTGCCGGCTGAGCCGACCGGCATAAAAAAGGGAGTCTCAGCCTTGCCGTGGGCGGTAGCGAGCAAGCCTTGCCGAGCAGCAGAGTGTAAGTCTTTATGGAGGACCTTGAAATGAGTCATTCCAACAAATGTCGTTAATCTTGCGGCGCCTGCGTGGGGACATTTTTCAATCAATAGCAATCCGCTTTATTGAAGGAAGTATTTTGGGGATATCGATCTGTACGGCTTGCCAGACCATTTGTTTATCAATGCCAAAATAAGCGTGAGTCAACTTATCGCGCATGCCCGCCATTTGTTTCCACGGCACATCCGAGTAATTATCCCTCAAAGATGTGGGCAATTTCTTGGTTGCCTCGCCGATAACTTCAAGACTTCGGACAACTGCGTTGATTGTTCTTTTATCGCCAATGAAATCGGAGTATGACATGCCTTTCGTAAAAGATAGAATGTCTTCGCAGGCTTCTATCAAATCATTGATATAGTCTCGTAAGTCTCTGTCTTTCATACTAACTGGACTTCATCCAAGATACGCTTGCCGATATAGGGCTTAAGAGCATTTTGGGATACAAGGTCGATGCTGACGCGTAACAGTTGTGAAAGCTCCTGCTCTAAATCAAGGAATTCAAAAAGGCTCACCGGAGCTGAAAAATCAACCAGAATATCGAGGTCACTACTGGCTGCATGCTCATCCCGCACATAGGAACCAAAAATACCAATCGTGCTTACGTTGTATTTAGCTGCAAGCACAGATTTATGATCTCTCAGAATCTTTTTGATCTCGTTTAAGTTCATAATCGTCTCAGGCAAGATTATAGCACGGACTACCACAGCCGATGAAAATAATTCCTTTTTTGTACAGGCTTGTTACGGCCCTTTTGGCATCTTCTGCCATTGCCGCGAATACAGGTCCTCGATTATCTCATTTAATAGACTTTTGTAATCTTAGAGCCTGGGTAGTAATGCTGAAGTATCGCTCTGGCGTTTTTTCCTTGTCGTGCCATTCCTTCGGCGCCGTGCTGGCACATTCCGACGCCGTGCCCCCAGCCTCTGCCAGCTAAGAATGCCCATTTTCCGTCCCATTTAACAATCAGGCAAATGGTGCTCTTCAGTTTTTGCCCGCCTGGGTCGATCGCAAGGCGCAAATCCTCGGCTCGCAGAAAGTGACTCTTGCCGGTTGAGCCGGTAAGCTGAACCGAAGTCAGCCGGGCAAATGCTCCGTAGTCGCTCTGCTTGGCTGGCTTAATGTTGACAATCTCACCCAGCGGCTTAAGCTCCGGAAAGCGCTGCATGAGCCTGGCTGTGACATCACTCTGCTCGAACTGCGCCATAGGCCAGAAAAGAAGGTCGAGCCTGGCAACGTCCTTACAATAAGGACAATCGACGCCTCTGAGCGATTCAAAGGAATCGCCGAAGACGTACTCGCTGCTTTCAGTATGCCCGCCGCAGACGGCACTGTAGTAAGTGGGAAAGATGCCTTCGGCTCCGGCCGGTTGCCTGCAGAATAGAATCTCGCCATGAGTGCTATTGACCGCGTCCCAGACCTGCGCGGATTCAGCTTTGACTCCGATGTAGACTTGGTTCAGTTGTGTCGCGCTTACATCCCAAGGTCGCTTCTGGCCAAATCGTCGCTTGATATATAAGCAGTACGTTCTTGCAGCGATTGCCTGAGCCTTTAGCGCCTCCGGCTCCCAGTAATCAGGCATCTCTGCCCCCACCACACCTGCCAGATACGGCTCAAGCGGCACCAGGTTGATCGCGTCGAAGCTGCTGCTGTCAGCATTGATAATGAGTTTCAGTTTTCCACGGTATTGCTGGCCATTCAGGCTGAGAATGTGCGGCTCATCTGGGCAAATAAGTGCCTGACTGGTTTCCAGAGTTTGCCCTGCGATGGTGATTTTGCCGGCGGAGACCTCTACCTTTGCCGGCAAATCTTCCCGGTCGAATCGAGCTTTTCTGGTCTGCGTCCGTGCGTCGACGACCTCGAAAGAGAAACCCCCATTTATGGTGCACTGCTTAGCATCATCCAGCAGCAGGACTCTCACCCAGAACTCTGGCTCGATCCCCATTTGTGGGGTGGGGCGGATAATCTGCCTTGGCCTGCAGCCGGACAGACAGAAAACAGAGCAAAGAAACCAGAAGACCAACTTCTGAGGTCTGACTTCTGACTTCTGACCTCTGAGCTCTGACTTGGGTCGGTCAGTCCAGGTTGCGCAGGGCCAGTCCGAAGCTAGCAAGTATCCTCTTGATTTCATTCAAGCTGGTTACGCCGAAGTTCTTGACTCCGAGAAGCTCGGCTTCTGTTTTGCGAATCACGTCGGCGAGCGTGCCAACATTGAGCTTCTGCAAACATTTTCGGGAGCGCACCGAAAGCTGCAGGTCGTCGACGGATTTGTTCAGGACTTCTTGCTCTTCGGAGGTAATACGGTCGGATAGTTCCGGAGGCTGTTCGGGCTTGTCCTCCAGAGCCATACCCAGCCGCAGGTTTTTCGATTCGAGGATGGTCTTGACTTCTCGCAAGGAGGTCTCCCCAAAGTTCTTGTAGGACAGCAGCTCCACCTCGGTTATATTCAAAAGATTGCCGATCGTGTCAATGTTCATCTTCTTTAAGCAGTTTCTGCTGCGCACCGACAGCTCAAAATCGGAGATAGGAGTCTCAAGAATCTGATTTTTGCGGCTCTTTTTCTTCTCTTTTTCCTCGTCATAGAGCATGGTTTTTGAGCTTTCGATGTCTTTTTTGAATAGAATCGCCCGTTGATGGTTAGGATGAGACTCCAAAACCGCGTCGACACATTGGGAGGCTTTGTCGTACTGGTCGATGTCTTCATAAAGTACAGCCAAATTCAGCAGCGCATTTACATAAACCGGAGAGCCGCAGGCGACCTGCTTATAATAGTCGATCGCTGCCTCTTCATCGCCGGACAAATCGCACCGAAAGGCCAGGTGGAAAAGTGCTCGCGCGTGGTTCGGGGATAGTTCCAGAGCCGTTTTGTAATTGTCTGCCGCCTTTTCATATAGCCCCTGCACTTCCCGTAGCCGGCCAAGCTGGTAGTGGTACTCGGCGCTTACCTTCTCGAAATTCGCGCGGCCTGACAGTTCCTTTTCTGCCGCCTCGAAGTTCTTGGCGTGGCGGTACGTGGCAGCTTTCTCCAGCGATATGTACAGCGGGTCGGCCTGGTAGGCCAGGCTTTTCTGCAAGTTTTGGATTGCTTCGTCGAATTTGCCTAATTGGCGAAGTGCAAAGGCCAGGTATATGAGTTTTTCCTTGCGATCTTGGGCTTTTTTGAGTTTCTCCACCGTTTCGGCGAATCGCCCGAGAATAAAAAGCCCGATGCCGACCGCGAGCGAAGCCTTTGGTGAAGTCTGGCCCATATTTGCCTGTAACTGTTCGGCGAATTTTAGCTGGTTGGCCTCGGTGCGATGAACGAAGTGAGAAAGTTTCGCTATGTCGTCCATGGACGGCAGCTCATCGGCGAATAAGTTGATTTGTGGCAGATTAACCCCGGCGCTCGCGCCGGGGGTAGCCCCCGCCCCAAGGGGCGAGGCTAATCGTGTCGTCGTCTCCATAACAGTTGTCTCCTAAAAAGAATGTAGAGTTAAGAATGAAGAATTGAGAATTGGACTTTCTGCATTCTTAATTCTCAATTCTAAATTCCATAGCCTTCTGGTACGGCCTGAAATTATAAACCTAAAGATAGACTTTGCAACAGGTTTTTGCCGCGGACAGTGTTTAGGGATCATCCGCATTTGCCCTGGCCCAGCCAGACGCCGCCCTTGATGGTCCGCAAAGCCGACTGGCGCCGGTAACAATTTTCAATTTACTTAGTGTGGAGATGGTCTGGGCCGACCGTGCCATGCCCCCTTAGTCTCTTGTGAAGCAAGAAAGGCGGCAACATGCCTGACGCAAATTTCAGGTTGGGGTTGTCGGAGGTTGTTTAGGCGTGCAGCTTTCCTAATAGAAGGGTCAGATTAAGTCTTGATTACTGCAACTTATGTTTCATAAGTGTCTCCGTGCGAGTTGAATTATTTTTCGTGGGCTACCACCACATCCTCCAAAAACATACTCGATAGATTCACAGTGCCGCACCCCACTGCCATTCATGTCGAAACACCTTTTCCGATATGCTCTTCCTTCTTTGAATAATGTTGCTAAATTATCTCTACGAACATTACCGAGTATCTTTATCATAGGCTCTTGAAGTAAGAACCATTTGCAATTAAGCCCTGTTTCCGAATCAACTACACAATTCCCGACATTATCTATGTGTAGTCCCGTAATTATAGTTGGGCAGATTGGTCGGGTATACCCCTTCCAGAGAAGTTTCTCTACCTTTTTCTTGAGTGATAGTATATTCTTGCTATCTAGAGCTAAATCATTATAAGTTTTCTTTTCTAAAGCTCTTCCGGCCTGTTCGAGCTCTCCGACCGAAGGAAAAATGTTGTTCTCCTTTGCATATTTTATGATATTATCTATGTCAGGAATGTTAAGTCGAGTTGGAACTATAGAGAATGCTAAATCTGTATAATTATTTGCACAATGTTTTGCATACCCGGCATCTAGTAGTAGTTTAAGTGCCTCATAGATTTTTCGAGCTGTTCCTTTTTTACCTAATATTTTATCAAAAGTCGCCTCTTCTAAAGTGTCCATCTTAAGGATAAGACACACTTTATTGTTGTGCAACCATTTTGCTTTCTTTTCGTCAATTAAAATTCCGTTAGTAAAAATAGAAAATCTTATATCAAGATTCGATGCTGTTTCAACCAATCTCTTAAACCGCGTATCTTCCAATGGCTCCCCCAAGCCGCAAGAGTATATCCACTTTAATCCAAGTTTCTTTGCGTCTTGTAAAAGTTTCTTAGTCTCACGATAGTTCAATTCATTTGGATTTTTATCGCCTACCTCTGGTTTAGAATCGCAGTAGATACACGATGCATGAGTGCACTTTGCGGTTAATTCTAAATCAATAGTAGGTAATTCCCCCTTCTCTTGTCTCGCTAAACATTCATTGAGTACCTTTTCACTCCATGGGTAATAAGTAATCATTTTTCGTTTACCTCTCTTTTTTCAATTCTTTGGAAAAATCAATAGGTAACCGTTCTGACGTATGCATCATTTTTTTTAATGACTCTATGTAAAAATTCCAAGCGCCTACTTGTTTTGGATTAACTTGCAAAATAAAGGGGTAGTCTTCTTTTTTATAATATTCGCTTGTGGAAAATTTAACAAGTACTATAGGTTGCACGTTAGGTTTTGAAGAGTTTGGGTTATAAATGACAACGGTCATATATACCAGATGTTCAGGGATTAAGTAACATTCGATTAATTCTTTAGCATCTTCGACCGACAAATTGCAATCTCTTCTCCATTGTTGAGCAAGAAATATCATCTTATAGATGAGATCCTTTCTTTTGGGGATTAAATATTTGTATTTTATCTTTTTTCCAAAGTTTTTACGAATTACCTCTTTGAGCTCGTTATCTTCCAGTTCTAATGCAGATGTTAAAACCCAAATTTCCTCCCTCTCTGGTATGCTATCTTCAATTTGTACAAGATCATCATGAGTAAGAATGAACTCGCCCAATTTACCCTGTATTATTTGCTTCACCGTTTCAACGGAGATTTCTAAAGAGTTAATACAATCTTGGCACATTTTCGACTTGGCTAGTATCTTCTGAGTTTCGTCTTGGACTTTGATAATATGCTCTTCGAGAGTACTGGACTTTTTTTGAAGATTTTCTTCAGCCTCAGTAAGTCGTTGACTTGCCGTAAGACTGGCCATAATTACACCGACGGTTGCTGCCACAACAACAAGTCCAATCGCCGATAGAACATGGACGATATTAAATCTATCAATTAAATACCCGATTGCAATTGTCGCACAAAGTATAAGAATGGCAATAATGATGCTTAACCACGGTGGCAAATTGAAATTCATCTTAGACATGCTTGTTCTCCTTCTCGTTTCTTAATTTACAATATTCGTTGGTTTGCCCTCTTTAAAAGCCTCAATATTTGATATACAAATATCTACTAGCCTGATTTTTGTTTCAACGGTGTTGTAACCAATATGTGGTGTAAGAACTACATTTTCTATTTTAAGTAATTCTTCTGGCAAATTAGTTTTATTGCTATTGTTCGCTATATCAATTCCTGCTCCAAAGAGGTGTCCACTCTTAAGCAGGGAAATTAAATCCGTTAATACCACGACATCCCATGTAGTGGAAACGAGAATTGCATTTGATTTCATAAGACTAAGCCTATCTTTATCAAGCATTCCTTTGGAATCATCATTCAGAGGGCAACACACACTCACAATGTTACTAGAAGAAAGAAGATCATTAAGAGGTAAATCCCTAATACCCTCACACGATTTGGGATGTCGATTATATGTTACAACCTCCATACCGAAGCATTGTGAAATCTTGGCTAAATGTGTACCTATTTTGCCGAGACCGATGATTCCCATTCGTTTGCCCCTTAACTCAATACCCCACAAATATCCTTTTTCTTTTTTTCCCGCCCGAATATATCTATCCCCTACCATAGTTTGTCGCGCTACGCAAAGTGCAAGTCCTATGAGATGCTCAGCAACAGCCTCGGTAGCATATCCAGGTATATTACTTATCAATATACCTTTTTTCCTTGCTTCCGATCGATGTTCTATCCATTCATATCCGGTAGACATCAGCGCTAAAAGGGAAGGGGACTTCATGGAAAGAATAAATGGAGACGGGTCTATCCAACCTACCACTACAACATCTATCCCCTTAATCCTTTTCTTGCATTCTTCTTCGTTCGAACTATCGAACCACTCAGCCTCGCCGAGTTGTTCCAAGCGGTAGATTTGTTCTTTTGCCATTTCAATTCTTTCAAGAAATAGTATCTTCATGTTTGTTAGCCCATTCTTATATTTCTAAATTTACAGCCAACTTTCCAGTCGTGGTAGAGGTTCTGCCCTTGATATATCATCTCAGCAATCTCATTACGACGTAGACTCATGAAAAGTTTGTCTGGCATGATTTCTACGATTTTCCATTTACGAGAAAGACTATAGTTATTCATCTTATCTAACCTTTCCCATATTAATCGGCAAGAGGTGGATAAGACGCCTGCGAAACTTTGGTTCGGCTCGGGTGTAATCTATTTCTTATGACCCGGGGAATATCAGTTATAACTTTGAGCATAATATAGCAAAATCCGGCACTATTTCAATCTTGACTTTCCCATTTCGGCGATTCTCTTTCCGGGCCGGTAAGCATTGTCTTTCTTAGCCTGAATATTTCTTGGCCACAGAGGACGCCGAGGCCACAGAGATAAAAAAAAAGGAATATTTGCTCTGAGTTCTCTGTGCTCTCTGTGGCAAAAAAGACCTCGCCAGAGAAGGTCAAAAAGAAAATAGCCGTCGCGAAAACGCTATCAACCTTCCCAATTTCTTTCGAGGAAGGTTGTTTGTCATTAACAGGAATTCTTAAACCGACCGGGATAATCAAACCTGTCGCCAAATGAAAGACGATTTGGCACCATCTTTGAAACAGCCCTACATATTACTGATCCAAAAGAGAATCTGGCTCATTCGGCAAGCTCAGGGCAGGCTTCTGTATTCTGCCTCCTGTATTCCGTTTTCTCTGTGAACTCTGTGACCTCTGTGGCAAGAAGAAAACCGTGTTAATCCGTGTCTAATAGAAGATTCTCCTTTACGGCCAAGCTCTTTATGGGTATAATATATATCTAACAAACAAGGCAAAGGCTTGTGAGTAGATGAGAAAATGGGTAAATGAGAAATCGCATAAACACATTCACCAAATCCGCGTAAATCTGTGTAATCTGTGGTTAATGCTAACAAGCAAGGAGACAGAATACGGGAGACAGCCTGTCCGGCGTAGCCTTGGCGAAGTCGGAAAGACAGGAAACAGTGCGCAGAGGACAGAGGGCAGAAGACAGAGCACAGAAGTCAGAAGCCTGTCCTGAGCCTGTTCGGCTGCGCTCAGGGTAGACTCTGCCAAAGGAACAGGAAAGAGAATACGGCGGACAGAAGACAGAGTACAGAGATATGAGAAAAAGGGAGATTTGGGGTTTCTGGGCAAAAGAAGGGCAATCTTCGAAGCCTTTTATGCAAAACAAAGCCAATTTCCCTCAGGCTCAAATGAACGCAAGCTCAATAATAACAAAGGATTATGAAAATAAATGCCTTTCCAAGCACATGCAAAACAAACCCAAACAAAGCCAATTTTCATGCGTTCATTTGGGAGGTTTACTTCTTATTAGTGCGACCCAGTCTTTATCGGGGTCCTGGGGCGGGTGGCCGATGGCGGCTGAGCCGGGGCCGGTTACCTCGCCAACGCTGCCCATCTGTAGCGGGCCGCCCGCGCGCGGGTTATACCAGCGGACACCGAACGTTCCTGAACTATCGGCCAGATTCAGGTTCGTTGTGCCGCTGGCTGGCAGGTATATGGCGTAGATTTGGCCGGGCAGGGCAAAGCAATAGTCATCCTTTGCCGAGGTCAGCTCATCGTGATGACTCATTTCGGTAAAAGGCAGATGCTCGTGAAAGAACTCCAGGGCGTACCGGGTCAGGTCCCAAATATGGTCTCTGCTGCGCCAGTCTTCGCAATTCAGGTCGTTATTGGGGAAATTGTATCCGAAGTACCATTCGACGCCGGCCCCGCCTGCCATCAGGTTGCCCCACAGATGTTTTCTGCGGACCTCATCGTGCCAGTAATCGTCTTTGTCGGGCATGACGCCGGTGTGAGGAGGGCCAATCTCATCCAGGCAGACAAACCACGGTCGACCCGCTGAAGCGGAGCGGTCGATCCACTTTATTGTCTGGGTGTGAGTATCGTTGGTTTGCAGGGAGACTCCATCGAAATACTCATATCCTACCAGCGGCTCGTAGACCTTGTCATATTCGCCAGGGTACGTGTGGCAAACAATGGGATGGTCGTACGGATCGAGGTCTTTGATGTACCGGCAGAAGGCTTTGCGCTGCGCATCGGTGTTCGTGTTTTCCTCGCCGAGGTTCCAGACCACAACCAGGTGATGGGCAAAGCGGGCGATAAGCTCACGGTAGTAAAGCTTGCGCTGCGGGCCGAGTTCGCCGCCGTCCAGACCCTGGTCGTTTTCCTGCTCCTGCGTGATGATGTGCAATTGCAGGCCTATCTTATCCATCTGCGAAAAAACAATCTCCCACTGGTCGAGCTTGCTGCAATCAAAGCGGAGTTTCTCCCGGGGATTGATCCAGGGCCAGACGTCTTTGCCGTCGCCGCCGTCGATATTGTATGGGATAAAATACACGCTATTCATTCCCTTGCCGGCCAGGTAATTGAGGGCGCCGATAATGCCTTTGCCCTTGCCATCTTTCCAGGTTGTGTCGCCGGGCTGCCAGTCCCGCACGTGTGGTTCATAATGATGGAGGAATTTGTCGCCCGAAGCTTCGCCCTGGCGTTTCAATTCGCCGGCGTCAAAGGTGCCGTCGAAATCGGCGTAGGCGAGGAAATTTTCAGGACTGTCGGCGCCGCCTTTTAGGAAATATTCGCTGGTCTGAGCAAACTGCAGATAGCGTTTGCCAACATATTTGAGCAGGCCTTTGGCGCGGAAATCTCGCCCACTTTTATCGGTGGGGCCGACAACAAACGAGCCTCTGGCGTTATCGAAGGCTACGCCTGAGCCGGTCGTTGGGTCGTCGCTAATCGCAATGTCAGGCCCGGTGCGAAAGGAGACGGTATAGGTCCATCGGCCTACGTCGTCGGGTACAAAGTTGACCCGCCATTTATTGCCCGAAGTGGCGCTGGTTTCCGCGGCATTTCCGTCGGCTGCATAATAGCCGGGAACGACATATTGTTTCTTGCCGATAGCAAAAGTGACATTGAGGCGGTAATCAAGAAAGGGATTGGGTTTAGCGGTCTCGTCGGATTCGGGGCCGGTAAAGGTCAGTGTGATCTTATGCCATTTCTTCAGTTCGCCGGTAATAGTTGTCCCTTCGGCTGAATAAGCGACGCCTGGCGCAATGAGAAAAGCCGAGCAGATCGCGGCTGATAAAATTGCTGCTGTTGGTTTCATTCTCTGTTCCTCAGATAATCTCCGATTGACTGACAAAGTATGTTATACAGGTGCTTCAGGCGTCCGCAACAGATTTTTTGGCGTATTTTTCGGGTCAGTGAAGGCGCAAAAAAAGGCCGGGCTAAATATGCCCGGCCTTGTTCACAGATTTACAGGATAGTCAACCTACTTAGGCAACGCCGCTTCAAGTTCCGCCAGTTTCGCCGGGGTAACGGTTTCCGCGTGCAAATCGCCATATATGACGCGGTATTCGCTATCTGAGACCTTCCACCGCAGCAGGACCTTATCCGCGTCTTTGGGGGTGACGGTCTTTCCGTAGTATGCGGGGTCCTTATTGCCCTGCCTAAGCGTACTGTAGAACCTACTAAGCCCCCGTATGGGCATCAGGAAATCCACAAGTTTGTTGCCTATCTCGTCTTCCGTAAGCCCTTTTGACTCTTCCTTTAATCGCATGGCTGCGGGGGTTTCACTCTTTTCTGCTAACCGTAGAACTGTGTCTGTGTCATCGCCACGGGTGATTTTCTCTGGATACTTGCCGAGCAACTCGACCCATACCTTTAGACCCTGGATGGCGGTCTCCTCAGTGATGTGGGCGGGATACTTGATCACTGTACCTGTATAGTCATCTGGTATGACCGGCTCGAATTCGGCCGCATCAACGGGGACATCCCACTGGAAATCGTGCATCACGAAGTGGGTGCTCATTTTGTCTCCCCTCTGGTTAACCTCTTCACTTGCGAGACTATCGTATCGCACAGGCAATCGTGTCTTCACATCCACCCATATCTTGATATCGACCTGTGGATTCTTACCTCCCCAGTGGTTGGGATCTGTGGTCCGGAACCCTTCGACTTCAATGCCGTCCATGGTTGACCTGCCAAGGCTCTCGTATTTGTATTTCAGGATTCCTTTGAGAAACGCGAGCGGATCCGTTATATCGATATTTGCCTTCTGTATCCGTTCAACCCAACCATCGTCAAGTTCTACGCGCTGGTACTTCTTCTGCTTGGGCTGGATTGTAATCATGGTCTTCTTCTGTGTTAAAAAATACTCTTCTGAGAACGTGCTCTCTCCGCCATTGGGGTCGGGCCATTCCCAGTTGCTTTTCGTGCCATGTTCTTGTGAATTCAAAGAGGTGGCGCGTATTTCGACATAGTAAGGCTTGTTAGGATCTATATGGTGGGCTATCTCGTTAGTCCATTTGTACCTGACGGCCTTGACCTGTTCGATACGGGCCAGCACGTCCGCCAGGGCAATACCTGATTCCGTGCCTCTCCACAGCGACAAACCTATCAAACACGCGATGGCGACAATCGCGGCAGTAGCCAGTTTGGTTAATGGACTTTTCATGATTATGCTCCTCAATGCTGCGATGCGAATAGACTTTGGTGTGTTCGCAGACGCATCTGGCGCAGCGGCTGCGAATTCTCTTGCGGAGCGTTCTCGAAACTGATTCAAAAACTCCTGGTCAGGTGCAACTGCTTGTCTATCTATCGCAGACAGCAACGAACTGAAGTTTTCATCTGAGTGTTTGTTTTTACGCATTCTCATAATGCCACCTCTTCCATACCGGACGCACGATGAGTCAACCGCTTAAAAACTCCACGAAAGGCCTTTCTTGCTCGAGCCAACTTTGATCGGACCGCTATGGATGAGGCATTGACCTGGTCTGCAATCTCTTGGACCGCAGTTCCGTCAACGTACTTTGCCATCAATAGTACCTGATATTCTGCCGGCAATTCTTCAAGGGTGTATCTGACCAACTCCGCCAATTCACGCGATTCGAGCACCTCGGCTGGCGGCTTTTCAGCGCCCTGGAGCCAATCGTCTTTTTGGCCATTCAGAGACGTCCACCACTTTTGGGCCTGGGCAAGTGCCGATCTTTGCTGACATTTTCGGTAGTGTAGAGCCACCTGGCGTTTTGCTATAGTCCAAAGCCAGACCCACAGGCTGCCGCGCCGCGGATTGAAGTTGCCCGCTGAACGTGCCGCAGCCAGGAATGTCTCCTGCACGATGTCGGCGACAGACGCTGGGTCACCGCCCATCAGTCTGGCGACATTGCGCCAGAGCTTTTCTGCATACAGGTCGTACAGCTTCAACCAGGCATCGCGATTGCCTTGCTGCAGGCCGTTGGCTATTTCCGTGTCTGTTTGCTCGTTCATATTTGCCGGCTCAAAGAGCAACGCGAAACCATCGATGGCTCACTCTTCACCATATAATTTGCGCACCGGCTGAAAAATGTGTCGAGAAAAATCGCGATTTTGGGCAGCGGTGCACAAAAAAGGCCGGGCTAAATATGCCCGGCCTTGTTCACAGATTTACAGGATAGTCAACCTACTTAGGCAACGCCGCTTCAAGTTCCGCCAGTTTCGCCGGGGTAACGGTTTCCGCGTGCAAATCGCCATATATGACGCGGTATTCGCTATCTGAGACCTTCCACCGCAGCAGGACCTTATCCGCGTCTTTGGGGGTGACGGTCTTTCCGTAGTATGCGGGGTCCTTATTGCCCTGCCTAAGCGTACTGTAGAACCTACTAAGCCCCCGTATGGGCATCAGGAAATCCACAAGTTTGTTGCCTATCTCGTCTTCCGTAAGCCCTTTTGACTCTTCCTTTAATCGCATGGCTGCGGGGGTTTCACTCTTTTCTGCTAACCGTAGAACTGTGTCTGTGTCATCGCCACGGGTGATTTTCTCTGGATACTTGCCGAGCAACTCGACCCATACCTTTAGACCCTGGATGGCGGTCTCCTCAGTGATGTGGGCGGGATACTTGATCACTGTACCTGTATAGTCATCTGGTATGACCGGCTCGAATTCGGCCGCATCAACGGGGACATCCCACTGGAAATCGTGCATCACGAAGTGGGTGCTCATTTTGTCTCCCCTCTGGTTAACCTCTTCACTTGCGAGACTATCGTATCGCACAGGCAATCGTGTCTTCACATCCACCCATATCTTGATATCGACCTGTGGATTCTTACCTCCCCAGTGGTTGGGATCTGTGGTCCGGAACCCTTCGACTTCAATGCCGTCCATGGTTGACCTGCCAAGGCTCTCGTATTTGTATTTCAGGATTCCTTTGAGAAACGCGAGCGGATCCGTTATATCGATATTTGCCTTCTGTATCCGTTCAACCCAACCATCGTCAAGTTCTACGCGCTGGTACTTCTTCTGCTTGGGCTGGATTGTAATCATGGTCTTCTTCTGTGTTAAAAAATACTCTTCTGAGAACGTGCTCTCTCCGCCATTGGGGTCGGGCCATTCCCAGTTGCTTTTCGTGCCATGTTCTTGTGAATTCAAAGAGGTGGCGCGTATTTCGACATAGTAAGGCTTGTTAGGATCTATATGGTGGGCTATCTCGTTAGTCCATTTGTACCTGACGGCCTTGACCTGTTCGATACGGGCCAGCACGTCCGCCAGGGCAATACCTGATTCCGTGCCTCTCCACAGCGACAAACCTATCAAACACGCGATGGCGACAATCGCGGCAGTAGCCAGTTTGGTTAATGGACTTTTCATAACTGTTCTCCAGAGGTTAGCCTGGGCTAAACCCGATTTAGTTTGCTTGGTTTGTTCTTGTGCCGCCAGAACATCATTCAGAATTCGATCATGCATTGCGGCGCTGGCGGTAAAACTCAGGTTTTCCTTAATGATTTGTTCGGTATTATCTGCGCGTCTCATTTTTCCACCTCGCCATTCAGGATTGACCGCAGCTTACTCAATCCGTACCGGTACCTGCCCTGAACCGTATTGACTGAGACGCCTTGCAGCTTCGCTATTTCTTTGAATTTCATTTCGCCCTTTACACGAAGGATTATTGCTTCTCGCTGGTCGTTTGGAAGCTCGGCTATCGCGCGATTCAGCCTTACTGATTCTTCGGTGGATATTACCGACTGTTCCGGGCCGTATGGCTCTGAGCTTGCAGAATTTGCTCCACCCGCAGCAATGCTGTGCCGATGACTGCTTCGAATATGGTCACGCGCACGATTGAGAACGCAGCTTGCCAGATAGCCTCGAAGACTTCCGCTCAGCTTGAAGGCTTCTGTAGACTTCGCAAAGGAAACAAAAACATCGTGTACAACATCCTCTGCCGTCCCGGCGTCGCTAAGAAGAGCCATCGCCAACGTCAGTAAATAGTTCAGGTACTTCTCGTAGATACGGCGTAGCGCCTCTTGGCTGCCGCGTTTGAATCTCCACTTGAGCAGTTCGTCTTCTATCATCTACGGCTTCTCTTGCTTGATTTCAAGAACGAACGTTCGTCATCAATATCACGATTGAACTACTCGTTTTAGTATAAGGCGAGCAGACTTTTCTGCCACTTTTTCTATTTGCTCCCGGAGTCTCGATTTGCCCGCACAATGCGCACAAAAAAGGCCGACCCCTGCTTTACGTAGGGATCGGCCTGTTTGCAACGTAGCAGGTCCATACGGTTTCCAGTCGGCAGTCACCTGTCAACGTAACTGTTAAGCAATCATTTTGGAGTGCGTTCGAGTGCTTTTTCCAGAGCGCCGAAGCCTTCCTGCCATTCGTTCAGCCGGGTGACGTTCTTCTTCTTGGCAACTTCAAGAAATCTCGCAAATGTATCCTGGATTGACTCAGGCATAGGCCAGGCCGAGCCGGCAGCGGCAGCTTTTTCTCGCATCTCGTTCCAGCGCATCATAAAGGTGTACATTACAGGCAACTGGGCAACCTGCACTCGCAAGAGCAGATTTGCGTCATTCTGCACCGCTGCCTCGGCTGCCGCCAGGTGCGCCCAGCCTTTGCCGAGCGTCTCGAAGGACAGGAATTTTGCGGTGTGCTCGGAAAAGCAGCCAAGCCAGTCGCCGCTTGCCTCGACGGCATCGTGCGTGACGTTTAGATAAGCCTTCATTTGCGGTGCGGCAGGCCCATAATAGCCCTCGATGAATTCGTCGATGAGTTTTTGCCCATCCAGAGAAGGGTTCCACAATAATTTTGCCAGCACCCAGGCCCGCAGTTCCGCCATCTCCGAACCATAGGACTGATAAGCGCCCTGCTCAAAGATTCCCTTGACGTTATGGTCAACGAAGAATTTGACGTTAGCCCCCAGCACACGCAGGTTGGGGTGCGGCATTACGTAATGTCTGAAGTTGGTTGTGTAATCCCAGATGTAAAGCCGATCGCAGATTTTTGACCAGCCGACAATATCATCCCGAAAAGCTTTATTGCGTTCGTCTTCGAGCGGCTTACTGAATGAGCACTCAATGCTGCAAAGCTGGACGATGACATTGTGCCGGGGTTTTGTAAGTTTGGGCGGCTTGCGGGTGTACTGATATGCCAGGGTGCTTATCGCCACATTGGGAAATTCCTTCTCGATGTCCTCCGCGATAGCATTAACAAACCGCAGCATCAATCCAGCAGGGCTTTCTTCTTCTTTTTCGATTGCCGCACAGTTGCTGCACTGGCAGTTGCCGTGCCAATCGTTCTGGGAGACCGAGGCGATCGTGGCAGCGGGATTATTCCGCAGACGTTCCTTCAAGTTTTTGACCAGCTCTTGACGCATTTCCTCGTTGGTCAGGCACAATTGAGCGTGATCGTAAGTACGCTTGCCCTTGATTTCGCTGAACCATTCAGGATGGTCCTTAAAATATTTCTCAGGCGATATAAGTGGATACAGTGTATGCACAAAGCCTTCGTAAATGTGTTTTCCGCCGCGTTGCGCATCGAGTCGATGAGCCTGGCCGTTGCATTTATTGCGTACCGACCAATCGCCGTCAAAGGCGTCGAACCAGAAAGGCGAGCGAAATTCCAGAGCAGGCACATAACGCACATCGAGGTTGGCGACTTGAAGTGTCGGCTTTCTCGGTATCGTACTTTCGGTTGATGACCACCAGCGGCAGCCAAGATGCTCCTCAAGGAAGGTATACACAGCATATAAAGTTCCGCGAGGATAACCACCAGCTAATATCAGGTCATCTCCAACCGAACGGATAATTACGCCTTCGGTGCCCAGTCCCTCGGCGGAGAAATCCGGGTCGGCTAATTTGGCAGCCTGTAGTCCCACCAGCAGCCTTGCTTTGCCGGCGGCTGGCGGAGGAACTATGTCGAATTTCACCCCTGTTATTTGCGAAAGAAAATCTGCCAGTTCGCCGGCAGCGTGCTGCTCCGGCTGCGGGGCATCCGGAGGAACAACTATAACCGCTTTGGCTACGCCATTTTCTGCAATCGTGGTCGCACGCACCTGGCCAGCCAAACCCCACATCGCGCAGACACAGAGAAGTAACATGATTTTAGTTTTTTGCCGTGCCATGACATAACCTCCAAAAACTTTTTTATATTAAGTCGCGTAACTGTGCAAGCCAGAAAATAGGTTAGATAGATTCACCCAAAACAGGGTTATCAAGATGAGCACCATTCCTGCGATTGCCCACAGGCTGTTCATGCGGGCATATTTTTTGGCAAACATATATCGAAAGTGAAAATATCCTACGTAGACCAGCCAGGACGCAAGCGACCACAGTTCTTTTGGGTCCCAGCCCCAATAATCGCCCCAGGCGAGTTTACCCCAGCAACTGCCCAGTATAAGCCCCAGCGTAAGCAAAGGAAACCCGACACATATCATGTGGTAGGTTGCGTCTTCGGCGGACAGAAATTTTTCGTCGGCTTTTAGCCCCGGCCACTGGCCGGGGTACCCCCGCCGCAAGGCGGGGGCTAAAAGTTGAAAAATCGCCTGGAGTGTGGCTTTTGCCATGAAAATATACGACAGCGCATAGACAGCCACATGCGGCACAAACAGCCAGCTTTGCAGGGCCGGCGGCAGCCGCTGCGGCTCAGCGCTGAATACAAAGCCAGCCGGCACAAGCATTATCGCAGCGATGAGCATGTCGCCGGAATAGCCGCCTGCTCCAAGAGTATACCGGCAGAACCACGAAACCGGATAAGAAATCACGCCCAGGCACAGAAATACCTCGAAAAGATTTTGCAGAGGCACGTGCCGGACGTCATACCAACGATAGACAAAGGCCAAAACGGCAGCTATGAAACCGAGCAGGTAGAGAAAATTGCCGATTCTTTCCCGGCGTAGAAAGGTTGTTAAAAACGCCGACAAACACGCAGCGATGGCGGCGTAAATAAGTAAGCCTTGAATAGTATATTTAATCTCCATTTACGTGCCTGAGCGCGACTGCGCTATATAGATGTTTCAGCCAAAAATGCCAGAGAGCACCGATACATAGCATCAGAAATCCTGCGTAGACAAGGTTGAGCCCGGTGTCAGAGACCACCATAAGAATAGTATATTTGCCGGCGTCGGCATCATAAGAATGCTGATAAAAATGGTATCCGCCGAAGTGAAGCGGATGGTTCACCTCGATGCCCTTTTCCACAACAACTTCATTGTTGCGGATAATCTGGAGCTCGCTTATGTAGTCGCTGATGATCCTTTGATATCGCAGGTGTAATTTATCTTCGGGGCGCGTATGGCCCGGAAAACGCTCGAAGACATATCGAGTGGCCGCCTTTCCATCCGGCGATTTGATCTCGACCTCAAGAGCCGGATTGGCAGCCGAATTGGGGTCATCAAACGGGAGGTTCTTTCCATCTTCAACTTTGATTTTGAAACTTTCAAACTTCCGCGCGACCTTTATCGTGCCGACGTCCTCGCCCAAGAGAATCTCCTTGCCTATTTCGACAGGGATTTTCCAACTTTTGCCTTGCCAGCTTTGAATTTGGAGGTGATCTGGCTTGTAGTATTCTACCCGGAAGTCCTTAAGTCTTACGTAAAACGGCAATTCTCCGATTTGGTTCGCGTCCTCCAGCACCACGCGGTTTTCGTGCTGGCCTTCGTAGATGAGCATCTGGCCGGTCGGGATTTTATCGATTCCCAGGAGCCTTTTCTGGAGCTTGTGTCCGGCTTGCGAGCCCCATATTGAACCAGCCAGGATCAGGATACAGCCGAAGTGAACAAGCAGAAGTGCCGGCATACGCACGAGTCTGCGAAATATGATAATCCCCACTATTAGCAGGACCGTCAGGGCTATCCAGTATACTGCCAACGGCAGGGAGTTGAAAATTTTTTTTGCCCGCTCGGCACCGAGAAAGGCCCCATAGATGGATAGGAAAATCAATAACAGGATCAGCACCAGAGCCGCCCACAATATGCTGCGTCTAAACCTGTTCATCAACTCTTCCTTGATAGTACTGATTACTTTGGTTACACTATATTGTACTGATGAAGCTTATCCTGAACAATGTAACTTATCACAATTGCCCGGTACAGGTGCGAGAGAAGGTAGCTTTTAGCGTAGAGCAGCGCCGTTTTATGCTCAGGCAGATGCACAAAGAGCCGGCCATCAGCGAGGCCGTGATTCTTCAGACCTGTAACAGACTTGAGTTTTATCTTTATGCCAGGAAGAACTTCGATTGCAGCGGTTTTCTGAGCCGCCTTATTGATGGGCTAAAGTCCATCGCCGTCGATGTCTGGACTAAATATAGGGCAGAAAGTACCGGCAAAAATGTCGTTCGGCATCTTTTTGAAGTGGCTGCGGGGCTTGACTCGCAGATGATCGGCGAAAATCAAATCGTCTCGCAAGTAAAGTCAGCTTACGCGGAGTCCGTCGATGCCCGTATGAGTAAATTGGTTTTCCATCGACTCTTTCATAGCGCCTTCCGCGTGGGCAAAATGGTGCGGACAGAGACCAACATTAACTGCGGCGCGGTGTCAATCGCTCTGGCGGCTGTGGAACTATCTAAAAAGAAGATTGATTTGCCGGCTGCGACAGCAATGGTTATCGGGGCCGGCGAAAATGCCGAGCTTGTTGCCAAATACTTGCTAAAATCGGGCTTGTCACGCTTGATTATAGCAAATCGTAGCAGGCAAAAGGCTCGGGCAGTTCGGCAGCGGCTTAAAAAAGGCCGCGTAACTGGCTTAGGCGATGTGCCGGCGAAATTTGCTGAAGTTGACTTAGTGATTAGCTCCACCGCAGCCGTCGAACCCGTAGTGACATGCGAGGCGGTCAAGAATTGCCTGGCAGGGCGTGACAGGCCGCTGTTGATAATAGATATTGCCGTGCCCAGGGACATAGAGCCGAGTGTCGGGCGATTTGATTGCGTCAGCCTTTACAATATTGACGATTTGAACGAGCAAATAAGCAGCAACCGGAAAAGACGAAGCAGCGAAATTCCCAAGGCTCGGGCGATCGTTGTCGAATTTGCTGATAACTTCTCTAAGTGGTATGACTCGCTGAGTATTGTGCCGGTAGTTTCACGCCTTATGCAAAGAGGCACCGAACTTGCTCAGAGCGAGGCCAGGCGATACGCAAAGGATTTTGGCCCCGGCAGCAGCAAGAAACTTGAAACCTTTGCCGAATCACTGGTCAAGAAATTGTTGCACGGGCCGATTAGTTTTATCAAAGACGCTGGCAACGGAGATATGACTGCTGAACAGCTTCAGGCTGCCGACCTGATAAACAAAATGTTCGTTTTGCAGGATGCCCGCGATTAGATAGAGTATTTAGCCCCAAATTTATTTGGGGGTCATTTGGTTTTGTAACGGAGGACCAATAAATGGCAAAGCAAGTTTCGATGGGAAAGTGCAATCTTTGCGGCGGTGCCTTCAATAAGGCGGCGATGGCCAAGCACCTCAAATCGTGCAGCCAGGCAAAAGCTGATGCTGCGGCGTCAGAACGCCGCCCGAGCCGGCAAAAAGCAAAGACTTTTCATCTTGTGGTCCAAGGCCGGTACTTGCCCGACTACTGGATGCACCTTGAGGTGCCTGCCGATGCAACCCTTGAAATACTGGATGGATTTCTCAGACGAACCTGGCTGGAGTGCTGCGGGCACATGAGCGCATTTACAATCGAAGACAAAACATATTCTGTGGCGCCGATGGGAGAAATGGACGACGAAAGTATGGATGCCAAGCTGGGCGATGTTCTTCGCTCTGGCATGAAGTTCTACCACGAGTATGACTTCGGCACAACCACACACCTGGTGCTGAAGGTCGTCTCTGAGCAAGAAAGTGACATCAAAGCCGGCGACGTCCGCGTTCTAGCCAGGAATGAGCCTCCGCCAATTCCCTGCGTGTCCTGCGGCAAGGCTGCTACGCGAGTGTGCACTGGGTGCCTCTGGTCGGGCAAGGGCTGGTTCTGCGATGCCTGTGCTGCCAAACACAAACGCCACGAAGAGATGTTTTTGCCTGTTGTCAATTCGCCGCGAGTCGGAATGTGCGGGTACACCGGATAGTAACTTACATGTAAAGCGCAAACATTTGGCATATCACGCACTTATGGGCGTTCATTTGGCGCGTATGAAGATTCTTACTGTCGCAACGCGTGATGGGGCGCTGGCCCTTGCTCAAACCAAGATTGTAACTGCCGCGCTGCAAAGACTCTGCCCGGGCATAAAAATTGAAATCAAAATAGTAGCTACTACAGGCGACCGAGACCGCCGCACAGCCCTGTGGGACCTTAAAGATAGTGGCTTTTTTACCTCGCAGATAGAAGATGCCTTGCTGACCGGAGAGGCTGATCTTGCCGTGCACAGCTTCAAAGATTTGCCCACACGTCCACGAGAGGGACTTACCATCACGGCGGTTTGCGATAGGCGATTTGCTGAGGATTGTCTGGTAGGTCGCGAGCATGTTAATTCGATAGAACAAATGGCGGAATCGGCGAAAATAGGCACATCGAGCTTGAGGCGGGCAGTACAGATCAGGCGATTAAGGCCGGATCTGCAGGCGGTGCCTGTTCGCGGCAATGTCCAGACGCGGATAAAAAAGCTCGATAAGGGCGAATTCGACGCGGTCATTTTGGCAAGGGCCGGCCTGGAAAGGCTCGGCTTGGGCGGCAAAATCTCATTTTGTTTCGACCTGAGGAATTTTATTCCGGCGCCGGCCCAGGGTGCACTGGCCGTCCAGGCGAGATCCGATGACGTAAAGACAGCTAAGCTCGTCGCTGCTATTGACGACAAGAAAGTCAGGATGGTTACTTTTGCCGAGAGGCAGGTCTTAGTGACAATGCAATGTGGCTGTCACGCGCCGGTGGGGGCATACGCTGATATTGTCGGAGATAATATAGAAATTTGTGCCTTTATATCCGATTTGCAGGGCGAAAGATTCGTTAGGCGAGAAATTGTCGGCCCTGCCTCAAAAGGGCAAGCTCTTGCCGAGCAAATTGCGCAACAGCTTCTGCAAGACGGCGGCAGAGAAATCCTGGCAAAACTCGAGAAGGCAAAGAATTCAAATGGCTCATGACAAAACCAACGGTACATCTCGTAGGGTATGCTGTGCATACCATTATTCTATTGCGTGGAATCTGTGAAATCTGTGGCTAAAAAAGGTTTTGTATATCTGGTTGGCGCAGGGCCCGGCAGGGCGGATTTGATTACAGTTCGCGGAGCGGACCTACTAAAAATCGCCGATTGTATCATCTGTGATAAGCTAGCAAACCCTGCTTTGCTGAAATTTGCTCGTCAAGATGCGGAGGTTATTCACGTGCCCAAGCGAATCGGCGTCGGCTCGTTCACACAACGGCAAATCAATGAGCTGCTAATCGAAAAGGCCTTGAGCGGCAAGACGGTCGTTCGGCTAAAAGGCGGCGACCCTTGCATTTTCGGCCGATGCGCCGAAGAAGCAGCCGCTTGTGCAGAGGCGGGCATCGATTTTGAGATAGTGCCCGGCGTGACCGCTGCCATCGCAGGGGCAGGATACGCCGGCATTATGCTGACCGACAGAAAGTTCTGCTCGCAGGTCGTTTTTGTGACCGGCAAAGAGGCGGAGGGAAAGCAACAAAGCAATATCGATTGGCAATGGCTTGCCAAATTCGACGGCAACATCGTTTTTTATATGGGAGTGGCAAATCTGGATTTTATTGCCCGGCAATTGATAGAAAATGGTATGGCAAAGACAACGTCTGCTGTTGTGATCGCGGACGCGACGCTGCCGAGTCAGAAGGTTGTAAAGGTTTCGCTTGCCCAGCTAAGTGAGCAATGCAAACAGGCGGAGGTTAAGCCACCGGCGGTTGTTGTAATCGGCACTGCGGCCGATAGTGACACGCGGCTGAACTGGTTTATGAAGAGACCACTTTTTGGCAAGAATATCATCGTGACACGGGATGCTTGTGGCAATGCCGAGTTTGCAGCCAAAATTCTCGAGCGCGGCGGTAATCCAATCGAGCTTGCAACGATAAAGGTCAAGCCTTTAACGAATACGACCCGGTTTTTACGAGCACTTACTAAATCGTCGCAGTACGACTGGATAATCTTCACTAGTTCCAATGGTGTAGAGATTGCCTTTGATTTCTTACGAAGCCTGGGAAAGGATTCCAGGGTTTTTGGCTCCGCAAAGATTGCTGCTATAGGTAGTGAGACCGCTGCCACATTGAGCGCGTTCGGAGTAAAAGCGGATTTTGTGCCCACTATCTATACCAGTAGAGAACTAGGCAAACAATTGGCTGTGTGTTGGAATCTGCACGGCAAGAAAGTCTTGCTTTTGCGCTCGCAGGCTGCTTCAAATGAGCTTATTGAGTTGCTCGGACACGCCGGGGCTGAAATTGAAAATGTGCCCGTCTACCGTGTTGTCACGGCGAAAAACAAATGCAACTGGCTAATAAAAAAAATTGCCGATGGGATAATTGACTGGGTGACATTTGCCAGCCCTTCTTCGGTCAGGGCTTTTTTTGAACAAATTCAGGCCGACCTGGTAAATTCAAGCAGCGCCAGAGTGGCATCTATTGGGCCGGTGACGTCTGACGAATTGCGACGATTCGGGGTCAGGGTCGATGTGACAGCCAAAGAGCACACCATCGACGGATTGTTAGCTGCGATAGAGGAGGCCTGCGGGTGATAAATATCTCAAAACTATATTGCGGGCTTTCAGGTGAGTCCGACCATCTAAGATATTCCGCGGATAATTCCTTTGGTCCGGTAGTTGTCTATAATTGTACGGCCCGCTGCAATCTGAATTGTTTGCATTGCTACAGCTCTTCAGGAGCACCCGATTGTAATGATGAATTGACCACGGCCCAGGCCAAGCGAATGCTCCAGCAAATTGGGCAGATGAACTGTCCCGTGGTGTTATTTAGCGGCGGCGAGCCAATGCTGCGAGATGATTTATTTGAACTTTTGAACGAGGCACAACAGTTGGGCCTGCGAACCGTGATTTCAACCAATGGGACGCTTATTGACATCTCGGCTGCGAAAAAACTTGCCGAGGCCAGCGTAAGTTACGTGGGCATTTCCATTGATGGAGACCAAGAGTTTCACGATAGTTTCAGGCGTGCGCGTGGCTGTTTCAAGGCCGCAATCAGAGGCGTTGAAAACTGCATAAAGGCGGGCATGAAAACGGGACTGCGATTTACGATAACCAAAGCGAACGCAGAACGAGTGCCGGTGATTTTCGATATTGCGGCCTCCGTGGGCGTGCGGAGGATTTGCTTTTATCATTTGATCCGGGCGGGAAGAGCGAAAACGTTGGAGGACCTAGCCCCAACTGCTGAGCAGATTAGGCAAGTTGTCGATGTGATTCTAGAAAGAACGCAGGATTTTGTCGCAAGGGCAGTCGTGGACGAAGTGCTCACTGTGGATAATCACGCTGATGGGCCTTATCTTTTGTTGAAGATGAATCGGCAAAATAATCCGCGATACGAACAGGCACGAAAGTCTCTTCTTGCCAACGGCGGCAACAGGGTTGGCGAGAAAATTGGCTGCGTCGGCTGGAACGGTGACGTGTATCCGGACCAATTCTGGCGGAACTATTCTCTCGGCAACGTCAATCGGAGCCCATTAAAAGCTATCTGGCAAAACGCGGGCGATCCGGTATTAAACAAACTGCGTAATAAATCGCGTTTTGCTGATGCAAGGTGCCTTAAATGCAGGTGGTTCGCTTTGTGCAAAGGCAACTATAGGTTTTTGGGCACCAAGGTTGACGATAAATATTGGCTCAACGAGCCAGCTTGCTACCTAAAGGATGAAGAGATAACAAAATAAGAAATTCTAAATGCGAATTTCTAAATCCTAAACAATGTCTAATAACCGAAATTCAAATGGCCAAAACAACAAGTTTTGAACGTTTGAAAATTTGAATTTTGAATTTGTTTAGAATTTCGGATTTAGATATTAGGATTTCTCCGAAGGAGTTCGTTATGGCTTTTCCAAAAACAAGGATGCGAAGGCTTCGCAGCAGCGATGCGATGCGAAGGCTCGTGCGCGAAACCACTGTGAGTATAGACGATTTAGTTTATCCACTATTTGTTAGATATGGCAGCGGCGTCAAAGAGCCGATTAAGTCGATGGCCGGCTGTTTCCATTTTTCGCCCGACACAGTCGCTGATGAGGCAGCCGAGGTCGCTTCACTTGGAATACCAGCGGTGCTTCTTTTTGGCCTGCCCAAGAAAAAGGATGAGACAGGTTCTCAAGCGTGGGCGGAAGACGGCGTCGTGCAGCGCTCCATAAAAGCGATAAAAAAGCGAGTGCCGGAACTTTTGGTTATTACCGATGTCTGCCTTTGCGCTTATACTTCTCACGGCCATTGTGGTGTGGTGAAACAGTCTGGTAAAATTGACAACGATGCAACCTGCGAGCTCTTGGCGAAAATTGCTCTGTCGCACGCTCAGGCCGGCGCCGATATTGTCGCCCCTTCAGATATGATGGATGGCCGGGTGAAATATATTCGGCAAGTTCTGGAGGAGAACAATTTTCACGATGTGGCTATCATGTCCTACGCGGCTAAATATGCGTCGGCTTTTTATGGCCCGTTTCGGGATGCCGCCGAATCTGCGCCTGCATTTGGCGACCGCAAAAGTTATCAGATGGACCCGGCAAACGCCCGCCAGGCGATGCAGGAAATCGCCCTTGATATTGAAGAAGGAGCCGATATCGTTATGGTTAAGCCGGCTCTGGCTTATCTGGACATAATATATCGAGCCAAGCAGCGTTTTGATTGTCCGATAGCCGCCTACAACGTCAGCGGCGAATATATGATGCTGAACACCGCCGCTGAAAAAGGTCTTCTGGACAAAACTGCCGCAATGCTGGAAATGCTTACCTCCATCAAACGCGCCGGCGCAGATATAATCATTACGTACTTTGCGAAGGAAGTGAAAGAACCCCTCAACAAGTTGAGGGGCTAAATACCAACAGATTTTTATGGCAAAAACGGTTGGATATATGATTACTTGGACGACATACGGCACCTGGCTGCAGGGTGATGAACGCGGTTACGTCAAAAATGGAAAAATCCTACCCACAAATCGATCTCTCGAAGATTCAAACAAACAAAATCTGTCAAAAGAAGCAGTAAAACTAACAAAAACTCATCGACAAATCGTTCAAGATGCCATATTTGAAAAGGCCAAGCAACTGAATCAGAAGATTTATGCTTTATCAGTGTCCTCCAATCACGTACATATTGTTGCCGAGTATATTGCCATGCCGATCGGTTTGGTTGTCAGGCATTACAAAGGTTCTGCACGGGCCGCGCTTCGGAAACGCGGCCTATCAGGGAAAATCTGGACAAAAGGATTCGATAAACGTTATTGTTTCGACCAACACACCTTGCAGAACAGGATCAATTACGCAAAATCCCATGACAACGAGTCAAGAAATATTTAGCCCCTCAATTTATTGAGGGGTTTATGGGAACCCCCGAACAAGTTCGGGGGCTAAATAATATGGTGATTAAACAGGAAAAGCCGCGACTTATCGCTTTTGAAGTTACTCGCAGGTGTCGGTTCAACTGCCTGCACTGCCGGGCGGATGCCGGTGCGGATGGCCGGCAGGAACTAAGCACCGAACAATGCAAAAAGATACTGCGTGCGGTCGCGCGGTTCAGTAAGTGCGTGATAATCCTGACCGGCGGCGAGCCGATGGAACGCAGCGACATCTACGAGCTTATTCGATACGGGCAAAAATTGGGCCACCGGATGGTGACGGCCAGTTGCGGGTATCTAATCGATCAGGAATCGATCGCCAGGCTGAAAGAAGCCGGTGTTTTGGCTCTTTCTTTCTCGCTTGACGGCGCCTCAGCCGAGACCCACGACAAATTCAGACGGGCTAAAGGCGCCTTTGACGCGGTGATTCGAGCCGCGGAAATCGCCCGCTCGGCGGGTGTGCGTTTTCAAATCAATACTACTCTGTGCAAAATCAACATTGACGAAGTGGCTGGAATTATTGAGCTGGCAAAAAGACTCGGCGCCTACTGCTTCAATCCCTTTATTCTTGTACCGACCGGCCGGGGCAAAAATATGGCTGATGAAATCCTTGACCCGTTACGCTATGAAGTGATGCTTAACGAACTGCTGCGATTGAAGCTGGAATCGACTATCGAGGTGCGAGTGACATGCGGGCCGCAATTTGCGCGCGTATGCCAGCAAGCCAGGACGAAAGGGCTGACCGGCGAGACAAACGGCTGTATGGGCGGCAGAGGCTTCGGATTCATAAGCTACCGTGGTGACGTGCAGACCTGCGGATTTCTGGACATATCGGCGGGGAATTTGGTAGAAAACGGCTACAACTTCAAGAAGATTTGGCTTGAGTCGCAGTTGTTAAAGGAAGTCCGCGACTTGTCGGGCTACACGGGCAAATGCCGAACCTGTGAATACATTGTCCTTTGCGGCGGCTGCCGGGCAAGGGCTTACGCCGCAAGCGGCGACTATTTAGCCACGGATCCGCTCTGTGATTACCGCCCCAAGGGAGATGAGCCTTGAATTTACGTTTGACGGGATTCCAGAAAAAGCTGTGCAACGTCCTTCAGGAAGGCGTGCCGATTTGCTGGAGGCCTTTTGCTGAGATTGCTGCGGCTTTGAAAGGCAGCGAGCAAGAAGTCTTACGGCAGATAGGTCAGTTAAAGGAAATGGGAGTGATCCGGCGGATTGGTGCGCTTATAAATTATCGTGCGCTTGGCATGGCCAGCACTCTGGTCGCTGCACATGTTCCGCCCGACAGCGCCAAGCAAGTTGTCGAGACGGTCAACTCGCTGCACGGCGTTTCGCATAACTATCAAAGAAATCACTACTACAACTTGTGGTTCACCTTGCGGGCACCCACCGCATCGCAGATTGAAACGACTCTGGCAGAACTTTCAGGGCGTTTCGGCGTCGATTTTCACAGTCTGAAAGCTGTGCGGGTTTTCAAGCTCGATGCCCGTTTTGATGCCCAGAGCGAAGGGCGAGAATTACTGCAGGGTTCCGAGAAAATCGCCCCCCTTAGCCCCCGCCTTTCGGCGGGGGTACCCCGGCCACTGGCCGGGGCTAACAAACCGGCGCCTGTCCAGATAAATGAGGGTCAAAAGAAAGTAATCGCAAAGCTGCAGGGCGCCTTGGAAGTAACCGCGGAGCCGTTTGCTTTTCTTTGCAGCCAAGGTCTACAAGAAGAAGATGTTCTGAGAATTGTAACCGAGCTGATAGATAGAGGCGTAATTCGTAGGATAGCGGCGGTTGTGGACCACCGTAAGCTCGGCTTCGTCGCCAACGTTCTGTTTGCCTGCGAAGTCTCGCAGGATAGAATTGTCCAGACCGGCGAAAAGTTGGCAGCTCTGCCGATTGTCAGTCACTGCTACCAGCGGCAGACCTTCCAAGGCTGGTCGTATAATTTATTTGCCATGATGCACGGGCACAATATAAACCAGATTCAGCACGCGATAAACAAGTTCACTGAGGCGGAGGCGATAGATTCATTTCAACTTCTGCCTACTATAGTGACATCTTGACTGCTCGGTGCCGCCGTCTACTAATACGGCAGCCGAACATGGTGGTTTTTGCCGGACCAACCTCAGATAGTTGGACTTCTTGCACGGCGTTTGTCATAATGGTTACACCTATACTTTTTCAATGTATTTCCTGCGAGCCCTATTTAGGGGACAAAGAAACTTGACAGCATGTATAGTAAGTTGCTATGCTCCAACGAGTTAACCAGTGAAGCGCCTGTAGCTCAATTGGATAGAGCGTCGGTCTACGGAACCGAAGGTCGGGGGTTCGAGCCCCTCCAGGCGCATTTGCACCATTTTTTGCTTGACAAGTGTCTTTGACGCCCTATAAAATCTCAGCGATTTTTGGTATCAGGGAGGAATGGTATAGAAGGAGCTTCGTATTTCCTACCAATTTCTCTCCCATGAACAATAGCCTCGTTGTGGTGCTTGGCAGCGGGCAAAGCATAGACTCGAGGGTGGGCCGTATCTGTGTGATGATGGCAGAACTTGGGTGGCGCAGGAGGCGCAGATGAATCATCGCGCAATCATGATCATTCTGCTGTTGTCTGTTGTTGGAGTCGTCACAGTTATGTTTGTTCATGGCTGTGCACCTACTCTGACCGGGCTAAAACACCATGATGGTTCCGCGGGTGATGTTAGCCTAACGCCCGCTGAAAGGAAGATCGCCTGGCAGAAAATGAAGAAGTCGTGCAGTATGTTGCCTGAAGGAGCTTAGGAAAGTGCAGGAGGCATAAATGAACTATCGCTTTGTAATGGTTTTTCCACTATTTGCACTTGCTGGAATTGTTACTGCGGTGTTTCTTCGCGGCTGTGTGCCAGTCTTGGTGCGGATCAGGATGTGATCGCGGTATTGCTACACATCTGGGCGCAAAGTGGCTGGCAGCATGTGTAATGTCCAGATGGGACAAGGCGTATGAAAAAAAAGCCGGAAGACCCTATAGGATCTCCGGCGTGTAATCACGACCAGGACGTGGGCGAGGGTGATTCGGGTAGACGCCACTCCCTTGTTGGCACCCTGCCACAATCAACGGCCGTCCCTACGTATAATTCCTGTTATCCGGGCGGCACCACTCTGTCGGCCCAAACACATCTGGCCGCGGTGAGCAGATACCGCATGGATCTCAGACTCAGTCGCACAGAGAAGAGAGAGAGTCTCTAACGTCGCACTTCTGGTTCAGCGTTCTTACTATCTGGGCTTTACGTAGACATCAATGTCTGCAACGTGCATGTTCTGGCCAGGCTGTGCGCTCAATAGATCCGCTTTCGACAGCTTCACACAAACGGTTGTGGTTCCACCGGGTTTATCGACATCTTCTGGGCTCACCGAGCAGCCCCAATTTCCGGCCAGATAGGTTTTGTTTACTCCACAGAGCAGTGTACAGTTGAAATTGGTCTCTACTATAAGGTCCTTGCATCCTTTGAAACAAGGCCAGTCGCCGGGGCCCCTACCCAGGTTTGCGCAGTCTACTTGCTCGAGTACAATTTCCCAATCCTTCTGGTTTACGATCTTGATGTACCACGGTATAACCAATTTCACTGGGAAATCGTCCACAAACTGCGGATCATAGGTAACGACAGTATGGGTGACCCAGCCCTCGTACTTTTGCTCTCCGGCCAATGCCGGAAGCCCCAGTAGTGCTACTACTACAACACCAAACGACAGACTCCTCTTCATACCCTACCCTCTCTAGAAACTTGGTGCCCAAAAAAGCACCTGACTCTGTTCCGAGTCCGTTCGTTTGAGGCCGTTTGCTTTCATGCTGTTGCCGTAGTGCCTCCTCCGTCCTTCAACGGCAACTGCTCAATTCGCTCTGTGTTCCTCTCGTGGTCCTACCGCAGAAGACATCAGACCTCAAGAGACTGTAGGTCGAAATCAACCCACGACCTATACTAATTTACCCAAATTTACCATTTCTCCCATTTCATGTCAATAGTAAAATGGAAAAACTTGTTTATTTTTTCGCCGCTTAGCCATTTTTCCTATTCTATCGAGATTTTCACGAGTTCTGGCTTGTTTTTGGCGTGGCTGCCACGTTTTGTGGGGTCAGCAATTTTTGGGTAGCCGTTCGGGGGTAGTATGTCCAATTTTGGCTGTTTTCTGCCCATTGCAAGCGAGGTCCTTCGATCGCACTCAGGGTAAACTCCGCCGATCGCGGCAATCTCCGGCCCAAGATTGGCAAGATTGCTTCGGCCCAAAGGCCTCGCGATGACATAAAAATGCCGATTTGCTGCTGTGAACGCTTACTTTCTTGCTTTCGGGCGGAATTTTCCGACAGATGTGGCTGAAAACCCTCAGAACGTGGCCTCTGGGCTGCCGGAAGGCAGTGCTCAACCCATCTATGGTAAAGGGTGTTCTTGGTCTAGCCGAAATGAGTAGATGGGCCGAGATTGGCTGGGAAGGCTGAGAGACGTATATCTGTGTTAGGCTTTTGACAGATATGCCGTTGAATTTCTGGACATCTGGGGCTTGAGGTAACTGCCACGCGCAACAGGATTATGCGAGTAATGCTCGGTTGACAGGTGGAGTCCGGCAATATAGGATTCTCATAGACAGTAGGCCCACAGAAGCAGAAGAATTTGGCCGTTTTTTCGACGGTGGCCGGTACGCAGAATCTGCTGACAGCCGGTGCCTGTATCTTGGCCTTCTGTGGTCCTGCTTGAGGGCATAGTTGGTGACATGCACAAGTAGACAAGAATGGCTGCAACAAGCGGCGAAACGGGGCTTTTCAGCACGCGGCACAGCGGGGACAATGAGGCTCTGGCACGCTTGGATTCTGGCTATCGTGCTTCTGGTAGCCTCAGGCATAATCTACCGCCTATTGGCGTCTCACCTGAACCTCGTAGTTAAGGCCCCCATAGCCTTGCCTGTCCCACTGGACTCTTTTCCAAGCCGAATCGACTATTGGAGTGGCACAGACATCGCTATTCGGACTACCACCCGTGAATACATGGAAAGGAACTTTGCAGATGACTTTTTGAGTCGAAGATATATCAGCCGCGAGAAGAATATCTACGCTGATGTTTACATTGTGTATTGCTCTTCACGGCCTGGGGGCATCCTGGGCCACCGGCCTGGCGTGTGCTATCGCACACATGGTTGGATTCACGATAGTGTCGAGCGGTCGCAGTTTGTATCTCGGGCCGGTCGGCAGGTTGACTGTTTGGTAAATCGGTTCCATATGCCGGCCCCTGCATACGAGCAGGTCGTTGTGTTGAACTTCTACGTACTGAATGGCCAAATTACTGCTGATGAGAACGATTTTTCTGGTCCTTTGGGCCGAAGACCGAATCTTGCCCGCGACCCGGCTCGATACGTGGCACAGGTGCAGATAAGCTCGGTTCTTGAGAACTCAGTGCGGACCGCAGCAGCCGATGTAACCGATACGATATTGGACTTTTTGCCTGATAAAGATGGCCAGGTTCGGGCAACTTGGCTTTATCCTACAGAAAGTGGTGCACTAAGATAGCCGATAACGATTGTCGTTGGAAGTACGTTTTGAACTTGTGGCGAAGTAGTTGTGTCGAGGAAACGGATTATGAGTGGACAAACTCCAGAGAACCTGCAATACGCTAAGAATGTAGCGGTCATAGGTTCTGGCTATTGGGGCAAGAATCTGGTAAGGAACTTTCACAGCCTCGGCGCCTTGCGGGTTATTTGCGACACCGATCCGACAAGAGAGCCATGGGCAAAAACGCAGTATCCTGATGTCGCTTTCACCTCGTTTCTCGAATCGGTGCTTGAGGATGATCAGATAAAAGCGGTTGCCGTTGCCACGCCCGCGGTCACTCACTACGAAATTGCCAAGGTTGCACTGCAAGCTGGCAAGGACGTCTTTGTGGAAAAGCCGCTGGCTTTGCAGGTATGGCAGGGCGAGGAACTGGTTGGCCTGGCAGAGAAGAACGGCAGAATACTAATGGTGGGCCACATTCTGCTGTACCACCCGGCTGTAATTAAATGCCGTGAGCTTATCAATAAAGGAGAACTCGGCAAGATTCAATACTTGTACTCGAATCGGCTGAACATCGGCAAGATTCGCACCGAAGAGAACACTCTCTGGAGCTTTGCACCGCATGACATCTCTGTTATGCTGGCTCTTCTTAATGAGGAGCCATCCGCTGTTTCCTGTCATGGAGCCAACTATCTGCATCAGGACATCGCGGATGTGACGATGAGTGAGTTTGTATTCCCCAGCGGCGTCCAGGCTCACATCTTCGTTAGCTGGCTCCACCCATTTAAGGAACAGCGTCTGGTGATAGTGGGTTCAGACAAGATGGCTGTTTTCGACGACACGGCGGATAACAAATTGGTCCTTTACCCGCACAAGATAAGCTGGAAGGACAGAATTCCGGTAGCGGTTAAAGCAGAGGCTGAGCCGGTGCCGATCGATACGAAAGAACCGCTTCAGGCTGAGTGTGAGCACTTTCTGGAATGCATCCGCTCGCGAAGGCAGCCCCGCAGTGATGGGAAAGAAGGACTGCAGGTGCTCAAGATACTGCGGCAGTGCCAGGAGTCCATGGAGATTAAGCGAGTTGTTACTGTGACCAAGCCGGCGACAGTGGTGGAAGAGAAACCGTATTTCGCCCACCCAACTGCCTATGTAGATGAAGGTTGCAGAATAGGAAAGGGCACGAAGATATGGCATTTTTCGCACGTAACGAAAGACGCCAGGATAGGGGAGAATTGCATTCTTGGCCAGAATGTGTTTGTCGCCGCCGGCGTGGTTATCGGCAACAACGTCAAGGTCCAGAATAATGTTTCGATTTACACCGGAGCAGTTATTGACGACGATGTTTTTCTTGGACCGAGCTGCGTTTTGACGAATGTTACGAATCCGCGGTCGCAAATTGTACGCCACGATCTTTACGAGAAAACAACTATTCGCCGGGGAGCAACCGTCGGGGCGAATTCAACTATCGTCTGCGGAGTTGAGCTTGGGCGGTATTCGTTCGTTTCAGCCGGTGCCGTTGTGACCAAGAGCGTTCCCGACTATGCGTTAGTAAGAGGTATTCCTGCCAGGCAGGCCGGCTGGATAAGCCGGCACGGTATTCCGCTGCCCCAGCCAAATGCCGAGGCTGTTATGGTTTGTCCAGAGAGCGGCTATCGCTATAAAGAAGTTGAGCCAGGTGTAGTTAAATGCCTGGATTTACATGAGGATGCTCCGTTGCCACGCGAACAAGCGATTGGCAAAGTTTGCTATCGTGACCTTAAGGCAAGAAAGCTACCATCGTGACAAGAAAGTGAGAAGCAAAATGCAGGTGCCTCTTTTGGATTTGAAAGCACAGTACGCCACCATAAGAAACGAAATCATGGCAGCGGTTTCAGAAGTGCTGGAATCTCAGCAGTGCATAGGTGGCCCGAAAGTCGCTGAATTGGAGGAGAAGATAGCTGCCATAAGTGACTGTAAGTACGCAGTAGGCACTTCAAGCGGAACAGATGCGATTCTGAATAGCCTGATGAGCCTGGGTATTGGTGCCGGCGATGAGGTAATTACCACGCCCTTTACTTTTTTTGCCACAGTTGGCTGCATCGCGCGGATTGGAGCCAAGCCAGTCTTTGCGGATATTGACCCCAGAACCTATAACATAAGTCCTGGCTTGGTTGAGCAGGCAATTACCGAGAGGACCAGGGCGATTATGCCAGTGCATCTATTCGGCCAGATGGCTGATATGGACCCAATTATGCAACTGGCCAACAGATACAATCTCGCAGTCATCGAGGACGCCGCCCAGTCGATCAGCAGCACCTATAAAGGTAGAAAGGCCGGAAGTATTGGCACTATCGGCTGTTTTAGCTTCTTTCCCAGCAAAAACCTCGGTGCTGCCGGCGATGGCGGAATGGTTGTTACTAACGACCAGGACCTGTACAACCGGCTCAAGATAATGCGCAACCACGGCGCCAATCCCAAATACTATCACAGAATCATTGGCGGCAACTTCCGTCTCGATCCTATCCAGGCTGCGGTTCTCCTGGTTAAATTGCCGCACCTGGACCAGTGGTCAGAGGCTCGCCGCCGCAATGCCGCATTTTACGATGAGAAGTTTGCCGGCGCGATCGTGCAGACACCGTACATTAACCCTGGTTGTGCAAGCATATATAACCAGTATGTAATCAGGGTGCCGAAACGCGACGAGCTGGTTGCTTACCTCAAAGAGAAAGGGGTAGGCTGCGAGATCTATTATCCGCATCCAATGCACCTTCAGGAATGTTTCAGCTATCTCGGCTGCAAGCCGGGCGACTTTCCTGAATCGGAAAAGGCGGCCAAGGAAGTCCTGGCCCTTCCGATCTATCCAGAACTCACGGAGGAAATGCAAAATTACGTGGCAGAGAGCGTTTTGTCGTTTGTTGCCACTGTGGTCGGCTGCCATGCAAGATGATGCTCGTTGAGGGTGCGCATCCCTGAATCGGCTCTATGCCCGTTTGCCTGCCTGCGCAGAAGTTTTGGCAATTACTTAGCAATATATATTCTTGATGCTCCTATAATCCTCTCAATTTATGCATCCTATCTTTATTGATAGATACACCCCTTATCCCTTCTGCCTACATTAGCTATTTTTACTTGACCTTTCAGCTTTAGATGGTATAATGTAGCGTAACATCCGGGGGAATCGGTAAAGACATCACAGATATGCAGCTCTTACATCAACGGAGAAGGGCAAAGTGCATGTGGGGCATAGTCCCGAAGAGCACCGGAGTCAGAGGAGTCTTAGGTAGTGCTTGAAGTTCAGGGAAGGACAAGCTTTTCCCGAGGCGCACACGGCCAGAGCTGTGGGGGATAACTTGGCGAAATCCTGCTGGCTGTAGCTCACAGGGACGGAGTCTGAAAAAGGCCCATAGTGGAAAAAAGTGATATACACTTTTGTCATACGTTGCAGGAACACAGTAACAAGACGAACCAATGCGTGGGCGTCTTTGCCCGCTCTGAAGTCAAGTGGTCAGTATTGGGGGAGACAAAGTGATGGAATATCATCGTAATTCGATGCTGAGAAATGTGTGCACACTCCTGATGGGAGCTGTCTTAGCAGCAAGCATTTTGGGTTGCCAGGGACGCCCAGACTCAACACAAAGTCACGAGAGCATAAAAACCCTTACCAGGCAAGAACTTGATCGAGCGCGCATGGTCCGGCAGCAAATGCTCCAGAGCCAGTCGGCCAACACATGGGAACCTAAAGTGCAAGTGATTCAGCCATTGCCTGCAGCCTTTGAACCAAAGACTGTGTCTTCGTTGGGTAATCCGTTGGGCAGTCCGTTAGGCAAACCGTTGGGCAGCCCATGGATGCACGATGTTGAGCCGACGTTGGCGGCAACGTCGCGTTCGGCGCGGACAAGTCCGTCCTCAGCAGATTATCTGGTACCATCTGAGTTGAAAGCAGCAGCGAGACAGCGAGTGACACTACAGCCTGGTGACGTCATCCAGGTGAAGTTCTTTTACACGCCTGAGCTTGATGTCACTCAGATGGTTCGGCCCGATGGCAAGATTGCGCTTCAGCTTGTAGGCGAGATTAGCGTTGAAGGAAGGACTCCTGGTGAGGTTCAGCAGGGCCTATTGAGACTCTACGAATCGCATCTGAAGAATCCGGAGATTTCCCTTGTGGTTCAATCGTTTCATAACCAGCGAGTGTTCGTCGGGGGAGCAGTGTTGACGCCTGGGATCATTCAGATACCAGCGCGAACGACGGTGCTGGAAGCCATCATGCAGGCCGGTGGATTCAACCTGCAAGAAGCGGAGGTGCGAAACGTGGTTGTGATCCGCCACAAGGACGGCCAACGATACGCGTACAAGCTCGACCTGAAGAATGCAATCAAGGGTGAAGAAACCGAGCCATTCTTCTTGGAACCGCAGGACATCGTATATGTGCCTCGAGCCAAGATTGTCGAGGTTAATCAGTGGGTGGATCAGCATATTAATAAGCTCATCCCAGATACCCGTATTGTCTTCACAAGAAGCCTTGGTAACAGCACAATCGGTGTAGGTACCTATCGCTAATTTTGGGGGTGAATGTCAATGTCAGACCAAATAATCGAAGTTGAAGCAAAGCCCAGAGAGACATCCCTGCGGGATCTATTTTACATCTTCTTTAGGCACAAATGGAAACTGATTCTCTTTTGCGTCGCTGTTGTTGTCTGTGTTGCTGTGGTGACATTTTGTGGTGCTGACGCATATCGTTCAGAAGCGAAGCTGATGGTTCGGCTTGGCCGCGAGAGTGTGACGCTGGACCCGACAGCGACAACGGGGACGATTATCCCAATCACTCAGTCTCGCGAAAGCGAGGTGCAGGCGGAGCTGGAAATTCTCAAAAGCAGGGAGATTGCCGAGAAGGTCATCGACTCAATAGGGCCGGAAGCAATCCTGAAGCGTCCTGCAAAGGCAAAGGAGACTCCTGCACAGGGTGAGGCTCGTGAACCATTAAAAGTGGTTAAGCAGAAGGTTAGTGCTGCGGTCAACAGAGTTCGGGCCTTTCTGGAGAGACACGATGTCGTAACACCGGTGGCGGAGCGTGACAAAGCGGTGCTCACTGTTATGAAGAATCTGGAGATCGGGACCCAGAGGGATAGCAGTATCGTCGCCGCTTCTTACCAGGCGACTAATCCTAAGCTGGCTCAGCAGGTACTGGCCAAAGTTATTGAGTTGTATCTGGAAAAGCATATTGCGGTGCACCAAACGCCTGGTTCGTATCCATTCTTCACTCAGCAGGCTGAGCATTTGCGGGCCAGAGTGGCGCAGCTCGAGAAAGAGCTTCAGGATTTGAAAGATAAGACCGGTATTTCCTCGCTGGAAGAACAACAGCGAGTCGTTCTGGGACGCACTGGGACACTGGAGACTGAGATAGATCGCGCAGAAGCTGAATTGGCATCGTCACAGGCTAGAGTACAATCATTGCGCCAGACCCTCGCCAGCACGCCCCAAACAGTGGTGACAGCCTCTACCTCGGGCGTCGGGAATTACGCGGTTGATCTGATGCGTGACAGGCTGTACGCTTTACAGCTTAGGGAGCAGGACCTTGCATCCAAGTACACCGACGAGAGCCGGCAGCTACAAGAGGTCCGCCGGCAGATTGCCGAGGCGCAGGGACTACTAAGTAAGGAACAGCCCGCTCGCACCCAGGTCACTAACGGCTTGAATGTTGCCCACCAGCAAGTGGAGGTGGCACTGCTTACTGAACAGGCGGCCTTTTCATCTTACCAGGCAGAGCTCGATGCTCTCAGGTCAAGATTGGCAAACGCAAAAGCCGAGCTAAGGACGCTGAGTGACAGTGGAACCAAGATCAAGGTCTTGACGCGGGAGATAGAGATACAGGAGCAGAACTACCGCAAATATTCGGTTAACCTCGAACAGGCCCGCATCGATCAGGCCCTGCAGACCGGAAGAATCTCCAACATTAGTGTGGTGCAGCCAGCCACGCTTCCTATAAAGCCGTATCGCCCACAAAAGGTGCTCCAGTTACTTCTGGGAATTCTGTTGGGTGTTTTCGGCGGGATCGGGCTTGTGTTCTTATGTGCATACTTAGATCACTCCATCAAGACACCAGAGGAGGCAGAAGAAAGACTGCAACTGCCGACACTGGCTTCAATCCCTCGTGTGCGCACCGATAGGGTTCGCCAAGCAGGGTGGTTAAGAAAGCAAACCAAGCAGTGGGTAGTTCCTGCAGGCGTCAGGGAGCAGTACAATGCTTTTAGAGAACGGTTGCTCCTGCAATCCACGGCTCTCAAAGAAGCCCCTCAGGTGCTGGCTGTTACGAGCTCCCACCCCAGGGAGGGGGTCAGCACAATCGCGGCAAACCTGGCCGCAGTGTTGGCTCGACGCGGCGATGGACACGTGCTCCTTATAGATGCAGATGTTGCCCATCCTTCATTGCACCGCGTCTTCCGGACACGGCTTGCACCCGGTCTGACTGACGTTCTAAAAGATGGCGAAACCGGCGAGCAGGCAATTATATCTTCGCCCATACCGAATCTTGACATACTCTCAGCCGGTGCTCCGAACGGTGATCCTTCGGAAATCTTTAGCTCTGGTGGACTGCCCAGGCTACTTGATTCGGCGAGAAAGAGGTACCGTTTTGTAGTGCTTGACCTGCCGAGTGTAACCGAGGCGAGCTGGGCGGTTCGCTTGGCCAGCCTTTGTGACGGTGTCGCTCTGGTTGTTGAGGCGGAGCGTTCCCGCCGCGAAGTCGTGCAGCGTGCCAAAGAACAACTGGTCGAGTCAAAGGCGACTGTCCTGGGTGTTGTCATCAATCGAAGACGGTTTCGTATACCCGGCTGGTTGTACCGCAGGCTGTAATGGTTCCTGTGGCAGCGTTTTGCATGAAGTCGGCAAACCCTGCTGCGAGGCTTGTTTGAGGTGGTCACAGCATTTCTGGCGTGAACACGGTATCTCAAATTAGACAAACTGTCCTGTTTGGGTAGGTGTGCCAGAGCAATTGATGTTGAAATAGGTAGTCGATGCCGCGAATATAGGTTGTTCTGACAGTAAGAATAGGCCTTGAAATAATAAAGTAGAGGCAATTTTGAGAAATGGCTTGACAAAATCTGCGGAGGGGTGTAGAATATGGGTTAATTGGGCAAGGATGGGAAGATAGCCCCGGAAAGGCCATCTCGGCCGGCAGGGAGGAAAAGGGCATAGGCAATTAGGAGCCGGAGGACGTAAGAGGTGGTGAAGAAAACAAGGCTACGCGGAGGCGTTGGGGTAGCGGACGTGTTTCAAGAGAAGGGCGTACGGGGGGTCTGTTCGGTCGAGGAGTTTCACAGCATACTGCGTAAGGAGCAGGACCGAGCAAATCGCAGCCAAGAAGAGTTTTCACTTCTACTATTCGGGATAAATGGCGCAGTCCCAGGGTGTACCCAGTTTGATGATTTGGCAGAGCGACTTATCAGGCGGATCCGCTCGACCGACACAGTGGGGTTGTTGGACGGCCACGATCTGGGTGTTATTCTGCCGTATACGCCTGCCGTTGGTGCCGAGCAGTTAGCCGCCGATGTCTGTCGGGCCTGTAGCGTAGCAGGTGTGGTACCTGATTGGAGAGTCTATACCTACCCGTCAAAATGGTTCTCTAATGGTAATGGCAGCCGACGCCAGTACTGCTTTATGGATATTTTGCCGGGCTGGGGAGTCGCAGAGTCATCGGATTGCTGTGCCTACGGAACGGATGGTTCGGAAATAGGATTTGAGTCTACCGCCTGCTCGCAGGTGACCCAGGCCAAGCCAACGCGCGGGGCAGGGGGGCAAGTGCCCCGATTGCTCTGTCGCTGGCATCTGCCGGTTTGGAAACGGGCTATGGATATTGTGGTGGCGGGAGGCGGCCTCATTCTCTTATCGCCACTTATTTTTCTTGTATCTGTGATCATCAAGAGCGTGTCGCGAGGCCCGGTCTTCTTCAAGCAGAAGAGAGTTGGATACTTGGGCAAGCCGTTTACTATGTGGAAGTTTCGGACCATGAAGATAAACTGTGACTCGTCGAACCACAAGCAGTACATCACCAGGTTAATAAACGGCGCCGCAGAAAATGGTGAGGCCTTTGGCAAACCCATGACTAAGCTTGACGATGACCCGCGCATCATACCCTTTGGCAAGATCCTTCGCAAAACCTGCCTGGACGAATTGCCGCAATTGATCAACGTCATTCGTGGTGAAATGAGTTTGGTGGGTCCGCGTCCGGCTATTGACTATGAAGTCCAAGTTTATTCGGCTTGGCACTATCGACGTCTAGATACCATCCCTGGCGTTACGGGTCTTTGGCAGGTCAATGGGAAAAACCTGCTTACCTTCAACCAGATGGTTCGGCTAGACATCAAGTATCTTAAAGAGCAATCGTTGTGGTTAGATGTAAGTATCCTACTGAAAACACCTTTTGCTGTTCTCCGCCAGGTCAGGGACGGTCTGCAGGAGAAACAGCCGGTGGCTGAGCTGATCGTAGAAAATGCTTAATTTCGCTGTCGTAGGCTGCGGCTATTGGGGGCCGAATCTCATCCGCAATCTCAGTTCCCTGCATGAGTGCAGCGTGAAACTGATCTGTGATGTCAACGCAGATCGACTCGCTCACATGAAGGAGCTGTATCCAGCGGCAGAAACGACCACCGAACTCGATTGTCTGATTGCGGACGCAGACATTGACGCGGTGGTAATAGCCACGCCAGTTCGCTTGCACTTTGAAATGGCCAGAAAATGCCTGGAAGCGGGCAAGCACGTCTTGGTTGAAAAACCCATGGCTCGTTCTGTGGATCAGTGCCAGGAGTTGGTAGAGCTATCTGAAGAGCAAGACTTGACACTTATGGTCGGGCACACCTTTATCTACTCTGCTCCTGTAAGGAAAATCAGAGAGATCATTTTCTCCGGGGAGCTCGGCGAGATTCAGTACATTTGTTCGCGCCGATTGAACCTGGGTCTGTTTCAGAAGGACATAAACGTAGCCTGGGACCTTGCGCCCCATGACATCTCGATTATTCTCTATGTACTCGGTGAAGATCCGGTCTGTGTCAACTGTCAAGGCAAGTCTCATCTTGTCAGTGGGATCGAAGATGTGACCAATATGACGCTGAATTTCAGTAACGGCACCTTCGCCACTATCCAGAGCAGTTGGCTGGATCCTAACAAAGTGCGTGAGACAATTTTCGTTGGCAGAAAGAGAATGCTGGTTTACGACGACTTAAAGTCGATGGAAAAAATAAAGATATATGACAAACGGGTGGAAGTACCGCCTCACTACGACACGTTTGGAGACTTCCAGTACTCATACTACTATGGGGATGTATATTCGCCTTACTTGCAGCAGGTCGAACCGCTGAGAGCCCAGTGCCAGCATTTTGTTAATTGCATCAAAACTGGGGCAAAACCCGAATCAAGCGGCTTGGAAGGCCTGGAGGTCGTCCGGGTTCTTGAGGCCGCCTCGGAGTCATTAAAGAATGGTGGCGGCAGGGTCGAGATCGTCAAGTCCCCGATGCCATACACCAAAGACAGTACCTAAGGCCAGGTGCTGTTTCGCACACAAACTCGTAGAATTTCATTATCTTTTTGAACCAAGCAGGATTCTTGACTAAACAGCTCTAGATTCAGTATGAGCCTTAAACTATTTGGCAAAAACACTGTCATTTACGCAATTGGTAATCTTGGGTTGCGGGGCGCCTCCTTCCTGCTTATCCCTATCTATACTCATTTCCTGAGTGTAAGCGATTATGGTTTGCTGGCTACCTTGCTTGTGTCGATCCAGCTCATGCTGATCTTTGCAAACCTCGGTATGCAGACCTGCCTGGTGCGTTTCGCAAAAGAGTACGAAAAAAGCAACCGAATTGGTGCCTTAGTAGGCAGTTGCGGGGTTCTAAATCTGTTGGCTGGATTAGTGTTGACCGGCGTCTCGTTTGCATTTCTTATGCCTTTCTTTCGTAGTACGTTGCACAGTGATGACGTCCGCTTGTACGTAGGCATGGCTTGCGGTGTGGTTCTGATGGAATCACTGAATACTCTGGTCATGTCTTACTATAGAGTGCAAAACCAAGCCCTCAGGTTCTCTATTGTTGGTGTGTCTCTGGCTTTGACACTCATTGTTGGCAATTTCATATTGCTGCGTGTATTAAACTTGGGCATAAGCGGTGCGCTGCTGGCCTACATAGTGACCTATGGAGCAGGCCTGCTTTTTGTGTCGCTTGACGTGGTACGGAAAACCGGCATTGGGATTTCATTGCCTTTGATGCCCAAGCTTCTCAGATTTGGTTTTCCCCTTGTCTTTTCGATGGCAGGCAATACGGCCATTGGCGCAGTGGGCATATACCTGCTGAGCTATTTTGCCGGCCTGGAGGCTGTTGCGATATATGCGCTTGGCTGGAAATTGGCTGGCTTGATGACCGTCGTCCTGATATACCCATTTTCGTTGGCTTTTGAACCCTATGTCTTCACGAGTCTGAACAGCACAGACATCAAGGAAAAACTCTCGCGTCTGCTTACTTACCTAATCCTCGGCGTGACGCTCACGTCGTTTGCTCTTGTTGCTGGATCACGTATATTGCTGCCGCTTATTGCACCTCCGCAATATGCGCCTGCCTTCACGGTAATCCTATTGCTCGTTCCCGGAATGGCTTTTACTGGGATGTACTATTTTGGCGGTACTCTTATTACGGCCGTGCAGAAGACTCACTTGGTGGGTCTGACCATGACTATCGGTGCAATTATTTCTCTTTTATTAAACCGCATGCTAATCCCGACGCTGAGCTGGTATGGCGCGGTTATCGCGTTTGATGTGACATATATCCTGGTCGGTTTGGCGCTGTTCGTTCTCGGAAGAAAAATGTTTCCGATGCCTGTGGAATGGAAGAGGATAACCATTAGCGCTGTCTTATTGACGTTATTCTTCCTGGTATTCCTGTTCATCAATGGCACCAACCTGATCATGTTTATCCTGATGAGCCTATCAGCCGGACTGGTGGGTGTACTAATGCTGTTTATTCTTGGCTTTTTTCACAACGACGAAAAGATCGCTATCAGAAAGTTGGTCCCGGGACTGCGCTAAGGTGACTATAGGTTTAGTATGAAACCGCCGATTCTACATCATCCTGGTAATCGCGGAATGCTGCGCAAGTTCGCTATTCTGGTATTTATAAGCGTTCTTGTTTTTCATGGCACGTATTTTCGCACCAGAGGTATTGTTGAGGTTCCGACATTAGACTGGTTAGTCCTGGCACGGCTATTGGCGTGCGCTATTGGTTTCATAGCCGGCATTATCTTGATCGCCAAGAACATGCCACTGGGATTCGGTGGCAAGATGCTCCTGCTTTATGCAGTTGTCGCCGGACTTTCAGCCGTCGCTTCTCCATATCCGGTTACCGTAGTTGGGTACTTTATTCTGCTGCTGGGTGCAAGTGTACTGATGACCGGGCTGACGTATAGTGCGCGGAATTTAGCTGAGCTGGAGCTGATTGAGAAGGTGTGGTTCTTCACGGTTGCGGTGCTGATAATAAAAGACACGATTACCAGTCTTATTTTTCCTGAGATGGCACCTCCCGGTGAAGTTGCCAGAATCGGCATGGGCGTTACTCACGCCAATGAGCTTAGCTCGTTAGCGGCAGTCGTGTTCTGGCTGTCTTTCAGCAAGAAGAAAACGAGGCATACGGTTTTATTGTGGCTCTTGAGAGCTGTCTTGATTTATGTGACTATCGGGGCCAGAAGCCGTGTTTCAGTTGCTGCCTTTTTACTTGGTGGTCTATTTTACCTTTTGTTTGCGAGCAGAGACTATTTGAAGCGCTGGGTGACAGTTTCAGCCGGAGTAGGCGCTTTATCTACATTCTTTGTCTTGAACTTATGCTTGAATCAGGGCTGGGCAAATGACATAGTTGGCTACGCTAGAAGGGGTCAGGCTAGACCTGGCTTAACAACCTTCACGGGGCGCACTCTCATCTGGCAGCATGCCTTTAAGAAATCCTTTGAGTCACCAATTATTGGCCACGGTTATGGCGTCAGCAGATTGACAATGGGACAAGTCCCAAATGCTGAATGGGAAGTCGCACACTGTCATAATGAATTGTTGGAGGTCTTTTTTAACACCGGCGTTCTGGGCCTCATTCCAGTTCTGGCAATGTTCACGTACAGTCTCGGATGGATTGTGAATTTCTCTGCGCTTCGCCGGGCTTTCTCAGCAGATATAGCCTTGCACGGAGTATGTGTCGTAGTGATGCTTCTTTTCTCGTGTCTGTTTGAACCAAAGTTAGGGGTAAAAGTTTTTCCAATTCAGCCGTTGTTCTTCTTCTATCTGCTCACACTCGACCGCAAGAAATACTTCTTGCGCTCTTAGACGTTTGAACCTGTGGAGTCTGGCATTCTCAATCATCCAGCCCACCAAAGCCAGCCGGCCAGTTAGTAAATCATGAAGGTATGCCTATGAAAGATGTCCCGTACGCCTTAATAACTCCTGCTCACAACGAAGAAGAGTACATTGAAAAGACGATAAAATCGGTCATTTCGCAGACCGTATTGCCAAATAAATGGGTTATCGTCAGCGATGGTTCTACCGACCATACGGATGACATTGTCGCTAAATACGCAGCAAAGCACGGCTTTATCCAGTTGGTACGCATAGACCGGGATGCTACGAGGAACTTCGGCTCCGCAATAAGGGCGATTAATACTGGATATGAGCAGTTGAAGGGTGTGGAATACGACCTTGTTGGCAATCTCGATGCAGACGTGGTTCTGAAGCCGGATTACTACCAGGCCATATTAGCCAAGTTTCAGGTCAATCCCAAATTGGGCCTGGCAGGCGGGCTAGTTTGCGATTGTCACTGGAATAAGGCCTGTCCGATATTCATTGCCGCCGATAGCGTTGGGGGGCCGATTCAGATGTTCCGCCGCGAATGCTATGAGCAAATCGGTGGGCACACTTGCATAGGTATGGGTGGCTACGACACGGTGGCCGAAATTAAGGCCCGCATGTATGGTTGGCAGGTCAGGACTTTTCCCGATGTCAAGGTGCTGCATTTGAGACGTACCGGAACTGCTACAGGCAGTATTCTATCGGCCAGGTTTCGTCAAGGCAAAATGGAACGTAGAATAGGTTATCACCCACTGTTCGAGATTGCAAAGTGCCTCTCACGCATTAGAGAAAGACCTTACCTATTGGGTAGCCTTTTCAGACTGAGCGGATACTGCTGGAGTTTCCTGCGTAAAGAACAGCCGGTCTTGCCTGGTGATGTCGTGAGCTATCTTCGCGCCGAACAGTTGGCTAAGCTAAAGGCAATATTCAAATGCAAGTAATGGATCGTTCATTGTTCACCGTATATCATCATCTGATTCTAAGGAGACGCTCCTATGACAGCGCAAATAGCAGTAGTTGCTTTTTCCTATTACCCCGACGATCCACGCGTCCGGCGTGAGACCGAAGCGTTAGTTGAGGCAGGTCACCGCGTAGATGTGATTTGTCTGAGAGGCAGTGGGGAGTGCCAAACCGAGGTAGTAGGCGGGGCCCAGGTCTACCGACTTTATGGACTTACACATCAGCGCAAACGGGCCGGTAAAGTGCGTTACATTTGGGCGTATCTCTATTTCATCTGTCTGGTTTTTTTCACCTTGTCCGTCCTTTATATGCGCAAGCGCTATGACCTCATTCATGTGCATAATATGCCGGATGCCCTGGTATTCAGCGCTTTGCTGCCGCGATTTTGTGGCTGCAAGGTTATTTTGGACCATCATGATCCTATGCCGGAAGTCTATATGTCAAAGTATGGTGTAGGCCCAGAGCATGGGGCTATTCGCCTAGCGCGCCTCGTGGAAAGGTACAGCATCAGGTTTTCTGATCTGGTATTGGCGGTGAATCCTTCCTGTCGCGAACTAATTATCCGCAGAGGTTGTCCCAGGTCAAAGGTCGATATAGTTATGAATTTGCCGCAGGAGTCTATCTTCAGCGGCGATCCTGTTACCACATACCCAGAGGCGATACGCAAGAAAGACAGTTTCGTAATCATGTACCACGGCACGATCACGGAGCGCAACGGTTTAGGCGTGGCTTTAGAAGCCATCGAGCACATACGTGATAGGATTCCAAACCTGGTTTTTGAGGTTTATGGAGAGGGTGATTTCGTAAACAAGTTCTTGCACCTAGTTAAGAAAAAAAATCTTGGGGAAATTGTGAGGTACCATGGGTTTGTAGCGATTGAAAAAATCGCTGAAGGTATTCAATCTTCGGATGTTGGCCTTATCCCCAATGCAGACACTGTCTATTGGGAATACGTCACGCCGACCCGGATGTTCGAGTACTTATGTCTTGGCAAGCCTGTGATTGTCCCGCGCACCGAGGCAATTATGGATTGCTTTGATGACGAGTCTCTATATCTATTCAAGTCGGGTAACGCCGATAGCCTCGCAGATGTGCTCTTGGAGGTGTATGCAAATCCTCGCCGCGTCCAGGCTGTGCTCGCCAGAGGGGTCTCCATCTGCAAAAGCAAGTATCGTTGGGTCACTGAGAAGCAGCATTTTGTCCATATTGTTCAGGGACTGTTAAATGAGGGCCGCGACCAGAGAAAACATAAGGGCGGTAGCTAAAAGGTGAGAGTACGGCTATGCGGAAGATTGCACGCGACGTAAGGCTTGGCAAGAACGTCAAAATCTATGACTTCGTGAACCTCTATGGGTGCGAAATCGGTGACAACACCAAAATCGGGACATTTGTTGAAATTCAGAAAGGCGCAAAGATAGGAACTAACTGCAAAATATCCAGTCATACTTTCATCTGCGAAGGCGTAACCATTGAAGATGAAGTGTTTGTGGGACACAATGTCACCTTTATCAACGATGCTTTTCCCCGTGCCGCCACTGAGGATGGGAAGTTACAAACAGAACAGGACTGGGTTTGTGTGCCGACCCTGGTAAAAAATAGGGCCTCTATCGGTTCGAGTGCTACCTTGTTATGCGGAATTACCGTTGGTGAAAATGCCATTGTCGGAGCTGGCAGTGTAGTGACCAAAGACGTACCTGCCAATACCATTGTTGTGGGTAATCCTGCACGTGTGTTACGAAAGATTGGTAAGGATAGGAGAAGAGACTAATGAAGGTTCCATTTCTCGATCTTAAAGCCCAGTACGCATCAATTCACAGCGAGATTACAGCCGCCTTGCGACAGGTTTTCGAGAGCACGGCGTTTGCAGGAGGCCCATTTGTGGAGAGATTTGAGAAAGAATTTGCATCCTTTTGTGGGTGCAAATTCGCGGTAGGTGTCAGCAGCGGGACCGCGGCCCTCTGGATGGCACTTTTGGCATTGGGTGTACGCCGCGGCGATGAGGTCATAACCGTGCCCAATACGTTTATTGCTACTTGTGAAGCAATCAGCTTCTGCGGCGCCAAACCGGTATTTGTTGACGTCGATGAGGCGACCTATAATATGGACCCTGACCTGCTCGAACAGGCTATTACACCCAAAACCAGGGCCATAATTCCTGTTCATCTTTATGGCCAAATGGCTGATATGGACCGCATTATGGAGATTGCGAGGGCACACGGCTTGTTCGTTATCGAGGATGCTTGCCAGGCCCACGGGGCTGAGCATAAGGGCAAGCGTGCCGGGTCCATCGGCGATGTTGGCTGTTTCAGTTTCTATCCCGGCAAGAACCTGGGCGCGTACGGAGAAGCCGGCGCGATTGTAACCAACAACAGTGAGCTGGCCGGAGAAGTACGTATGTTCCGTGATCACGGCCAGGTGAAAAAGTACTATCATTCTGTGGTCGGCTGGAATGGGCGGATGGACGGCCTGCAGGCCGCAGTGCTTAGCGTAAAACTGAATTATCTTGCTGCCTGGAACGAAGCACGGAGAGGAAATGCTCAACTTTACAATGAGCTTCTGGCGAATACGGATGGGTTGATCACCCCTGTGGAAGCTGACTATGCCAGGCACATCTATCATATCTATGCCGTCAGGGTCGAGAACCGTGATGCTCTAATGAGCGATTTGGCACAAAAGGACATTGGATGTGGAATTCACTATCCGTTGCCCATACATTTACAGGAGGCTTACAGATTTCTCGGCCATCAAAAGGGCAGTTTCCCCGTAGCGGAAAGATGTGCCCAGGAGCAGGTTTCTTTGCCTATGTTTGCGGAACTTACGCCAGGCCAGATAGAACAAGTTTGCCGGGAAATTAGGAGTTTCTTGAGAGTAAAAGTGTAGGATGGGCACAATTTCCAATTGATTCCGCGGACAGAAAGTGCATCAGAACGTTCATATAGTGAATCCGATTGAGTACCCAGGCTGGGACGAACTATTGATTTCAAGCCAGGGATACGACTTCTTCCACACTTCGGCTTGGGCTGAGGTCCTTTGTGAAACCTATCATTATCGTCCCGTCTACTTTGCGCTGGTCGATGGCAGCAAGTTCGTGGCTTTAGCCCCAATGATGGAAGTAAGAAGCATGTTTACGGGACTTCGCGGTGTATGCTTGCCTTTTACTGATCACTGTGAATTTATCAGTGATAACGGTTCCCAGGTTGAAGACATAATTGGCTCAATAAAGGAGTATGCGCGTGAACATCGTTGGCAGTTCATAGAACTGAGATGGGGCGATTATCCCGGCGAAACACCGGCAACGTCTTTCTACAACCACATATTGGATCTGACTGTGGGCGACGAACAGATATTTCGGCGGTTTGCAGACCCTGTGCGAAGAAATATCAAAAAGGCAGTTCGTGTGGGTGTGGAGGTCAGCATTGATAGGTCCATTGACGCCGTCAAGGAATACTATCGCATGCATTGCATCACCCGCAAGAGACATGGTCTTCCGCCTCAACCTTATCGTTTCTTCAAAAAAATGTATGACCACATTATCTCGAAGAGCCGGGGGTTTGTTGTTCTTGCCCGTTACCGTGGGACAAACGTCGCTGGTGCTATGTTTTTCGATTTTGGTGAAAAATCCATGTTCAAGTTTGGGGCTTCGGACTACGCGTATCAAGACCTTAGAGCGAACAACCTGGTTATGTGGGAAGCGATAAAATGGTACGCCCAACGTGGCTGCCGCAGCCTGTGTCTTGGAAGAACAGAGATGGAGAACGAGGGGCTGCGACGGTTCAAGATAGGCTGGGGCACAGAGGAGCGAATCCTCAACTACTATAAGTATGACCTGCGACGGGATGCCTTTGTGGCACAGACTCAGGTTGTAAGGAACGCCCATCATCACATTTTCAGGGTAATGCCGATTCCTCTGTTACGGCTATGCGGCTCTGCTTTGTACAAGCACATTGGATAGCGCTTGGAGAAGCATTGGCCGCAAAGAAACGGAGTCAATGAGTTGTCTGCGACAGCGAGGGTTTTAACACCGAATACTTGGGGGCGGCGATAGAAATGTCAGGAGTACGTAAACTTCTTGAGCACCTGCTGTTCACACTCAAGACAAAGGGAGTGGTTGGCTTCATTCTGCGCATAGGAATGCTCATAAGACGTTTTGATTTTTCCGGCAATAAGATGAAAGCGTCGGTTCACCAGATAAAGCAGCTCGGCAAGAAGTACAAATACCGACCAGCCATGTTCATCCCTGGTGTTGTTCTGAAGAGGCACCATAGATTGCTCAATCATTCTTCACATATAGATCTTGAATTTGCCATACATGGCTACACGCACAGGAATTTCAAGCCTTTGGGGCTGGATGAGCAGATAAGCGAGATCCAGAAGGCTAAAAGCGTCTTTGAGAACCTCCAGATACGTGCCTATGGTTTTCGAGCGCCGTATCTGAGCTGGAACGGCCAGACAGGCGAAGCTGTCCAAAGGAGCAATTTGTTATGGGAGAGCGATGAAACCTTTATATGGAATGGCTTTAAGAAGTCTGGCCTGTTCAAATTGAGGCACTCCATGGAAAAGGGCATAGATGTGCTTTACAGCCCACTGGATGGGCGCAAAAGCGTGGTGATTCCTCGGCTGCAAGGTAATATAGTCCGCATTCCCATAGCACTTCCAGATGACGAAATACTCATAGATAGGCTTGGTATCAGGGATTCAAACAGAATCGGCCAGCTATGGAGCGAGATACTCGAAAGTACTCACCAATGCGGACATATCTTTGTTCTGCAGTTGCATCCCGAAAGATTCGGAATCTGCGGAGAGGTTATGGAGAAGCTGCTTGACAAAGCCCTGAATTCAAAAGGAGATGTCTGGGTCACCGGCATGAGGGAAGTTGCCCAGTGGTGGAAACAGAAGAGTCAATTCAAATTCTCTTTCCAGGCGGTAGGGCAGACAGAATACAGGGTCTACTGCAAATGCACTGACCGAGCGACGATATTGGCTCGGAATGTCGATTGCCCAGACCTGCAAGCACCGTTTTATCGGGACTATCGCAGAATTTCAGGACGGGAATTTGTTGTTAAGTCCGAAGGTCTAAAGCCCTGCATCGGAGTGCACTCTCAGTGCTCGCAAGAGTTACTCAAGTTCCTGAGTGATGAGGGATTCCCCTATGAGGTGTCGGATAATAGTGCGGGTTACTCACTTTTCTTGAAAGGCTATGAGACTTTTGGTCGAAAGAATGAACTGGACCTTTTAAGAATTATCGAGCAAAGCCCCAATCCGATTGTGCGATACTGGTTGTGGCCTGACGGCAAAAAAAGTGCTTTCGCAACGAGTCATGACTTAGATTGCGTGACGTTGACGGACTTCGTGTTCAGACTTTTGGGCAGATGATCGCGCGCAAACATGGTATGCTGTGGAGACCCCACAAGAGATTTGTGCCTTAGCTAAAACCATGTCAAATCTTATAAGTAAACGACCAGCAAAAGAAAAACAGGATAACCAGAGCAGCCCAACAGTTAGAACCGCAGATAAACGCATGGAATGGCCTAACCATCCTAATCCTTCGGAGCTCAACGCAACGACGGTCATCGACCCAGTGAATGATGCAAGATGGGATTCATTTGTTGATAGGCATCCGCAGGGCACCATCTATCAACACTCTTCCTGGATGAAAGTCCTTGCCCGCACTTACGGACACGCCAGGCCACTGTGTTTCGCCATAGAAGGGCCGCAGCGCGACATTCATGCAGCTATTCCTTGCTTTATTGTGAAGAGTAAATTGACAGGAACGCGAATTGTATCGTTACCCTTCAGTTCTTACTGTGATCCTTTACTTGATGATAAGAGAGATTTAGCGATATTATTGGACCGCATAATTCAAGAAGCCGAAAGCATTTCAGCATCGTATTATGAGCTTCGAGCTTTTAGAAACCAGGATTTGATTGAGGATGATAGGCTCAAACCTCATAGTTATCATAAAATTCATGTTCTCGATATTAAAGAGGGATTTGAACAAGTAAAGCGGGCGTTCCATAAGGATTGTATTGTTCGCTCCGTGAAAAAGGCACAAAAATCCGGCGTCGCAATAAGACAAGGGTGTTCCGAACACGATCTAAAACAATTCTACTTCATTCATGCCACCACACGAAAACGGCAGGGATTTCCGATTCAGCCATATAAATTCTTTAGAAACATGTGGGAAATACTGTACCCACAAGGCTATTTCACGTTGCTTCTGGCTGAAGCGAACAAAAGATCGATTGCCGGTGTCGTTCTCTTCAAATTCAAAGACACTGTTTCTTTTGAGCACGGGGCTTGTATTCCAAAGTATTTAGCTGTAAGACCCAACCATCTTCTTCTCTGGACGGCTATCGAAATGGCGTGCTCGGAAGGATACCGTTATTTTGATTTTGGCAAAACGCCACCGGAAAACAAGGGCTTGCTCGATTTCAAAAGTAGATGGGGGGCGAAAATGTATGATGTTCCTTATTTTTACTACCCAGAAGTAAAAGGAATGATGTCTTTGTCCCAAGGCGGCTTAAAACATAAGTTGTTAAGGGCTATGGGCAGACATCTACCTCTACCTTTGGCAAAAGTGATGGGCCGCATAGCTTACCATCATTTAGGTTAGAATGGCTAAGAAAACTTGCGTATAGTTCCTGAGCCACCAGCTAAAAATATATATGCTGTTAAAAGTGGATGTAATTTTATGGGATTTAACAAAGTGCTTCTAATTAATCCGAAAGGACCCAGCGAATGGCTGGGTGTTCGACCGCCGGCGGGTCTAGGGTATCTTGCGCAGGTCTTGCAGGATAACGAGATTGAATATTCCATTCTTGATATGCAACTCGGATATAGTCAACGGAAACTCTTTCAGAGGATCGGCGATTTTGAGCCCGACCTTATCGGATTCAGCCTAGTGTCATTAGGATATAAGCGTTCATACGATCTGATGGTGAAGGTCAAAGCTCTTTTTCCAAATACAAAAATAATTTGTGGTGGCCCACATGTAAGTATTTTAAAGAAGCAGGTTCTAAAGGATTGCAAAGTCATTGATTATGGGGTGACCTATGAAGGTGAAAGGACACTGGTAGAGCTTTGCAAAAGTAACCAAGATGAAAGATTGATTAAGGGTCTAATTGTCAGAGATAATGGCAATTTGACATATTCCGGCGATCGAGATTGGATACCGGATTTAGACAAAATACCTTTTCCGCGTTATCACAGATTTGAACTTCGTAGATATATCGGAGAGATCGACATATTTTCAAGTAGAGGATGTCCTCAGAGGTGTGTTTTTTGCCCAAACGCGATAATCGGTCCATACTACCGTGCAAGATGTCCAGAAAATGTAGTAAACGAAATAGAATACTGGTATGAAAAGGGCTATCGTCAATTCAACTTCGATGATGATAATTTTAATCTCGATAAGCGACGTGTGTATAAGATATGCGACGAGATTGAAAGGCGAGGATTGAAAGACCTCTATTTGAGATGTTCAAATGGACTACGTGCGGATACTCTTGATAGACATCTATTATCACGGATGAAAGAAGTCGGCTTTCAATATATTGCAATTGGTGCGGATGCCGGCAACAATCGCGTATTGAAAATGATAAATAAGGGAGAAACTATTGAACAGATTGAACAAGCTGTGAAAGATGCCTGTGAGCTGGGCTTTGACGTCAAGCTGCTGTTTATCATTGGCCATCTGGGCGAAACAGCTAGCGATGTTAATGATTCGCTAAGGATTGCTCAGAAATATCCAATCGTTCGAGTCCATTTTTATAATCTGATTCCCTACCCTGGGACAGAAGCCTTTGAACAGATCTCCAGCAAAGGTTATTTTCTTATTAAGCCGGAGCAGTATTTGAATGAAGTCTCAGATTTGGATTCAACTCCCATTTTTGAGACTCCCGAGCTGCCAAGGCAAACGCGTGTCGAGCTGCTTAGAAAAGCACGTCAGGTTCAGAAGGGGGTGACGATAAAAGCTCTCGAAAGAATGTGCAATCGTGTTCCCTTGATGGGGCGATTTATGGGTTACATGTTGGCGAGCCGCCTTGTCGAAAGAATGGTTTATAAGAATTTCGTATTCAGGAAATTGCTCGAATATGTTCGCTATAAGAAAGCGATTCACCAATAGTCAATAAAGGCCAATATCCTTTTTGGGAAAGCTTAGACTGATAAAGTGGCCCCTAAAACAGTATTTTCAGGTGCCTCGCGTATAATTGTGAATCTTCAAAAGATTAAAGCCAAGAGTAGTTACGGACTTGAAGTGCTTCGCTACGCAACTCGTAACAGAGGGTTAAAAGGCCTGCTAAGTATATCATTGAAAATTATACGATCAAAGGTATTTGGACAACGGCGATTGGTATTTGTCGTAGAGCCGTTAGGTTCGGAGTTGCCTTCTCCCATTGAAGTGCCGAATTATAAAATAGTCTTGATTCCGTCCGTGGATATGATTAACGAGGCCCTGAAAAAGGAATTCATCCAACATCAACCTTACATCCTCTCTAATACAGAAACAGTACTCAGTAAAGGTGGCCACCTTTGGGCTGGATACTTAAATGGGCAATTGGCTCATGTTGCCTGCACGAGGACCGGAGATAAGATTGGAGCATACTTTTTTCCCATGACCCCAGAATGCGTGCTTATATCACATTGTGTAACATTTCCTGCATATTGGGGTCACAGTCTTTATCCAGCAACTTTGATGCACATAGTCAGGACACTGGCAGGCAAAAGTTTCAAGCTTTTTTACATCGACTGTTGTGATTGGAATGGGCCCTCGGAACGAGCCATTCGTCGGGCAGGCTTTCATCTATTAGGTTCGCGAAAATGCAGCAGACAAAGCCCTCTGCTCTAGTGGTAAAATGACGACTGAACTTCGCCCAACTCAACAAAGCAGCAAGACTCGTGCGGATGGCGTATCCGGCACGAAAGGTACGGGATACAATAACGGCGCAATCATCATCGGCGGCGATTTCCAGGGCTTAGGTGTCGCTAGGAACTTGGCGCCGCTTGGGATTCCCGTCATTATTGTCGATCCGGACTTCTGTATCGGCAGATTCTCAAGGTCTGTGCGGAAGTATTACAAGTGTCCGCCGTTGACCGACAATGAGGCTTTTGTCTCATTTTTAGAGCGATTAGCTATCGAGAGAAAACTCGATAAGTGGGTCGTTTATCCCACTAGCGACCGAGCAGTTTTTATCCTCTCCCAGTTCAGGAACCGGCTGAGCAAATACTACCTGATACCCACGCCCGAATGGGAGATTACCAAATTTGCCTACGATAAGAAGCTCACGTACCAGTTATCGCAACGCGTCGATGTTCCTGCCCCCAAAACATTTTTTCCGGAGAATATTGAGCAATTAAATCAATTAAGATTGGATTTTCCTGTTATTTTGAAGCCTACGATAAAGGAGAACTTCTTCCCACTTACCAAGCAGAAGGCAATCAGGGCAAATAATACAGCCGAGCTGCTGCAAAGCTACAAGTACATGAATTCCATAATTCATGCATCCGAAATCATGGTACAGGAACTTATCCGAGGAGGCCCAAACAATCTCTACTCTTTCTGCTCAATGTTTGGCGACGGCATTGTAAAAGGCAAGCTCATAGCAAAGAGACAACGGCAGCATCCCATGGAGTTTGGCAACGCCACAACCTTTGCATTCACATGCGAGATTCCGCAAATAGAGGAGTTTTCCATCAGGATATTGAAGGAAATGGGGTATTACGGCCTGTCCGAAGTGGAATTTATGTACGACGATAAAGATGGCAAATACAAGCTCTTAGAGATAAATCCACGAACTTGGGGCTGGCATACATTAGGTGCGGCAGCAGGGGTGAATTTCTCATGGCTTCTATTTGCGGACATCAATAACGAACCGGTGTGTGTAAATTCTTTTGAAAAGAATGTGAAATGGGTTCGCCTGGTGACTGATGTCCCCATCGTGATCTCCGAGGTTTGCAAGGGACGTTTGTCACTGGCCGACTACTTCAATTCATTGAAGGGTAAAAGGGAGTTTGCGGACTACTCAGCGAAAGACCCCATACCGTTTATTGTGGAAGTATGCTTGGGGCCTTATTTTTACTACAAAAGGGGATTTTGAGCGAAAAGATGGCGAACCTCCTGCTCGGCATCATATTGGCCTTTGGTGTTCTTATTCCTATAGCCTACAAGTGGGAGCTGAACCTGAAGGTTGTTTCTGTTAGTGCTCTGGTAATCGGGCTTTTTGCAGGTTTGGCCGTAAGCGCTGTGGCGTTTTGTTTTGATATGGGTCTTGGCCTGAGAGTGCTGACTTGCTTAGTTGTAATCGTTGGCACCGCTGGCATAGCGCTACTGATGCGGTTCTATAGAGACCCTGACCGAGTTCCGCCTGAGCGAGAGAACATAATTGTTGCCCCTGCGGATGGCGTCATTAAATACGTCAAGCATATAGAGAAAGGCAACATTCCCTCTTCATCGAAGGGCAAGGAGAGCGTAAGATTATCCGAATCGTTACTAAATATTCTGCCGGATGGGCAGGGTTATCTAATTGGCATAGGGATGTCTTTCCTTGATGTCCATGTCACGCGGGCGGCAATCGCCGGCAAAGTGACTTATCTTGAGCATATACCCGGAGCTTTTTGTTCGCTGAAAAGGGATGATGCCCCGTACAGAAATGAGAGGCTGATTGAGGTCATTGAGAATGATAGATTCAAGATTGGTCTTATCCAAATAGCATCTAGGCTGGTCAGACGTATCGCAGCATACGTCCGAGAGGGGGATGAATTAGATTTAGGACAAAGAATGGGAATGATCAAATTTGGCTCTCAGGTCGATATTGTTCTGCCTAACTTAGAAGATTTGAAAGTAAAAGTCAGTGTCGCAGACCAAGTTTATGCGGGCATCTCGGTAATAGCGGACTACTGCAATAAGTAACACGTCCCCACATTCGCACTACCTTCAGCCACAGTGCTGAGGTTTTACTACTACATATAGTATAACATTTCTCGCACCCCTCCACAGCACCATTACCTCTCATAGCTTACCTTTTCTCTCGCTCACGCGTTGCATCGTTGATACAATTGTAAGGCGAACATCAGCCAGCGTGCGCACGAGGCAAATCATTACTGAAAGGGAAGCGAATGGTTGTAAGAACGGGTGTCAAGAATCTGCTGCTGGGCTTAATAATTGGGATCTCTGTTGCGTTGGGCTTAGGGGCAGTTGTCAAGCCGGCTGAAGTCGGGCCGTATCAGTTATGCATAGCCGCCAATGAGAAGTACGTGTTCTATGCCAGGATGAATACGGATACAGGGCAGGTTGAAACCTGGAGATATTTTATGAGCAGGGTGCCGAATCAATCTGACGAGGAAATTCTGCTCAAGCCCGGCATCAAAAATCCGCCCGATCAGGATAAGCCGCACTAAATGCCGGCAAGGCCACTAAAACTCAAAACTTAAAACTTAGGAACTGGCCTGTCACCTTTTTTCCGCGGATTTGCTTGCCTGTCTATAGATGTCAAGCCAGTGCAGGATGGTCTGCACAAGTTGTTCGTCCTTGGCGGCGCGAGCGAGACTCAGTGCTTTTTCGGCTGACAAAATAGCATCGCTGAATCGGCCCAATTCGGCATATTTCATTCCCAGAAGATGATGCAATGTCGGCGATGTGTCCACTTGTGGTTTTAGTTTCACGGCGATGGCATAATGCTCGATGGTCTGATCGATCGCTCCCTGGTCAGCAAGTGCCATGGCCAGGCTGTAATGGGCCTCAGCGCTATTCGGATCAAGGCGCACCGCCTCGGCTAAACAAACTGCCGCTTGTTTGGAGTTTCTACCGAAGAGAAACGCCCGTCCGAGGCTGAGGCGCATATTTACGGGATTGTATTGCTCGTCAAGCCCCTGTGGCATACGCCGTACGGCCTCTGAAAGGTGCTTTATGGCCTGTTCGATCTTCTGCTGGTGCAATAAGGCCATACCCAGGTCGTGGTGCACACGGGGGTCATCCGGATTAAGTTCCGCGGCCTTCAACAAATGAGCCATGCCCTCGTTGTACATACCTTTGACGTTGTAGAGGAGAAATCCCAATTTCAGGTGCGCCTCGACGTTGTTCGGATTTAGCTGAAGCGAGTTCCTGTACTCTTGTATAGCGTTATCCGGCTCGCCGTGTCTGAAAGACTCGTTCCCTGCTCTTACAAAAGAGTAGTCATTCAGAAACTGTTCGTGGATTTTCTTGATCGCGGTCGGCTTGGCGTTGACAAACTCGGGGATATTGGCAGCTCTATCTGGGGCGGTGAGATTTGCCAGCAGGACAGCAGGAGTGCTGTTTCCTTGTTCATCGATATGAGCGATATAAAGTTGCGTGTAGGCTGAATTAGCCTTCGAGGAGAATACCAGCCACTTTCCATTCGGTGACCACGTGTGCCAGGAGTTCATCAGGCTCGTATTGCATCGCAGTCTCCTTGCCTCGCCGCCCTCGGCTGGGATGATGTAAAGCTCGCTATCAGGCTGAAGCAGCATATAGCTTTTAGCTTTGCAGAAGACAATCCATTTGCCGTCAGGTGAGTATCTGGCGAAAAAGTTGCTCATCCCATCATTTGAGGCCCCCTCAATTGCCTTCGGCGTCCCGCCTTTCCCATCGTCAAATGGGATTCTATACAAATCGAACAAGAATGGCTTTCCATCCTCCGTGAATTCTTTGCACTCCTCGCGGGTCAAAAGTATCTTACCCATGCCCTTGGTGTGCTGCAGATTGTAAGCCTTGGCTCTGGCAAACACTATGTACTTGCCATCAGGGCTCCAGCTCGGATTACTCTGGACATAATTTGGGTCATCGGCACCAGGTAATGACCAGAAGTTGCGTGTCTGCCTGTCATACACACACAAAATGCCCTTGACAGGGAAAAATAGCTGCGAAAAAGCCAGAGGCGGCATTGGGACAAAGACCGATTTGTCCTTTACCGTGCTGACGATATGCCTGCCATCCGGAGAGATTTGGGAAAGCAGGCCGAACGTCTGTTCTTCGTCTTCCTTGCGGTAGTCGTTCCAGGTTATGATGTCGCTGGTTGCCAGAACCATTTCTTCTGCCACCCGCGTAATTACGTATGAGCCCTTACTGTTGGCGTAGTCAACGTCCATAGCCAGGATTTTAGCATCCTCGGAGAACGAGTGGCAGTTCCCGCAGACCGGCAGATTCGTCAGGATGATCGGAGGCGGCTCTGGCGAGGAGATAGGTCCAAACCGCCAACGGATGTGTGAAGGGTCTTTGACAGCATCGACAAATGGCAGGTTCACTTCCCGATAGAAAAGCGGTGCGCCGACCTCGTCTGCCGATGTCTTAATTCTGATTCGGCCTGCCGACAGGATATTGGCAGGGTTCGAGCGGCTGATGCCCAGGATAGTAACTTCCGCCTCTTTTTCCAGAGACAGCTTTTTTATGGTCTCCCACTCTCCTGCTGTGGGTGTCCACTGCGGAGCGTAGGTGAGGAAATTCTGGCGTTCCCCTGTGTCCTGAAACTTGATGGTGATAAGCCAGGCCGTGGATTTTGTGCCTTTATCTTCCCAAACAAGTGTTGGCGACACGCTTTCCGGCGGGAAAAGCGTTCCGTCAAGCGGGTATCGAACCGCGAGGTCTTTGTATTGAGCCGTGTCTCGATAGGCCGCCAGCACGTCCTCCGCCAAAACGGGATGTTTCCGCAGACATAACAGCCCAAATATGAGAATTCCAGCAGATAGTACGCCTGAAGCTATGGCTATATAGATGATCCTTCTGCGCATATACGTGTCAGCCCTAAATCTTCTATCGGCTTCAGCTTAGGTCGAATCCAGCAGAAAAGTCAGTAAATACCTATTCTGCCTATAGCCCATCTATCCTATTATCATACCGAAGCCATCTGAGAATTCCACTATCTTAAACCCTATCTTGCTACGGATGGGTATGCAATACTCTTGGAAACAGCAAGAATTTGTCAAGAAACTCAACACAAGGTACGATAAATACTATAGGTTAGAATTGAGGCAGGCAGGGTGTGCGCTTACAGACTAAGACAGACAGGTTGCGGAACAGCAGTATGAGTAAGGGAGTACGACGATGCCGTATGTCAGGCTAACAGTAGTTTTGACCTTGCTGATAATAGTGATGAGTCTGACGGGCTGCTTTTCGTCTCGCCCGGAGGACATCGAGGCGTTTTTGAAGCCCCATCAGGTTCAGGTGACAAGCGATAAGTATGTGCTGCAGCCGCCGGACGAAATCGAGATACACTGCGCCAAGGTGCCGGAAATCCACTTGCAGCGTCAGCGGATTCGCCCGGATGGCAAAGTCAGCTTCGAGGCATTAGGCGAGATAGAAGCGGCGGGAAAAACACCCGTAGAGCTCGCCAACGCCCTGAAGGAGAAGGGTGCTTCTCTATTTGTCTTTCCTGGGGACAACCCCATTGATGTGCGTATTGTTGCGTATGTCAGCAAAGTGTATTACGTGCTGGGTCAGGTAGATAGACCCGGTCCGAGAGTGTATAGCGGCCGCGATACCGTGTTATCTGCCCTTGCCCAGGCGGGACCTAATCCTATGGCCTGGGAGGAGCGGGTACAGGTAATTAGGCCGTCGGCCGCTGAGAATGTCAGACCCAGAATCTTTGAGTTGAACTTTGACCGCATGATTGCACACGGCGATACAAGCAAGGATGTTTTATTGCAGGAAGGTGATATAATATATGTGCCGCCGACGGTTCTGGCAGCAGTGGCTATGAAGATAGAAGAGGCAATCAGGCCGATTGCACGAGCCTTCTCCGCGTATTATATTACGCAAGGGCCCTATGGTGGCGGTGGCGGCTATGGCGGCTACTGATGGGCTTCCTGGTCACCACGGGACACGCCAGAAGGCAAAGAACAGCAGAAGGGCGATGAGCAGATATGTCCAAGTCGGGGCGTAGAACACTAAAGGCTATTCACCTTGCCAGCACGCTTTGGTTCGTGCTCTGCATCGCGTATATCCTGGTTTTGGCACTGCACCAAGCGGGTTTCCAATGGTGGGTCATATTCTCTCTGTCTGGGCATACCGCAGTAATTATTTTTCTGCTGATTGCTGTATATCTATTCGCAGTTTTTAGAGGTGCCGGCAGAGCGGAAGGAATAGAAATAGAGCACCCGCTCACCAGCACGAATTACTACCTGGCATTCTACGCGGCGGCACCTTTGCTGGGCGGACTGGCAGGCTGCCTGGCGACGATCGGAGAGAACGAAGCCGCGCAATTCCTGGCAGGAGTCGCGCTTGGTACTTTTGCCACGACTGCTTTAGTCTGGGTGGTTGTTGATCCGCTCATCAGTGCCATTGAACCGTTGGTTATGCCGCCCAGCCGCAAACATCGGGCCGAACGCCTCGCACGGACTAAGGCCGAACACAAAAGAAAACAGCAGGAGCGTCAGCGGCTCTTGGCGGATATCTTGGAGAAGCAAGAGCGGGATCAGCACTACTGGCAGCAGTTTCTAAGGCCTCAAGCTGAAAAGCTCGCAGAACTCTTGGCCGCAGATGTGGACGAGTTCCGCAAGGCAGAATGCCAGGCAGTCGATATTGGCCTTTCTGCGTGGCAGCTTGGCGGAATAGCCTGTATGCGACAGCTTCGCGATATGGCCGTGGAAATATCAAGGCAAAAAAACCAGAAGGCGCCTGTCACCGATTATATCTCTTTCTGGTGGGATGGCATCGGCACCTGGCGGAGCCCTTCACTTGCATAGGGCGTCAGATTTGCTGCCGGCAGAATCACAAGGGGCGAAGCTGTTCTGCTTCGCCCTGGTACTTTCAAGATGCTGCTGAAGGAGACCGGATATGAAACTGCTAAAAGTCGAGGCCCTGCAAATTGAGGCTATAAAGGTCATTAGGTTTGCCCGCTTTCGTGACCACAGAGGGTATTTCGCAGAACACTACAGAAAGAGCGATTTCTCAAAGCCCGGCGATGTGCATTTCCTGAAGGGCGTCGAATTCCTACAGGCAAATGAAAGCTACTCCAAAACGGGGACAATCAGAGGTCTGCACTTTCAATGGAATCCATATATGGGCAAGTTAGTACGCACTCTGGCGGGCAGGATGATTGATATGGTTCTGGATATAAGAAAGGGTTCTCCTACGTTCGGCAAGATTATCCTTTATGATATGCCTGCCGACAACACAGCGGATTACGCCGAGTGGATTTGGGTTCCTCCAGGATTTGCCCACGGCAACTTTTTCACCGAAGATAGTATGATTGAATATTTTTGTTCGGGCGAGTACAGCCCTGGCTGCGAGGCCGGCATATCGCCGCTGGCAGGGGACATCGATTGGACGCTGTGTGACCAGGATTTGAAGAAACTGTTTGACAGGATTGCCGGCCCCGCGGCACTGATCTCCGACAAGGATAGAAACGGATTGACCGTTAACGGCTGGAAAAACGACAATCGCTCAAACAATTTCATCTATGGAAGTCTGTAACGTGGTGGGAAGAACTGTGCGAATAATTCACGTTGTGGGAGCCAGACCAAATTTTGTCAAGATCGCGAGCATCTTGCGGGCCTGCCAGAAAACGCCGGGAATTGAATCGCTCCTTGTTCATACGGGCCAACATTATACTGAGTGTATGAGCAAGGCTTTCTTTGAAGAGCTTGATATCCCCGCTCCTGATATTAATCTCGAAGTCGGTTCCGGCTCACACGCCCAGCAGACGGCTGAGATTATCAAACGCTTTGAGCCGGTTGTGCTAAAGCATAATCCTGATGCTGTGCTGGTAGTGGGCGATGTCAACTCAACCCTTGCCTGCGCTTTGGTAGCAGCGAAGCTATGCGTTAAGACGATCCACGTTGAAGCAGGGCTGCGAAGTTTCGATCGGACTATGCCCGAGGAAATAAACCGCGTCTTGACCGATGCCATCAGCGATATACTTTTTGTCTCCGAGCCGAGCGGCCTGGAAAACCTGAAACGCGAGGGCATCGCCGCGACAAAGATACACTTTGTCGGCAATGTTATGATAGACACGCTTGAACTTCACAGGGTAAAGGCATCGAATTCACGCATACTCAACGATTTGAATGTGCGGGCAAAGGAATATGCGGTCGTCACTCTACATAGACCCAGCAATGTCGATCAGCAGGAAGTATTAACGGGAATATTGGATGCGTTGGCGGAGATTCAAAAAGAGATCAAGGTCGTCTTTCCTGTGCATCCGCGAACGCGAGATCGTTTCGTGTCTGCGGGGCTTTTGCAGAAGATTGAGAATTTACCCAATATCGTGCTCACCGAGCCATTAGGATATTTGGATTTTTTGAAACTGATGTCCGAGGCTAAGGTTGTGATAACCGACTCCGGCGGTATTCAAGAAGAAACTACCATCCTTGGAGTGCCCTGTCTGACCGTTCGTGAAAACACGGAAAGGCCGGTCACCGTTATCGAAGGAACAAATATTTTGGTGGGGATAGATACAGCTCGAATACTCACTGGCTATCGCGACAGTCTGACCACAACAAGGGTACGTACTAGACCAAAGCTCTGGGACGGCAAGGCTTCGCAGCGAATTGTGCAGGTATTGCTGGAGAGTATTTTTGTTGCAAAATCAGCACCGCAATTATAGACTAACATATTGTAGATTGGCGGCGTAGCCAAGTGGTCCAAGGCGACGGTTTGCAAAACCGTTATTCGTGGGTTCGACTCCCACCGCCGCCTGTTTCCCTAACCTGGACCTACCGGTCCTGCCGATTGCCCGTATTCTACGCTCACGATGGCTGTTTGACAAATCCTGAATTTGGCCGGAAAAAGGTTGTGTCGTCAAGGCCGGTGTGGTAGAATTACCACGGTAGGAGGCGCGCGCCAAATCCAGGGAAGCGGATTAAATTCGCAGACATTTTATCGGAGGATGTAATAAGATGAAAAGGCAACTGTTGGCAGCAATGGTGTGTGTGATGGCAGTAATGAATGTTGCTTCGGCTGACATCATACGAGGAATTAACATTGATTTTGTAACCATCGACAATGCGGTGAATGCGCCGGATACGCAGGTCATGAGTGATGGCACCACCAGCGGCTATGGTGCAGTCGGTTACAATTACCGAATCGGCAAGTATGAAGTGACCGCCGCTCAATGGCAGACAATAAATACTGCCTCGTTAATTGGTGATCTGGGTGACTGGAGCGGCAATCAGCCAGTGGCTAGTATTACATGGTATAGTATAGCTCGATTTTGTAATTACCTAACGACCGGAAATACCGAGAATGGAGTTTATGAATTTACCGGCGGTTCGCTGACACATATTATGGATCACCAGCAAGCCGGTTCAACCTACGGAACTGCTTACTTCCTGCCGACAGAAGATGAATGGCACAAGGCGGCGTATTACAAGCCTGATGGCAGCGGTTACACTCTTTATGCTAATGGAACAGATATTGCTCCAGTTGCAGGGGTTGATAGTAATTATGACTGGGTAAATTCACAACCTTGGAATGTAGGGATAGGTACGCAAGAGCAGAACGGCACTTTTGATATGATGGGTAATGTCTGGGAATGGACCGAAACTGCTGACGGTTCCGATCGTGTCATTCTTGGTGGGTCGTACCTCAGCCTCTCCGGCTACTGGAGCAACGGCTACTACTACCGCGACCTCGCGTCGTCCCGCCGCAACTTCGATGCCCCGTACAGCGAGAACTACTCTTACGGGTTCCGGGTTGCCTCCGTCGGTGAACCAACCGTCATCCCCGTCCCCGGCGCAGTCGTTCTCGGCGTTATTGGTATAGGTTCCGTTACTTGGCTGCGCAGACGCAGGGCGATTTGACTCGTATATGGTATATCGTAGGTCGTATTTCGTAATCGATGAATGGGTCTTGTACGCAAGGGCATGGGGGTGTGAGTCCGCAAAAAAGGATGCGGGACTTGCAGGCCTTCTATTTCTGTGCTTTTAGCCTCTCCTCTATTGCTGCTATCCGCTTTTCCAGGTCTTCGACCTCTTTGTGCCTTGTGAAATGCGTTGTGATATTCTTCGCCGCCACCGGTCTTCATGTCTCGTAGTCTCGTAGGGTATGCAGATTTCTGCATACCATTTGCGGAATTTGGCGGTATGCGGAGCATACCCTACCGCTCGTTCAGGACACTTCCTGAGAACTGAGAGACCCTGCAGGGTAGACTGAAATTCTTGACTCATTCTGATAATCATGCTTACATACTGTGGGATTTGGGAAATTGAATATTGACAATTGAGAACCTTCTCCACTGATGGGAGGAAGAGATCATGGAACGATTGATTGGTCGACACTTCGGATCGGTAATTGTCTGTACGGCTTGTCTGGCAGCCATCGCGGGTTTGTCGGCGCCCGTCTGGGGCCAGAGGCAACTGGCTGCGCTGGCCGCGGCGCAGGTCGCCGTCCCGCAGTCTGATGGCGAGCAAGGGGTTAACCGGTTAGCCCCGCAATTCATTGCGGGGTTACTTACCTTTGACGGCAACGAACCCCTGGCTGGCTGGACGACCACGGGCGATGTGACCATCGACGTGGCGAAGGGCCGCCTGGGCAAGGGGCGTTCGCTAAGGATCGGTCCGGGCGGTAAGGCCCTGTTGAAACTCCGCGACAGGGACGAATCAGGCAAGGTCGAGTTCTGGCTCTATGACGACGGCACCACGCCTGAGGATGCCAAGGCCCATCGAGTGGGCCCGCGATGGGGACTGGTGCAAGGCGACGGGAAGGTGCTGGCCGTCGGCATCCTCTACGCCAACTATCTCGGCGGCAACGAGGGCTATACCGCTACGGCCTGTGACGGTCAAGACTGGTTCAACCAGTTGTTCTGGCTCGGTGTGAATCGCGCCCCGGCCGGCTGGCACAAGTGGACCTTCGACTTCGATCCCGAGGCGGGCCTCCAGATTCTCCATAACGACAGACAGGTCAACGCGGTGGACTCCGGCAAGACGGGCTTGAAAGGCTTTAGCGCCTTCGTCGTCTGGGGCGATGAGGACAAGGGCAAAAATCAGACAATCTGGCTGGCCGACCTGTCCGTCACCCTGGGTGGGCCGGTGAACATTCCCCCCATCATCGAGGCCGATCCGTATGATGAGAAGGCGCTCGTGGCGGACCAAACCATCCGGCGGCCGGTGGTCATTTATTCCCAGGACAACGCGCCCTCGGCACCCAAGCTGGAAGACCTGCCGCTGCAGGAAAGTGTTTCGCAATACGGCATCACCTGGACGTTTCAGAAACCGGCTCGCGTCGGGCAGTTTGTCAACAGCGACTGGTATGTCGTCGGCCCTGTGGTGATAAAGGCGATCGATCCGCGCCCGCTCTACGGCAACGATATCCCGAGGCGCGAATTGGACCAGATGGACAGGGAACGCCCGGAGGCGCAGCGGGTCCGCAACGGCTTCATGCTGAATCCGCCGGCCCAGATGAAAGTCGCCTACGACAGCGGCGTGCGGAACTGGTTCGACCCGTCGCTGATCCAGAGGCTGCCCGTGACGATGAAGGCAGGCGATTCGCTCGTCTCGGCCATCAGCATGCCCAAGAACCTCGTGCTCCATGCCCAGTTGCGAAACAAGATCGAGCGGGGCGTGGACGACAGCAGCCCGATTCGCACCGCGGCGGTTCTGACTTGCGTGAGCGCGCCGCAGCCGCCGGATGCCTTCCGGCCGGCGTTCTGCGACCGCCGGCAGAAGATCTACTTGGCCCGGAATCTCAAGCGGCAGCTGCTGCCGGTGGCCGCCGCGACCAAGAGCATGCCTAAGGTCCAGCAATACATCCGCTTTACCCAGCGGCCTTGGGTCGGAACGTGCTTCTTTGGCTTCGAGGAGCCCGTGGAGAACATGCCGCAGTACGGCCTGGAGTACGGCCGCGTGGTCGGCATCTCCGCGTTGCTGCTGTGCACGGACCTGAAGCCCGAGGAGAAAGAACCGCTCCTCGTGAACTTCATCCAGGTAGGCATCGACTTGGGCGGGATGGTTCGCGCGGGGCATCCCGGCTGGAGCGGCTGGGGCGGACACGGCAGTGGGCGCAAACTCCCCATCGTGTTCGCCGGGATTCTCCTCGGTGATGACGAGTTAGCCGCCATTAGCGGGTCCTATCCGAAGGTCAGTTTCGGCGAGGATGAGCAGACCGCCTACGGCGATTGCTGGACCGGCGCCAAGGTGGTCTTCGCCGGGCATTCGGGGATCGACGCGGCGACCGGGGAGGGCCGGTCGCGAGGCAACGGCTGGGGACCCTACGAGCATACGCCGCCTTCGCAGTGGAAGGATGGCCAGAACACCAGTGAGAGCTATCGCCGCTGTTGCACGAGTGTCGGCTGGGTGGCGCAGGCGCTGGCTCTGCGGCTCATGCGCGCCGAAAGGGCCTGGGACCACGATGCCTTTTTCGATTACGTTGACCGCTGGATGTACGAAGACGATGCAGCCTTCGTGAAGACAATCAAGGAGGCGACAGGCCGCGACCACGACAAAGAATGGGCGCGACAAGGCCAGGCATGGGACGCGTTTGTCAACGAGATGTGGGCTAAACACCGCCCGACGCTCCAAGCACCGACCGACGGATGGAAGCAGAAACACGATGACGCCTATTACCGTACGGCCATTGCGGAACAGCCCGCTGCCCCTGACCTGCCCCCGCAGCTTCTTGCCAAGCAAGAGCGGGGGCAGCAAGATGCACCCTTGCCAGCGGGCGTGAAAGCGGTCTGGGATTTGAGTAAGGCGCATCGCGAGACAACACCTACCAGCGAGCGTATTTGCATCAACGGGCTATGGCGCTGGCAGCCTGCCTCCAATGTCGCGGATAAGGTGCCTGCTGACGGATGGGGCTATTTCAAGGTGCCGGCGTGCTGGCCCGGTATCACCGACTATATGCAGAAAGACAGCCAGACGGTCCATGCCCATCCGAAGTGGAAGGACGTGAACCTGCGCGACGTCACGACGGCCTGGTACGAGCGGGAGATCGCCGTGCCCGCGGAATGGGGTGGCCGGCGCATCACGGTGTCCGCTGAATACTTGAACTCTTACGCTGCCGTGTATGTGGATGGCAGGATGGCTGGTGAAACGCGGTTTCCGGGAGGCGAGGTGGATCTCACCTCGCTTTGTCATCCGGGCGGCACGTATAGACTCAGTCTGCTCGTGATGGCCTTGCCGCTGAAGGGGGTCATGCTCTCGTACAACGACACCGCCTCTGCCAGGGAGGTCAAAGGATCAGTTGCTCGGCGGGGCTTGTGCGGCGACGTTTACTTAGTAAGCACGCCGCCCGGACCGCGCATCACCGACTTGAAGGTGGACACATCCGTTCGCAATAAGCAGCTCACTCTTGATGTGGCACTCGATGGACTTGTGGCGGATACACAGTATGTCTTTCGTGCGAGGATCGTGAAGGATGATCGCAGCATCAAGGAATTCACGACACGGGCGTTCCGAGGAAGTGATCTCAAAGAAGGTCGCATCACGTCTACAGAAGAATGGATGCCCGACACACTCTGGGACATCCACACGCCGCAGAACACTTACGACCTTGAGGTCTCGCTTCAGGACGCCGGGGGCAAGGTGCTGGATGTTCTGCCTGCTGTGCACTTCGGATTCCGCGAGTTCTGGATAGACGGCCGTGATTTCTACCTGAACGGCAGCCGCATCTTTCTCTCGGCGGTGCCGCTCGACAATGCCGAAATCAGCGCTGCGGCGGCGACCTATGAGGCCGCCCGCGAGAGCCTGGAGCGTCTCAAGAGTTTTGGAATCAACTTCGTCTATACTCACAACTATGGCTGCGAGCCGGGGGCACACCTGAGTTTCTCGGAGATTCTCAGAGCAGCGGATGACGTGGGGATGCTCGTATCGTTCTCCCAGCCACATTTCAGCCATTATGATTGGAAGGCCCCCGACGCCGACCAGAACAACGGGTATGCCCGCCACGCGGAATTCTATGTCCGTGCCGCGCAGAACCATCCTTCGGTCGTGATGTATTCCATGAGTCACAATGCTACCGGCTACAACGAGGATATGAACCCTGACCTGATCGACGGCATCAAGGATGTTCGTGACACATGGGGCTTGCGGAACGCGAAGGTCGCGTTGCGGGCCGAGCAGATCGTCAAGCACCTGGACGCATCCCGCATCGTCTATCATCACGCTTCGGGCAACTTAGGTTCGATGCACGCAATCAACTTCTACCCGAACTTCGTCCCGATTCAGGAGCTGTCCGATTGGTTCGAGCACTGGGCGACCGAGGGCGTCAAGCCGGTCTTTATGTGCGAATACGGTGCGCCGTTCACCTGGGACTGGGCGATGTACCGGGGGTGGTACAAAGGCAAAAGGGAATTCGGCAGTGCGGTCGTGCCGTGGGAGTTCTGCTTGGCCGAGTGGAACGCGCAGTTCTTCGGGGACCGTGCCTTTCAGATCAGCGAGATGGAGAAAAGAAACCTTCGCTTGGAGGCAAAGCAGTTCCGCGAAGGGAGGCTCTGGCATCGCTGGGACTATCCCCATCAGTTGGGATCGACCGATTTTCCGGAGCGAGAGCCGGTGTTTGACATGTACTACACGGATAACTGGCGCGCATTCCGCACCTGGGGAGTATCGGCGAACTCTCCCTGGGAACACCACATTCTGTTCAAGCTGCGCCCGGGCATGGACAGGAACCGCAGGGAGGATCTCAAGGTTGATTGGGCGAACCTGCAACGGCCTGGATTCAGCCCCGACTATATCGAGCAGCGTTATGAACGGATGGATCTGGCGTACGAGCGCTCGGACTGGATCCCCACAGCCGGCGCCCAGGCCTTAATCCGAAACAACCGACCTCTTTTAGCCTACATCGGCGGGCAGCCCCTGCCACAAGTGGCAGGGCTAATTAGCCCCCGCCCTCGGGCGGGGGGCTTTACTAGCAAGGACCACAACTTTGTCGCCGGCGAGATGCTCGAAAAGCAGATCATCGTTATCAACAATTCGCGAGTGCCGGTGAGCTGCGATTGCTCGTGGTCGCTGGCCCTTACCCAGCCGATAGTCGGGCAAAGCACGGTTGCTGTCCAGACCGGCCAGCATGCGCGGATACCGATGCGCTTCGCCCTGCCGGCGGGAGTCATTCCTGGTGAGTATAAGCTGAGCGCAAACGCTGTATTTGACACGGGCGAGAGGCAGCAAGACGAGTTCGTTATCCATATCCTTCCGCAGCCGCCGCTCCCGCGTGCCCAGGCCAAGATTGCCCTATTCGATCCCAACGGTCAGACGATAGAGCTACTCAAGGGTATGGGCGTCCGCTGTGACACTGTCGATGCAAAGGCGGACGTGGGGGCGTACGAAGTGTTGATTGTCGGCAAGACCGCCCTGACTGTGGACGGGCCGGCGCCGGACATTGGCCGCGTGCGCGACGGGCTCAAAGTGCTCGTGTTCGAGCAGACGCCGGACGTGCTGGAGAAACGCTTCGGCTTCCGCGTGGCGGAGTACGGCCTGCGAAACGTCTTCCCCCGAGTGCCGGACCATCCAGCCCTGGCGGGACTTGCGACCGAGCACCTGAGGGATTGGCGTGGCGAGGCGACGATCATTCCGCCGCGATTGAAGTACGAGCTAAACCCCAAGTTCAACGGTGCGCCAACGGTGACTTGGTGCGGCATACCGGTAACCCGCGCGTGGCGCTGCGGCTGCCGGGGTAACGTGGCCTCGGTTCTCATCGAAAAGCCCGCGTGTGGCGACTTCCTGCCCATCGTGGATGGCGGATTCAGCCTGCAGTACAGCCCGCTGATGGAGTACCGCCAAGGCAAGGGGATGGTCATGTTCTGCCAGATGGATGTGACCGGGCGTACCGAGATCGATCCTGCGGCACAGACGCTGACCGCCAACATCCTGGAATATGTTGTCGCGTGGAAGCCGTCGCCGCGGCGGGAGGCGATCTACGCCGGCGAATCGGCGGGGAGGGCGCACCTCCAAGCGGCGGGACTCAGGCTCGGCTCCCACGCTGGCGGTGAGCTGAAGGCAGACCAGGTGTTGATTGTCGGGCCGGGCAGTAATGGCTCGGCCATCCCTGCTCGGGAGACCATCTCGGTGCACAAGGACGCCGTCAGCGCGTTTCTGAAGGCGGGCGGGCAACTGCTGGCCATCGGCCTGACACAGGAAGACGCGGATGCGCTGCTGCCTTTCAAGGTTTCGATGAACCAGGCCGAACACATCAACGCGTACTTCGATCCGCCGGGGGTGGACTCGCTGCTGGCGGGCGTCGGCCCGGCGGACGTGCATAACCGCGACCCGCGCACGATCCCGCTCGTGTCTGTGGGCACCAGCACAGTCGGCGACGGTGTGCTCGCCGTCGCTTCGGGCGATAACGTGGTCTTCTGCCAACTGGCGCCCTGGCAGTTCGAGTACCGAAAAAACTTTGGGCTCAAGAGGACGTTCCGGCGCACGAGCTTTCTGGTGACACGGCTGCTGGGCAACCTGGGTGTGAGGGGTGAAACACCGTTACTGGCCCGGTGGTCTGGTCCCGTTGGGAGCAGTGAACCCAGCCGGTGGCTGCAGGGCTTCTACCTGGACGAACCTGAAGAATGGGACGACCCCTACCGTTTCTTTCGCTGGTGACAGAAGTGTCCAGGAAGACCTGGCCGCTCCACAGAAGGGTGAGAGTGAATCTACGTTAGAAGCAAGAGGTTCTGCAGATTCGAGTGGTGTTCCTTCAGGGGGCGGAATATTGCCTCTGTCGTTGACCTGAAACCGGACCTTCTTGGTTTTTAGAACGCGGGTCTTCGATATGAACCGGACAGCTCTCAAAGGTATTGTCTTGCAGAATGATCCGTTCAGCCTCTTGGCCGATACGAATGCCTATTTTCTGGTTCTTGCTTGCCGTATTTTCTAATCTTGTATTGCGAATAGTGATGTCCTGGGTTTTTCCTTGAATATCGATGCCTATTCCTGTTTTTTCTGTGCCGTTGTCGCGGATAATGCAACTGTCAATCTGGTTGCGGCTGCCGCAGCGAAATTCATTGGTCTCGCTCCGGAAGAGTATCCCTACCTCGCCATTGCGTTCGATTGTGCAGCCCTTTATGAGGTTATCCGTGTCACGGTGGCCGATGCTGATGCCGTATTTCTTGTTATCAGATAGAGTGCAATTCTCCACAAGCCCGTCAGAAACGCTCCAGCAAAAGTAGATGCCCAGACTATTGTCTTTTGCCAGGCAATCGCGCAAGATTGGCCGCTGGGAGCCGCTTCCGGGATGGAATCCCAAATCGGCGTTATTTATGGCCTTACAGTTCTGGAACTGAATATCATCGCAGACCTGGAAGCTGAAGCCGTCGCCGCTGTAGTTTCGGCAGACAACGTTTTTGAATCGCCACCTTTTGCAGTCCTGGATGAAAACGCCGCCGGCGAAGTTGCCGTTGATGTGCTCATTCTCGTCCCTGTTGCCGTCGAGGACTATGTCTTGCACCTGGACATCGTCTACGTGCTCGGCAGTAAGGATCGGAAATATAGTTGCCGCTGTAGCATCTTTTTCGAGCCAGAAGTTTTCTTTGGTCAGCCGGTCCAAAAAGATAACATTTCCTTCTATGGCAGTGAGCGTCGCACGCAGCACATCGTACTGCCAGTCTCCGGTTCCTGTTTTGGAGCGGAGCATAATTCCTCCGCCGGGCACGAATCCTTTTGCGTCGTTCACCTGAACGCCGTACTCGAACCAATCGGAGTCCCTTGATAGAGCGGTCACGACACTGCCTGTCTTTCGCAATATCGTTTTTTCTGCCGAGCCTCTTAGAGTAATGTTAGGGCGCAGGTAAATGGCATTTCGCAAATCGTACACGCCTGGCAGGATGGCAAGCGTGCCACCTCCCAGCCGGTTTAAGTACTCTATGCCGGCCTGGATGATCTTGTCATCTTTGCCTTGCAGGTCGCCTTCGGCCTGACCGACAGTGAGGACCAAATCCAGTCGGTTCCGCATTGGACGGTTAGTTGCTGTCACGGGCTGCGTGGCTTTGACTTGCTGGTCAGACAGTTTTTCGCCCGCATCTACGTTGATTGCAGCCTCGATGACGATGATGGAAACAAACAGCTTTGTTACAATTTGCGTTGAGAGCCTTATGTCGTTTTGCCACATCTTTGGTGCCTTTCGTTGATTAGGGCCAAAAAGATTATGGAGTTCACCAAGACATTATACCGATAAGTGTTAGAGCGCGTCAAATGGACGAGAATTCAAGTCGACCGTGCCAAAGCCCACGGACGGTACTTGAACGTAAGAAGCTCAGCGGATAGTATAGGTAGCTGGTCTGGCAGGCAAAGCAGTAGCAAAGCGCTAGATTGAGAGGAAAACACGATGGGTAAGACGGAAAACGCCGGAAATCGAGAAGCGGTTAGTCGGCGAAGATTTCTAACGGCAGCAGGAACCGCCGGCGCTGGTACGGCCTTATTCACAGCGGGATTGTCGTTGGCGACCAATCGGGAGGGAGCAAGGCAGGCTCGGCAAGCGGAAGCGCAGCGTCCGAGCCTTGAGGAGCTGGACCGCGTGGCAGCGGCTCCGGTATTGAGCATGGACAGGCTAACATCGCCGGTCGTGATTGACTCGATCCGGCTGCTTAAGAAAAAGAACCAGTTCCTGGTCCACGTCCGCTCGAAAGAAGGGGCAGAGGGCGTATCGTTTACAAACCCTCCGCGGGCTGAGTACCTCTCTGCGATCCTGAAGCAGCTCGTGATCCCGTTCTTCATTGGCAAGGATGCGCGCGATCTGGAGAATCTGCTTTGGGAGCTGTACCGATGGCAGGACAACTACAAGTTGTACGGCTTGGCGTTGTGGTGCCCGCAGGCATGGGTGGAGTTTGCGATCTTGGACATGCTCGGGCGGATCACAGGCAAGCCGATGGGCTCGCTGCTGGGAAACATCATACGGACGGAGGTGCCATTCTATATAGCCAGCGGCAGGCGGGATACAACGCCGGAGCAGGAAGTGGAATATCTGCAGAAACTGCTGGAGCAATCGGGGGCAAAGGCGCTGAAGTTCCGAGTCGGCGGCCGGATGAGCCGAAACGCTGATGCGATGCCGGGGCGGACAGAGAGGCTGATCGCTCTGGTGCGGAAAACGTTCGGCGAGGCAATTGATATCCACGCCGATTCGAACAGCTCCTATGATCCGCCCAGGGCGATTGAAGTGGGACGGTTGTTAGAGCAGGTGAATGCAGTCTATTTCGAGGAGCCGTGTCCGTTCGATCATTTGGAGGATACCAAGAAGGTAGCCGACTCGCTGGCCATCCCAGTGGCCGGCGGAGAGCAGGAGTACAGTGACTGGCGATTCAGATGGATGATCGCCAACCGAGCGGTGGACATTGTCCAGCCGGATCTGCATTACTACGGCGGGATGGTACGCTCGATTCGGGTAGCGCGGATGGCGGAGGCCGCGAACATGCCGACGACCGTGCACATCTCCGGCGGCCTTGGGTTTGTGTACATGCTGCATTTTGCCTCCTGCGTGAAAGACATCGGACGTTACCAGGAGTACAAACTGGGAACGGAGGTGTACGGGAATTGGTTTGATCCTCCGATCACAGTGAAAGATGGGAAAATGAGCGTGCCGAGCGGTCCGGGCCTGGGGATCAAAGACCTCAGCGGATTGTTGCAGGGCGCAGTCGAGGTAGGATGAAGCAGAAACTGTTGCCCGAGCGGGAATAAACGCTTGCAGTTTATGGAGAACTCGCCATGAAACAAAATTCTCACTCATCGAGATCACTGTTGCGGAAGCCCTCACGTCGGGACGTTTTGAAGTTGGGCGGGAAGGTGGTTGCAGCGTCGACGCTCGCAGGAGTCAGTATCCCGGCAATGCATGCGGCAGAGGATAACACCATTCGACTGGCCCTGATCGGCTGCGGTGGGCGCGGCTGCGGGGCGGCGGCGAATGCGTTCGATTCGCCGAACGGCCCGGTCAAACTGGTGGCGATGGCAGACTTCTTCGAGAATCGGCTGGCGAATGCCCACAAGGTTCTGAGCGAGCAATACGGCGCGCGGATGGATGTGCCGCCAGAGCGGCGCTTTGCGGGTTTCGATGCCTGGCGAAAAGCGATTGATTGTCTGCGTCCGGGCGATGTGGCGATGCTGACCGGCTACGCGGGCTTTCGTCCGATGCAACTTGAATACGCTGTCCAGAAGGGCGTGAACGTGTTCATGGAAAAGTCGTTTGCGACCGATCCACCAGCCGTGCGGCGTGTGATCAAGGCTGGAGAATCCGCCGAGAGAAAGAACCTCAAGATCGCCGCCGGCTTGCAGTGCCGCCATTCGCGAAATCGTCAGGAGCTTATCAAACGCATTCGGGACGGGCAGCTCGGTGACATCCAGCTCATCCGCGCCTACCGGATGCAGCCGTGCGGGCCGCTGTCGCAGCGCCCGCCGACCGAGAAAGAACTGCATTGGCAGATTCGCAACTTCACCCATTTCTTCTGGGTTTCGGGCGGATTATTCGCGGAGATGAACATTCATCAGATCGACGAGATATGCTGGATCAAGGATGCCTGGCCGGTCTCCTCGCATGGCATCGGCGGGCGCGTGGCCAACAGCACGGACTGCGGCCAGAACCTCGACTCGTTCACCATCGAGTGGACGTTCCCCGACGGCACAAAGGCGTTCGACGTGGTCCGTTGGCTGCCGAATTGCCACACGGAGTTCGCCACCTACATCCATGGGACAAAATGTGCGGCGCAGTTCTCCGGCAGCAACCATGAGGGTACGGTGCACATCTACAAAGACCAGCGTTGTGATCGTGGCAACATCGCCTGGCGAGCGTCAAAGGAAGCTGTCACGCCCTGGCAGGCGGAATGGGATGTGCTGCTTGAGGCCATCCGCCAAGACCGGCCGCACAATGAGGCGAAACGCGCCGCTCTGTCGAATCTTGCTGACATCATGGGCCGGGCGGCGGCCCACTCCGGCAAGATCGTCACTTGGGACCAGGCGATGGCCTCGGACTTCCAGTTCTGTCCGAACATCGACCGCCTCGACGACAACAGTGCTCCACCGGTCCGGGCCGACGCCTATGGCCGCTACCCGGTGCCGATCCCAGGGCAGTGGACAGAGATTTGAGTTAGTGTTCTGAGTTCATAGTTCGTTGTTCATAGTTCATCGATGAACTATCAACAGTGAACAACGAACGATACTCAGGCTACTTCGCCTTCCCGCCGCCCCGGCTCGCGCCGGGAGACGCGGGGGCTGGTGACTTTGCGTGGCGGGCTTCCAGACCTCCGTTGACCGCCGTCATGCTCTGGGTGAGGATGTCCCAGGGACGATCCTCGATCGTGACCAGGCCGTAGTTCGAGTTCTCACCGTCGAAGCGTCCCTCCTTCGGCTCATCGGTGTGCTCGAACCAGTGAAATCCAACCATAAAAGGCAGATCGATAAGTCCGTGCACGTAGAGTGTGAACCCGTCAGCCCGGTCCTTCTGCGTCGCGACCGCGCGCCCCGCACCTTTCGTGTTTGGCAGCCCGGAGTCCATCGCCTTGAAGCTGAACTCGGTCAGCATGACCGGCCGCCCCGTCAAACGGTGGATATCCTGGAGAGCTACTGCGGGAGCTGTTTGCCCATAATTGTTGAAGCTGACCACATCGACATAGTCTTTCAAACCGCGGAGAACGGGCGCTGGCGCTTGTCCTGCGAACCTGCAGCCCAGGATGAGATGGTTCGGATCGGCCTTGTGAATGGCCTTGTTGCATGTGGCGAAGTAGCGTCTCGCCACGATTTCCTGCCACGCGGCCTGATCTTCTTGAGCCGCGCTGCCGCTGGTTTCCTCACGCCCGCTTAATTGGTCCCAGTTTGTGATGTTCGTTCCCCAGGCCCGATTGAGTGCGGCGACGTCGGTATATCTCTGGGCGAGGAACTCCAGCGCTGCCCTTCTTCCCGGGGCGCCTTCTGGGAAGCGAAGATACTCTTGCAGCATGCTCAGCTTCCCGCGCCAATCGGCGCCCCATCGCAGCTCGTTGTCGGTGAAATATCCGAGAAGCCAGGGATCACTTGCTCGCGGTCCGCAAAGTTGCTTGCAGGTGGCTTCCATTTTCCCCTCGAAGTCCTCGGAGAAGAAATCGCCGACCGCTCCCTTCAGCCAGTCGGCGCCTACACGAGTGGCGAGATTAAGGTTGACGGTGTACGGCATATTACGGTTGAAGGTGCTCGGGCTAGACCATGACCCGATTGTATTAAATCCCCATCCCTGAAGCCTATTGATTACGGCTTCGGCCCAGGCATCCTGCGAACCGTACTTATTCTCTACCGCGCGCTGGTACGGTGAGTAACCAAGCTTGGGCGCGTGGTCTGCGCGGAAGCTCACGTTATTGACGCCCTTGGAGAGAAAAGCGTTGCCCCCAGGGGTTACCAACCACCAGATGCCGTCTCGCTGGCAGATGTGGAAGAAGCCCGTAGATTCGAACCGCAGATTAGTCCACCCGCCGTAGGGGTCTCGATCTGTCGGTCTAGCGAGGGCATCTGCCAGTGGAATAGAAGACGCCAGGCACGCAAAGACAAAACACATCGAGTTGAGAAACATCATTATCTGACATCTCCCTCAACAACGACCGTCGGCGAGTCGTTAGGCTCTACCAATGCTTTTGAGATATCTCTTTGATTTCTTGAGGCCGGTCTTTGAAGCCTTTATTTCCACTGATTTCACGGTCCGCCCCAGTCGCTCAGCTACCTGCCTCGTGCTTGCAGTCGGAAATACCTTTCTAAGCAGCTTGAGCTCACCATTTGACCATCGACCCTTGACGAGTTTCTTCCTTGCCATCGAAAGCTCCTTTTGTCCTAACCGTATCTATTGTTTGCGGTCACACTCGTGGCATTCTAACGATTAATAAGGTTCCAAGCAAGAAATCTTCGTTTCCTCCCCTTTGTTCGCAGAATGTATGCTGTCTCCAACCTGCAGCCCGTTTTGCGTTCTACTCATCTCCTTTTGCCCTTTTTTGACTTGCCTTTTCCGACCGTCCCTGCCACAATATCGTTAATCGTTCCTAAATGCAGACAGATACCTAGGGACCCCGCTGCGCGGGACAAAACGTGGAGGCTGCAATGATGTCGAATAAAATCACCAGGCGGCAGTTGATCAAGACCGGCGTGGCGGGGCTTTGCACGCTGTCACTCGGTCGAAGACTTCCGGCGGCTCAAAGCAAGAGACGGCCTAATGTGCTGATTATCACCACCGATCAGCAACGCGTAGACGCGATCAGCGCGGTGGGGAACAAGTGGGTCAAAACGCCCAACATGGATTCGCTCGTGGCCAACGGGGTGTATTTCACGAAGTCCTACTGCCCGTATCCGCTGTGCAGCCCGTCGCGAGCCGCGCTGCATGTCAGCCGGATGCCGCATGAGATTGGCGTGGACCACAACAATATGGCGATCGACCCGAAGATTCCCGTCTCCGGCCAGATTTTCCGCGAGGCCGGATACGACACCGGCTACGCGGGCAAGTGGCACTGCCCCGAGGCGTATCCGGCCGACGGCATCCCCGGCTACGAGGTGCTGAATAAGACCGCACGGCAAGGTAAACTGGCGCAGGTGGTGGATGAGGCGACAATGAACGCGGCAATCGAGTTCATCCGGCGCAAGCGCGAAAAGCCGTTTCTAGCCATAGTGTCGTTCATCAACCCGCACGATATCTGCCTGCCGGCAGGAGAGACCAGCCCACTTCTGGAGGACTTGTGGAAGCGATATCAGCCGCCCGCCGGGGACGAGCTCCCGCCGCTGCCCGCGAATTTCGGCGATACTCAGGGCGCGCCCGAGGGATTTACTCGCAAGGCGCGGCACGAAGCCTGGGACGAGAATCATTGGCGCAAGTACATCTACGCATATTACCGCATGATGGAGGATGTGGACCGCCAGGTCGGGCTGGTGCTGCAGGCGTTGCGACAGAGCGGGCAGGAGGGCAATACGATCATCGTGTTCACCAGCGATCATGGCGAAGGTCTGGCGTCGCATCGCTGGACGGGCAAGATGATGTACTATGAGGAAGAGGCTGCCGTGCCGCTAATCGTGGGCTTTAAGGGCGTGACACCGGCCGGGCGGGTCGACCGCGAGCACCTGGTCTCAGGACTGGACATGCTGCCGACGATCTGCGACTACGCGGCAGTCAAGGGCCCGGCGGTTATGCGCGGGCGGAGCCTGCGTGGGATCATCGAGAATCCGCAGCAGCCCGGGCACGAGTATGTCGTGTCGGAGATGGCAAACGGCCCGGCGAGGAGCTTTATGCTGCGGACGAATATGTATAAGTATATGGTGTTCCCCGGCACGGGCGGCCAGAACCAAGAGATGTTCTTCGATCTGCAAGCGGACCGCGGGGAGATGAAGAATCTGGCCGGTCAGACGGCATTCGCCGCCCAGATAGAGCGGCATCGAAAGCTGCTGGCAGAGTGGAACAGTCTTACGGAGGAAGATAAGCACCCCATCAAGCCTGCGCCCAAGGGCCAGGTGAAGAAAGCGCAGCGGAAAAGCAGCCGGAAATAGCGGCCACCGCAGGTGTCGTGAATTACGGATTTGCCTGCCCAGTTTAGCCCTGCCGCTCGCGGCAGGGGAAGAAGTTGCAACCCCCGTCGCAAGCAACGGGGCTAATCGTTGTGATTTTGGATGTATCTAATTCTTCCAGCCAGGTCGTCTTTGGTAAAACAGAACCGTTTGTCGAAACCAGCAGTCCAAATCGCGCCTGACCTGCCAACAGACCGCAGGATGCGAGTGGCCGCACTTTTATACATACTGACAATGCGTTCTATTGACTTATCACAGGGCCGCGCCGCTATGTGAAGATGATTTGTGCAGACTGCCAGTGCCTCAAGATTTTGCCCGATTCGTTGTGACTCGCTCAATATCGCCCGGCGGACAATCTCTTTTTCTCGTTTGGTTAGTTTTACAGTTTGGCCTTTCTGCAGAGCTTTACATAGTTCTAGAAGTGTCTGGTCGCCTTCAAGTATTCGGCCATCCTTAACGTAGCCGCGTTTGTCGCCCTGCAGCCAGGTTCCGTAGGTCGTCCATGTCACCATATATCCGACTAATTTTGCCATGCCTGAAATGCTAATGGGGATTTCTGATGTGCAACCAAAATGTTTAGCCCTGCCGCTTGCGGCAGGGGCATTCTTATTGCCGCTTGCGGCAGGAGTCGTTTAGGCGGCGCCGCCGCTCGCGCCAGGGTTCGTTTGTCCGAGGTCGTTTAGCCGCGCTTCTTGGCGCGGGATTATGTTTAGCCCTGCCGCTGGCGGCAGGGGTCTTCTATCATGCGTCCTATGTCCTCCATCTTCTCACCATCACCGCAACCAAGTCGAGTGCCAATTGTAGGGTATGCAGGCCGCTGCATACCTGCTACGCTTTGTGTGATTCGCGGGTATTGCCCGGTCTCAATACCCTGATTTCCAATAGCCTACAACCGGATATTCTGATAATCTGATACCCTCCGAAACAGCCGGTCGCTGCCGCTGCTGGCTCTATGTTAGCTTTCAATAATTTCGAGTTGGTCGGGGTGGAGCCTTCGCAGGTCCGGCAACTGGTTCTGGCCGAGGCGGGCATCAATCAGGACAAAGCCGTCCAGATATTGCTCGTTTATAATCTGGGCGTGGGCGCGCAAGAAACTCTGGACTTTGCCGTTCGATTGGCTGGCACTTACCCGCACTAAAACCTCGCCGCCTTTGTATTTTTCGGCGACTTTTTCTGCCAGTTTATCCAGGCCAAAGCCGGTCCTCGCTGAAATACCAACCGTATCGGCAAAGACCGTCTGCAGCATCTCCAGTTGGGCAAGGTTTTGCAGGCTGTCAACTTTATTGAGCACCATCAAAGTCGGCTTATCGCCGCAGCCAATCTCCTCCAGAACCACATTTACAGATTCGATCTGCTTTAGAACATCCGGGTTGGAAACGTCAATAATATGCAGCAGTAAATCAGCGTTGACGGTCTCTTCCAGCGTGGCCTTAAAAGAAGCAACTAATTGGTGCGGCAGATTCTTTACAAAGCCGACCGTGTCACTTATCAGCACGTCTGCCCCGCGAGCGGGCGACCATCGTCTCGTTCGAGTGTCCAGCGTGGCAAAGAGCCTGTCCTCGACCAAGACGCCCGCATCGGTAAGCGCGTTTAGCAGTGTGCTTTTGCCGGCGTTGGTATAGCCGACTATACATATCTTAAATAGCCCTTGGCGGCCCGTGATCTCGCGGACCCTGCGTCTGTCGATGTTGGCCAATTCGCGTCTAAGCTCAACGATCCGCTTTTTGACCAGTCGGCGGTCGATTTCCAGTTGTTGTTCGCCGGGACCTTTAGTGCCGATGCCGCCTACGACGCCCACCCCGGTTGCTCCGCCGGCTCCGGTTACGGTATCCAGATGCGACCACATCTGGGTCAACCGCGGATAAGTGTACTGTAGCTGCGCCAACTCCACCTGCAGCATGGCCTGCCTGGTCTTTGCCCGCGTGGCAAAAATGTCTAGAATCAATTCGCTTCGGTCCAGAATTTTAATCCCGACGATCTCTTCAAGCTCGCGAATCTGGGCCGGCGAAAGACCATTGTCGAAGATCACCGCGTCGGCCTTGAATCGCTTGACTCTTTCGGCAAGCTGATCGGCCTTACCCTTTCCTATGTAAGTAGCAGGATGTATGCTGCGGATTTTTTGCTGGAATCTATCTACGACCACCGCCCCTGCACTTTCAGCCAGAGCGGAAAGCTCGACTAAATCATCTCTGTCGCTGCCCAGGACAGCCGCCACCAATATGGCTCGCTCTTTTCTGACTCTTAGGGTCTCGCGAAGTTTCTCCAACTAAAATGCACCTCCAAAACCACCTTCTTATTTTAACATATTTGCCCATATCACTCAATAGTGCCGAAATATTTGTCGATTCTGGGGGTTCTGAACCGATTGCGGAAGGTTTCGGCATAGGCAAACTGGGCGTCGAGCCAAAAATCTGCTCGCTAAGATTTTTTTCACTTGAAAGAATAGACCGCTTGAATTACATTAACAACGTCACGGTTTCTGACGAGCCAATAATAGACTTGCGTTTTGTACCTGCTTTAATCTCTGGACTTTTTAAGGAGTCTGTTAGTGCTAAAAGTTAAATCGCGTTCAGGCGAATCAGTTCAACAAATGATTAAACGCTTCAAGAAGCTGTGCGAAAAAGAAGGTTTAGTCAGAGACATGAAGCGCATTGCCTACTATGAGAAACCTTCGGAAAGAAATCGTCGGCGGATACGCAAATCTGAGCGAATTATCAGGAAGCCGTGAAGACAAACGCCGCTAATCTCCTCTTGTGTCTGACCCAGACATTCCAGCCCCAACCAATAAGGCACTGCAACAACCAACCCCGCGCTTCACCGTCGGTTCCTGGCGTCCCGGCTTTTCCCCCACAACTCAGGCTTCCTCTATCACCTCAAAGCCCAGTAAAGCGGCGATGTTCTGGATAGGCCGCTTCAAGTCGCCGTAGAAAGTGACGCGGTGCCAGCCCCATGTGTCCCAATAGCCCAGCAATTTATCAATATCTCCTACCACCTCGGCAGCTAACTTGGTTCGGCAGGCCTTATCCTCGTCGATGTTGGCAACGGATTTGCCCTGGTGAATTATCACCTTACGCGCGTCGGGGTTAAACTCCAGCGTGGTTGTCATCTCGCCCAAAGGCATTAGCGAACGCACGGCTGCGCCTTTGCGGTCCTCAGAGTGACTGCGAATGTGGTAAGGATTGCTCGGCCCATCGGGACCGAAAACCTTATTCGGCGCCACGCAGTGGGCGTAAATAATCTGGTTCTTGGCCGTGTCGATAACCGGGTCGGAGATGTAGCCGGGCCGACCGACAAGATAGCTCATCAGCAGCATCGTGATCGTGGATGTAAGATCGGATTCGCAGGCGCCGACGTAACCATCGTTATTGAGTTGGAAAAAGCCCAGGCACGGATATGCGGTGATATGTCCGCCGTAGAAGCCGCCCAGGCAGTTCATCGTAATAGCCTGGGCCTTGTTTTGCCGCATCAGCTCACTCATCGCTAGATACATTGCGCCCGACTTTTCAATTTCCTCGCGCGACGGCTCGACCACTTTCTCCGCCCCGTCAATCCAGCGCTTGGCCCACTTTCGAGCCTCAGCCCGGTCGGCCTTGTTGTAAAGCTCGTTGAGCGGGTCGTAATTTACGGGCATGGTTTTGGTCCCGAACACTTTCTCGACGCCCTCTTCAGAGCAGCCAAAACCACCGCCCACTCGCAGGATGACCGACGAGCGGAGCTTCTTGAGACAATCAAAGCATCTGGCTGCCTGAATAACCTCGTCAAAGTTCGACGATGAGACAGCCGCCACTTTCCACCCGTTCCTTTTGGCAGCAGCATTGGCGACCAGAAATTCGCCCGACCCGCCGTAGAAATCGTCCACAAATATCGTGGGCCGGCCCGTCGCGGCGATGGTCTGCGGCGCACCTGTCCAGATGCCAACCATGTAGATTAGATACCCGTCAACCTCTTTGTCGGCCTCGAGGATTTTCTTGGCCTCTTCTACATTGTGGATCGTAGCCGGCAGAAATTCTATCTGTGGGCAGCCCTTGCGGAGCTTTTCGATAAGCTCTTTTTTGCGGCCCTCGTAATCGTAGCCGATATTTGGCCAGGTGGCGCTTCCCGGGGGAATGTGCGTAAAGACCAGGCGTACCCTTGCCTTTTCGCTGGGGTACGGTGCCTGAGCCGCTGCCGATTTTACGCCCAGAGCCGACAGGCCAGCCAGCCCTGCCGCACACGCTGCACAGCCGCCTAAAAACTCTCGCCTGTTCAAACCGCAATTTGATTCCGGAAAACCTCCGTCGTTTTTCATTTGGAAATTCCTTAACAATCGGTTTACAATTGCCCTTGCCTACATCTGACCGCCAAACAGGGTGGACATTATACAGTGCAAGATGGCCGGTGTTCAAGAAAATCCAAAGATTATTGATTCAGACTACTTGCGATTCAAGATTGAACAGCCGGCAGAATTCGACAAGGTGCTGTTTGTAGTCGCCGTAGAAGAAAATCTGGTGGAAGCCGGGAAAGCTAAGAACCGGCTGGTCGCCATCGAATTTCACACGCACCGAGACCACGCATCCGCCTGAGGGCGGGACATCGATATTGTCCAGTACTGTGCCGGTGGAGATAAGCAGCTTCGTCTTACGGCCTGAATTTTCGTCGCGGGCCAGAACGTCGAGGCTGGTGACACGCTGGCCTTTTCGCCATAAAGTGCGCGGCACCGCATCGCGGTTGCCGTGATGATGCACAATGTCGAATGGTTCGGGCGGCTGGTCGAAACCATTCAGACGCGTGGGGCAGCAGCAGTGTGCTCCGATGACAGCATTATGCAGAGTGTCGGCCACAGGGTCTTGCTGAAATCCTGGCCGATCGAACAGATACTGCACGACCATGTGCGAGGCAACCGCGCCCAAATCTGCTTCGCAGGCTGCGGGAATCCCCTGGTCGTTCATCCGCGACCAGGCTATGCACGGCAGACTCACCTCGGTCTTTCCCAATGCGCCCAGGCAGTCCATAGTAATGGCGTCACATTCTTCACGCTGCAATATGTTGCCCGCCACTACGTAGCTCTTGATGCCGTTTATGACGTCCTGACGAGTCGCTCCTCTGCGTCGCCGGGCACGGCCAACATATTCCTCAGCCATAGCGAGAATCTCGTCTGTATCGGGCGTGGCACGATATTCATCAAGGAAGGTCTTGGCCGGCACATACCGCAAATTGATGCCCACGTCCGGCATCGACGAGTCGAACCGTTTCTCGCCTTGCAGGACGACACACCGGGCATGGGCAATTTTTGCCCCGGCTTTGAGCATCTTTAGACCGAATGCTGCCTGCCGGAAATCGTCGGTGGAATAAATGACGCAGCCCGGTTTATTTGCCAGTTGCACGGTGTTGGTGGTGAACGATGTGCCCAGCGGCGAAAAGATGACTGTCGGGATGCCGGTCTCGACTGCCTTTTGCGCCGTGGGCCAGGCGTGCTGCTGGCGATCCAAAAGCAGCAGCATCAGCCCATCGACACGGGCAGCTTTCGCTTCAGCCAACCAGGCATCGGCTTCAGCAGCGCTGTAGATGGGCTCGGGCTGCAAGTCCACCTTCACGCTGAGTTTTTGTGCACCTTGATTCAATTGAGTGGTATATTTAGCCCTGGCTGCTTCGCCATCATAAACCGCGCCCGGCCACAACATACCATAATCTTCTTTCCGGCGTACAAATGCCGCCTTAACCGTGGGAGTGTAATTCGACGCCGGGCCGCAAGGCCGCAGGCCCCCCGCCCGAGGGCGGGGGCTAATTAGCCCTGCCACTTGTGGCAGGGGCCTTGTCGGCTGCCACGACGATGCGCAGCCGCCCAGAAGCGATGAGCCAGTAAGTAACGCCGTTGAACCGCGCAAGAAATCCCGCCGAGTTACCCTTGTACACCCATCACAATGTAGAGGACACCGTCCAGGAATCATGTTCACCTCCTGATGAGCGTTGTTAGTGGTTATTAGAACGCAGAGGTTCTGCGATAGCCTTTGCTATCCTTGCCCATTCGTCTTTGAGTGTGACGGTTCGGTTGAAGATGAGCTTGCCGTCAGCGCTGTCGGGATCAACGCAGAAATAGCCCAGGCGCTCGAACTGATAACGCTGCAACGGCTTTGCATTTTTCAGCGACGGCTCAACCTTGCAGTCCGTCAGAACAATAAGAGAATTTGGATTCAGATTGGCGGTGAAGTCCTGGCTCTGCGGCGCATCATCGGGGTACTCTTTGGTGAAAAGGTTCTCATATAGCCGAACGTCGGCGTTTAGTGCGCACCGGGCGCAAACCCAGTGCAGCGTCGACTTGACCTTGCGCCCGTCAGGAGCATCGCCGCCGCGAGTGGCTGGGTCGTAAGTGCAGTGCAACTCGACAATTTCGCCGCTTGCATTTTTAACGACGTCCACGCACCGCACAAAATAGGCGTATCGCAGGCGAACTTCTCTTCCCGGCGCCAGGCGGTAGAACTTCTTGGGCGGATTCTCCATAAAATCGTCCCGCTCGATGTAAAGGTCTCGTGAGAAGGGGACCTTGCGTGTGCCAGCGGCGGGGTCTTCCGGATTATTGATGGCCTCCATCTCTTCCGCCGATCCTTCCGGATAGTTGTCGATGATTACCTTGAGCGGGCGAAGCACCGCCATTACCCTGGGCGAAGTCTTATTCAAATCTTCGCGGACACAGTGCTCCAATAGCGCGATGTCAATCGTGCTGTTGAATTTATTGACGCCGATAACCTGGCAGAAATTGCGGATCGACTCCGGCGAATAGCCGCGTCTTCGCAGACCGCAGATAGTTGGCAGCCGCGGATCGTCCCAGCCCCGCACGCGGCCCTGCTGCACCAATTGCAGGAGCTTGCGCTTGCTCATCACGGTATAGCTGAGATTCAGCCGGGCGAATTCGATCTGCTGCGGATGATAAGCGCCCACTGCATCGAGGAACCAATCGTATAAAGGGCGATGATTTTCAAATTCGAGCGTACAAATCGAATGTGTAATTCTCTCGATGGAGTCTTCAAAGCCGTGCGCCCAGTCATAGGTCGGATAGATGCACCATTTGTCGCCCGTGCGGTGATGCGTCGCGTGCAGGATTCGATACATAACCGGGTCTCGCATATTGAGATTTGGATGTGACATATCAATTTTCGCCCGCAGCGTGCACGCACCATCCGGAAATTCGCCGGCTTTCATACGCTCGAAAAGGTCGAGGTTTTCCTCGATGCTGCGGTTGCGATATGGACTATCCTTTCCCGGCGCGGTCAAAGTGCCCCGATATTGTGTGACTTCGTCGGCGGATAGGTCGCAGACGTAGGCCTTGCCGGCTTTCATAAGCTGGACTGCATACTGGTACATTTGCTCGAAGTAATCCGACGCGAAGTACAGCCGGTCGTCCCAATCCCAGCCGAGCCAGCGGACGTCTTCGATGATGGAATTAACGTATTCTTGCTCCTCTTTTTCCGGATTTGTGTCGTCGAAGCGCAGGTTGCAGGTGCCGCCGAATTCTTTTGCGACGCCGAAATTCAGGCAAATACTTTTTGCGTGCCCGATGTGCAGATAGCCATTTGGCTCCGGCGGAAACCTCGTCGCAACCCGCCCACCCCATTTGCCGCCCTTCAGGTCGTCAGCAACAATTTGCCGGATAAAGTCTAATCGCTCTGGCGATTGGTCTTGAGTGTCAGCCTGGTTGTTTTTGTGACTTGCCATACTCATTTAACCGTTCTTTGTCTTATTACTATTTCACGTTGAGCAGGCATTATAATCAACGGTCACGAGCGGGTCAAGGTAGCGGTGACTCGGTTTATTGGTTGACAACATCTTGTTTATGCCTTAACCTAAACATTGTTGAGGATTTGTAAACTATGTCTGAGAAAGTTGTAACGCGTTTTGCGCCGTCGCCGACAGGGTATCTGCACGTGGGCGGCGCAAGAACAGCTATCTTTAACTGGCTCTGGGCAAGGCATACGGGCGGCAAATTCGTCCTTCGAATCGAAGATACGGATACTAAACGCAATACGCCCACAGCCACCCAGCAGCTTATAGACGACCTGCGCTGGCTGGGCATCGACTGGGACGAAGGCCCCGAAGTCGGCGGCCCCAATGGGCCGTATCTGCAATCTCAGCGCAAAGAGCAAGGCATATACGACAAGTACGTGCATCAACTGCTGCAAGAAGGTAAGGCATATTATTGCTTCGATACACCCGAAGAGCTTGATGCTATGCGCGAAAAAGCGGTAGCCCAGAAGAAGAACTTGATGTATCGCCGGCCGGACCGATTTCCCGATGAACGCGAGGTTGAAAAAGCGAAATCGCAGGGCAAATCCATAGTGGTGCGGTTTGCTATGCCGCAGGAAAACATCGTGGTCCAGGACGTGGTACGCGGCGAGGTCAGGTTTGCAGCCGGAGAAATAGGCGACTTCATCGTGCGAAAAAGTGACGGCTTCCCCACCTACAACTTTGCCTGTGTGGTCGACGACTACCTGATGAAGGCAACGCATGTGATCCGCGGCCAGGAACATCTGATGAATACGCCCGGCCAGCAGGCGTTATGGCAAGCTCTTGGATTTGGCCCGCTGCCAAAATATGCCCACATGTCTGTTACTGTCAGCCAGGGCGGCGGCAAACTATCCAAGCGCGAGCGGCCGGAAGCGCTTCGCCAGGCAATTAAGGCAAGAGCCGACATCGACCTTGAAAAACTGGCTGAGGCAGGTGGCATCAGCACTAGCGAAGTGCAAAGTTTTATCGAGGGCGAAAGCACGCCCGATATGCCGAGCATCGACTCTATGGCTCAGTATCTTGGCGCCACCCTGCCGGAAATAAATGTGGTGGATTTCTTTCGGAGTGGGTATTTGCCTGAGACGATGGTCAATTTTCTTGCTCTTTTGGGCTGGAATCCGGGCGGCGACCGCGAGATTATGTCGGTGGATGAGCTGGTCAATAGTTTTGACCTTTCACGTGTGACTAAGGCAAACAGCCTGTTTGACCGCCAGAAGCTTATCGCCTTCAACACCGAGCATATCCGCAGGGTGCCGAAGGAAAAGCTCATCGTGGACCTTCGCCATTACCTACAGGCAGTAGATTCGCCCATCAAGGACGCTCTGTCTGATAAACTCTCCTGGATGATAGAAAGATCGCAAGGTGCTAGGACATTTGCCCATATTGATTTGAAGTGGCGTGGAAGGTTTCTCACTGCCGAGCAGGTGAAGAACAGGTATCATGATGATACGTGCTGGAAGGTACTGAACAAGGATGACGGGATACTCCCAGCCGTCCGTGACCAAATCCAAAAACTCTCGGAGAAACCAACCGCAGCCGAAGTGGAGACTAACTTGAGGGCCTTGGCCGATCAGCATGGAGTTAGTCTTGGCAAGGTAGCGCAAACGCTCCGGGTGGCTCTTTGCGGCAGTACTGTCAGTGCATCCGTTTTTGATTTGGTGGAAGCGCTCGGAAAGGAAGACACAAAGGCCAGAATTGATAACGCTATTCAAGTTGTCCAGGGTAAGGCTGTTATCTAAAGGGTATTGCGTGTCGCTGTTGGTGACAGGTTCGATAGGGATTGACACGGTTAAGACGCCTTACGGCGTCAGCGAAGAATGCCTGGGCGGCTCAGCGGTCTATTTTGCGATGGCGGCAAGCTTCTTCGGGCTGGTTAGGTTCGTCGGAGTCGTGGGCGCGGATTGCCCGTTTGATTTTGAAAAACTCTTTGCCGGCAGGAACGTCGACCTGGCGGGTCTTGAAATTAGAAGAAACAGCAAGACCTTTCGCTGGCACGGGACCTACCACGAAAATATGGACGACAGGACAACCGACTACCTTGAGCTAAATGTCCTGGCTGAGCATCCGCCGAAGATTCCCCAGGCATTTAAGGATAGTAAGTTCGTGTTCCTTGCCAACACGACTCCGAGGCTTCAGCTCGAGCTGCTCGAACAACTGACACAGCCGACGTTCGTGGGCGCCGACACCATGAACCACTGGATAGAAGGACACGGAGGCGATCTGAAGAATCTGCTGAAGAAAATTGACTGCCTAATCATAAACGAAGATGAGGCCAGGCTGCTCGGCAAAGATTATAATCTGATAAAGGCTTCACAGAATATTATTGATATGGGCGTCGGTGTGCTGATAATCAAAAAAGGCGAATCGGGTTCGATGACGTACACGAGGCATAAGGAGCTTTTTCTTTTGCCGGCTTATCCTGCCGGGCAGGTCAAAGACCCAACCGGTGCGGGCGACAGTTTCGCAGGCGGATTGATGGGCTGCCTGGCGGAGACCGGCAGGACCGATTTTGCTACGTTGAAAAAAGCGGTCGCATACGGGACGGTTGTGGCATCGTTTGCTATCGCCGATTTTTCATTGAATGGATTAACGGCCATAAATAGGGCTGATATTGATAACCGACTCCAGGCGTTGCGAAAACTAACGCACTTTTAGTCTGCGTGAGGTCTTTGTAAAATGCGGTGCTTTATAGCGATAGATATCAACCAGACGATACGGGCGGCGTTGGGCAATCTCCAGCAGGAGCTGCAGAAAAAGGCAGACATCAAAAAGGGCGGTGTTACCTGGGTAAAGCCGGACGCGATACATCTGACGCTGAAATTTCTCGGCGAAATTGAGGATGAGCAGCTTGCCGATGTCTCCGATATCGTAAAGGATGTTGCCGGTCGGCACAAAAGTTTCCAGTTGAGTATAGAATCGGTTGGCTGCTTTGGCGGCAAAAGTGCCAGAGTCTTGTGGGTCGGTACGGGCGAAGGTAGCGAAAATCTGCTGCGGTTGCAAAAGGACCTTGAGCAGCAGTTGGTTTTGGCTGGCTGGCCGGCGGAAGAAAGAGAATTCACCGGCCACCTGACTTTATGCCGAGTGAAGGACTCAAAGGCCGGCATAACGCTGGCGCAAGTCGCTGAGAATTATAAACAGCTCAAGCTCGGCACTATATCTGCCGATTCGCTCTGCGTCTACCAGAGCCAACTGACGCCTGCCGGCCCTATCTATACTGTCCTGGGGAACTACAAACTGTTGGAGAAAAACTAACAATGGCAAAGAAACTTGAGACAACTGTGAAAGCGGGCGATAGACAAGCGGCTCTCCAGCGCGTCATAGCACAGATCGAGAAGCAATATGGGCAAGGCGCTATCATGCAGATGGACGAGCAAATGTACGCTAAGATCGAGGGTATCAGCACCGGCTCATTGTCACTGGACATCGCGCTCGGCGGGGTGGGCATTCCGCGAGGCAGAGTCACCGAGCTATTCGGGCCGGAGTCATCCGGCAAAACCACGCTGGCACTTCACATCATTGCCAGCGCTCAACGCGCGGGCGGCGTGGCTGCGTTTATCGATGCCGAGCACGCTCTGGATACAAGCTGGGCAAAAAAGTTAGGCGTCGATGTCAGCAGCCTGTTGATCAGCCAGCCCGACACCGGCGAGCAGGCGCTTGATATCACCGAACTGCTGATAGCTTCCAATTCGCTGGATGTCATAGTTATTGATTCCGTTGCCGCGCTGACTCCACAAGCAGAGATTGAAGGTCAGATGGGTGACACTCAGGTGGGAGCGCAAGCCAGATTGATGAGTAAAGCCTTGCGAAAGCTTACCGGTATTATTAGTAAGAGCAGGACCGCTCTGGTATTCATAAATCAGATTCGGATGAAAATCGGCGTGATGTTCGGCAACCCGGAAACCACCAGCGGCGGAAAGGCGTTAAAGTTCTATAGTTCCGTACGGATTGATTTGAGACATTTGACCACGATTAAGGACGCTACCGGCGCCATAGGCAGCAGGGTCAGGGCCAGAGTGGTAAAGAATAAAATCGCGCCGCCTTTCCGGGAGGGCGAGTTCGATGTTATGTTCGACAGCGGGATCAGTTATGAGGGCGACTTGTTGGATTTGGGTCTTGCCTGCCAGGTAGTTGAAAAAAGCGGGGCCTGGCTAAACTACGGCGATGTTCGGCTGGGCCAGGGCAGAGAGAACGTCAAAAAATTCCTCGCTGAGAACAAGGACTTGTGTGAACAGATAAAGAATCGAATTCTTGTCGCCAAAGGTCTGGCGAACCCCGCGTCAAACGCGGGGCTAAACCCGTCTCGAGCCGGGTCGAGAGATATTTAGCCCCCAGTTTCACTGGGGGTTTGCTAATCAATACACGACGGTCAAATGGCTAACTTGAGTGCAGCGGAAATCAGAAGCGGCTTTATAGACTTTTTCAAAGGTCACGGGCACAAATTCATTCCCAGTTCGCCGATAGTGCCGAGCGCCGACCAGACCCTCCTTTTTGCAAACGCAGGAATGAACCAGTTCAAGGATATTTTTCTGGGTCTGGTGCAGCCGGAAGCCGGGCGAGCGGTCAACAGCCAAAAATGCCTGCGGGTGAGCGGCAAACACAACGACCTCGAAGAGGTGGGCAAAGATACCTACCACCACACCTTCTTTGAAATGCTCGGCAATTGGTCGTTCGACGATTACTTTAAGGCTGAGGCGATCGAATGGGCCTGGCAGCTTCTGGCCAAAGTCTGGCATATCGAGCCAGGCCGCTTGTGGGCCACGGTTTTTCAGGGCGACGCCCAGGATAATTGTCCGCCCGACAGCGATGCGAATTTGCTCTGGCCGAAAGTCACGGGCATCCCGAAGGAGAGAGTTCTCTTCGGCGGAAAGAAAGACAATTTCTGGGAGATGGGTGAGACCGGTCCCTGCGGGCCTTGCAGCGAAATACACATCGACCGTGGGCCGGATATGTGCGATAAGAGGGATGTGCCGGGCCACAAATGCGCAGTTAACGGCGGGTGCAGCCGATTCATCGAGCTGTGGAATCTCGTTTTCATACAGTATAACCGTACAGACGACGGCAAGTTACTGAGCCTCGGCGCCAATTACGTTGACACCGGTGCGGGTCTGGAAAGAGTCGCCGCGGTCTTGCAGCATAAAAGAAGCAACTATGATACCGATTTATTTATGCCCATAATTGACAGTATCGCCCAGATAACCGGCCATAGATATACAAGCAAACTCGGCAGCAAAACCGACAACGCCTTCAGGGTGATAGCCGACCATATTCGAGCGGCTGTCTTCGCAATAACCGATGGGGCAGCGCCGGCTAATGACGGGCGAGGATACGTGATCCGCCGAATACTCCGACGGGCTTCGCGGTTCGGCAGAGAATTGGGCGTGCATGAGCCGTTTATCTATAAACTTGTGCCCGTGGTGGTGCAGGTTATGAGCGATGCGTTCAGCGAGATAAAGGAAAGGGCCGAGTACGTCGCAACGGTTGTCGAATCGGAAGAGGCGAGCTTCGGCAGAACACTGGATAGGGGCATCGAAATCTTTGCCGCTGCTGCCGATCGGGCAGAAAATACTGACGACAAAACAATAAATGGCGAAGACGCCTTCCAGCTTTATGATACCTACGGCTTTCCGCTCGACCTGACGCAGCTTATGGCCGAAGAGCGCGGCCTCACGGTTGACACGGCGAAGTTTAACGAGTTGATGGAGCAGCAGAGAGAGCGGGCAAGGGCGGCACAAAAGGATATTTCTGGCGTAATCAAGGCCACCTTATCTGCATCAGCTACGGCTACTGTTATTCCCGCAACCGAAGATACACTGAAATATCAGGTTGACGAGTGTACTGCGAATGTTAAGGGATGGTTCGATGATGAGGATTTCAAAGACAAAGGAGAAATTGTAGGCGGTGCTGAGGTAGGGGTAGTCCTTGACAGAACGTGTTTCTATGCGGAGGCAGGTGGTCAAGTGGGTGATTCCGGCGTTATTGAATCTAAGAGCGGGAAATTTCACGTGCAAACCACTATTAAAATAGCGAATGCTGTCGTTCACTTAGGGCGAGTCGGCGAGGGCAGATTCACCGTTGGTGACAAGGTAAAGGCTGTCGTCAGCAAAGATAGGGACGCGACAAAGAAAAATCACACGGCTACGCACTTGCTGCAATGGGCGCTGCAGCAGGTGCTGGGCAGGTCGGCGACGCAGCAGGGCAGTTTCGTTGCCCCGGATTATTTGCGGTTCGATTTCACCTATCCCAAGGCGCCCACCGCGGAAGAGCTGAAAAAGGTTGAAAGTCTGGTCAGGGAGAAGATCGCCAGCGACCTGCCGGTTACCTATGCTGTTTTGCCAAAAGAGCAGGCCCAAAAACTCGGCGCGATGGCGCTATTTGGTGAAAAGTACGGTGATGAGGTCCGAGTAGTGGGCATCGGCGCCGCCAGCGGCGAAAAAATTGCCGATGCTTTTAGTAGGGAATTCTGCGGCGGAACCCACGTAGATAGGCTCGGCTCTATCGCTGGCTTTAAGATAATCAAGGAAGAAAGCATCTCAGCCGGCGTCCGCAGAATTACCGCCCTATCCGGGCAGGGGCTTACTGATTACTTTGAGCAGCGTAGTGACATTGTTGACCAGCTTAGCCAACTGCTGAAAGTGCCTGCTGATGCTATCGCCGGCAGAGTTGAGCAATTACTCACCGAGAACAAAAAGCTCACAAAGGACCTCAAGTCAGGTAGGGCGGCGGGCGCCACCGACACTATGGCCGAGGCGAAAAAACTCCTGGACGAGGGCGAAAAAATCGGCGCGGCTCACATAATCGTTGGGCGGATTTCAACAACCCCCATCGAGCGAGCCAGAGAAGCTATAGATATGCTCAAGAAGAAGGCCAAATCCGCCGCCATTGTCCTGGGTTTTGCGGACGGCGATAAGGTGACACTGCTGGCCGGCGTGACAGACGACCTGGTCAAAAAAGGCCTGAAAGCTGACGACATTGTTAGGGTAATTGCGCCGATTGTTGACGGCGGAGGCGGCGGACGACCACAAATGGCGCAGGCCGGCGGAAAAAAACCCGAGAAAATCCAAGAGGCTCTGACGCAGGCGAAAGTACTGATAAAAGAAACACTGCAACGGTAGGGTATTAATCATCGCCGTGCCGGCGATGGCTAAACATGAACCAAGCATCGGTAGGGTATGCTTTGCATACCACAAAGGGAGGGAGAAGGCTTCGTGATCAAGTTTCACTGTAACAACTGCGGGCAAAAATCCAGGATTGCTGAAGCGTGGAGAGTCCGCTACATACGAGGAAGACGGCGAAGTTGAAAATAATCGAAGAACCACAATTGGAAGTCCAGCGCAAGCTGCCGTGGCTTATCGACGTATTGCTCTACCCGGCAAGTGTTTCAGGTGCAATCCACCTTGCGATGTTTCTGTTCTTACCACCTCTGGTCTGGGCTTTCCTTCGTCTGGGGCCAATGGGCCTTTTTTTCATTTTTGTCCCTCTGTCTGTGGGTGTTTATCTGCTTCTGGTAGGCTATATGCTGTACTACATCTGTTTGTGTATTTTTGATAGCGCCAAAGGCGGCAGACGTGCGCCGGATATCACGACCCTGGATATCCCCGGTGCGGGCGAGCTAATCTCACAACTATTTCTCGTTCTTGGCGCTATTGCTGTATGCTTCTGGCCGGCTGGGCTTTATTATGTGTTCACTAAGAAGATCGACTTAGTTTTCTGGGCGCTTTCGGCTTGCGGGATTTTCTTTTTGCCTATGGCATTGCTTGCCGGGGTTTTGTTTGACGCTACACATGCACTTAATCCGGTATTCATAATTGGCTCGATTGCCCGGACATTTCTGCCGTACTGTGCGTTGGTTCCCCTTTTCTGCGTGCTTGGTGGATTGCTTGCGGTAATTGCATCCAATACTTTTAGTCTATCGAGCACTCAGAGTTTACAACAGGGCATAGGTCAGATTACGTTAGTCGTGGCGCGTCTATTCCGCGTGACTCTTACCTATCCTGGAATGGCTTTTATTTACCTTGCAATGGTAGCGGCGCACCTATTGGGCTGGTTCTACTGGTGGTACAAGGACAAACTCAACTGGGGCTTGTGATGCGATTGCATGATAGAGTTTCGCTGTAAAAACTGCGGCTGGGTGTTGCATGTTCCGCCGGCAAATGCGGGCAAAAAAGGCAAGTGCCCAAAATGTGGAATCGTCGTCATAGTGCCACAGCTTCCAACCGAAGATGCTGGGCCAGACACCGACGAATCTAAAGTGACTAAGGCTTCTCCGTACAACCTGACTCTGCTGAATGTCCCGGAGCACATCAAGGTCCAGAGCCAGCAAGCCGGGCAACCTGAGTCTGCCGAAACTGCCTACGAACAGCTCCGAAAACTTCAGGGCGGCTCTATAACGCAACAAGCCGAGCAAATCCCTCGGCGTAGGCTCCCCTGGGTTATTGATGTGTTGCTCTATCCTCTGAGTAAGCCCGGCCTGACGCTCATCGCCGTCAGCGCCGGCATCCCATTTGCGTTTCGGATATTGACGAAGTCTCTCGCGGCGTTGACAATCGTGTTTCTGCCTGCGCTTGTATTCCTTGTCATTTTTATAATCCTGCACTGGTGCTTGCTTATTATATTCCTGCTGTATGTTTGCTGGTATGCGTGCGAGTGCGTCCGCGATAGCGCCGCCGGCGGCATAAGAGCGCCCGAGAGCGCAGGAGTTGCGCCAAGCTTGTGGGATATTCTGCTGCAAACGCTCAAGTCGGTGGTTTGTCTGGGTTTTTTTATGGCGCCGGCGATGTTTTACTTCGGCCGCACTCAAAGAGCCGATGCGATTTTCTGGGTACTGTACGCCTGCGGAGGTTTTTTGCTGCCAATGGGCTTATTGGCAGTAGTAACGTTTGACTCACTTCGTGCCTTAAATCCGATGCTCATTATTGGTTCGATATTTAGCACGTTCTTTTTGTACTGCGGCCTGGTTATATTCTGTTACGGGCTTTGTACGGTAGTAGTCGCCGCCGGTTATTTCTTGCTGCGGTCGTGGATTCTGGGCTACGTTTTCCTGTTTGTTTTTTTCTATCTGGCGCTGATTGGCGCGCATTTGCTGGGCAGGTTCTATTGGAAGTATCAGGATAAGCTCAACTGGGAAGTTTAGAAAGAAAACCCCAGGTAAAACCTGGGGCTAAATATAAAAAACCCTAATCCTTACTTTGCGAACGATGGGCAAGTTGCGCATTGAACAATGCGTCTTTACCTTCCGGGTTCCTGTCGAATTTCTACGCTTTTGGCGTGGGCGTCCAGACCCTCAGATTCAGCCAATCGAATAATATCTTCAGCACTTTTAGCGAGCATTTCCCTATTGTATTCGATGATGCTCGTTGATTTGATGAAATCATTGGCACTTAGAGCGCTGGAAAACTTTGCGCTTATTCCTGTGGGCAGTGTGTGACTCGGTCCAGCCCAGTAGTCACCTACCGCCACCGGCGAATAATCACCTATAAATATCGCTCCTGCATTTTCGATTCTGTCAGCGATTTTTCTACTCTGCTGGCCACACTGGATTTCTAAATGTTCAGGCGCAAATTCATTTGCCCATTTGACGATCTCGGCCATATCATCGAACACAACAATGCCGCCATATTTAAGCAGACATTGTTTTGTATCTGTGCTCCGGTCTAATTCTTCAACTTGTTTCTCAAGCTCCTCGAGAACCTTGGCCGCAACTTGCTGTGAATTTGTAAAAACGATCGCGCTACCCGGTGCGTGTTCCGCCTGGCTCAGCATATCTGCTGCCACCCAGGCGGGATTTGCTTTATCGTTTGCGATTATCAGGACTTCGCTTGGCCCAGCTATTGAATCAATGCCAACTGTCCCAAATACCAATTGCTTCGCTGTTTGTACCCACTGGTTACCCGGCCCAACAATTTTATCTACCTGCCTAATTGTTTTAGTTGAAAATGTAAGTGCAGCTATAGCCTGTGCACCGCCGACCCGATAGACTTCATCAATTCCCAGTTCATGACAGACCGCTAGAATTACCGGATGAATGCTGCCCTCATATCTCGGTGGTGAAACGACCGCGATTTCCTTCACGCCCGCAACCTGCGCCGGAACTGCTGCCATTATCACGGTGGAAGGCAGCGGCGCCGACCCTCCCGGCACGCAAATGCCCACTCTTTTTATAGGTGTGTATTTTATACCTGGATGCTGGTTTGCCTTCTTATTGGCTATAAAAATTTCTTCCTGGTATTTCCGAACGTTCTTAATCGCTTGACGAATTGACCTCATAAGGTCAGCGTCAATTTCCTTATGAGCTCTTTCCAAATCTGCGTGTGAAATTCGGAACTGATCAGGCGTTAGCTTAACACCATCAAATTTTTCGGTGTATCGTGCTACATCTTCGTCTGTGACAACTTCATTAAGGATCTTTTCGACTTTTCGTCTGTTTTTGATGTGAGGAGCACCCATACCGAAATGTGACAATCCGGCCTTTGAGTGCAGAAATTTACGCAACTTTTCTTTGAAATCTGGCTGTTCGTATGAAATCAGGAGTTTATCGAGTTCGTGGGACACTATCTTTCCTTGTTTGTTGGTTTCTCTGTGGCCTCTGTGGCCAAATTATCTGCCGAAGTTGCCGTAGCTGTAGACTCTTGTAGCCCTTTGCAGCAGCAGGTACTTATCGCCTCTGTACTCGGTTACAATTCCGGCTATTTTCAGGCGAGTTTGCTCAGGCCGGAGTCCGCCTGTGGCGGACTGTTGCTCAGCCTGCTCCAGAACCTGGCAGGGCAGAAGGCGAAAAGTCCTCTGCTGCACACTTAGCCCCAGGCCGTCAAGAACGAACTCGGTACGAGGCGGTGTCAGTCCGTCATACGCAAAGCCGATACGAGACGGCAAAGAAATAAAGCCCGTTCTGTCAGCCAGTATGTAGTCCTGTTTTATGCCTTGCAGTTTTTCGCGCTGGCTGTTCGGTTCTTGCGGCTGCTGGCGGTAGACGGTCGGCCTGGCGCTGAGCCGGTCGGTTATCTCCTTCGGTATTGCCAATGTGCCGTTGGGTTCGTTAGCCGCGGGCGCCGGCTTTACCAGTGCTGCTTGCGAGGCGTCCGCCAAGTTCGCATCCGGCGGTGCCGCAAGGGCTGAATCTTTGACTTTACGAAGAGGCAAGAAGTAAATCGGGAACAAAAAATTCCGGCCTTTGTATTTTGTGACCCTGGCCCAGATTCTATAATCTTTGCCCGATCGCTGCTTCGTATCACCAGTCATTTTTTCCAGGGTGGAAGATGGCAGTAGTTGCAGAGCCGTGTTGGCGCCGAGCCGCGATTGGCCGTCATTTACGTCCGAAGCTAAGACGAAGAACCATACATCATTGCCGTCGGAGCTGCTCAGTTTGCCGTCGACACCTGTCAGCAAAGAGCCATCGTTCAACAGGGCCTGGCTTGTTTTTTCCGGGCCGAATACACCAGCGACAGGGCCGGTGCCCACAAAAAGAGCCAAAATCAAGACTGCGATTTTTTTGCCCATAGTATTATTGTGAGATTCCACATGCCCACTTTCAGGCCGGTAATCATTGGTACAGCGCAACTAACCCGGTACTATGGTGGTTGTAACCTATTTCCTTATATAGACTTAAATTCTAAATACTAATATCGAAATCCTAAACAAATCCAAAATCCGAATTCTCAAATGTTCAAAAAGGTTTTGGTCATTTGAGATTAGGAAATTCGATATTGTTGAGGATTTAGGATTTCGTGCTTGGGATTTTTTTCTACTACCATAAGTAAAATTATTTGCCTTGTAGAATTATTAGCCTGTCAAAATCTTTTTTATCTGCTGGGGCGTATCTGCCAGCTCTAAGTGCCGACCGCTGTCGGGCTCGTCGGCAGCTATCAAATCCAGCAGCGGTTTCCAGAATCCGCCCACAAGTATAATCGGTTTTCCGTCTTCAAGAAAGCCTTTGTTTTTTAGCTCCCAGACCTTTGCCAGTTCTAGCAGCGTTCCTGTTCCGCCCGGCAGCACCACGTATGCCTGTCCCAGCTTTATCAATGTGTCGAGTCTTTCATCGAGCGACCGAGCGGTTATCTGCCGGCTGACATACCTGTTGGCCGTGCTGGACTCAAACGCCGCACAGGTGACGCCGATTATTTTGCCGCCCGCCTCGGCTGCTCCTTTAGCCGCTGCTTCCATTGTTCCGCCGTATCCGCCGTTGGCGATGATAAAACCCGCCTCAGCCAAGATTTTGCCCGTTTCGTACGCCAGAGCGTAAGTCGGATCGCCCTGCTTAGCCCTGCCGGTTCCGAAAATGGTTATAGTTTTCTCACGCATTCGCCTTCCCGCCGTGTATAGTTCAGGAGTCCACCAGAAAGCAGAATTTCCCTGTCTCTTTTGGATAAAGTCAGCTTGCCGACAAATTCAAAAGAGCGGGTCTTGTTGACAATCTGCACCTTGTCGGAATTCTCTATTGCCGCAAGTAGATTAGGAATCTGTAATTCGTCGTCGGGCGAGATTTTATCGTAGTCATTCGCCTGGGCGAATTCTACCGGCACAATGCAGAAGTTAATCAGGTTGGCCTTGTGAATTCGTTCGATACTCTTGGCCAGGACCATCCGCACGCCCAGGTACGTCGGGCAAAGCGCCGCGTGCTCCCGTGATGAACCCTGGCCGTAACTTTCACCTGCTACAATGATGCCGGCGACGCCGTTATTTTTTAAGTCAAGCGCCCGCTGGGCGAAGGTAGGACTACCTTGCTCATTAAAGCGATTGAAGACGAACTTTGCGTATTCCGGCACGTTGGAACGAAGTTTCAGCAAAGGCCCAGCCGGCATAATATCATCGGTGGTTACTTTATCGCCGCACTTAATAAGAATCCTGCCGCGCAGTTGCTCTGGCAGCGGCGACGGCGGCTCCGGCACAACAATTGTCGGGGCACGCCAGACCTTCGCCCCGGCGGATTCTTCTTCACTCAAAGGCGGTTCTATCATATCGTCATTAACGATAAACTGCACCGGCAATTCTATCTTGGGGTACTCGATGCCCAGCAATTTGGGCAGGTCGCGGGGGTCGGTAATCCGGCCTGTCAGGGCGGAAGCAACAGCCGTTTCCGGACTAACCAGATATATCTGGTCGTTTTTCGTGCCGCTTCTGCCGGGAAAGTTCCTGTTGAACGTCCGGAGGCTTACGACTTGGTCAGCCGGCGAAAAGCCCAGCCCGATACATGGTCCGCAGCCCGATTCGAGAATCCTTGCCCCGGCTGAAATCATGTCCGCCAACGCCCCATTTTCTGCCAGCATATTCAGGACTTCCCTGCTGCCCGGAGCAATGGCAAGTTCGACCATATTATTTATTCGCCTTCCCTTGAGGACTCTTGCGACCATCATCAAATCGGCAAAGCTCGAATTTGTGCAGCTACCGATCACGACCTGCCCGGCCTGGCGCCCGGCAATCTTCCGGACGGTCTTGACGTTATCCGGCGAAGACGGACACGCGGCCATTGGTTCGAGCTTGCTCAGGTCTATTTCTATGACGCGGTCGTATTCGGAATCGGCGTCGGCTGATAGAGCCTTGTAATCTTTTTCCCGCTTCTGGGCGGCCAGAAACCTCCTGGTCTGCTCATTGCTGCCGAAGATGCTTGTAGTTACGCCCAGCTCTGCTCCCATATTGGCTATGGTTGCCCGCTGTGGGATAGATAAAGTCTGGACGCCGTCGCCGAAGTATTCTACTGCCCAGCCCACATTGCCTTTTGTGGTCAGTATGCCGAGCAGTTTCAGGATAACGTCTTTGGCGGCTACCCAGTCGGTAGTCGCACCGGTGAGTTTTACGCCCAGGACTTTAGGGCAGGAGAGGTAGAACGGCCCGCCGGCCATAGCGACCGCCACATCCAGGCCGCCCGCCCCGATAGCAAGCGCGGCGATTCCGCCGGCGGTTGGCGTGTGAGAGTCGCTGCCCAGAAGTGTCGCCCCAGGCTTTGCGAACCGCTCCAGATGGACCTGATGGCAGATGCCGTTGCCGGCGCGAGAATGATATACGCCGGTCTTTGCGGCAATCGTCTGCAGATATAGATGGTCGTTGTGGTTCTCAGGCCCGAAGCCCGCCAGATTGTGGTCGATATAACTGACGGATAAGTCGGCCTTGATCCTGCCGGCGCCCATAGATTCGTACAGCAAAAAGACCGTCGTTCCGGTGGCATCCTGGGTGAGGGTCTGATCGACCTTGATGGCAATCTGCTGCCCGGCTGTCAGTTTGCCTTCGACCAGGTGCTCGGCAAGGATTTTGTAGATTAGCGTTTGGCCCATCCTTATTGTTCCGGAAAATCCAGGCAGTAATCTAACAAAAATACGTGTCGGGCACAAATCTGATTTTCCAGGCATATTGAAAATAGAAAGCGGCCTTGCGCGGATGCCACAAGGCCGCTCGTTGCGCAGTCGCCCGCCGACTACCAATTGCGTACAACCAGTGGTGCGAATTTACCGCCCCGATGGGCCGTCGTGCACCAGGAACGAGTCTTTTCTATCCTTGGGCTCGGTCAGGCCGACTACAGGGACGCTGCCTCGTCTTATATCGCCGCCATCCCAGAACGTGTAGATGTTGTCGTCGTTGATTGCACAGTAAGAGCGTTTCTCAAAAGACACGTGGCCATCCATAAATAGGACGTTCTGGCCGTCTTCCTGGTGGGAGACCGAGTTTCCATACTTCTGCTGCTCCATCGTGCCGGTGGGATTGAAATTCGCTATGTTCTTGGCTTCTGCCGCGGGCGATTTCATCCAGGGGGTGCGATCTGCCGCTACCGCCATGCCCGGTTCGCTGGATGTTGTCAGGGCGTACAAACCGAAGGGCAAATGATAGGTGTAGCTGCAGTGTTTCAGCGGCTCAGAGCCGAAGTCCCAGCAGTCGATGAATTCCAGGTTGCCGGCTGCGGGCTCGTTGGAGAGCTTAAACTCGGTTGTTCCGGCGTCGCCCTTACAGATGAATGACTTGGGCGTTACCTCGGCGTACTTTACCAGCAGATAGAAGCAGGAGCTGATGGTTGCCTTGCCGCCCGTGCCGTTTGCAGCCAGGCCATAGGCGGCGTTTCGGTTAGCGGCATTCCATACAACGGGGCCGCCCCAGGTGGTGTTTCTGCCGCCGGCGCGGGGCAGCTCATCCTCATAATCGCCGGCATAGATCAGCATTGCCTTGCCGATGCCGGACAAATTGGTTCCGCAGACCATCCGGAAGGCAATTTGCCTGACCCTGGCCAGGGCGGGCATCAAAATGCCCATCAATAGAGCTATGATCGCAATCACGACCAATAGCTCGACCAGTGTGAAACCTTTCGTTTTCATTTTATTTCTCCTTCATCTTTGCGGAGATTCGCGGCACCCGCCATTCTTAAGCGCACACGGTTTTGATTCTGACGTATGAATACATTTTACAGCGGTAGCTAAAACGCCGAAGCATCTCTCGCGAATCTCCTAAGTTTCTGTTTTTGTCTTGCCTAAGAACAGCCGGAGTAATTTCGCCCCGGTCGCTTTCTATGCGCGGATTTCAAGATTTTGCTTTTTTTCGCCTTACTTTGCCTGATGCCCGGACAGAGCGCCAAATCAGGCAATCGCCCTTATGCGGGTAGGTTTGGATGACAGAATTAGGTTTGAGAAATAAATAATGGCAATTCGAAATATGATATTGTCTTCAAACCTACCTAATTTTAAGTACGTCAAAGAGCCGGTCAGGTTCTATAAATTCCTCTCGGAATTCCTGCTGCCTGCGAGCGTTGCCGAGAAAGGCGGCCTTATGGTTTCTTGCATAAGGCCGCCTGTACCAACATAATGCCGAATCACGCAGCTTATCGCCGCGGTGGTACAACTCCACCAGTTCCAGCGCCGTCGTGCACTAAGAACGAGTCTTTTCTGTCCCCAGGCACGCTTGCAAGTTGAGGTGCACCTCCTCGTCTTATATCGCCGCCGTCCCAGTAGGTGTAGATGTTGTCATCGTTGATGGCGCAGAAAGCCCTTTTCTCAAAGTACACGTGGCTGTCCATAAATAGCACGTTCTGACCATCTTCCTGGTGAGAGATCGAGCTTCCATACTTCTGCTGATCTACGGTGCCGGTGGGATTGAACTGCGCAATAGTCTTGGCTGTAGCAGCAGGCGAATCGATCCACGGGCTGCGATCTGCCGCTACTGCCATGCCCGGTTCGCTGGATGTAGTCAGGGCGTACAAACCGAACGGCAGATGATAGGTGTAGCTGCAGTGTTTGAGCGGCTCAGACCCGAAGTCCCAGCAGTCGATGAATTCCATATTGCCGGCATTGAGCTCGCCGGAGAGCTTAAACTCCGCCGTTCCGGAGTCGCCCTTGCAGATGAACGACTTAGGAGTGACCTCGGAATACTTTACCAGCAGATAGAAGCACGAGCTTATGCTTGCTTGCCCAGCATTGCCGGTTGCATCCAAGCGATAGGCGAGTTGTCGGGTAAGGGCGTTCCACACGACGCAGCCAGCACCGCCCCACGTGGTGTTTCTGCCGCCGGCACGAGGAAGTTCGTCCTCATAATCGCCGGCATAGATTAACATTGCCTTGCCGATGCCGGACAAATTGCTTCCGCAGACCATCCGGAAGGCAATCTGCCTGACCCTGGCCAAGGCGGGCATCAAAATGCCCATCAATAGAGCTATGATGGCAATTACAACCAATAGCTCAACCAGGGTAAAACCTCTCTTCTTTCTCATCGTTTTTCTCCTTGCATACAGTTGGGATTCGCAAGTACGACCGTTCCAGAGCACACAGTGGCTCACGTTTCCTTGATGGATAAATGCCTTTTCCAGTCCAAACGCAAGATGCCCAAAACCTACTCTATCTTTGCGAATTCCCTTAACAACAAACCGATTCCGCTCAAGAACGGTCGGTCAAATTCATAGTTGCAACCAAAAATGGTCTGTCGGCGGGCAGGTTTGCGATATGAAATAGGAAGCGAAATATGATAACAATTTTATATTATGATAACGGTCTGTAACCTACCCGTTTCTAAGTCCAATAATAGCAAACAAAGAAATCCTTGTCAATGAAATTTTCGTCAAATTTCAGAAGTTTCTTGAAAAAATTCTTTGTTTGCTTAGTATCTTTATTTTATGCTCGGAATCGCAGATATGGCTGTCCAAAAGAGTCTCGAAAACATAAAAAGCCTGCTGGCAAGGCATCGCCAGAGCCATCTTCTGGCATTCTGGAACCAGTTAAATCAAACCCAAAAGCAGGATTTGCTCGGCCAAATCGAGGATCTGGATTTCTCGCAAGTAGATGATTGGGTGGCGAATCTGGTCAAAAAAACGCCCTCTGCTTTTAGCCAGGTCGATTTCGTCCCGGCGCCGATTTACAGCGCCCGTCCTGCCGACGAATTGCAGAAACACAAGTACAGCCAGGCCATAGAACTGGGCAAAAAGCTGATTTCAGCCGGCAAGGTCGCCGCCCTGGTCGTGGCGGGCGGGCAGGGAACCAGACTGGGCTTCGATGGGCCAAAAGGCGACCTGGCTATCAGCCCTATCAAGAATAAGACCCTGTTTCGGCTGTTTGCCGAGTACATCGCCGCCGCCTCGAAGGAATACCGGACTGTCTTGCCCTGGTATATTATGGCCAGCCCCTTGAACTACCGCCAGACCATAGAGATTTTCCGCGTCAACGATTACTACGGCCTGGACCAAAACAACGTCTTTGTCTTTGAGCAGGGCACGCTCCCCAACTTCAGTTTCGACGGCAGGATTCTGCTGGCTGACAAATCCAGCATCGCCTGCTCGCCGGATGGCCACGGCGGCAGCTTCAAAGCGCTTCGCCGAAGCGGTGCCCTGCAGGATATGAAAAAGCGCGGCATAGAATTCATAAGCTATTTCCAGGTCGATAATCCGCTGGTCAATATCTGTGATCCGCTTTTTATCGGACTACACGCCCTCGATCAGGCCGAGATGTCCTCAAAGGTACTTGCCAAGGCCTACCCCAAAGAAAAGCTCGGCAATTGCTGCCTGGTCGACGGCAAGCTAACAGTCATCGAGTACAGCGATATGCCCGATGAATTGGCCGAGAAGCGAAGGCCGGATGGCTCGCTGGTCTTTGAAATGGGCAGCATCGCAATCCACATTATCAATCGCAGCTTCATCGAAAAGTTGGACGCTCAGGCTTGTCCACTGCCTCTGCACCGTGCGGTCAAACAGATTCCGCACATAGACGACAGCGGAAACCTTGTCGAGCCGGCTGAGCCTAACGGCATAAAGCTGGAAAGCTTTGTCTTTGATGCAGTGCCGCTGGCCTTGAAGTCGATGATCCTGGAGACCCTAAGAGAGCAGGAATTCGCTCCCATAAAAAACGCCGCCGGCGTGGATAGTCCTGAAACCGCAAACCAGCTAATGGTTGGCCGGGCTGCTGATTGGCTCGAATCCGCTGGCGTCACTATCCCCCGAAGGCCGGATGGCTCTGTCGATTGCCTTATTGAAATCGCCCCCAGCTTCGCACTTGGCAAAGCCGACATCTCAGCCAAACTTCGCCAGATACCCCAAATCAAGCCCGGCGACAAAATTTACCTGGCCTAACTAATGCTGCGTAAGATGTGTTTTCAGGAACTGTCCTCGCGGCGGATCGCCGGGTGGGTGTTCCTCGGTCTTGTGGTCGGCCTGGCAGTAGCTATCCGCTGGCGGATAAATTTCAGCCAAAAGCTCATGCCCGGAAACAACGGGGCGTATTATCTGGTGCAGGTCCGCTCGCTGCTGGAGGACGGCAGGCTGCATATTTCCGCTCCACCGTTTGTATTCTATATGGAGGCCCTGGCTGCCTGGGTCCTGCTGATGTTGCGGGCAGGAAGCTCTGCCGACTGCATCTTCTGGGCCTGCAAAGGCGTGGACAGCGTTCTGCCGGCTCTGGCAGCAGTGCCGGCCTTCTTGCTGACCCGGGCCTGGTCGCGCGGTAGGACAGGTTCACTTTGGCCCGCCTTTACTGTCAGCCTGTTCAGCGTACTTTACTTTCCCGCCTTGCTGATGACGGGCGATTTCCACAAAAACGCAGCCGGCATGGTCTGGCTACTATTCTTTATCTACCTGCTGTACCTATCCCTGAAGCATCAGGCGTGGAAGCACTATCTGCTTTCCGGGCTGTTTCTGGTGCTGACGGGTTTGACCCACCAGGGTCCTTTCGCCGTAGCACTTTTGCTGCTGTTGGTGGTTGCGGCAATTCCTGCTTTAGCAGGAATGACCCCTGCCTTCGCAGGGGTAGCCTGCCCCCGCGCAAGCGCGGGGTCACCCCCGCGAAAGTGGGGGTCGTTTCTATCCGGCCAAATGCTCCGGCAGATAGCAAAGCTGGCGGCCATAGCAATCATCCTGCTGATTCCAGCAGCGGCCGCACTGTATTTTTCCCTCGGTTCGCTCGGCACCAGAGAACTTATCAACGTAATCCCTTGGCCGATCGGCTTCTTTGAAAGGCCTATGCTGTTTGCCATTCTTACCGGCGGCGGGGGCATCTTTGGGGGTTTTGCCAATCTGGTGAACCTGGGCATCGTAACGGTCATAGCCATTCTTGGCATTATATTACTGCGGCGGAGATGGCCTACCCTGCCGCAGCCCGACCGCACGCTGGCTCTCGCAGCGGCGATCACTACGCTCTTTATGGCATCGCCTCTTATCGGCCTGAGATATTCAGGTCGGCTGCTGCTTATGGCCTATGCCCCCGCCGCAGTGGCACTGGCGTTTATTCTGACCAGGCCCGATAATCGTCCAACCAGATGGGCAGTTACTGCCATTATCCTGGCCTCAACCGTAACGCTGTCGGCGGCGTTATTACGGTATGGTCGGCCGGCAAGCATTACCGAACCTGCTTACCGCGAGCTGCATCAAATGGTCGGCCTTATGCCTGAGCCGAAAAAAAGCCTGGTAGTGGCTCGACACGGGCTTGAATGGTGGGCGGCGTGGGTGCTGCAAACCGACGTCGCAGAAGCATACCGAGTTGATGCTGAGACTATCAGCAAGTATCGGGCGGTGCTGTATTTACAGCAGATTGCCGATGTGCCCAGCTATGGACCCGGCGGGCCGGGAGGTCAGCCTTTTCCTGAAGCCCAGGCCCCCGCCGAAGCCGAGGTGATCTTTCAAGGACGGTATTTCCGCCTGGCCAGGTCCTCTGCCAAGTAGGGCGTGCCACTTACTGCAAGACCAACGTAACCGTTCACAGCGATAAATCGGCGTTTCTACGTCATTGCGAGGCCCTTTGGCCGAAGCAATCGTGCCGTCTCGTAGCCCACAGATTGCCGCCCTCGCCCCCGTGCTTTCTTGCTTGCCGCTGCAACACCCCAAACTGCGCCATAAAGGCTCAATCCTACGCAACGAAAAAGCTTACGAGGAAGGATGTGCTTTGAGGGAGTATACGGAAAACTGTTCTTCTCGATGATTTCCACTTGACATTGGGTAGGGTTTCTCATTTAATGATAAAATGAGTAGGGTGGAGGATTTGAGGAACACGGCTAATATGGTAAATACAGGCAGTCCTGGCAAGTAGACAATCTCCATGCATGGAGCGACGGGGTGATGATAGTGGGTGGAGGAATGATTGCGGCGATTATCCTGGCACGGGTCGTTCTATAGACCGGTCGTGACAAACGTAATGGTTGGGTCATTTGAGCGATTGTATAGGAGGAGGAACAGATAATGAGGAGATTATCAATACTTTATTGTATCACCCTTATAACCTTGCTGGCGTTGAGCCAACTGGCTGTGGGTGGCCCTACGTCAAATGTATCGGTCAGTCTTACAGGAGTTGGCTGCACGAATGTCACCAACTTTGCGGTTATCGCGAGTGGTTCGTATGCCTTTGTCTGGGACTCTTTGGGAAACTGGGACTCGGATTCGATGGACGGTACAACGACAGATACGAGTGCCTTGGCAACTATAGCTTCTGCTTCGGGATATACGGAAACAGAGTATCTATATGTGCATAGTGAAGGTTCGGCTACGCCGCCGGGAACCGCCGGGTCATGGGTCAGCTACGGCGGGCCATACCCTGCACCAGGTTGGGCGCAGGTTCAATGCGCTGGCCAACAGTGGGGTTTCCAGGCTGCCACAGATGGGGTCGTGACATTCGATTTCGATTTAGACTTCAGTTTCGACCTACATACAAGCGCTCCCCCCGAACGGGCATTTGGTTTCGTCCGTGCTGGTCTTCTTATGTGGATAAACCTGCTGCCGCCATATTCCTATTTATACAACTTTTGTGGGGCTACCTCTCGGGAACTCAATCCCAGTGTACAAGATGGGGCTGACTATTATGAGGCAGAATCTGGTGAGCCGTTTTCTGTGAGTAGTGTAATTCCTTTCGCGGCAGGTCAGGAAGGGATGATAGGTTTCGGTGTGGAGACTTCCGCAGGGGCCTACACAGAAATTCCTGTAATCCCCGCTCCTTGCGCTGTTGTACTCAGCAGCCTTGGCGTAGGGCTTGTTACTTGGTTGCACAGACGCAGAACACTGTAAACTAATCAGCTCGGTTTGGGGCGTATCTTACCTTTGCTCACCAAGTCTCTGCTCTATGTCGGCGGCAAGCCGTTTCAGCCGGTCGTCCTTGCGGTTCAGTGAGCCGACAAGTCTTTCGACCGCCAGCTATTTGGTACAGAATTTGTGCACGGTCAGGGCGCAGACTCAGCAAAATGAAGCCATTTCTTGGGTGAGCATGCGGTTGCGGCAAATTCCTGCAACAGAAAGGATATGATATAATGTCACCCTGGCGCGGCCAGCGTCAGTGTGATGCAGGACAACCATCGAACCGGAATTTGTCGGCTGTCAGTGGAGAGCGAGCATGCTCAGGGCCTTACATATCGGTTTGCTTGTGCAAATGGTGCTGGCCGGGGCGGGCCGCGGTCCCGGGCAGTACGTTCGCATTGAACGGCTCTCCCAGCGAGTGCTGCTGGCCTACTGGCCTGGCATCGACCGGCGGTGTAATCTCACGGCGATCCAAACCGAGAAGGGTCTGGTAATCATCGATACGGAGGCCTCGCCGCGGGTCATGGCCCCGATCAAGGAGAAAATCGAGCAGGCGTTTGGCCGCAGCGACTGGGCATACGTCATCAATACGCACGCCCATGACAACCATTGTAGCGGCAACTGTCTGTTCAAAGGCGCGGTAATCGTCGGGCACCAGAACCTGCCCGAAGACATGCAGTGGCTGATTCGCAGACAGACGGAGCCGCACTGGAAACGCAGGGAGCTCGACCATGTGGCCTCGATCCTCCACAACCTGCGGGCCACCCTGCACCAGTTCGCGGCAGACCCCAGGTACACCAGGCTGATCCGCAGCGACATAGAATTCTATAGGCTGTTTGCGAAGGACCTGGAAGAGGGCTACGAAGTCGTCAAGCCGTCGCTCATGTTCGCCGACAGGCACACGCTGGATTTGGGCGACCTCACACTGGAACTGATCTTCTTCGGCAAGGGCCACAGCCTGTCCGACACTCTCGTCTACATTCCGCAGGACAGAGTGCTGGTCACCGGCGCCATCGCCTATCAACGCGGCCAACTGCCCGAGATCGGCGAACAGTCACAATTGCAGGACGTGGATCGTTTCCTTGCCGTGCTCGACAGCCTCCTGGCCGACGGCGTAAAGATCGACCAGGTAATCCCGTCACACAGCGCACCTCTGCAGCGCAGCGATCTACCCCCCATCAGGGACTACTACCAGAGGATGCTCACGGAGGTGCGCGCTGCCCAGAAGGAAGGCCTGACCCTGGAGCAGACCACAGCGAGACTGACCGTACGGACGAAATTCCCCGCCTTCCGCGATCCGCTGCCCGGCCACTGGGGCTACGGCATGCAAGAACGCAACGTGAAAAACCTCTGGCGCATCCTGCAGCAAGAGCAACGACAGCCGACAGGCGAATAATCTGCAAAAATTTTCTTTGAGGGATCCTCGGTCCATCCGTCACAAACGACTAACCTACTTGGTATAGAATTTGTGCACGGTTAGCGAGGTGAACTTTTCGCCCGGCTTGAGAACAACAGAGGGAAAGTTCGGCTTGTTCGGCGAATCAGGAAAGTGCTGCGTCTCCAGGCAGAATCCGTAGTGTTTTTTGTAGGCCTTGCCGGCTTTGCCGATTACATCCATGAAGTTCGCGGTATATAACTGCACGCCCGGCTCGGTAGTGTGAACCTCCATCACCCGGCTGCTGTTCGGCTCATAAACCCTTGCGCACAGAGCCAATTTGCCGGCGCTTGCCCCTGCGACTCCCGGCGCAAGAGGCGGCAGCAGGCCGCTATTGAGCACGTAGTTATGGTCGTAGCCGCTTCCGACCTGGCCAATCCGGGCGCCGATGGTCGTCGGCTTAGTGAAATCCAGCGGCGAATCCTTCACGCTGCGGATTTCGCCCGTCGGTATCAGGCCTTCGCCGAACACCGTGTACCGGTCGGCGTTGAGCATAAGCTCATGGCCCAGGATGTCGCCGTTTCCTTGCCCGGCAAGATTCCAATAACTGTGATTGGTCAAGTTGACGATGGTCGTCTTATCGGTCTCGGCCTGGTAACTTATTTTTAGCTCATTATTATTTGTGAGGGTATAGGTAAGTGTGCACGCCAAATTGCCAGGATACCCTTCTTCGCCATCTTTGCTGAGATAACTCAATCGAACAAATGCCTCATCGCTCTGTGCCTCTGTGCCTTTGTCCCTTTGTGCCTTTATCTCCTCCAGTTTCCATACGACTTTGTCGAATCCCTTTTTGCCGCCGTGGATGTGGTTCGGCCCATTGTTGGCCGCCAGCTTGTACTCGATGCCGTCGAGCACAAACTTTGCCCCGCCGATGCGGTTTGCGTATCTTCCGACCGTTGCTCCGAAGAATGAGCCTCTTTTGACGTACTGTTCGAGGTTATCATAGCCTAACGTGAGGTCGGCGAGATTTCCTTGCCGGTCCGGCGTCTCCATCGAAACCAGTATCGCACCGTAGTTAGTGATCTTAGCTTTTAGCCCATCGCGATTGGTCAGGGTGTACAGATCGACCGCCTGTCCATCGGGTGTTCTGCCGAAGGGTTCTGTTTTGATGCCCATTGCGTTTATCTCCGTACCGACAGTTATAGATATTGCCGCGGCCAGCCAAAGAAAACCGGCATTAAGTCTTTTGCTCATACGGTTCTCCATAAATAAACGGTGTAAGTACGTAAGATTTTCGCACAAAAGCGCTGATAGCGCCGGAGGAAAATCGAAAAAATGAATTTTTTTTTATTCCTTATCCAGCAAGAACTTAGCTCAAAATCGCTTCCACGAAAAACCATTTTTTTCGCATGAAATGCGCATACCCGTCCAATTATGGAAGAGTTCGTTTTTTGTGTAACTAACAAACAGGCTGCGACAGATGGATTCGACCTGGCGATTTTACAAGCTGCCCAAGGATGTTGCTGAGCGGACGGACCTGCCGGTGTCGGCTAAGATAGTCCTTGCCGTTCTGATCGACCGCATCGGCCAAAATGATGACTGTTGGCCGGGACTCTTACGCCTGGCTAAAGATTCAGGCATGGCAAAAACATCTGTTATTCGGGCTATTCGCTGTTTAGAGGCCAAGGAAATTATCCAGATTAACAGACGCGAACAGGGTCAATCTAACCATTATCGCATTTCAATGTGGTATCAAAACGATACTACCTGGTATCAAAATGATACCAGCGGTAGTAGCGAAACGCTACCAGAAGTGGTAGCGAAACGCTACCCTAACCAGAAAGACCCATTGAATAAGACCCATATATATAATTGTCCAAATCCTGAATCA